>Ga0207428_10000196_pt1 | contig 84609 bp, 74 predicted proteins | sample RhiMethybrSRZTD1_FD_187600 | JGI IMG/M metagenome (GOLD analysis project Ga0207428, IMG submission 187600) | Populus rhizosphere microbial communities from Tennessee, USA - Rhizosphere MetaG P. TD hybrid SRZTD1 (SPAdes) (version 3) | ecosystem: Host-associated > Plants > Roots > Rhizosphere >... | reverse complement strand
GACCCAGGCAGTCGTCTCGCTCGTCCAGCCGTACGCCCCACACGTCGCCGAGGAGCTGTGGGAACGCCTCGGACACAGCCGCCTCTGGGAGACGCCCTGGCCGGTGGCTGACCTGGCGCTGGTCGCGTCCGACACGGTCGAGGTCGTCGTGCAGGTGAACGGGAAGCTGCGTGACCGGCTCCACGTGCCGTTCGGGACTCCCGAGGACGAGCTCGTCGCGCTCGCGCTCGCCTCCGAGCGGGTGCAGGCGCATCTGGACGGCGGCGAGCCCAGGAAGACGATCGTCGTTCCCGATCGGCTCGTGAACCTCGTGGTCTAGGTCGCCGGCCGGGGCGGCGGCGGGCGTCCGTTCTCGTCACACATTCGGCACGAAGCCGGCGCACTTCCGGCACTGGTCGCCCGCGACCCTGGAAGGGTGCTCACGCTGTCGCGCATCCAGGTGGGGCTCCTCCTCGTGCCACTCGTGGTGCTGCTCACGGTCGCCGGATCGAGGTTGGCGGGGGTCGGCGCGAGCCGCGGCCCCGCCACGGTCGCACCGCTGGCCCGGGTCGGCTCCTCCCGGGGCGTCCCTCGCGCGCCCCTGCTCTACGTGCATGTCGTCGGCGCGGTCCGGCGCGCGGGTCTGTTCCGGCTGCGTGACGGGTCGCGGGTCGCGGATGCGGTCGCCCGGGCAGGCGGCCCGACCAGACGTGCGGATCTCGCTGCGGTGAACCTCGCGGCTCCGCTCGTCGACGGCCAGCAAGTCGTCGTCCCGCGGCGCGGTCCGCCTGACGCCGCTGCTGCGATCCCTGGTGCGCCGGGGTCGGGGGCGAAGGTGAGCCTCGCCTCGGCAACGCTCGAGCAGCTCGACGAGCTGCCGGGGATCGGCCCGGTGACGGCGCAGAAGATCGTCGACTGGCGGACGACGCACGGTCCCTTCCGGTCGGTCGACGACCTCGACGACGTCCCCGGCATCGGCCCGGCGCGGATCGAGCAGCTGCGCGACCTGGTGACGCCGTGAGACGCCTCGTCGAGACGGGCTGGCCGGCGCTGCTCGTCGGCGCGGTCTGCGTGGGGCTGTCTCTCTCGGTCTGGGTGCGTCCACCCGCAGCAATGGTCTTCCCGCCGGCCGGGCTCGCCGCTATCGGCGCGCTCCTCGGCCGCGATCTGCGGCGCCTGGCCCTGGCCGCCCTCGCGCTCGCGCTCGTAGGGCTCTGGTGGGGAGCGCTGCGAGAGACGGCTCTCGATCGCAGCGTCCTCGCGAACCACATGGGTGAGCGCGCGGACGCGCGGGTCGTGGTCAGCGGGCCGGTCCGGCGCACGCCGTTCGCGCTGCGCGCCCTCGGGCAGGTCGTGCGCTTCGGAGAGACGAGGCTGCGCGAACGCGTCCTCCTCGAGCTTCCGCCGGGGCGTGCACCTCCGCAGGGCGCCGTGCTCGAACTGCGCGCGCGGCCGGTCGAGCCGCGTGGGCCCGAGACCGGCTTCGACGAGCGCGGGTGGCTGGCGCGGCAGGGTGTCCATGTCGTGCTGCGCGGGGACGACCCGCGTGTCGTCGGCCGGCGGGGCGGGATCGGTGGCGTCGCCGACCGGCTGCACGCGCATGTGGAGAAGACGCTTGCCCGCGGGACGACGGGAGAGAGCCGCGCGGTCCTGACCGGCATCGTCCTCGGCGAGGACGACGGGATCGAGCGGTCGCTCAGGGACGCGTTCCAGGCGAGCGGGCTCACGCACCTCCTTGCGGTCTCCGGCCAGAACGTCGCGATCACCGCGGTGGGCGTCGTGTGGGCCGCGCGTCTTGCGGGGCTGGGGCGGCTCGCCGGTGAGAGCGTCGCGATCCTCGTCGTGCTCGCGTACGCGCTCGCGGTCGGGTGGCAGCCGTCGGTCGTTCGCGCGGCGGTCGCGGGGATCCTCGCGTCGCTCGGCTGGATCACGGCGCGGCCACGCGATCGGTGGCACGCGATGGCCGTCGGTGCGCTCGTGCTGCTCACGTGGACGCCCTCGGCCGCCCTCGAGCCGGGCTTCCAGCTCTCCTTCGCCGCCGTCGCGGCGATCTTCGTCGTGCTCCCGCGCGTCGCCGGGGTGCCGGACGCATACCCGGTGCCGCGTGGTCTCTGGGACGTGCTCGTGGTCGCGGTCGCGTGCGGGCTGGTGACCGCGCCGATCGTCTGGCTCCACTTCGGCGCGGTCGCGTTGTGGACGGTCCCGGCCAATCTCGCGGCGGAGCCGGCGATGCCTCCGCTGATCGCGCTGTCGCTGGCCGCCGCGGCCGTCGAGCCCGTGCTTCCGGACGCAGCGGTGGCCCTCGCCTGGCTCGCCGGAGGCTGCGCCGCCTGGATCGCGCTCGTGGCCCGCGTCGTGAGCACGTGGCCGTCGGCCCAGATCCACTCCGCGACCGCGCTCGGCGCGATCCTCGCGGCGACCGCGGCGACGCTCGGCGTGCGCCGGCTCCCCCGCTATCGCCGCCGGAGCGCGGCGGTCGGCGTCGTCTCGCTTGCGTTGACGCTCGGCGCGACCGCATGCGCACTTCGTCCCGCGCCCTCGTGGGCACCGCCGGACGGGCTCAGGGTGACGTTCCTCGACGTCGGGCAGGGCGATGCCGCGCTGCTCGAGGCACCCGGCGGCGCGGTCCTGATCGACGAAGGCCCGCCCGAGGCGGACGTGGCCGGCCAGCTGCACACCATGGGGATCCGCGCGCTGGCGGCGATCGTGCTCACCCATCCGCAGCGCGACCACATCGGCGGTGCGGCCGCGGTGCTCGAGGGACTACGGGTCGGGGAGGTGGGGGATCCCGGCATCGAGGCGCCGTCGGCCGACCACGACGCGGCCCTTGCGGAGGCGCGCCGCCGTCACGTGCCCGTCGAGATCGTCCACGAGGGAGACGCGTTCCGGATCGGGCGGCTCCGGATCCGCATCCTCTGGCCGGACGAGCCTGGTCTCCCGAGCGAGGACCCGAACCAGCATGCCGTGGTCGCGCTCGCCAGCTACGGCACGACGGACGTTCTCTTCACCGCCGACGCCGAGAGCGACGTCACGGGGCGCCTGCGCATTCCGCCGGTCGAGGTGCTGAAGGTCGCGCACCACGGCTCCGAGGATCCCGGGCTGCCGGAGCTGCTGCACACGCTGCGGCCGCGCCTGGCCGTGATCTCCGTCGGGGAGGGCAACGACTACGGTCACCCGCGGCCCGAGACACTCGCCGCGCTGGCCGCCGCTCCGGGGCTCGAGACGCTTCGCACCGACGTCAACGGGCGGGTCGTCGTCGAGTCGGACGGGCGGACGATCACCGTGCGGTCGCAGCGGTAGCCTGAGGCGATGGCCGCGCCCGCCGACGCCGTGTACCTCCTCACCGGCTCCGACCGGCCGAAGGTCGACCGCGCGCTGGCCCGCCTCCGCGCCCACTTCGACCCGGGCGCAATCGAGCGGCTCACGGCCGCCGGGCCCGAGGCCGCGAGCGGGGAGGACGCGGTCGCGGCGTGCAATGCGGGCTCGCTCCTGGGAGACAGCCGGCTCGTGCTCGTCGGCGACATTGACGGCCGGCCGGACGATCGCGGGCGTGTGACGGGCGGTTGGAAGAAGGCGGACGTGGACGCGGTCGTCGAGTACCTTGCGGCGCCCGCGCCGGGCACGGTGCTGTGCCTCGTGGCGCATGCGGTGAAGCGCGACTCGCCGCTCGGCAAGGCATGCGCGAAGGCGGGCTCCGTCCTGGCGTGGGAGGTGCCGCGGAAAGAGCTCGACAAGTGGGTCGCAGAGCAGTTCGCGGCGCGTGGCGTGAAGGTCGAACGGGAAGCCCGTCATGAGCTCGTGCACCTCGTCGGGGAGGATCAGCTCGCGCTCTCACAGGAGGTCGACAAGCTCGCGACCTGGGCAGCGGGTGAGCCTCTGGGCAGCGAGGAGGTGAGGCAGTTGGCTGTCGCGTCCGCCGACCGGCCCCCGTGGGACCTCACCGACGCCTGGGGCGACCACGACGTCGCGACGGCCCTGGAGGTGGTCGAGGAAAAGCTCGACCGGCACGCGATCCCGCGACGCGCGCAGGCGGCGATGCTCGCCGGCTCACTCGCGGCGCACCTCACCCGTCTGCGACAGCTCGCGGCCCTGGCGCGCGAAGGGGTGCGGCCGAAAGAGGCCGCCGGCCGGCTCAAGCTCCATCCCTTCCAGGCCGAGAAGCTCGGGCGCCAGGCGGAGGGCTTCTCACCCGAGGAGCTCGACGACGCGACGGTCAGGCTCGCCGAGCTCGACCACGCGCTGAAGGGCGGCAGCAGGCTGTCGCCCGACCTCGAGCTCCAGCTCGCAGTCGCGGATCTCGCGCGCGAGCGGCGCTAGCCCGCTGCGCCGGCGACGACGCGCGCAGCCTGCGACTTCTTGCGCGACGCCGTGTTGCGGTGGAGCGCGCCGCGCGCGACCGCACGGTCGATCGTCCGCACGAGCTCGCGGTGCTCCGAGGCGACCTGCTCCGCGTCGCCGTCCTCGACGGCGCGCTCGAGGCGCTTCGCGAGCGTCTTGATCGTCGAGCGGTAGCGAAGGTTTTCGAGCCTCTGGCGCGATGCCGTGCCGACGCGCTTCTTCTGCTGCTTGATGTTCGCCATTCGGCGGCGGAGGGTAGCAGAGGGGCTTTTGCAGATTCCACGAAACTCCCGTGGATGACCGAGGTCGACCAACCGCTCGACCACGCGGAGGAACGGGCCCACCGCCGCCGCCTCGCACGCTCGACCGCCGTGTTCGGGGCGGCGACCGCCCTCTCCCGCGTGCTCGGCCTGATCCGCGAGATGATCGCCGCGCCGACCTTCGGCGCAGCGGGGAAGATCAACGCGTTCACGGTCGCGTTCCAGATCCCGAACCTGGTTCGCGCCCTCGTCGCCGACACGGCCCTCTCGGGCGCCTTCGTGCCGGTGTTCAGCGAGCTCCTCGAACGGGGGGAGCGGCTTCGGGCGTGGCGCGTCGCCTCGACGATCTTCTGGCTCATGCTGCTCCTCACCACCGGCCTGACCGCCGTGTTCATCCTGATCGCGCCGCTGATCGTCGAGCTCTTCGGGACCCCGGGCGGCAGCTTCGACCTCGCTGTCGGGCTCTCGCGCCTGCTCTTCCCGATCGTGATCATGCTGGCGCTCTCGGGGATCATCGTGGGGATCCTCAACGCCTACGACCACTTCACGGTCCCGGCGCTGACGCCGGTCGCGTGGAACCTCGTGATCATCCTCGGGCTGGTGCTCGGTGTCCCCGCGGCGGGCAGCGAGGACGCGGAGCTGTACGTCTACGCCGGGTCGATCGTCCTCGCGACGCTCGTCCAGTTGCTGCTCCCGGTGCCGTGGCTTCGTGGCCTCGACGGAAAGCTGCGCGTCGCGATCGACTGGCGCGACCCTGCCGTTCGCCGGTTCTTCGTCCTGATGCTGCCCGTGACGCTGACGCTGGGCCTGATCAACGTCTCGACGCTGATCGGCACGCTCTTCGCGTCCCGCCTGATCGACCCCGACCTCGCGCCGCGCGCGATCGATCTCGCGTTCCGGCTCTACATGCTTCCCCAGGGGATCTTCTCGGTCGCCGTCGCGACGGTGCTCTTCCCGACGATGGCACGCCTCGCCGCGCGCGGCGACATGCCGGGGTTCGGCCGTACGGTCGACACCGGCGTGCGGCAGATCGGCTTCCTCCTCATCCCTGCCGGCCTCGTCACCGCGGTCCTGGCCGAGCCGATCATCCGCCTGCTCTACCAGCGCGGCGAGTTCACTCCCGATCAGACTCCGGTCGTCGCGGGCGCGCTGGCCGCCTTCACCGTCGGGCTCGTGTTCAACGGCTGGATGCTGCTCTTGAACCGCGCGTTCTACGGGCTGCGGCTGAACTGGATTCCGACGCTCGTCGCGCTCGGCAACCTCATCCTCAACGTCATCCTGTTCGCTGCGCTCTACCCGGTCGGCGTGTGGGGCCTTCCGCTCGCGACCTCGCTCTCGAACCTCGCCGGGGCGGTCGCCCTCGCCGTCCTCATGTGGCGGCGGGTGGGCGCGGTCGACACAGGCGCGACGATGCTCGCCCTCGGCCGCATCGTGGTCGCCGCCGTACTCGCATCCGGGCTCGCCGTGCTCGTCTGGTGGGGCGTCGATGCCGTCGCCGGCCGCTCGACGCTCGGCCAGGTCGTCTCCGTGGGAGCGGGGCTCGGGATCGGGACGGTTGCGTACGTCGGCGCGTGCCGCGTCCTCGGCGTGCGTGAGCTCGGTTCGCTCTTCGAGCTGCGTCGGCGCGGCTGAGCGCCCCCGACGATTTGCGGGCGCTACTGCTGGTACCGCTCGACCGTCTCCTCGCTCCGAGGGGACGCGGTGTCCGGGTCCATCCCGAACTCCTCGAGCGCACGCCGCTGGCGAAGGAGGTCCCAGCAGCGGTCGAGCGAGACCTTGACGTCGGCCAGGCGGCGCCTGTCTGCCTCGGTCGCCCGGCCGCCCGCCTCACGGTCCCAGAGCTCGTGCTCCTCGGAGACGAGCTGCTCGATGCTGTTGTGAATCGCAGAGTCGTCCATGCGAAGACGATACGTGTCAGTCGGGGAGCAGGCCGTCGCGGTACCGGACGAGCACGCTGGGCGCGAAGCGCGCGTACGCCTCTGCGGGCACCGTGGTCGCGACCTCGACGCCTGCGTCGTGGCGCCGCGCGGCGTCGTCGACGGTGTAGCCGCCCCAGTCGGGCCCGGTCGAGCGGTCGCGCGCGCCCATCGCGACGACGACGCACGGGGTCGTCCCGGCTCCGACGATCGTGTGCTCGGTGTTCGGCGGACAGTGCAGGAGATCCCACTGATGAAGCGGGCGCTCTTCTCCTTCCACGATCGCGAGCGCCTCCCCGGCGACCACGAGGAAGTCCTCCTGGTCTGCCTCCCAGTGGTACATCGACATCGGCTCGCCCGGCGCGAGCACCGTGATGTTGACCCCGAGCTGGGAGAAGTCGGACGCCTCACCCTCGGGGTCCTCGAACTCGCACAGAAGCCCACGGCCGTCGCGCTTCCTCCACGGCGCATCGCGCGCGTTGAGGACGAACCAGCCCTTCCCGGCGGGGACGGTGCCCGCGTCGATCTGCCGGAGCGGCGATTCCTCGAGCACGCGCCGAGTATGACGGGCGAACGCCTGGGGGCGCCGTGGCGCCCCCGGACGCTGTTCTCAGCCGAGCTGGGCGCGGATCGCCCCGGCCGGGTGCTCCTTCGTGTGGACGTTGACGTAGAAGCCGCCCGCGTTGGCGATGATCTCGTTCATCAGCGCCTGGTCGGAGCTCGTGCACCCGCTCGAGTTCCCGTCGGCCTGCGGGGGCGTGAAGGGGACGACGACCGGGCCGTTGACGTTCGCCGCGCCGCGGTGGATGTGCGCCGCGACGGCGGGCAGCGTGATGTTCGCCGCGTGCAGCCGGTAACACAGCATCGGGGCGTCGGTCCGGAGGCGGACGACGGCCGTCCCGGTCGCGTTCGGCTCGCTGGTGCCCTGGAGGTCGAGCGCCGCGACCCAGCCGAACGACGCCGTCGAGGTACCCGTCAGCTGACCCCTGATCGCGCCCGCCTGGAACTCGGCCGTGTGGATGTTGAGGTAGAAGGTCGCCGGGCCCGCGAGGATCGCCGCGACGAGCGGTCGTGCGGCCGGAGCGCAGCCTTGAGCCTTCCCGTCCGCACCCGGTGTCGCGAGCGGCACGACCACCGGACCTGCGACGCCTGCCGCGCCGCGATGGATGTGCATCGCGACCGCGGGCGGCAGGTTCTCGGCGGCGACCTGGTAGCAGAGCTGCCCCTGACCGGCGCGGACGCGCACGGTCGCCGTTGCGGTCGCGACCGGGTCGGCGGCCGGGCTCTCGGCCTCACCGGTCAGCGCGATCGTGAAGGCGCGGCCGCCGGCGGTCGGCATCAGCCGCGTGCGGGGGCACGCCTTACCTCCGGCGAGGACGATGTCCGCCGCGTGCTTCGCATGCGCGCGGAGCTGTTTCGCAGAGACAGGCACCTTCACGTACGGGTTCTTCGCCGACGCGGTGCGGTGGCAGATCGTCCGGGTCGCGGTCGTGCTCGCGTTGGCGGTCGCGAGCGCGCCCCCGGCGAGCCCGACGACGACGAGAAGCAAACCGAGGCGCTTCATGTGCTCGTCCTCCTGGTCGGTGTCGTCGGGACCAACGGGCGGGAGCGCGGGACGGATTGCCCGCCTTCGGCCTTCCGAGGAGTCCTCGGGCGGTGTCGCAAGGGACGCGAGTGGGTACCACCGGTCGGTGACGGCCGGAAAGCTGGACATCGAAGGGCTGGACCGCGACCTGGAGCGCGAGCGGCGGCCCGCGAGGCGGGGTGACCTGTCGCGTTTCGCGGGCCTTGTCGCGATCGCCACGCTGGTCGTCGTCGGGATCCTCGTCGCGACGCTCGTGCTCTGGGAGGCCCGGCTCGTCGTCGCGCTTCTCTTCACGGCGATCATCCTCGCCGCGGCGCTCCGGCCGGGCGTCGAGTGGCTGTCGCGGCACCGTGTACCGCGCGGCATCGGCGTGATCGCCCACTACGCCGTGCTCGTCGCGCTGATCGGCGTCGCGCTGTGGTTCCTCGTGCCTGCTGCGACCGATCAGGTGCAGGCAGCGCTCGGCGACCAGCACGAGCTTCGTCAGGCAGCCCAGCAGTCGACCGGGATCAAGCACGACATCCTGATGGCGATCGACCGGAAGCTGAACGACCTGCCCTCCGGCTCGAGCCTCATCGACCCCGCCGTCGAGTATGGGCGGAAGGCCTTCGAGGTGGTCGTCGGGATCTTCTTCGTCCTCGCCGCCTCCGCCTACTGGATCATCGAGCGGGAGCGCGCCGTCGACGCGGTCTGCTCGGTCCTGCCCCGGCCGAGGCGGAAGACCGTCCGCGACGCCTGGGACCTGATCGAGCTGCGATTGGGCGCCTTCGTCCGCGGGCAAGCGGTGCTCGTCGCCGTCGTCGCAGCCGTGCTCTCGGCGTGCTTCTGGGCGATCGGGCTGCCGTACTGGCTGCTCGTCGGCGTCTTCGCCGGATTCGTCGAGATCGTCCCCGTGATCGGGCCGCTCGCCGCGGGCATCGTCGCAGTGGGCGTGGGGCTCTCGCAGTCCGTCCATCTCGCAGTGCTCGCGGGGCTCGTGGTCGCCGCCGTGCGCCTGCTCGAGGACTACGTCGTCGTGCCGCGCGTGCTCGGGCACTCGGTGGGCCTGTCGCCGCTCGTCGTGCTGGTCGCGGTGACGACGACCGGTCTCGTGCTCGGCGGCTTCGCCGTGATCCTCGCAGTGCCGCTCGCGAGCATCGTCGTGACGCTGATCGACATCGTCGTGCGGGACAAGGACCCCGCCGAGGAGCCTGCACCTTCGGTTCTCTTCCCGGCGAAAGACCTGGAGTAGACCACTCCACTACGTGGGGCCTTCACTCGGCCGAGATGGGGTGCCGCCCACATAGCCTCGCCTCCTTCGGATGACGATCATTCGGCGCAGTGCAGTGACGTAAGGGTTGCGCCTCGAATGAACAGGAACGGAGTGCGATGAAAAACGACGACGAGCCGGGGTCGATCAGCCTTGCCGGCGATGAGGCGGGGCAAGCGCCCGGGTCGGTCGAGGCGGCCGCGACATCCCGCAACGGGCTCACGCGGCGACACATCGAGCCCGAGGACTGGCTGCGCTATCGGGAGTCCATGGCCGAGATCTTCACGGCCTTCGGGATGGACCTTGACACGCCGGGCACGGAGCGAACGCCGGAGCGCTTCCTCAAGGCGGTCTACGACTCGACGTCCGGGTACGACGGCGATCCCAAGCTGCTGACTGCCTTCCCGACGGAGTGCCGCTTCGCCGACGACTGCCTCGTCAGCCAGATCGTCGAGGGTCCGATCGCCTTTCACTCGCTCTGCGAGCATCATGCGCTTCCGTTCCATGGCTTCGCGCACGTCGGCTACGTCTCGCGCGAGCGGATCATCGGGCTCTCGAAGCTGACCCGGGTGGTGCGGATGTTCGCCCGCCGTTTCACGGTGCAGGAGCGGCTGGGGGAGCAGATCGCCGGTGCGATCGCGGAGCTGATCGAGCCGCGCGGGGTCGCTGTGCACCTGCAGGCGGTGCACCTCTGCACGCGCATGCGCGGTGTCCGCGAGGAGAGCTCGACCACCGCGATGAGCTTCTGGCGCGGTGACTACGGCGACGAACCGGAGCTCAGGAGCGAGTTCCTCGCCGAGGCACGGAGCCGGAATCCCTGGACGTGAACGAAGGAGGCGAGCAGACGAAATGCGCGCGACCCGGTATCTGATCGTCGGCGGCGGCCTGGCCGCCGACGCGGCGTGCACGGGCATCCGCGAGGTCGACCCCGGCGGGCGGATCACCGTCGTTTCCGACGAGGCCCATCCGCCGTATGCGCGGCCGCCGCTCTCGAAGGCGCTGTGGACGGGGAAGGAGGAGAGCACGATCTGGCGCGCCACCGAGCAGCACGGCGCGGAGCTCCAACTCGGCCGGCGCGTCGCTGCGCTCGACCTCGATGCGCGTCGTGCGACCGACGACCAGGGCGAGACCTACTCCTACGAGCGGCTGCTGCTCGCGACCGGCGGGCGCCCGCGCCAGCTGCCCTTCGGCGGCGACGAGGTCATCTACTACCGCACGCTCGACGACTACCGGCGGCTCCGCGCGCTCGCCTCCGCGAACGCGCGGTTCGTCGTGATCGGCGGCGGCTTCATCGGCTCCGAGATCGCGGCCGCGCTGGTCACCAACGGCCACCCGGTGACGATGGTGTTTCCGGAGGCCGGCATCGGTGCGCGCATCTTTCCCGCAGATCTGTCCGCGTTCGTGACCGACTACTACCGGGCGCACGACGTCGAGGTGCTGACCGGTGCCTCGGTGACGGCGATCGAGCGCGCGGCGGGGAAGGTGCGCGTGGAGACGGGTGACGGGCGGATGCTCGAATCGGACGCAGTCGTCGCCGGGCTGGGAATCGCACCGAGGACCGAGCTCGCGGAGGCCGCGGGCCTGGTCGTCTCGGACGGCATCGTCGTCGACGACCACGGCCGCGTCCACGGTCGCGACGACGTCTTCGCCGCCGGCGACGTCGCCCGATTCCCAACCCCTGCGCTCGGAGGGACGATGCGAGTCGAGCACGAGGACCACGCGAAGACCCACGGGAAGCTCGTGGGCGCGAACATGGCCGGGGCGGACGAGACGTACGACCATCTGCCGTTCTTCTACTCCGACCTCTTCGACCTCGGCTACGAGGCGGTCGGAGAGCTCGACAGCCGATTGCGCACCATCGCCGACTGGACCGACGTCGGCGACGCCGGCACCGTCTACTACGTCGACCACGACGGCGCACCGCGGGGCGTGTTGCTGTGGAACCTCTTCGGACAGGTCGACGCAGCGCGCGACCTGATCCGTGGCGCGGTGCCGATTTCGCTGGCGGACCTCGTCCGATGAGCACGGCGACGGTCATTCACACGTGCGCCCTGCCGGCGCTCGAGCCGCTCTACGAGCACGAGGACCTGCCCGCGTTCGACGTGCCGGCCGCGCTCTCAGAGGCGTACGGGGGGCCACTCGGGTTCGTCGAGCCACGCGTGTATGCGAACTTCGTCACGACCCTGGACGGCGTCGTCGCGCTCCCCGGCCAGCGTCACTCGAACCGGATCATCAGCGACTACAGCGCTGCCGACCGGTTCTTGATGGGTCTTCTGCGGGCGTGCGCGGACGCGGTGCTCGTCGGTGCGAAGACGATGCGCGACGCCCCCGGCACCCTCTGGACCCCCGAACAGGCTCACCCACCTGCGGCCGCGCTCTACGGAGAGCTGCGTCGCACGCGCGAGCGCCCTCCGCGGCCGACCGTCGCGGTCCTCAGCGGCCACGGCGCCATCGATCCGGGGCATCCCGCGCTCGAAGCCGGCGCGCTCGTGCTGACGAGCGAGGTGGGGGCCGCGCGCCTGCGCAATAAGCTTCCCGGCGCGTCCGAGACGGTGACGATCGGGCCGGAGCCGCGACTCGACCCAGCTGCCGCCGTCGCGGCCCTGCGCTCCCGCGGGCACGACCTGATCCTTTCCGAAGGGGGCCCGAGGGCGTTCGGTGCTCTCCTCGGGGCCGGTCTCGTCGACGAGCTCTTCCTGACGATTTCACCACTCCTGGCCGGCCGCTCGGAGAGCGATTCGCGGCCCGCGATCGTCCACGGCGTCCAGCTCCTGCCGGCCATCACGGCCCGCTGCGGCCTGCTCACGCTCAAGCACTGCGGATCGCAGCTCTTCGCGCGCTACCGGTGCCGAGTATCGAGGTGGGGTCGCGCCGACGGGAGCGCGTCATGACGTTCGAGGACTGGATCTTCGCGCTTCACCTCCTCAGCGCGGCAACGCTCGTCGGCTCGCTCGTGATGTCGTGGATCGTCATCGTGGCGTTGCGGTCGGTCGACACCGTCGTGACCACGCTCGGCTTCAACCGGGTCGCGATGGTCGGGACGGTCACGACCGCCGTCGGGCTCGTGGGCGCGATCGCGTTCGGGATCTGGCTCGCGATCCTGCGTGATGCCTTCCACGTGTGGGACGGGTGGGTGATCGCCGCCATCGTCCTCTGGATCGTCGCCACCCTCGCGCTGTGGCGCTCCTTCGTCGAGTACGCGAAAGGCGTCGAGCAGGCGACGGCGCTCCCCGCAGCCGACTGGGCCTCACCGAGTCCCGCCGTCACTGCCTCGAATCGCGCGACGAGCGGTCTCGTCTTTCGTGCCGTCGGGTCCTTGGCGATCGTGCTGATCGTGATCGACATGATCTGGAAGCCGGGTGCCTGAGATGCTTGCCGCGATCCGACCCGGAGAGCAGGACTTCGCCCTCCTCCTCCACCTGGTCGGCGCGACCGTCGTCTTCGGTGCGCTGCTGGCGAGCTCGACGTCGCTCCTGCTGGCGCGCGGCGACGCGCGACTGCTTCGGCTGGGGTACTTCTCCCTGCTCGTCGTCGGCCTCCCCGGGCTGATCCTGATGCGGCTCGCCGGCGAATGGCTCTATCAGTTGCAGCACTGGGACGATGTCTCCGAGCGGTTCGGTGAGCCCTCGTGGCTCGGGATCGGGTTCGTCGTCGCGGACTGGGGCGGGCTGCTCTTCCTTCTCTCGCTCGTGCTCGGCGGCGTCGGTGTCCACCGGTTGAGCCGCGGCAAGGGAGGCGTGGGGCTGCTGCGAGCGACGATGGTCATCTCACTCGTCCTCGTCCTCGCCTACGTCGTCGCGGTGTGGGCGATGACCGGCAAGCCGGAGTAGCGCGCCGAATCCGGGAAAAACGGCGCCACGGCTACGATCGACGCCGATCAGCCATGGACCAGAGCCGGATCCGCAACTTCTCGATCATCGCCCACATCGACCATGGCAAGTCGACGCTGGCCGACCGCGTCCTGCAGCTGACCGAGACCGTCTCCGAGCGCGAGATGCGCGATCAGCTGCTCGACTCGATGGAGCTCGAGCGGGAGCGCGGGATCACGATCAAGGCGCAGGCGGTCCGCGTCCAGTGGAAGGGGCACGAGCTCAACCTGATCGACACGCCGGGGCACGTGGACTTCACGTACGAGGTCTCGCGCTCGCTCCAGGCGTGCGAGGGCGCGCTGCTCGTCGTCGACGCCGCACAGGGGATCGAGGCCCAGACCCTCGCGAACGCGTACCTCGCCATCGAGAACGACCTCGAGATCGTGCCGGTCGTGAACAAGGTCGACCTTCCCTCGGCCGACCCCGACGGCACCGCCGCAGAGGTTTGCGAGCTGCTCGGCGGCTCGCCCGAGGACGTCGTCCGGATCTCGGCGAAGACCGGCCTCAACGTCGAGCAGGTGCTCGACGCGATCGTCGAGCGGATCCCGCCGCCGGACGGCGCGGTCGACGCGCCGCCGCGGGCGCTCGTCTTCGACTCCTCGTACGACCAGTACCGCGGCGTGATCGCGTTCGTGCGCGTCGTCGACGGCACGCTGCCCACGGGGGCGGCGCTGCGCGCGATGGCGACCGGTACCGACTTCGAGGCGGAGGAGCTGGGCTTCATGGCGCCCGGCCGGATGCCGGTCGAGACACTCGGCGCGGGGGAGGTCGGCTATGTCGTGACCGGCCTCAAGGACGTCTCACGGCTGCGCGTCGGCGACACGCTGACGCTGCGGAAGGGCGGCGCCACGACACCGCTCCCCGGCTACAAGGACGTCAAGCCGATGGTGTTCGCGGGGCTCTTCCCGTCGGACTCCGACGACTACCCCGAGCTGCGCGACGCGCTCGAGAGGCTGAAGCTGAACGACGGCGCGCTCTTCTACGAGCCCGAGACGTCGCAGGCGCTCGGCTTCGGCTTCCGCTGCGGCTTTCTCGGGCTCCTGCACATGGAGATCGTCCGCGAGCGGCTCGAGCGCGAGTTCGACCTCGACCTGCTCGTGACCGCGCCGACCGTCGCGTACCAGGTGAAGGAGCGGAACGGCGAGTGGCTCGAGGTGCACAACCCGGCCGAGATGCCGCGCGAGGTCGACGAGGTGCAGGAGCCCTACGTGCGTGCGCAGGTGATCGTGCCGAAGGACTACGTCGGCTCGGCGATGGAGCTCTGCACGGAGCGGCGCGGCCGCTTCGACCACATGGAGTACCTCTCGGAGAGCCGCGTCCTGCTGACGTACGACCTACCCCTCGGCGAGATCGTGATCGACTTCTACGACCAGCTCAAGTCGCGAACCCGCGGGTACGCGAGCTTCGACTACGACCTGGCCGGGTTCCGGGACGGCGACGTCACCCGGGTCGACGTGCTCGTCGCGGGAGAGCAGGTCGATGCGCTGTCGCTGATCGTCCATCGCGACGCGGCCTACGAGCGCGGGAAGCTCCTCGTCGAGCGGCTGCGGGAGGAGATCCCCCGGCAGATGTTCGACGTCGCGATCCAGGCCGCGATCGGCTCGCGCGTGATCGCGCGCGAGACGGTCAAGGCCAAGCGGAAGGACGTGCTCGCGAAGTGCTACGGCGGCGACATCACGCGCAAGCGCAAGCTGCTCGAGAAGCAGAAGAAGGGCAAGAAGCGGATGAAGCAGGTCGCCGGCGTGGAGGTGCCGCAGGAGGCATTTCTCGCGGTGCTGAACCTCGACGGGGAGAAGCGGAAGTGAGGCGCTCCGGCCTCGTGCGGCATCTCTACGTCCACCTGCCGTTCTGCGCCCATCGCTGCGGCTACTGCGACTTCGTGACGGTGGTCGGCCGTCGTGGGGAGCACGCCGCGTACGTCGATGCCCTCCTCACCGAGTTCGAGCAGGAGCGGTGGCGGCTTGCGGAGGGGGTGGAGACGGCCTTCCTCGGCGGCGGCACGCCGACCTTCACGGAGACGGCGGCGCTCGAGCGGATCCTGAGCTCGCTCCCGGTGGTCGAGGAGCTGACGGTCGAGGCGAACCCCGAGACCGTCACGCCGGCGCTGGCCGCGCTGCTCGGCGCGCACGGCGTAAACCGGGTCTCGCTCGGGGCGCAGTCGTTCCGGCCGCGTCTGCTCGAGGTGCTCGAGCGCGTTGCCGGTCCGGACGACGTCCGACGGGCCGTGCACACTCTACGTGATGCCGGTTTCGACAACATCTCGCTCGATCTCGTCTACGGGATCCCGGGCCAGAGCGCCTCCGACCTCGAGGCGGACCTCGCGGACGCCCTCGCGCTCGAGCCCGAGCACCTCTCCTGCTACGAGCTCGAGGCGAAGCCCGGGACGCGATTCACCCATGCGCACGGAGAGGAGCTCCAGCGTCAGGCAGAGGCGATGGAGGGCTACTTCGAGCAGGTCGTGGAGACGCTGACCGGCGCCGGCTACCGCTGGTACGAGACGGCGAACTTCTGCCGCGGCGGCGGCGGCGACAACGGCCGCGAGCTCCGCGCACGGCACAACCTAGGGATCTGGCGCGGGCACGACTACCTCGGCGTCGGGATCGGCGCCGTGTCGACGCTCGGCGGTGAGCGTCGGCGCAACCTGCCCTCCCTCGGGCGCTACGTCGCGGCGCTCGCGGGGGGTGAGTCCCCTCCGCGCGAGCTCGAGGTGCTCGATGCCGAGACGCGGGCCGTCGAGCTGCTCATGCTCGGGCTGCGGCTCGACGAGCCGCTTCGGCTCGGCGGGCTCGAGCCGGTGGTGGACGGTGGCGCCTTGGCGCGGCTTGTGGAGCGACACCTCGTGGAGCGAGTCGCGGGCGGGATCCGGCTCAGCCCTCGTGGCCGCCTGCTCGGTGGCGCGGTCACCGCAGAGCTCCTGTCCGCCTGAGCGGGTCCGGAGGGGATGACACGAGTCGTCGCCGGTACCATCGGTCCATGGGCACGGTGGTCAGAGCATGTGACGGAGCGAGTCGACGCCGGCTGCTCGTGCTCGAGGCGCTGCTCGCGGCGAGCGCCGCTGTGACGGTGGGCGTGACCGCGCGCGTGGTCTACCTGGAGAGCCTCGAGACGACGAATCTCGTGTGGAACCTGTTCCTCGCCTGGATCCCGCTGGTGCTCGCCCTCGTCGTCTACGACGGCGCACGGCGTGGCTGGTCGGCGGGCACGCTCGCGACCGTTGGCCTCGGGTGGCTGCTGTTCCTGCCGAACGCGCCGTACATCGTCACCGATCTGAAATGGCTGGGCCACTACGACAGCGGCACGCACTGGTTCGACCCCGTGCTGATCTGCGCGGCGGCCGCGATCGGGCTCGTGCTCGGGTTCCTCTCGCTCTACCTCGTGCAGGCGGTGGTCGTCCACCGGCTCGGCCGCCTCGCGGGATGGGCGCTCGCGTTCGGTGCGCTCGCCGCGAGCGGCGTCGGGGTCTATCTCGGCCGCTTCCAGCGGTGGAACTCGTGGGACGTCTTCACCGAGCCGACGAGGGTCGTCGGCCAGCTCGCCCGAGCCGCGCTCGACCCCCTCGCGCACGGGCGGCCGCTCGGCTGGTCGATCGCGTTCGCGCTCGCGTGGTGCACCGGCTACGCGCTGTTCTATGCGGCGCTCGGCGCGAAGCTCCGGGGACTCGAGGAGCACTAACCACGAGGGCGCTTCGGCGGGAGGCGACCGTACGATGAGCGGTATGGAGTTGACGGCGCGCAAGCGCGAGATCCTGCGACGGGTCGTCGAGGAGTACGTCGCGACCGGGCAGCCCGTCGGGTCGAAGGTGCTCGTCGAGCGCCCGGGGCTCGACGTGTCCTCGTCGACCGTGCGGAGCGAGCTGTCCGAGCTCGAGGCGCTCGGCCTCCTCACGCACCCGCACACCTCGGCGGGGCGCGTCCCGACCGAGAACGGCTACCGCATCTACACGGAGGAGCTGGTCGTCGCGGTCGAAGGTCGACCGGGGCCGTTCAGCGTCGATCTCCGCGCGATGCGGAACGAGCTCGAAGAGGCCCTCCGGCAGACGACCGAGGCGCTCTCCGAGGCGACCCACCTGCTCGCCGTCGTGTCCGCGCCGTCGCTCGAGGCCGCCGCGGTCCGCCACGTCGAGGTGCTGCAGCTCCAGCCCCGCGTCGTGATCATCGTCGTGATCACCGCCTCGGGCAGTGTGTCGAAGCGGGTCTTCGAGCTCGAGGAGCAGGTCGACCCGGGTCTGGTCGAGTGGGCGGCCTCGTACCTCGACGAGACGGTCGTCGGGAAGCGGCCGAGCCCGATGGTCGTCCGCCGCGCGTTCGAGGACCCGGCGCTTACGGCGCGCGAGCGCCTCTTCCTCGAGACGGTCCGGCCCGCCTTCGACGAGCTCGTCGCCGACGCAACCGATCTGTACGTGGGTGGCGCCGCGGGGCTGCTCGGCGAGGTGCACGGCGCCGAGCTCGAGGCCTGCCAGCGGCTGCTCGAGGTGCTCGAGCGCCGAGCGGCGGTGCTCTCGCTCCTCCAGGACGCGCTCGATCCGAAGCGTCCTGTGGTGCGCGTCGGCCCGCAGCTCGAGGGCGAGGAGCTTCGCGGCGCCGCCTACGTCGGGGCGACGTACGGTCTCGCGAACCGCTCGCTCGGAACCGTCGGCCTCCTCGGCCCGCTCCGCATGGACTACGAGAAGGCGATCCGCTCCGTGCGCGCCGCGGCCTTCGAGCTCTCGCGGCTCGTCGACGACGTCTACGGGAGCCAGTGATGGCGACGACGGAGCAGGACTACTACGAGCTGCTGGGCGTCTCACGCGGCGCGAGTCATGCCGAGATCAAGCGCGCCTTCCGACGGCTCGCACGCGAGCTCCACCCCGATGTCAGCGACGACCCCGACGCCGGCCCGCGCTTCCGTGCCGTTGCGGAGGCGTACGAGGTGCTCGCAGACCCGGAGCGCCGCCGGCTGTACGACCGTTTCGGGCACGCGGGCGTGCGAAGCGGCGGCTTCGCGCCGATGACGGACTTCGGCAGCCTCTCCGACGTCTTCGCCGCGTTCTTCGGCGAGACGCTGTTCGGCACCGCGGGTCAGGCCACGCGTGGTCCTGCGCGAGGGCCGGACCTCGTCGCCCAGGTCGAGATCGACCTCGCAGACGTGATCACGGGCACGACGCTCGACGTCCGGGTGCCCGCCGCCCGCACGTGCGAGCCGTGCGGCGGCACCGGCGCGGCGCCCGGCACGTCTCCCGTCACCTGCTCCGCGTGTGCGGGCGTCGGCCGGGTGCAGCAGGTCTCACGCACGATCCTCGGCCAGATGGTCCGCTCGGGGACGTGCCCGCGCTGCGACGGCGCAGGGACGATCGTCGAGACGCCGTGCGAGCGCTGCGGCGGAGACGGCCGCACGATCGAGGACGTCCCGCTCGAGCTCGAGGTGCCGGCCGGGATCCACGACGGGCAGCGGATCCGGGTGCGCGGCGCCGGGCACGCGGGCGTGCTCGGCGGGCCGCCGGGCGATGTCTACGTCACGGTGCGGGTGCGGCCGCTCGAGGGGGTCGAGCGCGACGGCGACGATCTCGTCGTGCGGACCTCGGTGACGATCACGGGCGCTGCGCTCGGGACGACCGTGGCGGTGCCGACTCCGGAGGGCCCTGTCGAGGTCGAGCTCGCGCCCGGAACACAGCCGGGGTCGGTGCACACGGTGAAGGGCCGTGGAGTGCCGTCCCTCGAGACCGGCCGCCGCGGAGACCTCCACGTGGCCGTCGGCGTTCGCGTCCCGACGAACCTGACCGGCGAGCAACGCGCAGAGCTGCTCCGGCTGGAGAAGGAGCTCGGAGACAGCGCCTACCGCGGCGCCGACGACGGGTTCATCGGGAAGCTCAAGAGCGCATTCCGGTGACGAGCGGGCCGGCCCGGACGGCGCTGATCGTCGTCGCGGGCGAGGCCGAGCGCGCGGTCGGGCCGTGGCGTCGACGCTTCGATCCCGAGGCGGTCGCGCGACGCATACCAGCGCACATCACGATCCTGTTTCCGTTCGTTCCCTCGCTCGAGGTGGGCCCGGAGCTGCTCGAGCGTCTGCGCGCCCTCTATACGCCGGTCGCGCGGTTTGACTACACGCTCGCCTCCGTACGTCGCTTTCCGAGCGTCGCGTGGCTCGCCCCTGATCCGGCGACGCCGTTCACCTCACTGATCGAGCGCACGTTCGCAGCGTTTCCCGATCATCCGCCTTACGGCGACCGGTCGCTCGATCCCATGCCGCACTGTTCGATTGGCGTCGCCGACGACCCCGAATCGGTCGACGCGATCGTGCGAGAGCTCGACGCGAGCCTCGGGCCTGCCCTCCCGATCAGATGCGCGGCGAGCGAGGTGACCCTGCTCGAGGAGCGGCCGGGTGGACGCTGGTCGACCCGCGCGACCTTTCCGCTCGGCGGCCCATGAGCGATCTGCGGCGCGTATCCGTCCGGGCGCGGGGCGACGACGCTGAACCGCTCCGGGCGCTCCTCCTCGATCTCGTCCCGGCCGGCCTCGAGGAGCACCAGACCGCAGATGCGGTCGAGCTCGCGGTGTACGTCGAGCTTGACCGGGTCGCGGCGCTTCGTGAGGCGCTGCCCGACGCCGCCGTCGAGCCCGTCGAGAACGGTTGGGAGGAGGCGTGGCGCGCGTTCCACCGTCCCGTCGAGGTCGCCGGGGTCTGGCTCGGCCCGCCGTGGGAAACGCCGCCCGACGGCGCGCTCGCAGTCGTGATCGACCCTGGTCGCGCGTTCGGGACGGGCGCGCACCCGACGACCCGGCTCTGCATCGAGCTTCTCGCGCGGATCACGCCGACGGGTTCCCTGCTCGACGTCGGGTGCGGCTCCGGCGTGCTTGCGATCGCGGCGGCGCGCCTCGGCTTCGATCCGATCACGTGCGTCGACGTCGACCCCGTGGCCGTCGAGACGACCATCGCGAACGCAGCGGCCAACGGCGTCACCGTCGAGGCACAGGTCCTCGACGCGCTGGGCGAGCCGCTTCCCGTCGCCGACATCGCGGTCGCGAACGTGCTCCTCGCGCCCGTCGAGACAATCCTCGCGCGCGTCGATGCGCGGGAGGCCATCACCTCGGGCTATCTCGAACGCGAGCGTCCGGCCCATCCGGGCTGGGCACACGCCGAGACTGCGGTGCTCGACGGCTGGGCCGCGGACCGGTTTTCACACGGCGCACTGACCGAGGCGCCGTCAGACCGTCTCATCGGTTGACCATGCGCCGCCGCCCGACATCGTTCGCCATCGCGGCCGCCGCCCTCGTCATGGTCGCCGCCGCCGCATCGACCGCGGCTGCGCCTGCGGCGTCGAGCCGCCGGCCGTCCCCGCCGATCACGGCTGCGGGCATCCGCGAGCACCTCCTCGCGCTCCAGCAGATCGCAACTCGCAACGGCGGCAATCGCTTCGCCGGCACAGCCGGCTACGACGCGTCCGCCCGGTACGTCGCGCAGCGGATGCGCGCGGCCGGCTATCGCGTCCGCTTCCAGCAGTTCAAGTTCCCCTTCGTGGCCGACCGCTCGGCGCCCGTCCTCCGCGCAGCGGGGATGGAGCGCTTCCGTGCGAACCGCGACTTCGGCACGCTTCTCTATTCCGGAAGCGGCGCGGTCGAGGCGCCCGTCTTCGCCGTCGACCTGCTCCTGCCGAGCCCCTCCGCGAACTCGTCCACGAGCGGCTGCGAGGCCGCCGACTTCGCGTCCTTCCCGCGCGGCGCGGTCGCGCTCCTCCAGCGCGGCGGGTGCTTCTTCCGTCAGAAGGTCGAGAACGCAGCCGGCGCGGGTGCGGCCGCCGCGGTCGTGATGAACGAGGGAAACCCCGGCCGGCTGGGGCTCTTCCAGGCGACACTCGGCTCGCCGCAGGTTTCGATCCCCGCGCTCGCCGCGAGCGCGGAGGTCGGGGAGGCCCTTCGCAACGGTCGTTCGACGGGATCGACGGGCAACACGGTGACCCTGCGCGCCGACGTGATCGCCGAGACGCGACGGACACGGAACGTGATCGCCGAGAGCCGCACTGGCAACGCCGCGAACCTCGTCGTGGCCGGCGCGCATCTCGACAGCGTCGACCGCGGGCCCGGGTTGAACGACAACGGCAGCGGCTCCGCCCTCGTGCTCGAGGTCGCGGAGTCGCTGGCCGGGTCGCGTCCCGCGAATCGGCTCAGGTTCGTCTGGTGGGGCGGCGAGGAGCTCGGGCTGCTCGGCTCCCGGCACTACGTCTCCGTGCTCTCTCCGGCCGACCTCCACCGCCACGCGCTCTACCTGAACTTCGACATGGTCGGCTCGACGAACTTCGTGCCGTTCGTGTACGCGGGCTCCGGTGGAGGAAGCGTCCCGGCACCTCGGGGATCGGAGGCGGTCGAGCGCGCCTTCGCGCGGTACTTCGACGCGCGCGGTCAGCGGTTCGTGGTGACCAACCTGGGCGGAGGATCGGATCACGCGTCCTTTGCGCGCGCGGGCATCCCGGTAGGGGGCCTCTTCTCGGGCGCCGACGGCGACAAGTCGGTCGAGCAGCGCTTGGCGTTCGGCGGGCGGGCGGGCGAGCCGTACGACGCCTGTTACCACCGGTCCTGCGACGCGCTCGGGAACGTCGACGTGGCCTTCGAGACGAAGCTCGCCCAGGCCGCCGCCACGGTGATCGGACAGTTCGCGCGGGACGTGTCCGCCGTCCGCGGTGCCGGCTGACCGACGACCGCAGGCGCCAGATGAGCGTCTAAGCTCTTGAACCCGCATGGCGACGTTCTCGACGCGCTTCCTCGGCTGCAAGGTCTCGTTCGCCGACGCCCAGGCGATCCGCGAGCGGTTGCTCGCCGACGGCTACGTCGAGGTCGCGCAGGACGGGCAGATCCAGGTCGTGAACACGTGCTGCGTCACGCACGAGGCGGTCTCGAAATCGCGGCAGGCGGCGGCCCGGGCGGCCCGCTCGGCGGAATCGGTGTACGTCACCGGCTGCGCCTCGAACCTCGAGGACGCGTTCGCCGGCGCCCCTGACAACGTCGTGGTGACCAGACGCACGGGAGACGAGGCGGCCGCGTTCGTCGCCGGCGACGTGGGCGCGATCGGGTGCGTGGACGCGCCGCACAGGCTCGAGCGCGTGCGCGCCTTCGTGCGCATCCAGGACGGCTGCTCGTTCTCGTGCGCGTTCTGCGTGATCCCGCTCGTCCGCGGCGGGACCCGGAGCCGCACCACGGCCGCAGTCCTGACCGAGGTGCGCCGCCGCGTCGGCCAGGGCCACCGCGAGATCGTGCTCACGGGCGTCAACCTCGGCTGCTTTCGCGACCGGGAGGCGGGCTACACACTGGCACGGCTCGTGCGCGACGTGGGCGCGACCCCCGGGCTCGAGCGCCTGCGCCTGTCGTCGATCGAGGTGAACCACGTCACCGACGACCTCGTCGCGGCCCTGACGGAGACGCCGGCCGTGTCGCCGCACCTCCACGTCCCCCTGCAGTCGGGCGATGACGGCGTGCTGCGGGCGATGGGGCGGCGGTACACGGCAGCCCAGTTCGGGCGGCGGCTCGAGCCGCTGCGCAGCCTCAACCTGACGACCGACGTGATCGTCGGCTTCCCGGCCGAGGACGACGCGGCCTTCGAGCGGACGTGCGCCCTCGTCGAGCGCCTCGGGATCACGCGCGTGCACGTCTTCCCCTACTCACCGCGCCCGGGAACGCGGACGGCCGACGCCGACACCGTCCCGCCCGAGGTGAAGCGGGAGCGGAGCAGGCGGTTGCGCGCGCTCTCCGACGATCTCTCCCGCAGACGCTGGGAGGCGCGCGTCGGGACGACCGACCGCGTCCTCGTCGACCGGCCGGGGCGCGGCTACGCGGACGACTACACGCCGTGGCTCGTCGAGGCCGAACTGGGCGCCTTCGTCACCGCGCGGGCCGTGGGCGTCTCGGACGAGGGGGTGCTCGCCGTTGCCGCCTGAGGACTGCCTCTTCTGCCGGCTCGTCCGGGACGGAGAGCACGTCCACGCGTCGGACGGCTTCGTCGCGATCCGCGACAAAGCGCCGAAGGCGCCGACGCACCTGCTGGTCCTCCCCGAGCGGCATGTCGACACCTTCCGCGACGTCGCCGAGTTTCCGCCGGCGGAGGCGAAGCGGATGCTCGAGTTCGTGGCGGAGACCGCCGCCCGCCAGGGGCTCGAGGACTACCGCGTGATCGTCAACGTCGGCCCCGGCGGGGGCCAGACCGTGTTCCACCTGCACTGGCACGTCCTCGGTGGCGTTAGCCTGCCCGGGTTCGAATGACCGTCATCGCCGACATCGAGAGCGAGTTGAAGGAGGCGCGGCTCGCGCGGGACGACCAGCGCCGGGACGCGCTCGCCCTCCTGCTCAACGCCCTCCGCGGCGCCCAGAAGGAGCTCCGCCGCGAGCTCTCCGAGGACGAGTCGCTCCAGGTGCTCCAGCGGGAGCGCAAGAAGCGCGCCGAGGCGATGGAGGCCTACGACGCGGCAGGGCGCGAGGAGCAGGCCGACCGCGAGGAGTTCGAGCTCGACGTGATCGAGGAGTTCATGCCGGAGCCGCTCTCCGAGGACGACCTGGAGGAGATCGTCGACAACGTGATCGCCGAGGTCGGCGCCACGTCGATCCGCGATCTCGGCCGCGTGATGGCCGACGTGATGCCGCAGGTCTCGGGGCGCGCCGACGGCTCCACCGTGAGCCAGCTCGTCCGCGAGAAGCTTGCGTAAAGCCTGGCCGAATCGGCGCGGCGCCCCGGGACACGTCGGCATAGTGGATCGCCGTGCGAACCGAAGTCGCACCGGCTCGAGAGGCGGTCGGCGGAATCCGCCTCGCCGCGCTCGCGAAGACGTTCCAGAGCCCGCAGGGCCCGGTGCGCGCGGTCCGAGGGATCGACCTCGACATCGCGCCGGGTGAGACCGTCGCGCTGCTCGGGCCGAACGGTGCCGGCAAGTCCACGACGATCGAGATGCTGCTGGGGCTCACCCGGCCCGACGCGGGCACGGTCTCCGTCTTCGGCCTCCCGCCGGAGGGAGCCGTCGATGCAGGGACAGTGGGCGCCATGCTGCAGACCGGCTCGCTGATCCGCGACCTCTCGGTGCGCGAGCTCGTGACGATGATCGCCTCGCTCTACCCCGAGCCACTCGAGGTGGACGACGCCCTCGAGCTCGCGGGGATCGCCTCGCTGGCGGGTCGCCGCACCCAGAAGCTCTCCGGCGGCGAGACGCAGCGGACCCGCTTCGCCGTCGCGATCGTCGCCGACCCGGAGCTCCTCGTGCTCGACGAGCCCACCGTGGCCATGGACGTCGAGAGCCGTCGCGCCTTCTGGACGGCGATGCGCGCCTTCGTCGCGCGCGAGAAGACCGTCGTGTTCGCCACGCACTACCTCGAAGAGGCGGATGCATACGCAGACCGCGTCGTCCTGATGGCGACCGGCGCGATCGTGGCGGACGGCCCGCCGACGGAGATCAAGGCGATGGTCGGCTCCCGCCGGATCCGCGCGACGCTGCCGGGCGCAGACCGGGCACTGCTCGCGGCGCTGCCCGGCGTGACGGAGGTCGACCTTCGCGGCGAGGCGATCGTGCTGATCTGCTCCGACAGCGACGCGGCGCTCCGCGCGCTGCTCGACGCGAGCCCGGCCGTGCGGGACATCGAGGTGACGGGCGCAGGGCTCGAGGAGGCCTTCGTCCAGCTCACGCACGAGGAGCCCGCGGCGGAGGCGGCATGAGCAGCACCTACCTGCGCCTTGAGCTGCTGCGGATGTTCCGGAACCGCCGCTTCTTCATCTTCTCGCTCGGCTTCCCGATCGTCCTCTACTACCTCATCGCCGGGCCCAACAAGGGCAACGACGACCTGGGCGGCTCGGGCATCTCCGCGCCCGTCTACTACATGATCGGGCTCGTCGCCTTCGGCGCGATGACCGCGGTCCTGTCGGCGGGGGCGCGAATCTCCGCCGAGCGCTCGACGGGCTGGAACCGCCAGCTGCGGATCACGCCGCTGACGACGCGCGAGTACTTCCGCACGAAGGTGCTGACCGGCTACGCGGCGGCCTGCGCCACGATCGTGGTGATGTACGTCGCGGGGGCGACGCTCGGGGTCAGCCTTCCCGCGCTCGACTGGATCGAGATGACCGGCCTGATCCTGGTCGGCCTCGTTCCCTTCGCGGCCGGCGCGATCGCGATGGGCCATCTCGTCCCCGTCGACTCGATCGGCCCGGCGATGGGCGGCACGACGGCGATCCTCGCCTTCCTCGGAGGGACGTGGTTCCCGATCACGGGCGACGGCGTGTTCGCGACCGTGGCCAAGCTGCTTCCGTCGTACTGGCTCGTCCAGGCGAGCCACGTCGGCCTGGGCGGTGCCGCCTGGGGTCGCACTGGGTGGCTCGTCGTCGCCGCGTGGACTGTCGGGATGACCGCGCTCGCGTTCCGCGCCTACCGGCGCGACACCAACCGCGTCTGAAGTGGGTTCTTACACTTCGACGCATGCAGGACGTCCTCACCGTGCCGAACGAGGTCGCCGCCGAGCTGGCGGGGGTCGGCGACGGCGTGCTCGACACGCTGCGCGAGCGGCTCGGCTGCTCGATCTCGCTGCGCGGGAACCGGCTGACGCTCGACGGCGACGACGAGCGTGTGGTGGAGGCGCGGGCGGTCGTCGACGAGCTCGTCGAGCTGGTGGAGGGCGGTCATGCGATCGGGCCGGACACGGTCGGCGCCGTGGTCGCGGCGCTCGACCAGGCGGCGGACATCCGCGACGTGTTCGAGGACGTGGTGTGGCGGCATCGCGGGAAGAAGATCGCCCCGAAGACGGTCACCCAGAAGCGCTACGTCGACACGATCCGGCGCGAGACGGTGACGTTCGCGATCGGCCCCGCCGGCACGGGGAAGACGTACCTGGCGATCGCGCTGGCGGTGAAAGCGCTGTCCGAGCGCGAGGTGGGGCGGATCATCCTGACCCGTCCGGCCGTCGAGGCAGGCGAGCGGCTCGGGTTCCTCCCCGGCGACGTGCTCGCGAAGGTCGACCCGTACATGCGACCGCTGTTCGACGCGCTTTACGACACGATGGACGCCGACCGGCTCAACGCCTACATCGACCGCGGCACCGTCGAGGTGGCGCCGCTTGCCTTCATGCGAGGCCGGACCCTGAACGACTCGTTCGTAATCCTCGACGAGGCCCAGAACACCACGCCCGAGCAGATGCAGATGTTTCTCACGCGGCTCGGCTTCGGCTCGAAGATGGTCGTCACCGGCGACGTCACGCAGGTCGACCTGCCGCGCGAGCAGGCCTCCGGCCTGATCCAGGTCCGGAACATCCTGGACTCGCTCGACGGCATCGGCTTCGTCGAGTTCGGGCACGCGGATGTCGTCCGGCACAAGCTCGTGCAGCGGATCGTCGAGGCGTACAAGCGGCACGCCGAGGAGACGGGCTCCGCGCGGCGGCGGTGATGCTCGAGATCGAGGTCGACAACCGCAGCGGCGGGCCGGTCGACGCGGAAGGGGCGGAGGCGTTCGCGCGCGCGGTGCTCGCTGCGGAGGGAGTCGAGGACGGCGAGCTCGGCCTCGCGTTCGTCGCCGCCGAGGAGATGCGGGGGCTGAAGCGCGAGCACCTCGGGCTCGACGAGCCGACGGACGTGCTCTCGTTCCCGATCGACGGGCGCGACGCGCTCCCCGAGGGAGAGCCCCGGGCACTCGGGGACGTCGTGCTCTGCCCCGACGTCGTCGGCGACGAGTGGCGCTGGCCGCTCGTCCACGGGCTGCTGCACCTCCTGGGGCACGAGCACGGGGCCGAGATGGAGGCGCGCGAGCGCATGCATCTGCCGTGATCACGCCGCGCCGTCCGCCCTCGATCATCGAGAGCTTCAACTACGCGATCGAGGGGATCATCCACGTACTCCGCACCCAGCGGAACATGCGGATCCACTTCGCCGTCGCGGTGGTCGTGCTCGTCGCGGCGCTCGTCTCCGACGTCACGCGGCTCGAGCTGATCGCCCTGTTCATCGCGATCGCGTTCGTCCTGATCGCCGAGATGATCAACACCGCGATCGAGGCGGCCGTGGACGTCGCGTCGACGAGCTTCGACCCGATGGCGAAGCTCGCGAAGGACATCGGCGCGGGGGCGGTGCTGATTGCCGCGATCAATGCGATCGCCGTCGGCTACCTCGTCTTCTCCGGGCAGGTCGCCGACGAGAGCTCGCGGCTCCTCGACCGGCTCTCGGAGGCTCCCGCCGAGCTGACGCTCGTCGCACTCGTGCTGACGATCTCGCTCGTGATCGCGATGAAGGCGTTCGGCGGGCGCGGCTCGCCGCTGCGCGGCGGCTGGCCGTCGGGTCACGCGGCGGTCGCCTTCGCCAGCTGGATGGCGGTCACGCTGGTGATCGGCGACAGCTCGCACCGGTTCCTCGTATCGTCCCTCGCGCTCATCATGGCGCTGCTCGTCGCCCAGACCAGGATCGAGGCGGGCGTCCACACGACGCTCGAGGTCGTCTCGGGCGGCGCGCTCGGGGCGCTCGTCACGCTCGCCGTCTTCCAGGGGTTCTCCGGATGACCGACGAAGAGCTGCTCGCCGCCGCCGACGCGGTGGCCGCCCGGGCATACGCGCCCTACTCGAAGTTCGACGTCGGCTGCGCCGTGCTCTGTCGCGACGGCCGCGTCGTCGAGGGCGTGAACGTCGAGAACGCGGCGTATCCGCTGGGTGTCTGCGCGGAGCGGACGGCGTTCTCGCGCGCGATCGCGGAGGGCTACCGGCCGGGGGACTTCGTCGTCGCCGCGATCAACGCCTCGCCCTGTGGCGGCTGCCGCCAGTGGCTCGCGGAGATGGGCGTCGAGCGCGTCCTCTTCCGCAACGGGGGACGTGTCGTCGAGATGACCCCGGACGAGCTCCTCCCGGAGCAGTTCGAGGCGGACGACCTGCCCGCATGAGGTGCGGCGTGGTGGCCGTCGCAGGCCGGCCGAACGTCGGCAAGTCCACGCTCGTCAACGCGCTCACGGGGGAGAAGGTGGCGATCACCTCGACCGTCCCGAACACGACGCGGCGCCGGATCTTCGGCGTCGCCAACGGTCCCGAATGGCAGCTCGTGCTCGCCGACCTCCCGGGCTTCCAGCGGCCGATGGACGCGCTGACCGAGCGGATGCAGGAGACGGTCGACAGCTCGTTCGAGGACATCGACCTCGTTCTTCTCGTCCTCTCCGCCCGCGAGCGGATCGGTGCCGGCGACCACTTCATCGCGCGCCGCGTGTTCGCGCTCGGCGTGCCGGTGGTGATCGCGCTCAACAAGATCGACCGGCTGAAGCACGGGCACGTCGCCTCGCAGATGAAGGTGGCGGCGACGCTCGGCGACTTCCATGCGCTCCACCCGGTCAGCGCGAAGGTGCGCGACGGCATCGACGAGCTGCGCGACGACCTCGTGCTCCTCCTGCCCGAGGGGCCCGCGCTGTTCCCGCAGGACCAGCAGACGGACCTGTCGCTCGTCGAGCGCATCGCGGAGGTCATCCGCGAGAAGGCGCTGCACCTCACGCGGGACGAGGTCCCGCACGCCCTGACCGTCGAGGTCGAGGAGCTCGACGAGCGGCGCGTGCGCGCGTTCGTCCTTGTCGAGACCGAGTCGCAGAAGGGCATCCTCGTCGGCAAGCGCGGCGCCACTATCCGCGAGATCGGCACGCGCGCACGGCCGGAGGTCGAGAAGCTCGTCGGCAACTCGGTCTTCCTCGAGCTCGTCGTCAAGGTGCGACCGAAGTGGCGGCGCGACCGGAAGACGCTCGAGCGGCTCGGGCTGTAGCGGCTCCCCCGGCGCTCAGGCCCGGGTGAGGGCCTCGGCCGCCTCGTCGGCGTCGACCCGGTCTGCGAGCGCCCTGGCCACTTTCAGCCAGAGCTCGGGCAGCGAGTCGAGCAGCTCGACGAAGTCGCGGCCCTCGATCGCGAGCACGCGGAGCGGCGTCGTCGCGACGACCGTCGCCGTCCGCGGCGAGCGCGAGAGCAGTGCGATCTCGCCGACGAAGCTGCCGGCGCCGAGTCGTGCGACGCGTCGGCTGCCGCGGCGCACCTCGATCTCGCCGTCCACCACGACGAAGAACTCCCGGCCGGGCTCCCCTTCGCGGATCAGCTCCGACCCCGTCTCGAGCGTCCGCTCCTCCGCGAGCGCGGCGATGCGCCGGAGATCCCTCTTCGAGCAGAGCTCGAAGAGCGGCAATCCGCGGATCAGCTCGGCTCTCCTGTCCGCCCGGAGGAGCACGGCGGGCAGTCTAACGGCCTCTAGACTGGGCTCATGAGTCAGACGGTTGCACTTCCGCGCTCGCTCGAGCTCCCCGGAGGCGGGCGTCTCCCGCGACTCGGATCCGTCGACGCGGTCGCGCTCGAGGCGAGGGCCGGAGAGCTCGCGAAGCGCTCGATCAAGCGCGAGTCGAAGATCTTCGCGCTCGACCTCGCGATCCGGATGATCGACCTGACCACGCTCGAGGGAGCGGATACGCCGGGGAAGGTGCGCGCTCTCTCGACCAAGGCGATGCACCCGGACCCGGGCGATCCGAGCATTCCGTCGGTCGCGGCGGTGTGCGTCTACCCGAGCCTCGTGGCCGTCGCTCGCCGGACGCTGTCGGGCTCGACCGTGCACGTCGCCTCGGTCGCGACGGCGTTCCCGTCGGGCCAGGCGCCGCTCGAGGTGAAGCTCGCGGACGTCCGCGCAGCGGTGAAGGCCGGCGCGGACGAGATCGACATGGTGATCGATCGCGGCGCGTTCCTCTCCGGGCGGATCGGACAGGTCTACGACGAGGTCGTCGCGGTCAAGGAAGCCTGCGGCGACGCGCACCTCAAGGTGATTCTCGAGACCGGCGAGCTCGGCACGTACGACGCCGTGCGACGTGCCTCGCTCGTCGCGATCGCCGGCGGGGCGGACTTCATCAAGACGTCCACCGGAAAGGTCTCGCCCGCCGCGACGCTCCCGGTCACGCTCTGCATGCTCGAGGCGATCCGCGACGTCCACGACGAGACGGGCCTCGTGGTCGGCATGAAGTCGGCCGGCGGGATCCGCACCGCGAAGCAGGCGATCCAGTACCTGTGCGTCCTCCACGAGACGCTCGGCGTCGACTGGCTGACCCCCGATCGGTTCCGCTTCGGGGCCTCCTCGCTGCTCAACGACCTCCTGCTCCAGCTTCGCAAGCAGCGCACCGGGATCTACCGGTCGCCGGACGAGTTCACGCTCGACTGATGGGCGCCGTCGAGAGGCCCCGCACCGAGGTCGCGGCACCCGCCTCGTGGGACTACGCACCGGCGCCCGAGGCGCGCGAGATCGTCTCCTTCGAGCGGCGGTACGGCCTCTTCATCGGCGGGAAGCAGGTCTCGCCGAAGTCGCGCACGTGGTTCTCGACGATCTCGCCGTCGACCGAGGAGCCGCTCGCGGAGGTGGCGCAGGCGGGGCAGAAGGACGTCGCGCTCGCGGTCGACGCGGCCCGCGACGCGTTCCGCACGTGGAGCCGCCGCAAGCCGGCCGAGCGGGCGAAGGTGCTCTTCCGGATCGCCCGGGTCCTGCAGGAGCGGGCGCGCGAGCTCGCGGTGGCGGAGTCGCTCGACGGCGGCAAGCCGATCAAGGAGTCGCGCGACGTCGACCTGCCGCTCGCGGCAGCGCACTTCTTCTATTACGCCGGGTGGGCCGACAAGCTCGAGTACGCGTTTCCGGGCCGGTCGCCGAAGCCGCTCGGCGTGGCTGCCCAGATCGTCCCGTGGAACTTCCCGCTGCTGATGCTCTCCTGGAAGATCGCTCCCGCCCTGGCGTGCGGCAACACCGTCGTGCTCAAGCCGGCGGAGACGACGCCGCTGACGGCGCTCCTCTTCGCCGACGTCTGCCGGCAGGCCGAGGTCCCGCCCGGGGTGGTCAACATCGTCACCGGCGACGGCGCGACGGGGGCCTATCTCGTCCGCGAGAAGGACATCGACAAGGTCGCCTTCACCGGCTCGACCGAGGTCGGCAAGGCGATCCAGCGCGAGCTCGCCGGCCGGGACGTGTCGCTCACACTCGAGCTCGGCGGCAAGGCGGCGAACATCGTCTTCGACGACTGCGCGCTCGACCAGGCGGTCGAGGGGATCGTCAACGGGATCTACTTCAACCAGGGCCATGTCTGCTGCGCCGGCTCGCGCCTGCTGGTCCAGGAGTCGATCCACGACCAGCTCGTGCGGAAGCTCAAGCGGCGGATGGCCACGCTCCGGGTCGGTGACCCGCTCGACAAGAACACCGACGTCGGCGCGATCAACTCGAGTGCGCAGCTCGAGCGCATCTCGGAGCTCGTGCAGAGCGGGGTGGAGGAGGGCGCAGAGCTCTACCAGCCGCCCTGCCGGCTACCCGAGAAGGGATGGTGGTTCGCCCCGACGGTCTTCACCAACGTCGCGCAGAGCCACCGAATCGCGCGCGAGGAGATCTTCGGGCCGGTGCTCAGCGTCCTCACGTTCCGCACGCCGGATGAGGCGGTCGAGAAGGCGAACAACACGATGTACGGCCTCTCCGCGGGTGTCTGGACCGAGAAGGGCTCGCGGATCCTGTGGATGGCCGACCGCCTGCGGTCGGGGGTCGTCTGGGGCAACACCTTCAACCGCTTCGACCCCTCGTCGCCGTTCGGCGGCTACAAGGAATCGGGCTTCGGCCGCGAGGGCGGACGGCACGGGCTCGAGCCGTATCTGAGGTTCGAATGACCGACCGGCTCCCCGTCCGGAAGACGTACAAGCTGTTCGTCGGCGGCGCGTTCCCGCGCTCCGAGTCGGGCCGCACCCTCGAGGTCGAGGGGCACAACGTCGCGCGTGCGTCGCGGAAGGATGCGCGCGACGCGGTCGTCGCGGCCCGGAAGGCCGTCGCCGGCTGGAGCGGCGCGACGGCGTACAACCGCGGCCAGGTTCTCTACCGTCTCGCGGAGACGATGGAGACGCGCACCGACGCGCTCGCCGCCGCGTCGAGCGGCCGCCGCGAGGTGGCGCGGGCGATCGATCGCGTCGTCTGGTACGCGGGCTGGGCCGACAAGCTCGCCCAGGTGCTCGGCTCGTCGAACCCCGTCGCGGGGCCGTACTTCAACTTCACGCTGCCCGAGCCGACCGGCGTCGTCGCGGTGATCGCGCCGGACGAGCCACCGCTCGACGGGCTCGTCTCGCGCCTCGTCCCCGCCCTTGTCGGCGGGAACGCAGTCGTCGCGATCGCCTCCGACTCCCATCCGCTCGCCGCGATCGAGCTGGCGGAAGCGGTGGCGACCTCCGACGTCCCGGCCGGGGTCGTGAACGTGCTCACCGGGCTCCGCTCCGAGCTCGCCCCCGTGCTCGCGGGGCACATGGACGTGAACGCGATCGACGTCACGGGCGCCGACGGCGACCGGGCGGCGCTCGAGGAGCTCGCCGCGGAGAACGTCAAGCGCGTGGTTCGCGCGAAGGAGGATCAGAGCCCCTGGGAGATCGCCTCGTTCATGGAGCTGAAGACGGTCTGGCACCCCATCGGCCGCTGATCGATCCTTCTTCGGGGCACCCCAACCCACCACCCACTGGCAATTCTATCGACTTCGTTGCCGGTTTTGGCGACGATTCCGTGCCGACTTCGTGCCGACTCGGTAACGCCGAGGCGCACAGAGTCGCGTTGCGCCGCCCGCCGGGGCGCCTAGCCCTCGAGCAACCGCTCCACCGCGTCCGCTGCCGCCGTGAGTCGCTCCTCGGGCGGCCCCTCGACGAGGAGCCATGGGCTTCCGCTCCGGCGCACCCGCTCGAGGTAGCGCTCGTGCATCCAGCGGCGCTGCGCCTCGAACTCGCGGATCCCGTCGTGGCGCCACGGGACGTCGAGGCCGCAGACGACGAAGAGGTCGTACGGTCGCCGCACCAGCTCGTCGAAGCCCGTCGCGGGAGTGCCGAGGTACACCTCGTGGAACACCGCGGTCGTGAACGCGTCGGTGTCGGTGAACAGCACCACGTGCGCGAGAGCCGCGAGGAAGTCCTCGTACCAGCACTGGATCCGCGCGATGTGCGTGAACTCCCAGCTCGTCCATGGCGCGTCCGCGGCCCGGCCGACCTGGGTGTACGGGCGCCCATACTCGGGATTCCAGACGGTGTCGAAGCGCTCGGCGAGCGCAGCGGCGAGCGTCGTCTTGCCCGTCGACTCCGCCCCGAGGAGGCACACGCGCTTCACGTCGCCGGTCACGGGCGCGGAGCCTACGCGTCGTCACGGCGGCGGGTGCGTCCGAGCGAGGTACGCGCTGGGCGTTCGTCTAGCATCGGGCACCGTGACCGACCGACGGCTGAGCCAGGCGATCGCAGAGGGCGACGGCATCTCGGTGCTGGTCGAGGTCGGGAGCAGCGATGCCGCACGACACGCGGAGCAGCGTGGGGCCGAGGGACTGGTCGTCCGCGGCGCCCACTCGATGCTCGGACGCGAGGTCGACCTGCCGCTCCTCGCCTACGGCCCGGCGCCCGAGGAAGCTGCCGACAGCGCGGCCGCGGCGGTCGTGCTCGCGCTGGGGGACGAGGACGCCGAGCAGCTCCACGGGCTCGCCGAACGTTGCCTCGAGCTCGGGCTCGAGCTCGTCGTGCGGGTCCGCGACGACGACGAGCTCGAGCGGGTGCTCGAGCACCTCGATCCCGAGATCGTCCTGCTGAGCGCCGAGCGCGCCGAGGACGAGCAGGCGGCGCTCGACCGGCTGCTGGAGCTCCTGCCGGACGTCCCGGCCGGGAAGCTCGCGATCGCGGAGCTCGCCGACGCCTCGCGCGAGGACGTCGAGGAGCTCGAGCGCGCCGGCGTCGACGCGGTGCTCGTGACCGGCGACGTCGAGGCGCTCGTCGGCGACGGCGTCCCCGACGTGTAGCCGCTCGCGTGAGATCGCTCCGCTCGCCGGCGGTCGTCGAGGCCGCCGTCGCCGCGACCGTCGTCGCGCTCGCAGCGGCGCTCCGGGTGGTCGGGTCGGGATCGGGCCTGCCGCTCCCGCTCCTGAATCCCGACGAGACGAACATCGTGCCTCGCGCCTGGGAGCTCGTGCACGGCGGGGGTCTCGACCCGGGGTGGTACGACTACCCGAGCCTCCTCTTCCTCCTCGTCGCGCCGTCGCAAATCGGGCTCGACGCGCCGTCCTACGGCACCGCGCGGGTGGTGGCGATCCTGATCGGGCTCCTCGGGGTCGCGGCGGCCTGGTGGCTCGGGCGGGCGGTGTACGGGCGGGCGGCCGCTCTCACCGGCGCCGTCGGCGTCGCGGTCGCGACCACCCATGTCGCGTACAGCCGCATGGCGGTCACGGACGTGCTCCTCACGCTCGGCGTCACGGTCTGCCTGGCGCTGCTCGTCACGGGGAGGCTCGAATGGGCGGGCGTGGCCGCCGGGCTCGCCGCCTCGGCCAAGTACCCGGGGAGCGTGCTGGCGGTCCCGCTCCTCGTCGCGGGCTACGGCCGCTGGCGCCGCACGGCGATCGCGTTCGCGCTCGCGGCCCTCGCATTCGTCCTGACGAGCCCGTTCGTGGTCGTCCACGGCGGCGGTGCGTGGGACGACGTCTCCCGCGTCAACCGGCTGGCCCGCGAGGGATGGCTCGGCTTCGAAGACGACCCCGTCACGCCGGCTGCGTTCTCCCTCCGCCTCTGGGAGACGGTCGGGCCGGTCGTGCTCGTCGCGCTCGTCGGGATCGCCGTCGCCGTGCGCCGCCGCGAGCGGCGGGATCTCGTGCTGCTCTCGTTCGTGGCGGCGTACGCCCTCTCGCTCCTCCCGATCGAGGCGCACTTCGACCGCTACGTCCTGCCTCTCGTCCCCGTGGTCTGCGTGCTCGCGGGTGCGACGCGCGTGCTCGCGGTCGCCGCGCTCGTCTGCTGCGTCGTGCCGCTCTGGTGGTCGGTCGCCGACACCAGCGCGTTGACCGGGCGCGACCAGCGCCTCGATGCCGCCGCCTGGATCGTCCGCGCCGTGCCTCGGGGAGACACGATCGCCGCCGATCCCTCGACCCTGCCGTTACCCGACCGGCGCGTGATCCGCCTCGAGCTCCCCGGCCCCGGCCGCCCCTTCGACCCGAGACGAAGCCTCGCGGCGCTCCGCGCACAGGGCGCGCGGTGGCTCGTCGTCTCGGGATCTGTGACGGATCGCGTGCTGGCCGCTTCGGGCGACTACCCGCGCGAGGCGGTCTTCTACCGCTCGCTCGCGTCGCTGACGCCCGCGTTCGCGGTCGGCCCCTCCGGCCGTGACAGGCCGTGGTTGCGCGTGTACCGCATCTACCCTTGAGCGATGGATCGCCGCGCTGCACCACTCGCCGGCGTCGCCCTCGCGGTCGCTGTCTTCCTCTCCGGTGCGGTGCTGCTCGGCGTCGAGATCGCCGCGAGCCGCGTGCTCGCGCCCACCTTCGGCAGCTCGCTCTACGTCTGGGGCGCGCTGATCGGGGTCGTGCTCACGGGCCTCGCGCTCGGGTACGCGATCGGCGGAGCCGTCGCCGACCGCTGGCCGTCGCCGTATCTCCTCGTCAGCGCGATCGCGCTCGGCGCGCTGCTCGTGCTCGCGATTCCGCTCGTCGACCAGTGGGTGCTCGAGCGCGTCGTCTCGTGGGACCCCGGGCCGCGGCTCGACCCGCTCGTCGCGGCGGTGGCCCTGTTCGGGCCGATGAGCGTCGTCCTCGCCTCCGTCTCGCCGATCGCCGTCCGCCTCGCGGCCCGCTCGCTCGACCGGCTCGGCCGAACGGCCGGCCGGCTGTTCTCGCTCTCGACGGCGGGGAGCATCGCCGGCACCTTCGCGACCGCGTTCTGGCTCGTCCCCGAGTACGGCACCGACCAGGTGCTCGCGGTCGGCGCGGTGGTGCTGCTTGCCGCCGCGGCCGGGGTCGCGCTCGTCGAGCGCGTGTGGCTGCCCGCCGCCGCGCTCGTCGCCGGCGCCGCCGCAGGAGTGTTCGCGGTCGGCGCGCTCGCGCCGGACACGACCGGCCAGCGGCTCGAGGGCCTCGCGGCGAAGAACTGGTCGCCGCTCTACCGGGCGCGCGAAGCCCGGACGCCGCGGAAGCTCGACCCCGCCGAGGTGGCCGAGGCCGTCGGCACCGGCTTCACGGTGCGCGAGGCCCAGGACACGCGCTACCACCGGCTCGTCGTCGTCGACGGCGGAGGCTCCCGCTACCTGCGCTTCGACAGCTCGTTCCAGAGCGGGATGTACATCGGCCAGCCGTTCCGCACGCGGTTCGCGTACACGGACTACCTCCAGCTCGGCCTCGCCTACAACCCGAGCGCCAAGAACGTGCTCGTGGTCGGCCTCGGTGGCGCCTCCGCGCCGAAGCGCGTGTGGCGCGACTTCGGTGACGTCAGGCTGACGGTCGTCGAGCTCGACCCCGCGGTCGTGGAGACGGCCTACAAGTGGTTCGCGCTCCCGCACGACGAGCGGATCGACGTCCACGTCGACGACGGGCGCCGGTACCTCCAGCGCAACGACGACCGCTACGACGTGATCATGCTCGACGCGTTCTACGCCGACGGCGTGCCGTTCCACATGACGACGCTCGAGTTCGTGGAGCTGCTGCGTGAGCGGCTCACGCCGGGCGGGGTCGTGGCGGTGAACGTGATCGGTGCGCTCACCGGAAGCGGCTCGCGCATCACCCGCGCGCTCTGGAAGACGTATGCGTCCGTGTTCCCCACGGTCGTCTTCCACCCGGTCTACGAAGGCGCGTTCGACCGCACGCCGAGCGACGTCCGGAACATCATCCTCGTCGCCACGGAGCGCGCCGCGCCGAGCCGCGACCAGCTCGCGGCGACGTGGGCGGAGGTCAGACGCACCCGCGCCCCGCGGGCGCCGACGCTCGCGAGCCCGATCCGGAACCGCTGGGAGCGACCGGTCCGGGTCGACGACGTGCCGCTCCTCACGGACGGCTACGCCCCCACGGACGCCCTGCTGCTGGACTAGTACAGGAACATCGGCTTGCCGGCGACGTGCCGCACCTTGGGGCGGTAGGCGTCGACGTCGTACAGCTCGTCGACGTCGACGCGCTTGACGCCCTCGCGCGTGGCGGAGATCGGCACGGCCGTGTACGTCCCGTTGCGGAGCGCCACCATCCGGCCCGAGGCGCCCTCGAGGGCGAGGTCGGCGGCCATCACGGCGTAGTTCGTCGCGACCATCAGGTCGAGCGAGTCGGGGACGCCCGAGCGCATGAGGTAGCCCACCTCCTGGACGATCATGTCCTCGCCGGTCCGCTCCTTCAAGAGCGCCGCCGTCAGCTCCCCGATCCCGCCGAGCTTGCGATGGCCGTAGGCGTCCTCCTCGCCGGAGAGGACCATGTCGCCGCCGGCCAGCGTCGCGCCCTCGGAGACCGTGACCATCGCGTAGTTCGACGGGTTCGCGCGCTTGTCGGCGACGAGGAGGTCGCCGAGGCGGTCGACGTCGAACGGGACCTCCGAGATCACGGCGCGGTCGACGCCGGCGAGGTATGCGGTCACGAGCGAGGTCTCGCCGCTGTAGCGCCCGAACAGCTCGATCACGGCGATCCGCTCGTGCGACCCCGTCGACGTGCGGAGGTTGTGGATGAACTGCACGCCGCGCGTGACCGCGGTCGAGAACCCGATGCAGTAGTCCGTCCCGTGGACGTCGTTGTCCATCGTCTTCGGGATCGCGATCACCGGCACGCCCTCGTCGTGCATCCGCAGGGCGTAGGAGAGGGTGTCGTCACCGCCGATCGGGACGAGGATGTCGATCCCGAGCGCCTCCACGACGCGGAGGGCATACGACGTGAAGTCGAAGGGCCCCTCGCCCGAGGCGTCGTCTGCGAGGTGCGCGGGGACCTCGTCCGCCCGGACGCGGCTCGGGTTCGTGCGCGACGTATGGAGGAACGTCCCGCCGGTCCGGTCGATCGTCCGCACGGTCGAGGACGTCAGCGGCTGGAACCACTCCTCGGCCGACTCGGGGTCCTCGAGGTCGTGGCGGACGAGCGCCGCCCAGCCGCGCCTGAGCCCGACGACCTCGTGGCCGGCGTCCACGACCCGGTTGACCACGGCCTTGATGCACGGGTTGAGCCCCGGCACGTCGCCGCCGCCCGTCAGGATCCCGATCCTCATCGCGGGGGTCATATCAGGAGGACCTTCGCGTTCGCTCTCTACCATCGGTGGCTGCAAGCCGAAGTGGCGGAACTGGCAGACGCGCCGGACTCAAAATCCGGTGCCCGCGAGGGCGTGTGGGTTCGAGCCCCACCTTCGGCATCCTCGCCGTGTGGAACGGCCGTTCCGGGGCGCCCTCCGGTTCGCGCGAGTTCCCGCTCGACCATCTAGACTCTCCGCCCAAGTTAGGGAGCCCGGCGCGTGCCGGGCGCCGGTCGGACCACCAAGGAGGAGGATGAGCTTGAAGCTCTCTAGAAGCGGGGTGTTCCTCGCCGGGCTCGTCGTCGCCACGTTCGCGTTCGTCGCGGCGGGCTGCGGCGGGGACGGCGGAGGCGGCGGCCCGGAGGCACTGCCCTCGTCGGCATGCACGGCGATCGAGTACGAGGGTGACGGAAACCCGGACTACATCATGGTCTCCGACCTGCCCCTCCAGGGCTCGTCTCGGTTCCAGACCGAGCAGATCAATGCGGCGATCCGCTACGCGCTCCAACAGGCCGACTGGAAGGCCGGCGACTACAACATCGGGTTCCAGGCGTGCGACGACGCCACGGCGCAGGCCGGGAAGTGGGACTCGGGCAAGTGCTCCTCGAACGCGAACGCGTACGCCGCCAACGACAAGGTGATCGGCATCCTCGGCACCTTCAACTCGGGCTGCGCCCAGATCATCATCCCGGTGGTCAACCAGGCGCCCGACGGCGGCATCCCGATGGTCTCGCCCGCGAACACGTTTGCGTGCCTGACCGTGAACCTGCCGGGTGGCTGTGCCTCCACCGAGCCTGACAAGTACTACCCGTCCGGGACGCGCAACTACGTCCGCGTCGTGGCGCACGACGCGTACCAGGGCGCCGCCCTCGCGGAGTTCATGCAGGCGCAGGGGGTCAAGAGCCTCTACGTCCTGAACGACAAGGAGGCGTACGGCCTCGGCGTCGCGACCACGACCCGGAAGGCGGCGGAGTCCCTCGGGATCAAGATCGCGGGCTTCGAGGCGTGGGATCCGAAGGCGACCAGCTACACCTCGCAGTTCGAGAAGATCAAGGCGACGGGGGCCGACGCGGTCTTCCTCGGCGGCCTGATCGACGAGAACGGCGCCCAGGTGATCAAGGACAAGGTCGCGGTGCTCGGGCCCAACGACGGCGACGTGAAGCTGCTCGCGCCTGACGGCTTCACGACGCAGGCGACCATCGACGAGGCGGGGACGGCGTCGAAGGGCATGTTCCTGTCCATCGCCGGCGTGCCGATCGACGAGTTCAAGGGCGCTGCCCTCGACTTCATCGACGGCCTCCAGTCGGGGCCGCTCCAGGGCAAGGCGATCGACCCGTACGCGATCTACGGCGGGCAGGCCGCTCAGGTCATGCTCGACGCGATCGGCGCGTCGGACGGAACGCGCTCCGACGTGATCAAGAAGCTGTTCGCGACGAACGTCACGGACGGGCTGCTCGGCTCGTTCAAGTTCGACGAGAACGGCGACCCCGAGGACGCCTCGGGCGCGGTCGTCGGTTTCACGATCTATCGGGCAACCGACGAGCTCACGACTGAGACGACGGTCTCGCCGAAGCCGGAGACGGTGGCAGCGGCGGGCGGCAGCTAGAAACAACCTGACCCAGCTCCCACGGGACGGGAGGGCTATTGCCCTCCCGTCCCGTTCTATTTAGAGTCGCGCGATCGATGACTGACCTGCGCGCGAGGGTGCTTCGGACGCTCCGCAACCCGAAGCTCGTCAACAGCATCGGGTTGGGTCTCGTCGCCCTCGTCGGAGTCTGGCTCGTCGTCAACTTCATCAAGGGGCCGCAGGAGTTCGTCAACGTCGCGCTCGACGGCCTGACGCGCGGCTCGATCTACGGCGTCGTCGCGCTCGGCTACACGCTTGTCTACGGGATCCTTCAGCTGATCAACTTCGCCCACGGCGACGTGTTCTCGCTGTCGGGCCTCGTGGCGAGCACGATCCTCCTCTCCGTCTTCGGGCTCACCGCGGACTCCAGCAACCTCGTGGTGATCGGCGGGATCGTGCTCACGCTCGCGATCACGGTGCCGTTGTTCGCCGTCGTCAACGCCACGATCGAGCGTGTCGCCTACCGCCCGCTCCGGCATGCGCCACGGCTGACGCCGCTGATCACCGCGGTCGGCATGTCGTTCATCGTCTCGAACATCTCGCTCGCCCTCTACGGCGTCGACTACGAGAGCGGCTCCGACCTGATCCCGCAAGGGGCGGCGTTCTCGATCGGCGAGATCAACGTCACCTGGAAGCTGATCGTCGCGCTCGCGCTGATCGTCCCGGCCCTCGTCGTGCTGAGCTGGTTCGTGACCTACACGCGGCAGGGGAAGGCGATGCGCGCGGTCTCCCAGGACACCGAGGCCTCGGCGATGATGGGCATCAACGTCAACCGGACGATCTCCGTCACGTTCTTCATCGCGGGCTCGCTCGCCGCCGTGGCGGGGCTCGTGTTCCTCCTCGAGTACAACATCCGCTACGACACAGGCTTCGAGCTCGGCCTCATCGCCTTCACCGCGGCCGTGCTCGGTGGCATCGGCAACCTCGCCGGGGCCGTCCTGGGGGCGCTCGTGATCGGCTTCGTCCAGTCCTTCAACGAGGGCCTCACCTGGCACGCGCCGGGCGGCGACTGGACCCGTTCGATCGTGTTCGGGATCCTGATCGCGGTGCTCGTCTTCCGTCCGGAGGGCATCCTCGGCGAACGGACGCCGGAGGGCGCATGAGCGACACCGTCGACCGCGTCCGTGCCCGGCTGGGCGACAACGCGAACGTCTGGCTCGTCCCCGCCGTCATCCTGCTCGGGATCCTCTACCCGTTCGTCGAGGAGGGGCTCCAGAACCTGCCGCTGATCGGCGACTTCATGCCGACCACCGGCACGCTCGTCGTGATGATCGCGTTCACGATGATGGCCGTCGGGCTGAACATCGTCGTCGGGTACTGCGGCCTGCTCGACCTCGGCTACGTCGCCTTCTACGCCGTCGGCGCGTACACCGCGGGCTGGCTCGCCTCCCAGCACTTCGAGCAGGTCACGTTCCACTTCGGCTCGTCGGTCGACAACGGCCTCGTGGGCATCCACGTGACGATGTGGGTCGTCCTGATCGTCGCCGGGCTCTTGACGATGCTGGCGGGGATCGTCATCGGCCTGCCCACCCTCCGCCTGCGCGGCGACTACCTTGCGATCGTGACGCTCGGCTTCGGCGAGATCATCCCGCAGGTCGTGCGGAACGGCGACAGCTTCGGGGGCTTCAACCTCACGAACGGGACGTTCGGGATCGCGCCGATCGACCCGGTCGGGTTCCCCGTGCTGAGCGCGATCGGCTTCTTCCCCGAGAACTTCCAGACGTCGGACAACCGCGAGCGCTGGTACTACATGATCGCGTTCCTCCTCCTGCTGTTCACGATCTTCTGCTCGGTCAGGCTCCGCGACTCGCGGCTCGGGCGTGCCTGGATCGCGATCCGCGAGGACGAGACGGCGGCTGCCGCGATGGGCGTCCCGCTGATGCGGACGAAGACATGGTCGTACGCGCTCGGCGCGTTCTTCGGCGGGATCGCGGGCGCGTACTACGCGAGCTTCAAGTCCGGCGCGTTTCCCGCGGACTTCTACTTCAACGTCTCCGTCTTCCTGCTCTGCATGGTGATCCTCGGAGGGATGGGCAGCATCTGGGGCGTGACCGTGGGCGGGATGATCCTCGCGTACCTCAACTTCAGCGGCCTCTCGACGATCGGCTCGAAGATCCAGGACGCCGGGATCGACTTCGACCCGACGAAGTACCAGTTCGGGATCTACGGGATCATCATCGTGCTGATGATGCTGTTCCGCCCCGCCGGCCTGATTCCCGAGCGCCGGCACAAGATCGAGCTCGAGGAGGGCGTGCACGACACGCCGTTCTACGACGTGCAGACCGAGGGGGCGCTCACCGACCGCAACCCGGCCGACGACTGATGAGCGAGGACCCCAACCTCCTCGTCGCGACGAAGGTGCGCAAGGAGTTCGGCGGCCTCCTCGCCTCCGACGACATCGACTTCACGATCCCCCGCGGCTCGATCGTCGCGCTGATCGGCCCCAACGGCGCCGGCAAGACGACGTTCTTCAACCAGCTGACGGGCGTGTACAAGCCGACGTCGGGGTCGATCGTGTTCGACGGCACCGAGGTCGTGAACATGCCGCCGCACGCGATCACCGCGCTCGGGATCGGCCGCACCTTCCAGAACATCCGCCTCTTCTCCCAGATGAGCGCGCTCGAGAACGTGCTGGTCGGGATGCACTGCCGGCTCCGCAGCGGGATCCTCGGGGCGATCCTCCGACCGGGCCGCGTGAAGCGCGAAGAGGCCGAGTCGCGAGACCGTGCGCGCGAGCTGCTCGTCTACTGTGGGCTGCCGAGACGGCACAACGAGCGCTCGAGCAGCCTGCCGTACGGCGACCAGCGGCGCCTCGAGGTCGCGCGGGCGCTCGCGACCGATCCCAAGCTCCTCCTGCTCGACGAGCCGACGGCCGGGATGAACCCGCAGGAGAGCGCGGACTTCACCGCCTTCGTCCGCCGCGTCCGGGACGAAAAGGGCCTCGCCGTCCTCCTGATCGAGCACGACATGAAGGTCGTGATGGGCGTCTCCGAGCGGATCACCGTGCTCGAGTACGGCGCGAAGATCGCTGAGGGCGTGCCCGAGGAGATCCAGTCGGACGAGCGGGTGATCGAGGCGTACCTCGGCAAGGGCGCCGTCGCGTGAGTGGTGAGATCCTCTCGCTCGAGGACGTGCACGTCTACTACGGCGCGATCCATGCGTTGAAGGGCGTGTCGCTCACGGTCGGGACCGGCGAGATCGTGACCCTGATCGGCGCGAACGGGGCGGGCAAGTCGACGACGCTCCGGGCGATCAACGGGCTCAACCGCCCCCGCCAGGGCTCGATCCGCTTCGAGGGCCGGGAGATCACGACGGCGGCCCCGCACGAGATCGTCGGCGGCGGGATTGCGCAGAGCCCGGAGGGACGGCGTCTGTTCCCGCGCATGAGCGTCACCGAGAACCTCGAGATGGGCGCGTTCCAGCGGACGGACAAGGAGAACTTCCAGGGGGACATGGACCGCGTCTTCGAGCTGTTCCCCCGCCTCTACGAGCGGCGGACGCAGAAGGCCGGGACGATGTCCGGGGGCGAGCAGCAGATGTGTGCGATCGGCCGGGCGCTGATGGCCCGTCCGAAGCTGCTCCTGCTCGACGAGCCCTCGATGGGCCTTGCGCCGATCTTCGTCGAGAAGATCTTCGAGATCGTCCGCACGATCAACGCGCAGGGCACACCGGTCCTGCTCGTCGAGCAGAACGCCCTGATGGCCCTGGACACGGCTCACCGGGGTTACGTCATGGAGACGGGCAAGATCACGCTCGCCGGGGCCGCCGCGGACCTCAAGTCCAACGAGGCCGTCCGCAAGGCGTATCTCGGCCTCGAGTGACCATCTAGGGCTCGCCGCCCACGACGACCCGCGGATACGGCGGGCCGAGCAGCACGCCGAGCGAGCCCTCCTCGCCCGAGAGGCCGCGCGCCATCGCGAGCGCGGTCGCGGCGCTGTGCGAGGGGACGAGCCCGAGCGCCCGGGCCGCGCCCGCGTCGCGGCACCCGCCGACGATCACCGCGCCCGCGCGCTCGAGCACCATGGCGCACGCGTCCCAGTCGGCGAAGGGCAGCCGCGGATGAGGCGCCGCCCCGCCCCGGTAAGCGGCGACGGCCCTGCGGTCGCGGGCAGCGGCCGCCTCGATCGCGCGGAGGCGGGGCGGGCGGCCGTCGCGGAGGGCCGCGAAGAGGGCCCGGTACGGCGCCTGCGGGCCGTGGCCCATCACGCGGTTGAACGGATGAAGGAGGACGACCGTCCCGCCCTCGGCGAGCGGTGAGTGGTCGCGCCAGAGACGGAGCGCATGACCCAGGCCGAGAGCGGCGGCGGTGATCGGGTTGAGCGGCTCGCGCGGCAAGCCGAGACCGGTATGGGCGAGCGGTACCACGATCGTGTCCAGCGGCCGTTCGAGCCGGGTGCCGAGAATCGCCGAGCCGCGGACGAGCGCCTCGGCGTGCGCGACGGCTGGCGGGCCCGCGAGCGCCGCGACGGCGCGCAGGTCGTGGGAGAAGCGGCCCACGAGCCACCGCCGGAGCACCGCGGGCGCGGCGTTCACGATGCGGCGGAGCGGTGAGCGGGCCAGTGTCCGCCGCGCCTCGGGATCCCACGGGTAGCCGTGGTACGGCCCCGCGAGGCGCGGCCGGTCGAGCACGAGGGAGACCCCGACGAGGGGGACGCGGCTGCTCAGCTCGGTCTCGAGCGACGCGCCGAGGCGCCAGCCGGCTGCACCGGACGGCTCGAGCAGGGACGTCGCGGTCGCGGCGCGGACGGTCGAGGGCGCGCAGGCGTCGAGCAGAGCGGTCGCGCCTCCGTCGAGCACCGTCTCGCCCGCGCCGAGCGTGACGACGACGTCGGTCTCGACGAGCGCCGGGTGGATCCTGTGTGCACGCCCACCGAGCTCGAGGCGCACGAGGTCGTCGTCTTCGCAGTCGTGGACGACGACGCGTCCGCGGAAGCCCCGCGCGCGGTCGGGGCGCATCAGCCCCTCGAGCTCTCGGCGGCCCGCTCGGCGGCCGAGCCCACCGGCGACGAGCACCGTTTGCCGGTCGCGCGGGACGCCCGCCGCCGTGAGCGCGTCGAGCACCGCGGCGAGCGCATCCCGCCGCGGGTCCTCGCTCGCCGTCGGCACGGGGAGCGCCGGGGGCTGGACGACGACGGTCGCCCTGCCGTCGCGCTTCGCGGCGACGTGGAGCGGGGGCCCTGCGAGCGGGTAGCGAAGCGCCTCGGCGACGGCCGCGCCCACGTCCGCGAGCGGATCGAGCGGTGGCGGCGGTGCGAGCAGCACCGCGTCGTCGGGGACCGTGACGAGCGGGAGACGCGAGCCGGACGCGAGCGGGACGCGCACCCCGGCCATCCTAGAAGCGGCCGGCGCTGCGGCTCAGGCGATCGCTCGGAAGAGCCGGAAGAACGTCGGCCGGAAACCCAGGCGGGGCCACGTCCGCGACGAGAGGAGATTCGTCATCCGCCAGTCCGTGACGACCGTCGGGTAGCCCGCCTCCTTCGCCCAAACGAGGATCGCCTCGCCGAGGATGCGCCCGAGGCCGAGCCCGCGATGCTCGGGCAGGACCGCCGCGAAGCCGAGGAACCCGGCCCCGGCCGGCAGCGCCAGGCTGCGGTGCATCGAGGAGGCCTCGATCGCGCAGCCGACCGCGGAGCCGACCACCACCCCATCGCGCTCCGCGACGAACGTCGTGTACGTCGGGTCGTCGAAGTCCTCGTTCCACTCGGCGAGCGTCTCCTCGAACGACGCCGGGACGACCTGCGAGAAGACGGGCGAGCGCACCTGGTGCTCGCCGAGCGACATGTCCAGGCGGACGAGCGCCTCGATGTCCTCGCGCTGCGCGCGTCGCACGACGATCCCCTCGGGGAGAGCGGGCGCCTCGTCGAGCGGCTCGCCGATCGCATGCACGTGCTGGTGCCCGAAGCCGAGGCGGAACCAAGCGTCGACCAGCTCCGGGTCGGTCGCGGGGACGACCGCGTAGTGCGACGTCCTGCCCTCGGCGACCCAGGCCGCGGCGGCCGCGCCGTAGAGGTCGCGGACGAGCTCGGGCGTCGAGACGGCATGACCGGCCGGCTCGACCCACATGTTCGGCCCCCACATCTCGTCGAGCGGGACGCCGAGCACGTATCCGGCGACCTCGCCGTCGTGGAGCGCGACGACTCCCGACGCCCCGTCCCGGGCCAGGAGCGGCGCGAGTTCGGCGCGGGTCAGGTCTGGCTCCTCGTACCGCGGGTCGAGCGCGGGCTCGGCGCGACGGGCCGCGGTATGGCGCGCCGCGAGCAGGGCGGCGGCCCCGTCGAGGTGCTCCTCCGCGAGCGGCTCGAAGCTGGTGGAACGGGTGGCGGCGACGCCGGGCATCCGAGCATCGTAGGCGCAACCCTGGCTCGGTTACGCTCGGGCGGTGCCGAAGACGCTGACCGGGGAGGAGCTCCAGCTCGACGACGGGCCCGTCCGCGGCGCGCAGCTCTTCCTCGTCGACGGCAACAACCTCGCGTACCGCGCGTTCTTCGCGCTCCCGGAGGAGCTCCAGACGACGGACGGGCAGCCGACGAACGCCCTCCTGGGCTTCACGAACATGCTGTTCAAGCTGCTCTCCGACTACCAGCCGCACGGGGTCGCCGTCGCGTGGGACACGCGGCCGACGCATCGCACCGAGATCGCCGAGACGTACAAGGAAGGCCGCCGGCCGATGCCCGACCTGCTGCGCGAGCAGTTCCCCCACTTCAGGCCGATCGTCGAGGCGTTCGGGTACCGGAACCTGGAGTTCGAGGGCTGGGAGGCGGACGACGTGATCGCGACGCTCGCGACCCGGGCCGACGAGGCCGGGATCAGCACCTGCGTCGTCTCGACCGACCGCGACGCCTTCCAGCTCTGCAGCGAGAACGTCTCGCTGATGATGACGCCGCGCGGCGTGGCCGACGTCCACGTCTACACGCCGGAACGCGTCGAGCTGCGCTACGGCGTGCGTCCCGACCAGGTGCCGGACTTCATCGGGCTGAAGGGCGACACCTCCGACAACATCCCGGGGATCCCGGGGATCGGCGACAAGACCGCCGGTCAGCTCGTCGCGCAGTACGGGTCGCTCGAGGAGGTGATCGCGCACGCCGACGAGCTCTCGCCGGCCCGTGGCCGCGCGGTGCGCGAGCACGCCGACCAGGCGCGCGACTCGAAGCTCCTCGCGACGATGCGCCGGGACCTGCCGCTCGACGTCGACCCCGCGGAGCTCGTCTCGTCACCGCCGGACCGCTCCGCGCTGAAGGAGATCTTCCGGCGCTTCGAGTTCCGCGGGCTTCTGAGCCGCGTGGACACCCTCGACGAGGCTCTGCCCGCCGCAGCGCCCAGCACCGAGGAGGAGGCCGTCGCCTGGCGCGAGGGGGCGCCCGAGGAGCTTGTGTTGAATCAACACAAAGGTCTGGTCGGGATCGCCGCCGCGGACGGCCGGGTCGCCGCCGCCACGGGTGACGACGTGATCGTCTTCGAGCTCGGCCAGGCCGAGCTCTGGCGAGTGGTCGACCCGACGACGATCGCCGTCCACGACGCGAAGACGTTGCGCCTCGGCAGCACCCCCGCGGACGACACGCTGCTCGCGGCGTATCTGGTCGATCCGGGGCGCGCGGACTACGCGCTCGACGATCTCGCTCGCGAGCACGGGGTCGAGCTCGTCCCCGATCCCGCCACGGAGGAGGAGACCGCCGCGCTCGTCCGGCACGCGGAGGCGGCGCGCCGGCTCGCGCCGCAGCTCCGGGCACGGCTGCGCGAGTGGGGCTCCGAGCGACTCTACGACGAGGTCGAGCTGCCGCTCACCGTCGTGCTCGCGGACATGGAGCAGGCGGGGATCCGGATCGACGCCTACCGGATGGGCGAGATCACGGCGCGGCTCGTCGAGCGCGTCGAGGAACTCGAGGCACAGGCGCTCGAGCTGGCGGGCGAGGAGTTCCAGCTCGGCTCGACCCAGCAGCTCGCGAGAATCCTGTTCGAGAAGCTCGGCCTCACCGCGGGGCGAAAAGGAAAGACCGGCTACTCGACCGACGCGCGCGTCCTTCGCGCGATCCGCGACGACCACCCCATCGTCCCGGTGGTCGAGGAATGGCGCGAGCTGACGAAGCTCCTCAACACGTACCTCCTGCCGCTGCCGACGCTGATCGACCCTGCGGACGGGCGGCTCCACACGACGATCAACCAGGCGGTCGCCTCCACCGGCCGGCTCTCGACGACGAACCCGAACCTCCAGTCGATCCCCGTGCGCACCGAGCTCGGCGGGCGCATCCGCTCCGCATTCGTGGCCGCCGAGGGAACGCGCCTCCTCTCGGCGGACTACAGCCAGGTCGAGCTGCGCATCCTCGCGCACGTCTCCGGCGAGCCCGTGCTGCGCGACGCCTTCGCACGGGGCGAGGACATCCACGCCGCGACGGCGTCGCAGGTGTTCGGGATCCCGCAGGCGGAGCTCAGCCGCGGCCAGCGCGACACGGCGAAGATGGTCAACTTCGGGATCGTCTACGGCATCTCGTCGTTCGGCCTCTCCGAGAACCTCGCGATCCCGCGCGAGGAGGCCCAGGAGCTGATCGACACGTACCTCGCGCGGCTGCCGCGGGTCCAGGAGCTGATCAAGCGGACGATCGCGCAGGCTGCCGCAGACGGCTACGTGACGACCCTGCTCGGCCGGCGGCGGCCGATCCCGGAGCTGCGCGCCTCGAACCGCCAGACGCGCTCGCTCGGCGAGCGCCTCGCCGTGAACACGGTGATGCAGGGCACGGCCGCGGACGTGATCAAGGTGGCGATGGTCCGGATCCACGAGCGGCTGCGGGCCGAGGGCCGTGCCGCGCGCCTCGTGCTCCAGGTGCACGACGAGCTGCTCCTCGAGGTGCCCGAGGTCGAGACGAGCGCGGTGCGCGACCTCGTACGCGAGGAGATGGTCGGCGCGTACCCGCTCGACCCCGCGCTCGCCGTCGAGGCGGGCGTCGGCGACACCTGGGCCGACGCGAAGGACTGACGCGCCCGGTCCGGGTTTGTTTCAATCCCGCTCGTCAGGGCAATCCGCCCGACGTTCAGGGGAATCGAGAGAAGGGGAGAGCTTGATGAGACGGACGATTGCCGTCCTCGTGGCCCTCGGGCTGATGCTCGTGCTCGGGACGTCTCAGGCGCTCGCCGCCGGGAACGGGGCGAGTGCGAACCCGAAGTTCACGAACGTGCAGCTGCTCGCGATCAACGACCTGCACGGACACCTGCAACCGAACACCCCCGGCACGATCCAGGTCGGCTGCTGCAACCCGGTGCGCGACTCGGCAGGGGTGCAGACCGGCTGGGCACCGAAGACCGTGCCCGCCGGCGGCATTGCCTACCTTGCGACGTGGATCAAGCAGCTTCGCACGCAGAACACGAACACGCTCACCGTCGGCGCCGGGGACATGATCGGGGCGAGCCCTCTCGTCTCGGCGCTGTTCCACGACGAGCCGACCATCGAGTCGCTCAACTCGCTCGGCATGGACGTGACCAGCGTCGGCAACCACGAGTTCGACGAAGGCGTCCAGGAGCTCCTGCGCATGCAGAACGGCGGCTGCGGGCCGGTCGACAGCTGCGCCGCGCATCCGTTCGAGGGCGCTTTCTTCCAGTACCTCGCCGCGAACGTCTTCTACGCGGGCACGGACGAGACGATCCTGCCGCCGTACGAGATCAAGACGGTCGACGGGAAGAAGATCGCGTTCATCGGGCTCACGCTCGAGGGCACGCCGACGATCGTCACGCCGTCCGCCGTCGCCGGCCTCGAGTTCAAGCCGGAGGTCGCGACGGTCAACGCGCTCGTCCAGACGCTCGCCTCGAAGGAGAAGGTGAAGGCGTTCGTCGTGCTCATCCACCAGGGTGGGTCGCAGACGATCCCGGCTCCGGTGTTCCCGGGCCCGGCCGACCAGCCCGACGCCTACATGGACGTCAACAAGTGCGTCAACTTCAACGGCCCGGAGATCACGTCGATCGCGAACGGCCTGGACGACCGCATCAAGGTGGTCGTCAGCGCGCACACGCACCAGCCGTACGTCTGCACGATCGACGGCAAGCTCGTGACCAGCGCGGCCTCGTTCGGCAGGGTCGTGACCGGCATCGACCTCCAGCTGAACCCCGCCGGGGTCGTCACGAAGGCGTCCGCGGTCAACCACATCGTCACGCAGGACGTCACGCCGGATCCTGCGACGAGCGCGATCCTCTCGACCTATGACACGCTCTCGGCGCCGCTCGCGAACCGCGTCGTGGGCACGATCAGCGCCGACATCACCTCGGCTCGACAGGGCGGGCAGAACGCCGCGGGCGAGCAGGCGATGGGCGACGTGATCGCCGACGCGATGCTCGAGCGTACCGCCCCGACCGACTTCGGCGGCGCGGTGGCGGCGTTCATGAACGCCGGCGGTGTGCGGGCGAGCCTGCTCCGCGACCAGATCAGCGGCGGCGAGGCGGTCGGCGAGGTGACGTATGCAGAAGCCTTCACCGTGCAGCCGTTCGGGAACACGCTGGTGGTGAAGTCGTGCACGGGGCAGCAGCTGTACGACGTGCTGAACCAGCAGTTCAACAACCCGGCTGCCGGCAGCAACCGGATCATGCTGCCCTCCGCCAACGTCGACTACCACTGGACGACGGTCGGTGGGCCGCACATCGTCGACGGGACGCTGTCCTTCGACAACGGGGCGACCTTCGTCGACAAGGCCGCGAGCTACCAGGTGGTCATGAACAACTTCATGGCCGACGGCGGGGACGGGTACACCGTGTTCCGCTCCTGCACCAATGCCCTGGGCGGTGACGTCGACCTCGACGCCTTCACCGCGTACCTCGCGGCGCACCCGAACCTCGGGCCCCCGCCGCTCGACCGCATCCACAAGGACGCGTAGGAAACGGAGCGGGGGGCAGACCGAGTCTGTCCCCCGCCGCCTACACGCTGAGGGTCTCGCCGTCCCGGGGGATCACCGCCCCCGGGACGGCGGCCGCGAGCTCCGCGCGCGTCAGGAAGCAGTGGTTCAGCGCCTCGAGGTGGACGCACACCACGGTGGGCACCCGGGCCGCGACCTCGCGAACGTCGTCGATCCCCATCACGATCAGGCTGCCCTCGAGGAACGAGGCGCCGCCGGCGTTGACGACGGCGACCCTGGGCTCGAAGCGCTCGATCGTCTCCCGCACGCCGTCGTACCAGACCGTGTCGCCGGCGATGTAGAGCTCGTCGAGCACGAAGCCGCTGACCGGCGCCAGCGCCTCCGCGACCGCGCCGAAGCCGTGCTGCGCCGGGACGCGATGCAGCGTGAGCCCGTTCCAGTCGAGGGAGGCATCGATCGGCCGGGCGTCGAGGCCGACGTCCCGCAGCCGCTCCTCGTCCTCGGGCTGGCAGAACACCGGCACATCGCGCGGCAGGAGCCGCTCCGCGGTGTCGTCGAGGTGATCCTTGTGACAATGTGTCACAAGCACCGCGTCGAGGCCGTCGACGGCCTGCTCCGCGGGGAACGGCAGCTCGACGGTCGGGTTGCGGACGGGGTTCGCGGTGTCCTCGATCGGCGGCCTGGCGCCTGCCGGATCGAGCATCGGATCGACCAGCAGGCGGCGTCCCCGGAGCTCCAGGAGCACGGTTGCGTTGCGGATGAGAGTGATGCGCATGCGGCAATTTCTAGGGCATTCGCGGTGCGAATGCCCCGCTATACTCCACCGCTCCTATGAGCAACCACACGCTGGAGACCCCCACCCAGCCCGAGGAAGGCGTCTGGACGACCGGCCCCGACGGAGAGCTGATCCCCGACTACGAGGGGACGTTCCCGACGATCAACGAGGGCGAGGTCGTGCACGGCACCGTCGTGCGCGTCGACAAGGACGAGGTCCTCGTCGACATCGGCTACAAGTCCGAGGGCGTCATCCCCGTTGCGGAGCTGTCGATCCGCCGCAACGTGAATCCGGCCGACGAGGTGTCTGTCGGCGACGAGATCGACGCGCTCGTGATGACGAAGGAGGACGCGGAGGGGCGCCTGCTGCTTTCGAAGAAGCGCGCCCGCTTCGAGCTCGCCTGGAAGGCGATCGAGGCCGCCGCCGAGAGCGGCGAGCCGGTCGTCGGCAAGGTGATCGAGGTCGTCAAGGGCGGCCTGATCCTCGACCTCGGCGTCCGGGGCTTCCTCCCGGCGTCGCTCGTCGACATCCGCCGGGTCCAGGACCTCGACGAGTTCCTCGGCAAGGAGCTCCGCTGCAAGGTGATCGAGCTCAACCGCTCGCGGAACAACGTCGTGCTCTCGCGCCGCGCGGTGCTGGAGGACGAGCGCAAGGAGATGCGCCAGGCGATCCTCGACCGGCTCAACCCGGGCGACGTCGTCGAGGGCACGATCTCCAACATCGTCGACTTCGGCGCCTTCGTCGACCTCGACGGGATGGACGGCCTCATCCACATCTCCGAGCTGTCGTGGTCGCACGTCAACCACCCCTCCGAGGTGCTCGAGATCGGCCAGACGGTCAAGGTCAAGGTGCTCGACATCGACCGCGAGCGGCAGCGGATCTCGCTCGGCCTCAAGCAGACGCAGTCCGATCCCTGGCAGCAGGTGCTCGACTCCTACGGCGAGGGGGACGTCGTCGAGGGGCGTGTCACGAAGGTCGTCACCTTCGGCGCGTTCGTCGAGATCCTCCCGGGCGTCGAGGGCCTCGTGCACATCTCGGAGCTCGCGGCTCACCACGTCGAGAACCCGCGCGAGGTCGTCTCCCAGGGCGACCCGGTCAACGTCCTGATCCTCGAGATCGACGGCGAGCGCCGCCGGCTCTCGCTCTCCCTCAAGCGCGTCGAGGACGACGCCGTGCCGGTGCCGCGCGCCGACGGCGGCGAGTCCGTCCACGCGACCCCCGACCTGAAGCTCTCCGAAGAGGCCTTCCCCGCCGGCGGTGCGGTCGCGGCCCCCGAAGCCGACGAGGAGGAGACGGCCGAGGCCGTGGCGGACGAGGTCGAGGACGAGGTCGAGACTGCCGCCGAGGTCGCGGACGACGAGATCGAGGCCGAGCCTGCCGCAGAGGCCGCCGACGCCGAGCCCGTCGCCGAGGCTTCGGAGCCCGAGGCTGCGGAGCCCGAGCCCGAGTCCGACGCGGATGACTCCGAGTCGGACGAGCAGCCCGCCGACGACGCCTAGCCCTCCGCGCTCGCGAGTGCTCGCGGTCGCGATCACCGGGGGCATCGGCGCGGGCAAGACGACCGCGCTCGAGGCGTTCCGGGCGCTCGGAGCCGCGACGGTCTCGAGCGACGAGATCGTGCACCACCTGCTCGCGGCCGACGACGGCGTGCGCGATGCGCTCGTCGAGCGGCTCGGCTCGGAGATCCTGGGCGACGACGGCCGGCCCGACCGGGCTCGCATCGCGCAGGCGGTGTTCGGCGATCCCGAGCGGCTCGCCTGGCTGGAAAGCCTGCTCCACCCGCTCGTCTCGCAGGAGTACCTCACGTGGCGGGAGCGTCTTGCCGAGCTGGACGACCCTCCGAGCGTCTGCGTCACCGAGGTGCCGTTGCTCTATGAGGTCGGCGCGCAGGACCGGTTCGACAAGGTGATCGTGATCACCGCCCCGAAGGCGCTCCGTGAGCAGCGCCGCCGGGTACCGCGCGACGACCGCGACGCGCGCCTGCTACCCGACCGCGAGAAGGTCCGGCAGGCGGACTACCACTACACGAACACCGGAACGTACGAGGAGCTCCTCGACTGGGTCCGCGAGGTGATGGCCGAGCTCGAGGCGGGGGCCGGCGCACGCGCGTGAGGCGTGTCCTCGTGGTGCTGCTCCTGGCCGGGGTCGCCCTGGCGGCCGCGGGGGCGTGGGTCGTGACCACCGAGCCCGACTGGTACCAGCGGGCCCGCTACCCGTTGCGGTACGAGACGATCGTCCGCGCGCACGCGAAGAACTACGACCTCTCGCCGACGCTGCTCGCTGCCGTGATCTACGCCGAGAGCAAGTTCGACGCGGATGCGCGCTCGGACGCGGGCGCGGTGGGGCTGATGCAGCTCCTTCCCGAGACAGCGCGGGGGATCGCCGTGCGGACGGGCGGAGACGGCTTCGTCGACTCCGACCTGCTCGACCCCGAGATCAACGTCCGCTACGGCTCGTGGTACCTACGCCATCTGCTCGGCCGCTACCACGACGTCCGCACCGCGCTCGCCGCCTACCACGCCGGTCAGGGGAACGTCGACGAGTGGATTCGCGACGGCGGCGGCATCCGGTTCCCCGAGACCCGCCACTACGTCCAGACGGTGCTCGACGCACAGAGGGTCTACGCCGACGTCTACGGCGACGAGCTCGGCGGCTGAGGCGGCTCGGTCTCTTTCGAGGGCTCGAGCGGGGCGGGCGGCTCCGGCGGGGTCTCCGAGCCGGGCGTGCCCTCGAGCATGTGGCGCCAGAGGTTGTCGAGCAGCTTCGCGCCGACGTCCGTGAAGAGCACTGCGGGGAAGTCCATCACCCCCGCCGAGAACACGCGGGCGCCGGCAGGCGTCTCGTAGTACGCCATCTCCGCGGTGACGCCGGGGCCGAACAGGTCGGGGATCCGCGCGAGCACGGTCGTTCCCGGCGGCGACTCCGGGGTGACCGAGTCGATCTCGATCCCGAACCCACCGACCTCCTCGCCGATCACGCTCCCGTTCGCGAGTCCCGTCTCGGCGAACAGCCACGGCGCCGCGTCGACGTCGCTCACGATGTACGGCCCCTGCCGTGTCCCGTCGTCGTTGGCGCGGTACTGGATCCCCAGGAGCCGCGACTCGGGGCGGCCGAGCGTCCGCCACTGCGCGATCCGGCGGATCCCGTTGCCCTCGCGCTCGACCTTCCAGAAGAAGTTGTTCGCGGACAGGAAGACGAGCCGCCCGCCGAGGTCGCGGTAGCGCTCGACGACGTCGTACGCGTGCTGCGAGACGTACTCCGTGTGCCCTGGGAAGACGACGAGGTCGTACAGGCGGCGCAGGTCGTCGCCGCTCGCCAGCGCGTCGACGTCGTCGTCCGTGAAGAAGTCGGGGTTGCGACGGGTCTGCTCGAGCCAGCGGAGGAACGGGTAGTCATAGCGCCGGAAGCGCGGCGGCACGCCCCGCGCGCGGTAGGGCCGGTCGAGCACGACCGGCGGGTTGCCGCCCGCGTACCACGTGTCGCCCCAGCCGTCGCCGTCGGCGTCGTGGAGGTTGTAGGCCTGCCAGGTGTTCGTCGGCAGCACGACCGCCACGCGGGACGGCCCCGGCGTCGGGGCCCGCAGGACGAACGGCGCGAAGCCGACGCGGCCGTCGGGCGTCTCGAGCCTCGCCGCGTAGAGCCCGCTCGGCCAGGTGCCGGACTGGACGCGGATCCTGCGCGCGGCCGAACGCTTCCCGCTCCAGTCGACGGAGACGGGCGCGCCCATCGACTCGCCTGTCAGGTCGTCGCTCCGCAGACTGAGATAGGGCCCATGCCCGAGCCGGAGGAACGACAGCACGAAGGACGGCGCATCCGTCCGCACGAGCAGGTCCATCGGCTCGGTCGGCACGTACGAGCGCCGCGTGAACGCCGCCTCGACGCCGAGCAGGTGGACGACGGGGGCCGTCGCGCGCTCCGGCGTGTGCGGCCGCTTCTCGCCGTAGACGCGCCGCCGGCCGTCCTTCGACAGGGTCAGGCGCATCACGTACGACCCGACCGGGGTGTCGGTGGCGGGTTGCCACGCGATCTCGTGGACCCCCGGCCGGAGCGTCGCGTGTCTCGTCCAGACGACGCTGCCCGTGCCGATTCCCATCAGCACCGCGTCGAGCTGGACGAGCGCCCGGCGGTCGAGCCCGAACCGCACGGTCGCGACGTCCCGGCCGGCCACGCCGGGCGCGATCGTCACGAACATCGGGCGGTCGCCCGCGAACCGCAGCTTCGAGCCGCGGACGGAGAGGGCCAGCGCCTTGGGGCTCTTCGTGTCGCGCGCGAGCGCCTCGACGGGGAGGGCTCCGACGAGGCCGGCGGCAGCGGCCGCGCGGAGGAGGCGCCGCCGTGTGAATCCCGAGCGCACGGCCCAGAACCGTACCCGCCCGACCGGCCCGCCCGGGTCTGCCGAGCCCGTCCTGTGCGGTCGGAGTCAGCAAGCGGCGCCGGTGGGAACGGATCGCCCGGGAGCGAACATCACCTTCTTGCCGGGCTGCTCGCCGCGCAGGATCTTGCGTCCGTGGTCCCAGAGGTCATGGCCGTGCCTGTTCGTCGTGACCCAGCCCGCGACAGGCTCGGCGAGGACTTCCGAGAGTCGCTGCAGCACGGAGGCGTTGGCGGCCAGGTTGCACGTTGCTCCCTTGAACTCCCGTGCCTCGTCGGGCGCGATGCTCCAGATCACCTGCAGGCGTGTTCCGCCCCGGACGAGCGCAGCCAGGCCGTCGACGCGCACGTTGCGCTCCTCGAGCGCCGCCTTCGAGCCGCCCGTCTCGGCATCGATCTCGCGGCCCGTCGCACCTGTGCCTGCCGCGGCCCGTCTGGCGGGGAGATCGAGGTAGGAGTCGATCACGATCAGCCGGTCGGGTCGCAGCTCCGGGTGGTGAGAGGCGAGCGCCGCGACGCCGAAGCCGGAGTAGGAGACGCCGAGGAGCAGCAGTTCGCCGCCCACCCGAGCGTGGAGCCTGCGGGCCTCGCGGGCGAGGGCACGCAGGTATCCGGCATTGCCCCAGTCGAGGTGCCGCCGCGAGCGGAGACCGGGGCCGACGTATCCGTCCTTCTGAAAGCGCCCGCAGAGCAGCGTCAGCCTGCTGTGCCGGGCGAGCGCGCGGACCTGCTGGCAATACGCCCAGCCGCCAGTCGTGACCAGCACGCCTCTTGCGTCCGGCTGCTCCACGACCGTCAGGATCGCGGGGCCGGAGGCGTAGGTTCGCTCGCGACCCGGCGATCCCGTGGAGAACTGGATCGCAATCACCGTGACCGAGAGTGCGAGCGCCAGCGCCGTTCCCATTGCCCACAGGCGCGTACGCTTGGTCTCGCTGCGCCGGCCGCTCACGCGGCGTTGGCCACGGTCAGCGGGAAGAACCCGGTGCCGCTGTTGCCGCGGATGTCGGTCGCCTCGACCTGCACGACATAGGTTCCGTCGTGGAGGGCTCGGGTGTCGAGGCCGCGCGCCAGATAGAAGCCGTAGCGCGCGTCCCAGATCTTCTTGTTCTGCCGCGTCCAGCTCGTGTACGTCCTGTTCCACAGCTCGTTGGACGGATACGTGAGCCGAAAGTCGACGGCGGTGTGCCAGCCGGTCACCACATGCTTGCCGTCGAGGAGCTTCCAGCGAAGGAGCGCCGGGGTCAGGGGCTTGTCGTGCCATGGCCCCGAGATCGAGATCGGCGTCGCGTCGTACGCCTCCGCGACCAGGTCGACCCTGCCGTGCACGGTCGCGCCACGCGAGACGGTGCCGACCGACCCCGAGGTGACCGCGCGGACGGTGCGGACGGTCGGGACGGTCGTGTCCGTGTAGGGGCCCATCGCGCCGCGACGAAGCGGGTTGACGTACACGCCGTTGCGACGCTCGGCGAGATGCACATGGCCCCAGGGGCCGATGACCCTGCCGATGATCGTGCGGTAGGCGGTCACATGCGCACCGCTCTCGACGGTCGGCGCGATGTGCCAGTACCCGAGCTCGACGCTTCCGTGATCTGCGGTCACGGACACCGTCTCACGATGCCGAGGTGAGATGTAGGCGCGCCCCGTGACCGTCGCGTAGACGGGCGTGCCGTCGGGGCACGAGACGTCGACGCCGAAGTGGAAGGAGTGGCTGCGACCGCCGATGCGCGGGTCGCCGAAGAACGCGCGCACCGGATGCTGGCGGTGGAAGGGCTTGACCGGCCAGCCGTAGGCTGGCTTCGCGGTGAAGCTCACGGCCGCGCGGCCGTGAGCGGGCACGGTGGTGCAGACGAGCGTGGCGGCCGCGGCGATCGCGACCGCGATCGCGCGCCGTGAGGGGGCGCGACCACTGAGACGTGCGTGCGAGGTAGCCATGCGGCCACGCTCGAATGGGTCCCAAACGGATCGCTCACGGGCTTCTCACCGATCGCCAACGGATGCAGCCCGCGCACTAGGAGACGGCGCGCGAGAGTGCTACAACCGCGATCGATGCAGGACTTTCGGATCCTGGGGACGCTCGAGGTGATCGGCGACGACGGCGCTGTCGCGCTGGGCGGGCCGAGACAGCGGGCACTGCTCGCGGCGCTGCTCCTGCGAGCCGGTCGTGTCGTCCCGACCGAGCAGCTCGTCGACGAGCTCTACGGCGCCGAGCCGCCGAAGACGGCGACCGCGTCGCTCCAGAACGCCGTCGCGTCGCTCCGCAAGGCGCTCGGGCCGCAGACGCTCGTGACCAAGGCACCGGGATACCTCCTCGCCGTCCCTCCCGAGCGGATCGACGCCCGCCGCTTCGAGCTCCTCCTGGCCGATGCCCGGGAGGCGTCCTCGGCCGAGCGGCGGACGCTGTTGCTGAGAGCGCTCGCCCTCTGGCGCGGCCCGCCGCTCGCCGAGTTCGCCTTCGAGGCGTGGGCGGAGACCGAGGCGAGGCGCCTCGACGACCTCCGCCTGGTCGCGCTCGAGGAGCGGATCGAGGCGGACATCGACCTCGGGCGCCCGGCCGACGTCGTGTCCGAGCTCGAGTCGCTCGCCCAGGAGCACCCGCTCCGGGAGCGCGTCTGCGAGCTCCACATGCTCGCGCTGTACCGCGCGGGCCGTCAGGCGGATGCCCTGGAGGCCTACACCACGATCCGCAAGGCGCTCGCCGAGCTCGGCCTCGAGCCGAGCGAGCGCCTCAAGGCTCTCCAGGCGGGCATCCTCCAGCACGACCCCGGTCTGTCGCCGACCGCGAGCGGCAGCGGCCTCGATGCCGACGTCGAGATCGTGAAGGCGCTGCTCTCCGGCCGGCTCGTGCCCGTGCTCGGGCTGGACGGCGCGGCGGACCTCGCCGCCGGCCTCGCCGCCGCTTTCGGGTACCCGAGCGAGCGCCCGCTGGACCTCGCGCGCGTCTCGCAGTACGTGGCGACGATGAACGGCTGGGGGCCGTTGTACGACGAGCTGCACAACCGCTTCGAGGCCGCGATCGAGCCCCAGCCGGTCCATCGCTTCCTCGCGCGTCTCGCGTCGATCGTCCGCCAGCACGGCGCGATGCACCCGCTGATCGTCTCCGGCCGGTACGACCTTGCGATCGAGCGGGCGTTCGAGGAGGCCGGCGAGGAGCTCGACGTGGTCACATACGTCGCCACGGGACCGTTCAGGGGCAAGTTCTGGCACCGCCCGCCGGGCGAGGAGCCGCGGCCGATCGACGTGCCGAACACGTACGCGACCGAGCTCACGCTCGAGCGCCGCAGCGTCCTGCTCAAGCTCCACGGCGCGGTCGATCCGTTCCCCGAGCGGGAGTGGGAGAGCTTCGTGATCACCGAGGACGACTACATCGACTACCTCGGCCGGGCCGATGTCGCAGCGGCGGTGCCGGTCGCGCTCGCCGCTCGCCTGCGACGAAGCCACTTCCTCTTCCTCGGGTACGAGATGGTCGACTGGAACCTGCGGCTCGTGATGCACCGCGTGTGGGGCGACCGGCCGGTCGCGTACCGGTCGTGGGCAGTCGACCCGGAGCCGACGCCGCTCGAGCGCGCGTTCTGGCGCCGCTTCGACATCGACGTCCTCGCCGTCGAGCCCGACGAGTACGTCGGCCGGCTCGAGCGCAGGCTCGAGGCTCTCCGATGAGCGCCGCATCGCCGTATCGTGGGCTCGCGCCGTTCGAGGACACGGAGCTCGACGCGCTCTACTTCTTCGGGCGCGAGCGCGACACCGAGATCGTCGTCGCGAACCTCATCGCCTCGCGCCTCACGGTCCTCTACGGCCCGAGCGGGGTCGGAAAATCGTCGCTCCTCTTCGCGACGGTCGCGCGGAGCCTGCGCGCGCTGCCCGAGGCGCCGGTCGTCGTCGTCTTCTCGAGCTGGGGTGGGGACCCGACGGAGGCGCTTGCGGCCGCGGTCGCCGAGGTGGCCGGGATCGAGGCAGGCGACCTGCTGGACACGCTCGGGGAGGCGCAGGCAGGTCGCGACGTCTACCTGATCCTCGACCAGGCCGAGGAGTACTTCACGTACCACGAGAGCCCCGGGCGGTTCGAGGCCGCGCTCGCCGCGATCGTCAACCGCTCGCTTCGGGTGAACGTGCTCCTGTCGCTCCGTGAGGACACGCTCGCGAGCCTCGACCGGCTCAAGTCCGACGTCCCGCAGCTCTTCGCCAACGTGCTTCGTCTCGACCGCCTCGATCGCGCCGCGGGACGCGCGGCGATCGTCGGCCCGCTCCGGCGCTGGAACGAGCTCGAAGGCGAGGAGATCGCCGCCGAGGAGGCCCTGGTCGAAGGCGTCCTCGACGGAGTCGGCGTGGGCCTCATCGAGCTGGGGCCGGGCGGCGTGGGTGCCGTCGAGGGCAACGGCAGCCCGCGTGGCATCGAGGCGCCCTATCTCCAGCTCGTGATGCAGCGCCTGTGGGACGTCGAACGGGCCGCGGGATCGGACACGTTGCGGGTCGCCACGCTCGCCGAGCTCGGCGGGGCAGGGCAGGTCGTCGCTGACCACCTCGAACGCGCGATCGACGCGCTCACGCCGGAGCAGCGGGAGATCGCCGCGCGCCTGTTCGACCATCTCGTCACCCCGTCGGGAACGAAGATCGCGCACGAGACATCCGACCTGGCCGAGTTTGCGGGCGTCTCCGGAGAAGAGGTGTCACGGGTACTCGAGACGCTCGCGCGGCACAGGATCCTTCGCAGGGACGAGTCAGGTCGGTGGGAGATCTTCCACGACGTCCTCGCCGGCGCCGTCCTCGGCTGGAAGACCCGCTACGACGCGACGCGCGCAGTCGACCGCGCGCGTGCCGACGCACGCCGCCGCCACCGTCGCCTCGCGTTCCTCGCCTTCGGGGCGCTCGTCGCACTAGCCGCTGCCACCGCGCTCGCCGTTTTTGCGTTCTCCCAGCGCAGCGATGCCCGCGACCAGGCGCGCATCGCCAAGGGCGGCCAGCTGGTCGCGAGCTCGTTCTCACAGCTGGGCAGCGACCCGGAGCTCGGGCTGGCGCTCGCGGTCGAGGCGGCGCGCGTCGATCCGACCCCCCAGGCGGAGGAGGCGCTGCGCGAAGCGCTCGCGGCGTCCCGCGAGCGCGCGATCGTGGACGTCGGTCACCCGCTCGTCTCGCTGGAGCTCGACCGCGCCGGATCGCACGCGCTCGTGGTTGGTTCGGACAGGGTGGCCCGCCTGATCGCGTTGCCCGGTGGCCACGAAACGTGGTCGCATGTGGTCGACGGCGCTGCGGCGGCGCTTTCCCCCGACGGCAAGACCGTCGACATCGTCCTGCGGCGGTCGCTGCTCGTCCTCGACGCCGAGAGCGGCAAGGAGCTGGGCGAGCCCGTCCCGCTCGTCGTGCCGGGCGACGTCGAGCGGCTCGTCGTCAGCCCGGATGGCAACGCTGCGATAGTCATGGCGGGCAAACCGCGCGCGCGTGTCGTCTCGCTCGCCAACGGCGCGATCCTCGGCAGGGTCAAGCAGGCCACGAAAGTGACGGCAGCGGCCTACGGGCCCTCCGGGCGTTTCGTCGCAACCGGTGGTGTGGATAGCACCGCCCGTCTGTGGGACACGCGGACGTGGGAGCCGACGCACGTGTTGCGAGGCCACGTCGGTCGGGTACTGACCGTGTCCTACGATGGCACGGGCCAACTGGTCGCCACCGGGAGCACGGACCAGACAGCCCGTGTCTGGCGTTCTGGAACAGGCGTCCTGGACACGCTGCTCTATGGCCATACGGGGTTCGTCCAGGACGTCTCGTTCGGGGCCGACGGCCAGATCGTGACCGCGAGCGGCGACGGCACCGCACGCACGTGGGGCGCCAACGGCCGGCCGATCCAGACGCTCAGAGGGCACCGTGGCGCGGTTACCGCAGCGGTGTTCTCGGCAAACGGCGCCGTGGTCACCGCCGGCGCGGACGGAACGATCCGCACCTGGGATCCGGGGACGAGCATCGAGCTGCGGCCGTCGCGTGGCCCCGGGCCGTCCCCTCCTCGCAAGCGTGTGAGATCCGTTGCCGGCGCCGTGGCGACGGTGACGGGCAGCGTCGTGCGCCTTCGCTCGGCCGGCACGGTGCGACTGCTCCGCGGCCATCAGGATCTCGTCAACTCCGTCGCGTTCAGCCCGGACGGGCGCCTGCTGGTCAGCGCGGGCCGCGACCACGACGTCGTCGTGTGGGACGTGGCGAGCGGCCAACCGATCCACCGGTTCGCGGAGGCCCAGTCCGCCTCCGTCGGGGACGCCCGGTTCAGCCCCGACGGCCGCTGGATCGTCACCGCAGGTCCGAGCTCCGCACGGGTTTGGAACGTTGCAGACGGCCGATCGCTCGGGTATCTCCGCGGCCCGAAGTCACCGCCCGTCATCGCTGTCGCGTTCGAGGCGGACTCGCGGACGGTCGTCTCGCGGGAGTCGGACGGAACCGTGCGGCGCTACGTCTGTGAGCTGTGCGGAGGCATCGGGGAGCTGACGGCCCTCGCCCGGTCGCGGCTGCGAGGCACGGGCCGAACGCTCACTGCCGACGAACGCGCTAGCTACCTCGGCTGAGGAGTTCCTCGCGCCGGCTCGGGGCGGCGGCTGCCGCCCCGAGCCTTCCTCCCCCCGGTGCGTCACCGCACGCGGAACGCGAACCGCATCGAGGCAGTCTTCGACTTCGAGCTCACAGTGAGCGAGCCCCGGACCGAGGTCGGCCTCGACACCTTCGGCGCCCCGAGCGTGCACGTCGCGGTTCCCGACGCCAGTCGTCCGGCCCAGCGCCTCGTCGACGCGCCGATCTTCGCCGAGCAGCGCACCGTGCCGGCGGTGATCGCCTCGTTCGTCTCGACCTGTCGAATGGGAGCCTTGACGGTGACCTGCGCGCCGGACCGTGTGGCAGACGGAGTGACCGTCGGCCGTCCGATCGCGAGCGTGAACGGATCGTCGCTCTCGAGGTCGTCCTCACCGTCCTCGCAGCCAAGGTCCGCGACGTCGAGCTTGCCGTCCGCGTCGTCGTCTCGGCCGTTCGAGCACTGCGTCGACGTGAGGTCGTAGCGCCACGGGCCGGCGACATCGGTGCCGACGACTTCCTCCCCGCTCAACTTGGCGGAGATAACCATGAAGTCGAACGCACTCGTGTTCGAGAGCAGTGTTCGCGGCAGCGTCACCAGCCACTGGCCTGCGGAGGCGGAGATCTCCACCCGGACGTGGATGCCGCTCGATGGGGCGTCCACCCAATCCGACCGGTTCCAGGTCATGACGTTGGCGGACGTGCCCATCTGCACGACACGGACCTCGTCTCCCTCGTCCCCCGTTCCCGGATTCGAGTCGGTGTCGATCCGCAGCAGATACAGCTCGTCGGGCTCCGGGAACCGCGGAGGGACACCGATCGTGAGGACCACGCGGCCTGCGTCGTTTTCGACGGTGGTCTGTCCGAGCTCCGGCGCGGCGCCGGCGTCCCCGGTCGCCTCGGTGTACCTCTGCTCCGCGCCTGCGGCGCTTACGAGGGCGAGCCCGGCGACCGCGACGAGGAGCGTGCTGATGGAGCGTCGCATTTCGTCACCTTCTTATTTCGTCCGCTGACATTTCGCGGCCGATGCTGCCGGGGGTCGCTCAAGATCCCCTCAAGAGAACGGCTGGCGGCGCCGACGACGCCGAGGAACACCCGTTCGGCACGCTGCTACGCTCGCCGGTGGTGCCCGATCTCCGCGTCACCTCCGCCTATCGCCCCACCGGCGACCAGCCGCGCGCGATCGCGGAGCTCGCCGAGTCCATCCGCGAGGGGAACCGCGGGCAGACGCTCCTCGGGGCGACCGGCACCGGGAAGACGGCGACGATGGCCTGGGTGATGGAGGAGCTCCAGCGCCCGGCGCTCGTGATCGCGCACAACAAGACGCTCGCGGCCCAGCTCTGCAACGAGTTCCGGGAGTTCTTCCCCGAGAACGCGGTCGAGTACTTCGTCTCCTACTACGACTACTACCAGCCGGAGGCGTACGTCCCGCAGGCCGATCTCTACATCGAGAAGGACTCCTCCCAGAACGACGACATCGCGCGACTGCGGCTCGGTGCGACGAGCTCGCTGCTCACCCGCCGGGACGTGGTCGTCGTCGCATCCGTGAGCTGCATCTACGGCCTCGGCTCGCCGGAGGAGTGGCGGGAGCGGGTGCTGATCCTCGAGGTCGGAGCCGAGCACGACCGCGACGAGCTGCTCCGGACGCTGATCGACTCGCAGTACGTCCGCAACGACACCGTGCTCGCGCGCGGCCGGTTCCGTGTGCGCGGGGACGTCGTCGAGGTGCAGCCCGCGTCGAGCGAGACCGCGTACCGCATCTCGATGTTCGGCGACGAGGTCGAGCAGATCTCCCACTTCGACCCGCTCACCGGCGAGGTGCTCTCGAAGCTCGACAACCTCGCGATCTGGCCGGCGACGGAGTACGTCACGTCGAAGCCGACGATCGACCGCGCGGTCGACGAGATCCGGCACGAGCTCGAGCAGCAGGTCTCGCTCTTCGAGAAGGAGGGCCGCCTGCTCGAGGCCCACCGGATCCGGCAGCGCACCGAGTACGACGTGGAGATGCTGAAGGAGCTCGGGTTCTGCAACGGCATCGAGAACTACTCGCGCGTGCTCGAGGGGCGGCCGCCGGGCTCGCACCCGTTCACGCTGATCGACTACTTCCCCGACGACTTCGTGGTCTACATCGACGAGTCGCACCAGACGGTGCCGCAGCTGGGTGGGATGTACGAGGGCGACCGCTCGCGCAAGCAGACGCTGGTCGACTACGGCTTCCGGCTCCCGTCCGCGCTCGACAACCGGCCGCTCCGCTTCGACGAGTTCCTCGGCAAGGTCGGCCAGCTGGTCTTCGTCTCCGCGACGCCCGGCTCGTACGAGCTGCGCCACTCGCAGGTCGTCGCGGAGCAGCTGATCCGCCCGACGGGTGTCGTCGACCCCGAGGTCGACGTGCGCGCGACGAAGAACCAGATCGACGACCTCCTCTCCGAGATCCGCCGCCGCGAGCAGGCGAACGAGCGCGTGCTCGTCACGACGCTGACGAAGAAGATGGCCGAGGACCTCACCGACTACCTGCTCGAGTCGGGCGTGAAGGCCCGGTACCTCCACTCCGAGATCGACACGCTCGAGCGGATCCAGATCATCCGCGAGCTGCGGCTCGGCGAGTACGACGTGCTCGTGGGCGTGAACCTCCTCCGCGAGGGGCTCGACCTGCCGGAGGTCTCGCTCGTCGCGATCCTCGACGCCGACAAGGAGGGCTTCCTGCGCGGCAAGACGGCGCTGCTCCAGACGATCGGCCGCGCCGCGCGGAACGTGAACGGCAGCGTGCTGATGTACGCCGACAAGCTGACCGAGGCGATCCAGGGCGCGCTCGACGAGACGAACCGCAGGCGCGCAGCGCAGCTCGCGTACAACGAGGAGCACGGGATCACGCCTGAGTCGATCCAGAAGGGCGTCTCCGACATCGCCGAGCTGCTCGCGCTCGAGTCGCCCACCGTCCCCGGCCGTCGCCGCCGCGGGAGGCAGGAGGTCTCGGGCATGAGCCGCGAGGAGCTCGAGAAGCTCGTCGTCACGCTCGAGGAGGAGATGTACGTCGCGGCTGAGGAGCTCCGCTTCGAGTACGCGGCGAAGCTCCGGGACGAGATCAAGGAGCTCCGCCGCGAGCTGAACGCCCTCGCCGCCGCCTGAGCGCTACGCGGCGCGGCCCGCGATCGCCGCGGCGACGTGCTCCGCGTCCTCGCCCACGCCGAGGAAGAGCGACGACTTGCGCTTGTGGAGCCAGTGGAGGCCGACGAAGTAGAGCCCGGGCACCGGTGACGCGCCCCGGTCCTGCACCGGCCAGCCCTGGGCGTCGACCTCGACGCCCTCGACCCACGCGTGGTCGGGGCGGAACCCGTTTGCCCAGAGCACGGTCGTCACGTCTTCACGTCGCAGGTCGAGCTCCTCGATCGCCGGCGGCGGCGGCGCTGGGGTCTCGGGCTCGCGCTCGGGCACGTCGAGACCGGTGGCCGCGACGCAGTCGTCCACCCGCCGACGGAAGGTCGCGAGAAACTCGTCGCCGAAGGCGAGGCTCTCCGTCAGACCCTCGGCGATCCGCACCGTGTGCCCCGAGACGCCGGCCACGCGGCCGAGCAGGACGGCGCCGCGTGCGGCCAGCCAGCGCGGGTTGCAGTCGTGGCCGCCGTCGTTCCCCGAGACTGGCGGATTGCACATGAGCCGCGCGGCGGGCGACGGGAGCGCCTCCATGGTCTCGTCGGCCATGCCCGTGTCGAGCAGCCAGTGGACGAGCTCGCGCCCGCGGTCGCGCCGGGGAAACCACGGACAGCGCCCGACCGAGAGGAAGACGCGGCGTCCTGCGCCGAGCAGCTCGTCCGCGATCTGACACCCCGACTGCCCGCCGCCGACGATCAGCACCGCACCGTCCGCCAGCTGATCGGGGCTCCGGTACTCGCGTGTGTGGAGCTGCTGCACGTCCGGCGGCAACAGCTCCGAGAGCGTGTCCGCCCTCGGGCGCTGATAGGCGCCCGCGGCGACCACGACGTTCCGTGACGCCACCGCGTCGTCGCCGAGCTCGACCGTGAACCCGTCGGCGGTTCGCCGGACCGCCGTCACCTCGGCGTGCTCGCGAACGGGGGCCGCGAAGCTGCGCGCGTAGTCCTCCAGGTACTCGACCACCTCGGCGCGCGGCGCGAACGCATCCGGCTCGGGGCCTGCGTAGTGGAAGCCGGGGAGGCGTTGGGCCCAGTTCGGCGTGTTGAGCACGAAGGCGTCCCATCGTTCCGAACGCCAGCGCTCGCCGACACGGCCGCGCTCGAGCACGAGGTGGGAATGGTGGTCGCGCGCGAGGAAGTAGCTCGTCGCAAGCCCGGCCTGCCCGGCGCCGACGACCACGGTGTCGACGGTTTCCATCTGCCTCCTCGGCCCGAGCGTACCGCGGCCAAAGGGTTGGCGGATGCCGCCGCCTCCGCCCAAGAGCATGCGAGTCGGCAGAGTGGGCCGGGTGACCCGCGTCCAGAGCCGCTCCGCCGAGGCGCCGCTTCGTGCGAACGTCCGGCTGCTCGGGGAGATCCTCGGCACCGTCCTCGCCGAGCAGGAAGGAGAGTCCGTCCTCCGTCTCGAGGAGCGGATCCGGCTGCTCGCACGGCTTGGCCGGCGTGGCGACGAGGGCTCCTCGCGGGCACTCGCCGAGACGATCGCCGGCCTCGACGTGGCGACGCAGGCGGTCGTCTTGCGCGCGTTCACGATGTACTTCCATCTCGCGAACATCGCGGAGCAGCACCACCGCATCCGTCGCCGACACGAGCTCGAGAGCGAGGGGGCGACGCTCCGCGAGTCGCTCGACGAGGCGATCGCGCTGCTCGAGGACGAGGGCGTGGGGGAGGCGGAGCTGCGGGAGGCGGCCGCCCGGGTCTCCGTCGAGCTCGTCCTCACCGCACATCCGACAGAGGCGCTCCCGCGGACGATCCTCGAGAAGCACCGCGCGATCGCCGACCTGATCGCGGCGCTCGACGACCCTCGGCTGACCGCCCGCGAGCAGGAGCACGTCGAGCGCGGCCTGGCCGAGGAGGTCACCCTGCTCTGGCAGACCGAGGAGGTCCGCTCGCAGCGGCCGCGGGTCGTCGACGAGATCCGGCAGGGCCTCTGGTTCCTCGAGCAGAGCCTCTGGGACGCCGCCCCGGCGCTCGTCGGGGCCTGGCGTCAGCGGCTCGGTCCGTCGTCGCCCCTCCGCTTCGGAAGCTGGATCGGCGGCGACCTGGACGGCAACCCGAACGCGGGGCCCGAGACCGTCCGCGAGGCGGTCGAGCGGTCGGCCGCGACCGTTCGGGAGCTACTCAGGCGAGAGATCCGGGCGCTCGCGACGTCCTGGGGCATCTCGACGACCCTCGTCGACGCGGACGAGGCCGTCGGCGCCGTCGCCCTGCCCGAGGAGCGCAACCCGACCGAGCCCTACCGCCGGCGCCTCACCGCGATCTGGGAAGGGCTGGGAGACGACCGCTACCGCACGGCCGCCGAGCTGGCGAACGAGCTCGACGTCGTCGAGCGGAGCCTCCGCACGCATCACGGGGACCGGGTCGCCGACGGCGGCCTCGCCGCGCTCCGCCGACGGCTCGACGTGTTCGGGCTCCACGGTGTCTCGCTGGAGGTGCGGCTGCACGCCGCCGCGCTCCGCCACGATCACGACCGTGCCGCAGGCGTGCTCGCCGAAGCGGCCGCGCTCCAGCACGAGCGCGGCCGCGAGTGCATCGACAGGCTGGTCGTCTCGATGACCCACTCCGCGGAGGACGTGCTCCTGGCGGAGGGGCTTGCGGCGGAGGCCGGGCTGGACGTCGCGGTCGTGCCGCTCCTCGAGACGATCGACGACCTCCGCGGCTCCTCCGCGCTCGTGGAGGGGCTGCTCGACCGGAGCCCGCGCAAGCGCCTCGAGGTGATGGTCGGCTACTCCGACTCCGGGAAGGACGGCGGCGTCGTCACCGCCCAGTGGGAGATCTTCAGAGCGCAGGAGGAGCTCGCGTGGCTGGCGGGGGAGCGCGGAGTGGAGCTGACGATCTTCCACGGCCGCGGCGGCAGCGCCGGCCGCGGCGGCGGTCCGACCTATGCGGCGATCGTCGCGCAGCCGCCCCACGCGGTGTCGGGCCGGCTGAAGCTGACGGAGCAAGGGGAGACGATCGCGTTCAAGTACGGGCTGCCGGGCCTCGCCCGGCGGAACCTCGAGGCGACGCTCGCGGCGACCCTCCTCACCGCCTTCCCGAACCGCGTCCTGCCGGAGGCGCCGGACGGGGCGCGCGACACGATCGAGGAGGTCTCGGAGGCGGCGTACGCCCGGTTTCGCGCGACCGTCTGGGACGACCCGTCGTTCCCGCTGTTCTTCACCTCCTTCACGCCGCTCGACGAGCTCACGCTGCTCGAGATCGGCTCGCGGCCGACGAGCCGGCCGGAGGCCTCAGGCACGAGCGAGCTCGCGGCGCTGCGAGCGATCCCGTGGGTCTTCTCCTGGACGCAGACCCGCTGCATCGCCCCCGCGTGGCTCGGCGCGGGCACCGGCTTCGCCGCGCGACCCGTCGAGGAGCTGCGCGCCCTGTACGCGGAGTGGCCGTTCTTCCGGGCGCTCGTCGAGAACCTCGAGATGTCGCTCGCGAAGACCAGCATGGGGATCGCGGAGCGCTACCTCGAGCTCGTGCCGGACCACGAGCTCGCGACCCGCGTGTTCGCAGGGCTCAGGGAGGAGCACGACCGCACCCGGGCGGCTGTGCTCGAGCTCGTGGAAGCGAGCGAGCTGCTCGACCGCCACCCGGTGCTGCAGCAGTCCATCCGGCTGCGCAACCCCTATGTGGACCCGATGAACGCGATCCAGGTCGAGCTTCTCGAGCGGCATCGCGCCGGCGACCCGGAGGCGCTGCGACCGCTGCTCCGCTCGATCGCCGGGATCGCCGCGGCGCTCCGGAACACCGGCTGATGGCGACGCTCGGCGTCGACGTCGGCGGGACGTTCACGGACGCCGTGCTGCTCGCCGACGGACTGCTCCACACCGCGAAAGTGCCGACCTACGCCTCGCAGGAGCAATCCGTCGTCGAGGCCGCCCGGCTCGTGCTGGAGGCCGCGGGTGACCCTCGGGTCGAGCGGTTCGCCCACGGCACGACCGTGGCCACGAACGCCCTGCTCGAGCGGAAGGGCGCGCGCACCGCGTTCGTGGCGACCGAGGGGTTCGAGCACCTCCTCTATCTGCGCCGCCAGAACCGCGCTCATCTCTACCGCCTCGAGGTCGACCAGCCGGAGCCGCTCGTCCCGCTCGAGTGCTGCGTCGGCGTGCGCGAGCGGATCGGGCCCGACGGGGTCGTCACCCCGCTCGCGCTCGAGACGCTCCCCGACGTCGACGCCGAGGCGATCGCCGTCTGCCTGCTCTTCGCTTTCCGGGACCCGTCGCACGAGCGGGCGGTCGCCGCCGAGCTGCGCCGGCGGCACCCGGAGGCGCACGTCGTCGCCTCCCACGAGATCGCCCCCGAGCTGCGCGAGTACGAACGCGCCTCGACGACCACGGTCGATGCGTACCTCGGCCCGGTCGTCGCGCGCTACCTGCGCCGGCTCGGCGCCGCCGCGCGGGAGGCGCGCCTACCGGAGCCGCTCGTGATGCGCTCCTCGGGCGGGATTGCGACGATCGAGGAGGCCGCCACCCACCCGGCTCTGATTCTCGTCTCCGGCCCGGCGGGAGGCGTCGTTGCCGCGGAGCGGATCGCCGCGCTCGCGGGCATCGGGGATGCGATCGCCTTCGACATGGGCGGCACGTCGACCGACGTCTGTCTCGTCGCCGGAGGCCGCGCCGGTCGTGCGGAGGAACGCGTCGTCGCGGGCTTCCCGGTGCGCGTGCCGATGGTGGACATCCACACGGTCGGGGCGGGCGGCGGGTCGGTCGCCCGGCGCGACTCCGGCGGCGCGCTCCGCGTGGGACCGCGCAGCGCAGGGGCGAGCCCGGGCCCGGCCTGCTACGGGCGCGGTGGCACCGAGCCGACGGTGACGGATGCGAACCTCCTGCTCGGGCGGCTTCCGGCCCGGCTTCCCGGTGGGCTCGAGCTCGACCGAGATGCGGCACGGGCGGCGATGCGCGGGCTCGACCCCGCCGACGTCGTCGACGTGGTCGACGCGGAGATGCTGCGCGCGCTCCGCGTCGTCTCCGTCGAGCAAGGGCACGACCCGCGCAGCTTCGCGCTCGTCGCCTTCGGCGGCGCCGGCCCGCTGCACGCCTGCGCCCTCGCCGAGGAGCTCGGCTCCACGCGCGTGCTCGTCCCGGCTGCCGCGGGCGTCCTGTCCGCGGTCGGGCTCGTCGCGAGCGACGAGCGGAGAGACCACGTGCGCTCGTACGTCGCTCCCCTCCGTGAGGCGGGGACACTCCCGCCGGACGGGGAGGCGAGCCTCCGCTATCGCGGCCAGTCCTTCGAGCTGACCGTCCTGCTCGGGCCCGGGCTCGAGGAGCGGTTCCACCGAGCCCACGAGGAGCGCTACGGCTACGCCGATCGCGCGCGTGTCGTCGAGCTCGTCACCGTCCGCACGGCAGATGTCCGTCCCGGCCCGCAGCTCGGGCTCCGCGCCCTGCAGCGCCGGACGGTCAGTGGGCCGGAGCTCGTCGACCTGGAAGGCGCGACCTGCTGGGTCCCGGAGGGCTGGGCGGGGGAGACAGACCGCCACGGCACGCTGGTCCTGGAGCGCGAGCGGTGATCCCCGTCGAGCTCCAGGTAATCGGGAGCGCGCTCCGCGCGATCGCAGAGGAGATGGGCGCCGTCCTGGTCCGCTCGGCCTTCTCCTCGAACATCAAGGAGCGGCGCGACTGCTCGACGGCCCTGTTCGACGAGCGGGGCCGCATGGTCGTCCAGGCGGAGCACATCCCCGTGCATCTGGGCGCGATGCCCGAGGCCGTCGCCGCGGTGATGCGTCACGACCCCGCTCCGGGCGAGGTCTGGGTGCTCAACGACCCCTACACGGGCGGCACGCACCTGCCGGACATCACGCTCGTCTCCCGCACCGCGCTGGGGTTCGCCGTGAGCCGCGCGCACCATGCCGACGTGGGCGGGAGCGAGCCTGCGAGCCTTCCGGCCTTCTCGAGCGAGCTCGCGGAGGAGGGCATCGTGATCCCGCCGACACGCCTCGACGACTCCCTCGTGGAGTGGATCGCGACGAGCTCGCGCAACCCCGACGAGCGGCGCGGCGACCTGCGTGCCCAGCTCGCCGCCAACCGGCTCGCGGAGTCTCGCTCGCGTGAGCTGGTCGAGCGCCGCGGGCGCGAGCGGGTCGAGGCGGCGACCGACGAGCTCTACGCGTACGCTGAGCGCCGCGTGCGGGCGGGGCTCGCGTCCCTCCCGGACGGGCGTTACGAGGCGGAGGACGTGATCGAGGCAGTCGACGGAGACCTCGCGATCCGTGCCGCCGTGACGATCGCGGGCGAGGCGGTCGAGATCGACTTCGCCGGCACCGCGCCGCAGCACCGCGGGAACCTCAACTGCCCGCTCGCGGTGACCCGCTCGGCGTGCTTCTTCGTCGTGCGAGTGCTCACCGACCCCGACATCCCGGCCTCGGGCGGCGCGTTCGAGCCGGTCACCGTACGCGCGCCTGAGGGCTCGCTCGTCAACGCCCTGCCGCCGGCCGCGGTGGTCGCGGGGAACACCGAGACCTCGAGCCGGATCACGGACGTCGTCCTTGCGGCGTTCGGCCGGGCGGTGGACGTCCCCGCCCAGGGCGCCGGGACGATGAGCAACACGACCTTCGGGACGGACGGCTGGACGTACTACGAGACGCTCGGCGGCGGCCAGGGCGCCGGGCCGCTCGGGGACGGCCCGTCGGCCGTGCACGTCGCGATGTCCAACGCGCTCAACACGCCCGTCGAGGCGCTCGAGCTCGCCTACCCGCTGCGCGTGGAGCGGTACGCCCTGCGGCTCGGGTCGGGCGGAGCCGGCGTTCATCGCGGCGGCGACGGCGTCGTGCGGGAGATCCGCGCGCTCGCCCCCTGCCGGCTCTCGGTCCTCGGCGACCGTAGGCGGCATGCGCCGCGTGGCGCCCACGGCGGCTCGGACGGCGCACGCGGCCGCACGCTCGTCAACGGCGAGGAGATCCCCGGGAAGGACACCCGCTCGCTCGACGCGGGGGACGTCGTCCGCACCGAAACGCCGGGCGGCGGCGGCTGGGGCCGCTAGGACCCCGCGCGAAGCTGGCCGCCGAGACGGACGAGCGGAACGCCGTCCTCGCCGAGCTCGGCGGAGACGACCTCCCCGACGAAGAACGTGTGCGTGCCGGTCGCGACTTCGTCGGCAAGCCGGCACTCGAGCCAGCCGAGCGCGCCGTCGAGGAGTGGCGCGCCGAGCTCCCCGTCCCGCGCCGCGACGCCCTTCCACATCCCGATCGGCGGCACCCCGCGGGCGAAATGCTCGGCGAGGTGGTCCTGGTCGGCCGCCAGGAGCGATACGGCGAACGCCCCGGCCTCGCGGAGCAGCTCGTGGAGCGCCGCCTCGCGCGCGACCGCGACCCCGACGAGCGGCGGCTCGAGCGAGAGCGACGTCAGGGTCGCGACCGTCAGCCCGACCCGCTGGCCGTCGGCGTCGACCGTCACGACCGCGACGCCGCTCGGCTGACGGCGGAGGACTCCGAGGAGCGCGTCGCGTGTGACCACGAGCGGACTCTACGACCCGCCGGGATGCGGACCGCCTGCAGGTAGGCTCGACGGCATGTGCAGGAACATCAAGACGCTCCACAACTTCGATCCTCCCGCCAGCGAGGAGGAGGTTCGCGCCGCCGCGCTCCAGTACGTCCGCAAGATCAGCGGCTCGGCCAGGCCGTCGAAGGCGAACGAGGAAGCGTTCGCACGGGCCGTCGAGGAGGTCACCGCGTCCTCGTTGCGGCTCCTCTCCGAGCTCGTCACCGTCGCGCCGCCCCGGAACCGCGATGTGGAGGCCGCGAAGGCCAGGGCGCGCGCCGAGAAGCGCTTCGGCGCCGCAGCGTAGGCACCCCGGCGCTACGCCGGGGCGAGCGAGCCGTTCTTGTCCGCGAGGTAGCGGAGGTACGGCTCCGGGTCGATCGGGCCGCCCGCCACACGGAGGATCGTCTCCGACGGCGTGAACTTGCGGCCGTGGCGGTAGAGCCGCTCGCGCAGCCACTCGTAGAGCTCGCCGAAGGAGCCCTGTTCGATCTGCGCGTACGCGTCCGGGACGTCGGCGAGCAGACGCTCCCAGATCTGGACGGAGAGCACGTTGCCGAGCTGGTAGGTCGGGAAGTAGCCGAACAGGCCGGCCGCCCAGTGCACGTCCTGGAGGCAGCCGCGGCGGTCGTCGGGTGGGCGGATGCCGACGAGCTCCTCCATGCGGTCGTCCCACCGCTCGGGAAGGTCCTTGGTCTCGAGGCCGCCGAAGAGCAGCTCCTGCTCGAGACCGAATCGAAGGATGATGTGGAGCCCGTACGTGGTCTCGTCCGCGTCCACCCGGATCAGGGACGGGCGAGGGCGGTTGACCGCGCGGTGGAAGGCCTCGAGCGGCACGTCCGCGAGCACCGCGAAGCCGTCGCGGAACTGCGGGTAGAACCAGCGCCAGAACGGGAGCGAGCGCCCGATCACGTTCTCCCAGAGCCGGCTCTGCGACTCGTGCAGGGCGGACGAGCAGCCGGTCGCGAGCGGCGTCCGGTCGAGCGCTGCGTCGCCGCCTCGCTCGTAGAGGCCGTGCCCCGCCTCGTGCATCGTCGAGAAGATCGACGATGCGTGCAGGTCATCCTCCGCGTATCGGGTCGTCAACCGCACGTCCCGGGTGGAGAAGGACGTGCAGAACGGATGCACGGTCGAGTCGAGGCGGAAGAACTCGTCCTCCGCTCCGAACGCCCGGATCACCGCGAGGGAGAGCTCGTGCTGCATCGGCTCCGAGTACGGGCCGGTGAGGAACGCCTCGTCCTCCTCGGGATCGGTCGCCTCGACGAGCTCCCGCAGCGCCGGCTCGAGCCGGTCGAACACGCGGCGCACCTCGTCGGTTCGCATGTCGCGCTCGAAGTCGTCGAGCAGTGGGTCGTACGGGTCGTCGGTGGGCGGGAAGCACGCGACGTACTGTCGCTTCAGATCGAGCGTCCGGTCGAGCCAGGGCCGGAAGCTCGCGTAGTCGTCGTTCTCCCGGGCGATCGCCCACGCCTCGACCGACTCGGACGCGAGCTTCGTCATCTCCGCCTGGAGGTCGGCGGGGACGCGGCGCGCCTTCTCCCAGTCGCGCCGCGCGACGTCGACGAGACAGGCGTCGTCGGAGTCCGGATCGGCGCCGTCCACCTCGCCTGCTGCCTTTTCGAGCAGCGTCCCGATCTCGTCGCGAACGAAGAGCTCGTGGGCGAGCCGCCCGACCGTGGCGAGGTGATCGCCTCGGGTCGTCGCCCCGCCGCGTGGCATCATCACGAGCTGATCCCACTCGAGCACACGCGCGGCCGTGCGGAGATCCGTGATCTGCGAGAGCTCCCGCCGCAGCTCGGTCAGCGCATCGGACACCGGCGAGATGCTACCGAGCGGGCGGGGTCAGCCACCAGTGTCCAGACGGGACAATGGCGCCCGACCGACGCGGACGGCGTGATCGGCGCTCGCCAGCAGTGGCTCGTCGTCCGGCGAGTCCCCGTACGCCCACAGCTCGGCGGCCTCGAGCCCGCGGCGCTCGAGGAGCGCGCGGACGCGCCTCGCCTTCTCGGGCCCGCGGCAGTTCGCACCGTCCAGCCGCCCCGTGAGCAACCCGTCTGCGCCGCGCTCGAGCATCGTGCAGACGACGTCGTCGGCGCCGAGCAGCGTGCCGAGCGGCAGGAGGTAGGGGTCGAGCGAGGCCGAGGCGAGCACGACGGTGTGCCCGAGCTCGCGGTGCTGTCGGAGCCGCGCGGCCGTGTCCTCGCGCAGCCGGGACGACACCACCTCGTGCGCGAACTCGGCGCCCGAGCGGTCGACGTCGCCGGCAGGATGCCCTGCGAGGGACGCGCACACGAGCGCCTTCAGGCGGTCGCGGTCGCGCCGGACGAGACCACCGAGCAGCGCCCACGGGTGACGGAGCAGCGCACCGGCGAGACGCAGGCCCGCGACGCGCCGGAGAAAGGGGAGGACGCAATCGCCGGTCGTCAGCGTGCCGTCCACGTCGAACACCGCGACGGCCGGGCGCGGGGCGGAGCGAGGTTCGGGCACGGCCGGACGAGGCTATACACTCGTGTCGTGTCGGACGGCCCCGAGATCTTCGACGACCTCTACCTGGGTCTCCAGGCCGGCGGCGCCCTGCGGAAGCAGCGCCGCGGGGAGGAGCTGACCGACGAGGAGCGCGAGGCGATCGGCCGCTGGCAGCAGATGGCGATGTGGCGCAAGGGCGTCGCGATCGGCGCCTTCGCGGTCGGCACGTTCGGACTGGGATTCACCATCGGCGGCCTCATATTCGGCCGCTGGCGCAAGGCCTGACGGGCTAGCCGGCTCACCTCAGGGGCAGGCTCCCGGTCGCGGCGAGGTGCTTGACCTGTGCGAGCGAGTAGCGCCCGCTCTCGATGAACGCGAAGTCCGTGCTGCCCTTGGTGCACACGCCCCCGGGACTTCCCTTCCCGGCTGCGGCGCCACCGACCCTCCCGCAGGCCCAGCCGCTCGGGCCGGCGAGTCGCGTCCCCGACGACTTTGCCCAGACGCGCAGCAGCGCGGGCGTGTCCTTCATCGCAACCCGGCAGGACGCCCCTTCCGCGAGCACCGTCCACGTCGTACCCGCGACGTGCCGGGAGATACCCAGCGCCTGTGCGACCTTCGCGTTGAGGAGCCAGTCCCCGGCCGGCCCGTGCTTCACCTGGCCGCAGACCGTGAGCTGCGCCGACGTGCCTCCCTGGGCGCCAAGGGCCAGCGTCGCCGCCAGCACGGTCGCCGCGCCGATCGTGATCACGAGGAGCCTCATCGTCCAACCCTCCCTCTCGAGGATCGCGGGCCGATCCAACCGCCCGATGCTAGTCCTCGCGCTCCAGGGCGTCCAGAGGGGGGATCGGGGCCCGCTCGCGAACACTTGTTCGATCGACCGGCGAGGGCTAGACTCGTCCCGATGGCCGATCAGCTCGTGGTTCACGGCGCCCGTGAGCACAACCTCAAGAACGTCACCGTCACGCTTCCGCGGAACGCGCTCGTCTGCGTCACGGGCCTCTCCGGGTCGGGCAAGTCCAGCCTCGCGTTCGACACGATCTACGCCGAGGGCCAGCGCCGCTACGTCGAGTCGCTGTCCGCCTACGCGCGGCAGTTCCTCCAGATGATGGAGAAGCCGGACGTCGACTCGATCGACGGCCTCTCGCCGGCGATCTCGATCGACCAGAAGACGACCTCGCGCAACCCCCGCTCGACGGTTGGCACGGTCACGGAGGTCTACGACTACCTCCGCCTCCTGTACGCGCGCGTCGGCCGGCCCCACTGCCCGATCTGCGGGCGGCCGATCGCCGGCCAGTCGCTCGACCAGATCGTGGAGCAGGTGCTCGCGCTGCCCGAGGGGACGAAGTTCACGGTCGACGCGCCGATCGTGCGCGGCCGGAAGGGCGAGTTCCGCGAAGTGCTCGAGGAGCTCCGCCGCGACGGCTTCACGCGGGTCAAGGTCGACGGGGAGCAGCGGCTGCTCGAGGAGGAGATCGTCCTCGACAAGAAGTTCAAGCACACGCTCGAGGTCGTCGTCGACCGGCTGATCATGAAGGCGGACCTGCGCCAGCGCCTCACGCAGTCGATCGAGACCGCGACGAGCCTGGCGGAGGGCCTGGTGGGAATCGACGTCGTCGACGGCGATTCCTACCTCTACAGCGAGAACTTCGCCTGCCCGGAGCACGGTGTCTCGCTCCCCGAGCTCGAGCCGCGGATCTTCTCGTTCAACGCGCCGCACGGCGCCTGCCCGCGCTGCACGGGGCTCGGCTCGCAGCTCGAGATCGACCCCGACCTGCTCGTCCCGGACCCGAGCCTCTCGATCGACGAAGGCGCGCTCGTCCCCTGGTCGCTCGGCGGGCAGGGCTTCTACGAGGCGGTGATCAAGGCGGTCGCCGACCGCTACGAGATCGACCTCCACACGCCCTGGCGCGAGCTCGCGGTCGAGGATCAGGACCGCTTCCTGCACGGGACCGGCGGCGACCGGATCCTGGTCACGTACCGCAACCGCATGGGGCGGACGCGCCGGTACACGATGGCGTTCGAGGGGCTCGTCTCGAGCCTCCAGCGCCGCTATCGCGAGACCGACTCGTCGCAGCAGCGCGAGCGGATCGAGGAGTACATGTCGATGCGGCCGTGCCCCGTCTGCCACGGCGCGCGGCTGAAGCCCGAGGTGCTCGCGGTCACGGTCGGCGGGAGCTCGATCCACGCGTTCGCCCAGCTCTCGGTCACCGCGGCGCTGCGCTTCGTCGACGAGCTCGAGCTGACGGCCACCGAGGAGCTGATCGGGCGCCGGATCCTCAAGGAGATCCGCGAGCGGCTGACGTTCCTCGACGACGTCGGCGTCGGCTACCTCAACCTCGACCGCGCGGCGCGCACGCTCTCCGGCGGCGAGGCGCAGCGGCTCCGGCTCGCGACCCAGATCGGCTCGCAGCTCGTCGGCGTGCTCTACATCCTCGACGAGCCGTCGATCGGTCTCCACCAGCGCGACAACGGGCGGCTGATCGGCACGCTCGAGCGCCTGCGCGACCTCGGCAACACCGTGCTCGTGGTGGAGCACGACGAGCAGATGATGCGTCAGGCCGACTGGCTCGTGGACATGGGCCCCGGCGCGGGCGAGCACGGGGGCGAGGTCGTCGCGGAGGGGACGGCGGCGCAGGTGACGCGCAACCGGCGCTCCGTGACGGGCGACTTCCTCTCCGGGCGGCGGCGGATCGAGATCCCGGAGCGGCGAACCGAGGACCGGGGCACGTTCCGGGTGCTCGGGGCCCGCGAGCACAACCTGAAGTCGATCGACGTCGACTTCCCGATCGGGAAGCTGACCGCGGTGACGGGCGTCTCGGGCTCCGGCAAGTCGACGCTCGTCAACGAGGTCGTGTTCAAGGCGCTCGCGAACCGGCTCAACCGCACGCGCACGAAGCCGGGCGCGCACGACGCGGTCGAGGGGATCGACTGCTTCGACAAGGTGATCGACATCGACCAGACGCCGATCGGTCGCACGCCGCGCTCGAACCCGGCGACGTACACCGACCTCTTCACCCACGTCCGCGAGCTCTACGCGCTGACCCCGGAGGCGAAGGTGCGGGGCTACAAGCCGGGGCGCTTCTCCTTCAACGTCCGCGGCGGCCGCTGCGAGACGTGCAAGGGCGACGGGCAGATCAAGATCGAGATGCACTTTCTCCCCGACGTCTACGTCCCGTGCGAGACCTGCCACGGGCGCCGCTACAACCGGGAGACGCTCGAGGTCCGCTTCAAGGGGAAGTCGATCGCGGACGTGCTGGAGATGTCGGTCGAGGAGGCGCTCGAGTTCTTCTCGAAGATCCCAAAGATCCGGAGGCGGCTCCAGACGCTCCACGACGTCGGGCTCGACTACATCCGGCTCGGCCAGCCGGCGACGACGCTCTCCGGGGGCGAGGCGCAGCGGGTGAAGCTCGCGGCGGAGCTTTCGAAGGTCGCGACGGGACGAACGCTCTACATCCTCGACGAGCCAACCACGGGCCTTCACTTCGCGGACATCGAGAAGCTCCTCGAGGTGCTCCAGCGCCTCGTCGACGCGGGCAACACCGTGCTCGTGATCGAGCACAACCTCGACGTGATCAAACAGGCCGACTGGATCGTCGACCTCGGGCCCGAGGGTGGCGAGGCGGGCGGCGAGGTGATCGCCGTCGGGACGCCCGAGCAGGTCGCCGACGTCGAGGAGTCGTACACCGGTCAGTTCCTGCGCGCCGTGCTCTCCGAGCCCGCCGCTGCGGCCGCCTGAGACGTTCGCCGCGTCGAGCGATCAGGACGCGCAGGTCACGCCGTGACCCTTGTCCGCAGCCGCGCGAGACGGTCGAGCCACGGCTGCGCGCCGAGGCGCTCGAAGACCGACCCGGCCTCGGCGACGAGCTCCGACACGTCCCTTTGCCCGGCGAGCAGCAGCTCGGCGTGCTCCGTATCCACCACCGCGAGCGGGAACGGCGCGCTCAGCTCGCGGAGGTACGCGGCCGACCGCGTGAACAGGCGATCGGCCTCGGCGGGGTCGCTCTCGGCGACCAGGTGGGCATGGCAGCGGCTGCTCTGGGCCTCCAGGAACAGGTTGGTGGCGCCGGGCGGCAGCGCGTCGACGACCGCGACGAGCTCGGCAGCCTTCGCCCCGTCGCCGAGCTGGATGGCGGCCTCCACTGCCGTGACGAACGCCTCCTTGACCTGCTCCGCGCCGAAGCCGAAATGCGGATGCGAGGCCAACGCGTCCTCTGCCGCGGCGAGCGCCTCCTCGAGGTTTCCGCTCGCCAGGTGGAATCGGGCGAGGCCTGAGCGGTACGCGGAGCGCTCCTGCTCGTCCCCCGAGCTGCTCATGTCCTCGAAGCGCGCCAGCATCCCGTGAACGCGGTCGACCTCGCCGCGATGCCCGAGCACGGTCGCCTGGACGAGCGGCACCGTGGCGAACGCCTGCCGGAAGTTCGCCCACTCGTCGATGGGCAGCTGGGCGGCCATTGCGAGCGCCTCGTCCCACTCGCCGAGCGCGAGGAACGGGTAGAGCTGTCCCAGGAACGAGATCTCCCAGTAGCGGTTTCCGACCCGGCGGGCCTGGGCGAGGCCGGCGCGCACCGTCTCGGCGCCTTCCGCGAAGCGGTTGACCTGACCGAGGGAGTCGGCGAGATTGAACGACGCCCGGAGGGCCGTCGACGGCTTGTCGTGCTCGAGCGCGGTCTCGATGGCGAACCGGAGCAGCGCGATGCCTTCGGTACGGCGATGCCGGGAGAGGAGAACGACGCCTTTCGTCGTCAGCGCCTGGGCGACCACGTCCGGCAACAAGAGGCCCTCAGCCATCTCGAGCGCCGACTCGACGCGTTGCAGGGCGAGCTCGGGCTGCCCGTTGAAGAACAGGAAGCGTCCGAGCTGCGCGGCGAGCATCGCGACGTCGGCGTCGGGCTCCTCGCTCGAGAGGAGCTCGAACGAACGGTTCATCCGCTCCAGCCCGTCCTCGATCCGGCCCAGGTCCCACTCCGCTTCGGCGAGCCTCGCCTGGACCCGCGCAACCGCATGGCGCTCGCCCGCCGCCTCGAACAGCGCGATCGCGCGCTCGAAGTGCGGCAGTGACTCGTCGATGCGGGCCCCGACGCGGGCCATCGCGCCCGCCCGCTCGTAGAGCTCCGCCTCGACCGGCGGATCGTCACACAGGGCTGCGGCACGCAGATAGGAGCGCTGTGCCTCGGCGTCGGCTCCGAGCGACGCGGCCCGCTCGCCCGCCCGCACGAGCATCTCCCGCGCCGTCTCCCGGATCTCGCCGGCGTCCGCTGCGTCCAGGTCGGCCTGCAGGGCGTCGACGTAGTGCGCCGCGACGACCTCGACGAACTCGTCCTCCTCGCCCGAGATGCCCTCGAGGAACCCCGCCGCCGAGAGATGCTTCGCCTTCCGCTCGCGCAGCGACAGCGTCTCGTAGGCGACCCGCTTGACGATGTCCTGGAGGAAGGCGTACTGGCCGCGCTCCGGCGAGCGAGGATCGGCCTGGACGGAGAGGATCTCCTTGCGCAGCAGGCTCGCCAGCAGCGGCTCCAGCTCCGCCTCGGCGAGACCCGTCAGCACCGCCAACCCCTGCTTCGTGAACGTCTTCCCGAGCACGGCGCCGTCCTCGACGAGACGGCGCTCGGACGCGCCGAGGGCATCGAGCCGCGCAGCGACGAGCGCGTGCAGCGTCTCGGGCACTTCGAGCTGGTCGACGGAGCCGACGGGCCGGAACACGTTCCCCTCGCGGGCGAGTGCCCCGCGGTCGAGCAGCATCCGCACGGTCTCGACCGCGTACAGCGGCACGCCCTCGGCGTGCTCCAGGATCCGTGTCCGGAGGTCTTGGGGCAACCCGGGCACGAGACCCGCGAGCAGGCTCTCCATCGCCTCCGGCGGGAGCGGCTCGAGGTAGAGGGGCGTGAAGCCGCGCTGGCCGGCGCCCCAGCTCGGGCGCTTCTCCGCGAACTCCGGCCGCGTGAGCGCGAGGACGAAGAGCGGGTGGCCCCTCGACCAGTCGAGCAGGTACTCGAGGAAGTCGAGCAGACCGGCGTCAGCCCACTGGATGTCCTCGAAGACCAGGACGGTCGGAGACTCCTCGGCGAGCCGCTCGAAGAGGATCCGCCAGGCGGAGAAGAGGTTCTCCTGGTCGCCGGGCGCGCCGTCCTCGAGGCCGAGGAGGTGCGCGAGGCGCGGCTCGACCCAGGCTCGCTCGCCGGCGTCCAGGATGTATTCGGACAGCGCGAGGTCGAGCTTCTCCCGCGCAGCGGACGGTTCCTCCTCCTCGGCGATCCCGCAGCGCATCCGCACCATCTCGGCCAGCGCCCAGTAGGCGACGCCGTCCCCGTACGAGAGACAGCGGCCGCGGTGCCAGAACGTCTCGACCGCAAGGCCGTCGACGTACTTCTCGAACTCCCAGGCGAGCCGTGACTTGCCGATCCCCGGAATGCCGTTCACGAGCACGAGCTGCGCGCGGCCCTCGTCGGCGGACGCGTGGAAGTGCTCCTTGACGAGCCGCAGCTCCCGGTCACGCCCGACGAACGGCGCCTCGAGCCCCGTCGACCGGAGCGAGCCGCGTGCACCGGCGACGACGCGCTGCGCCTGCCAGAGCCTGAGCGGCTCTGCCTTGCCCTTCAGCACGTGCTCGCCGGCGTCGTCGTACGTGATCGACGCCTCCGACGCCCGCTTCGTCGCATCCCCGACGAGCACCGTGCCCGGCTGCGCCGCCGACTGGATCCGGGATGCGGTGTTGACGAGGTCGCCTGCGACCATCCCTTGACCCTCGGCGCCGAGCGTGACGGCTGCCTCGCCGCTCAGCACTCCGCCGCGGACGCGGAGGCTCGCGTCGAGGGTCGGGATCGCGCCGACGAGGTCGAGCGCGGCGCGAACCGCGCGTTCCGCGTCGTCCTCGTGCGCGACGGGCGCGCCCCAGAGCGCCATCACCGCGTCGCCGATGAACTTCTCCACCGTGCCGCCGTACCGCTCGATCGTGGTGCGCGCGAGGTCGAAGTAGCGGGTCAGGAGCTCGCGCGTGTCCTCGGCGTCGCGCCCCTCCGAGGCGGCCGTGAACCCGACGAGGTCGGCGAACAACACGGACACGAGCCGGCGCTCGGCCTGCGGCGCCGAGGCGTCCACGAGAGGGGCGGCCTCCGCTCGCCCGGCCAGCGCAGCCCCGCACTCGCCGCAGAACTTCACGCCGGGCGGGTTGGGCGAGCCGCAGCTCGCGCAGGCGACGGCAAGCGGCGAGCCGCATTCGCCACAGAACTTCCTGCCGGCCTCGTTCGCCTGGCCGCAGACCCCGCACATCACGTTCACGTCGCCTCACTATCTCGCAAACCGGCGCGTGCATCTAGCCTCAGGGCCACCATGCGCGCACGCACGATCGCGATCGTCGGAGCCGGGTTCAGCGGGACGACCCTCGCGATTCATCTGCTGCGCGCCGCGCCGCCCGGCCTCGACCGCCTCTACCTCGTCGAGCGCGCGGAGGGGCGCGTGGGCGGAGTCGCATACCGCACGCGCTCCGCGAGCCACACGCTGAACGTCCCGGCGGGCCGGATGAGCGCGTTCGAGGACGATCCCGACGACTTCCTCCGGTTTGTCCGCCGGCGAGAGCCAGCGCGTACCGGCGGCTCGTTCGTCCCGCGCCGGGAGTACGGGCGGTACCTCGCCGACAGGCTCGAGGAGGCGCGGCGGGCGTCCTCGCTGCCTCTCGTGCGCGTCCTGGGCGAGGTCGTCTCCGTGGCGGAGGCGGCTGACGGCGTCGTCCTCGGGCTCGCGGACGGGCGGCGGCTCGAGGTCGACCGTGCGGCGCTCGCGATCGGGAACTACCCGCCCTCCGACCCGGCCGTCGGCGACGGGTCGGTCTTCACGAGCGTCCGCTACGCGCGCGACCCGTGGGCCGGGGACGCGCTCGAGCTCGATCGCCGGGAGGAAGTGCTCCTCGTCGGCACCGGCCTGACGATGGTCGACGTCGCGCTCGCGCTGCGCGACTCCGACCAGCAGGGACGCATCTTCGCGATCTCGCGGCGCGGGCTCCTCCCGCAGCCGCACCGCCTCTCCGCCAAGCCGCCGCCCCACCTCGACCGGCCGGCGGCGCTCGACGAGTGGCCCTCGTCCGCCCTCGGCCTGCTCCGGGGCCTACGGCGGGAGGTGCGCGAACGGGAGGGGGAGGACGTGGACTGGCGCGAGGTCGTGACGTCGATCCGCGCGGACACGCCCGCCCTCTGGCAGCGGCTCGACCCGGACGAGCGCAGGCGGTTTCTCCGGCATGCGCGGCCGTACTGGGAGACCCATCGCCATCGCTCGTCGCCGGAGTCCGCCTACGCGATCGAGGAGCTGGTCGAGGCGGGGAAGCTGGAGGTGATCGCGGGGACACTCGAGGAGCTCGCCGAGGACGACCGAGGCATCGTCGTCACGATCCAGCGGCGCGGCACGGCGTCGCACGAGACGCTCCGCGTCGGCAAGGTGATCAACTGCACGGGGCCGGACACCGATCTCACGCGCGTGCGCGACCCCCTGGTCGCCTCCCTCCGGCGGGACGGCCTGATCCGGCCGGACGAGCTCGGGCTCGGCCTCGACACCGACGAGGAGGGACGGCTCGTCACCGCCGACGGCGGTACGAGCGAGCGCCTGACGCTCCTCGGCCCCCTCCGCAAGGGCCGGCTCTGGGAGCACACCGCCGTGCCCGAGCTCCGCGTCGCGGCGAAACACCTCGCGGACCGCCTCGTTCGCGAGGCTACTCTCGAGACGTGAGCGAGCACCATCCCGTCAAGCCCGTCGAGCGGGCCGACAGGATCGGCGCCGAGCGGGCGATCGCCGGCGAGGCTGCCAGCCGTGAGTGGTGGCGGCGCGTGCCGCGGGTCGTGACCGCCCCGCGGACGGTGTTCGCCGCCCTCGCGGAGACCGACGACACGGACGTCGACGCACGCTCGGAGCCGGTCCTCGCGATCACGATCCTCGCGGGCATGGCGTGCATCCTCCTCACGCCGGCGTGGGGCACGGTGATGGACGACCCGACCGTCGACGCGCTCGTGCTCGTCGTCGTCACGTTCATCGGCGGCCTCTTCTACGGCGCGGCAGGCTACTTCCTGCTGGGGCTCGCCCTGTGGCTCGGCGCCAGGGCGGTGGGTGTCGACCCGCCGTTCAAGATCGCGCGGCAGATCGTCGCGTTCGCGGCGCTGCCGCTGGCGCTGGCGCTCGTCGTGCTCGTCCCGGCGATCGCGATCGGCTTCGGGAGCGACTGGTTCCGGACCGGCGGCTCGGACGAAGGCACGGGCCGGGTCG
>Ga0207428_10000194_pt1 | contig 84753 bp, 84 predicted proteins | sample RhiMethybrSRZTD1_FD_187600 | JGI IMG/M metagenome (GOLD analysis project Ga0207428, IMG submission 187600) | Populus rhizosphere microbial communities from Tennessee, USA - Rhizosphere MetaG P. TD hybrid SRZTD1 (SPAdes) (version 3) | ecosystem: Host-associated > Plants > Roots > Rhizosphere >... | reverse complement strand
TCATTACTAAAATAAAGACGTCATCAGATGGTTTTGTTTTAAAAGGAGTTGAAGCTTTTGATAACATTTGCAATAACGAAACGCCTTCTGACATTAACCTTTCAGGAAACTGTGGAGCAGGAACGGTAAGACTAGTATCCGATAACAGAAACAAGGGTACCTTTATACCTAATGTTAAATGCGGTTGAAGATTATTAAAACTATAATAGCGGTGCGGTAATATTTTCCAAACAAGGTGATTTAGAAATCAACAGATTAATAATGATTTAAAAAGATTATAAATAGAATATTATAACAACGATTGAGCTTGAATTTCGCTTTTTTAAAAAAATGGCTGCCTATCGCTGCGATCTCTGCATTGATTCCTATCGTCATTAGTCTCATATTAGGTACCCCTATATTACAAGCACTTGTAGCTTCTGGCCTCACCGTCCTGCTTGTAGTAAGTGGTCTTCTCTTTAGATCTCATGGACGTGAAAGAAAGCCTGGATTTGAAAATCCATAAAATGTGTATAAAAATAACTTCTGCTATTCAGGCGAGTTTGCTAATGGGAGATGCCATATCAATTACATTTTCGTCCAAAATACCTACCATCAAATTGTAATACTGTAGAAATGATCGACCTTTTTCTGTTGCTCGGTAAGTCAATACGCCATCATCCAGATTTTGAATAATTAATTCCTTTTCTAAGAGTTCGTACAAGTATCTGTTGATTTGCTCATAGCTTAAATTTCCCTTGTACATTATGTGCGTTTTTCTTATACCTGCTTTACATAAATCTACTATGTCTGCCATAATCTGGATCTTTCCCCTATTATTTTCATTTTTGCATATCGTATTGCTCATTTCGTTATTATGGAAGACACTTAAGTAATTAAGGAGAACCATGAAATTCAATATTGGAACGATCGTTCCATCTCAAATAAAACTGGGATTGGACATCTACCGTTACGGGCATAATTTGCTACTATAATTGCAACTAGAATTTTGAACTACACTGCAGTAAAGGAACTTATAGAATAATAATCATGATTTTTTACAACTTCGATTTATGAAAAAACGAGTCAAAACTGAGATTATAAGAGTAAATGCCAAGAAGCCGAACTACGCCATAATTCGAAAAGCAGCAAATTTGATTCGTAAAGGTGATGTTATTGCATTCCCAACAGAAACAGTATATGGATTAGGAGCTAACGCCTTGGACCCGGCATCAGTATCAAGAATATATAAAATTAAAGGTAGACCTTCTGATAATCCACTAATCGTCCACATAGCAGATATGAGTACTTTCAGGGCATTGGTAACTGAGATACCTCCTAGAGCTAGAAAAATTATCAGCAAGTTTTGGCCCGGCCCGATAACCCTCGTCCTAAAAAAGTCAAAGATTTTGCCTAAAATCACTACTGGAGGTTTAAACACAGTCGCGGTTCGTATGCCAAGAAATAATGTGGCTCTAGAATTAATTAAAGAAGCTGGCTTTCCCATTGCAGCACCATCTGCAAACATTTCAGGAAAGCCTAGTCCTACAAATGCCAATCATGTCAAAGATGATCTAAATGGAAAAATAAAATTGATCCTAGATGGTGGTAGTACTGAAATTGGAATTGAATCTACAGTAATTGATATGACACAACGCACTCCAGTTATCTTGAGACCCGGTGGAATTTCAAAGGAGTCGATTGAGGATGAAATAGGCAAAGTTCATTCTCATGATTCACATCTTGATTTGCATAGGAACACGATTAATATGAATAAATCACCGGGAATGAAATACCGGCATTACTCACCGAATGCCCAAGTAATACTAGTAGAGGGTACCGAATTCAACGCAAAGAACAAAATCATTGAATTGACTCAAAAACTACAGAGTGAAGGCAAGAAAGTCTGTATAATGACTACTAGTAAATCATTGAAGGTAAATGCAGATAAGCTTCAATACATGGGAAAGACGTTAGAAGCGATTGCAAGAAATATATTTGCAAATCTTAGGGAAGCCGACAGAAATAATATTGACATCATAATAGTCCAGGGAATTCAATATAATAAAGCAGGTTTTGCCATAATGAACAGACTAAAGAAAGCTGCTATTACAAGTATAAGAGTTTGACTTGATATTAATTCATCCATTGTTTGTCAGTTAACACGGATATCAAATTCTTAATAAATGGATTGCTTCCAAGGTAGGATCCAATTTTCTTAAAGTTACATTTATCCATAAACGGGATTATCGATAATGTCTTAACCTCAGTTAATCTTTCAATATATTTTGGGGTCAAAGATTCCACAATATTGGGATGTGTAGGCATCTGATTAAAAATTACTCCGATTATTGGGATCTTAATTTTTTTACATGCATTTATGGTCAATATGGTATGATTAATAGAACCCAGCTTGGGGCTAGACACAATAATAATAGGCAGACTCATCTTCCTAATTAGATCTAGTAGTGAAAATCTCGTTGTGATAGGAACCATAATACCTCCAATTCCTTCTACGAGAGTAAAATCATATTTTTTTTTAAGAAAATTAAATTCTTTAGTTACAGTTTTTAGATCTACAGTTGTATTCAATATCTCAGCTGCCATTAAAGGTGAAGCAGATATTGGGAAGAATACTGGATTTAGAATATAATCAGGTTCTTTTATGTTTGCAGCTTTGGCAAGTCTCGCGGTATCTTGGGATTTGTGGTTCCTTGAATAAATCTTAGAGGAAGTGGCTAATGGCTTCATGACACCCACTTTTATTTTATTTTTACGAAGCAACCAAGCTAACCCACATGCCACTGAAGTTTTTCCAATTTCGGTATCAGTACCTGTAATAAATACGCCTTTTAATTCATCAATGGATACAGAAGATGGATGTCCTTTCGTAAATAAACGTAAATATGCTATTATTTAGATTTTTTATGTCGAGTCTTTAGCCATTATAAAGAATTCTGGAAAGATTATGTTCTAATAAAAACTATTCATTTTCGCATTTTTGACTTGTACCATAAGTAAAATTAAAATCCAATTGAGGTCCACTGTTTCTTAAATTGGATACCAAAAATAGGATTCTACTTGTTGCTGTAACTCTTGTAATTTTTTCAATCTTGTCTTGTAAATCTTATGCGACAGAATTGCAAGATAGCAATAAAACTTTGAATAATCCCGATTTCTATCCTCAATATAAAAAAACTACTGTTTCAATAAATGGATTTAAAGTCCTGTTGGCCTTAGCATCCACAGACGAACAGAGGATCAAAGGACTATCAGGTTTGGAAAAGTTGAATGAGAATGAAGGAATGTTATTTTTGTTCGACCAACCCTCAAAGCAAGGATTTTGGATGAATGAAATGAAATTTCCAATAGACATAATTTGGCTGGATTCAAATAGTAGAGTGATTCATACCGAAAAAAATTTGGAACCATGTAAAATATTCATGGCTTGTCCTGTTTATACTCCGCAGGTGGATTCATTATATGTAATAGAACTTCGGTCGGGTTTTACTAACGATCATTCAATAAATAATGGTACGATAATTAACCTCAATCTAACACAGCTCAATTAACTTTTAATTAACGATGATTAAAATTGAGCAATATTTAATCTAAAATAATGGGAGAAAATGACATTGTCATAATTTTTGACAAGAATGAAGTCAAACCAAAAGAAGAACTCAATGGAATCATAAAAATCACTTATCCCGGCCGATTTGATAGCATTGTTATAAATTCACAAATAGAAAATACCAGTGACATTTTTACTTTCATAAAACTTAATGGCAAAAAGATCGACTATTCATATGCAAGAATGCCTATATTAAAACAAAATATAATAGATGGAAACGAAATTAAATTTACAGTATCCACCGAACATCTTCCTGAAACACTTTCAAAAGTTAAATTCAGGGCTTCTATAATTCAAGAACATAAGGAAGTTGCAGACAATGTTACTTTCATTAGAATAGTACCCTGAGGCAAAATACCAATTGTCATTGCAAGTATCTGGAATTATTAGATTATGATATATCCTGAATCAAAGATTGACTAAAGGTAAAGAGTGTTGCAATTTAATAATAAAAGGTTAGACGAAACTCTTTACAATAATTACCTTTCCTGTCATCCATGGATGAGGTTCACAATGATAAGCATACTCTCCATCTTTAGTAAATGTGAATTCATATGTTTTCTTTGGAAGTACTAAACCGATACTATCTATTGAATTAAATGGACCATTTATCTGATCGGTGAATTGATTATCACTAGTAACAGAATGAGCAGTGACATCATTGTTAGTCCAAATTATCTTATTATTGAGACCTAGAGTGCCCCTTATTTCCTTGGGCTCAAAGTTTTTCTGCTGTGAGGGTTGTGATGAACCTTCTATAATAATTACTTTGCCTGTGTCTGGTGGATTCAGAACTTCCTTTGGTAATTGTGGTTTAGCATTTGCTTCTTTAGTATAAACAAATTGATAGTAAGCCATACTGGCGGTCACACAAATAATAAATGCAACGATACTGATTCCTGCGGCGTAATTGTTCATTTATCTTCTGGTTAATTAAATTGACGACTATATATAATATTAAGATTTAATCATCGTTTGAATATGTGATAATTTTGTATTCAATTAGTCAATATAATATTTAATTTGGAATTTTGAAATTGGAGAAATGATTATTTTTTTTCATCCGAAACTACTTTATGTTCACTATGCGTCGGTCCGGTTGATTCTGTTTTATTTACAGATTGAACTGACTGTGACGAAGAGGTACTCGCCTTTGTAGAAGGAGCTATTGCTTTTTCTTTAGTTACAGAATCTTCAAGGACTTTAGAACCGGCAGCAACCTCGCCTGCTGTGGGACCTGTTTTTGGTAGCGATGGAGGCTTTGCCTTCATGGGCATTGGGGGCACGGTTGGCTTTGGTGGTGGAGCTTTTTGCATGGATTTTCCATGTCTGTATACATGAAACATAGCTGCAAAAACAAGCATAATGATACCTACAATAAACAAAGAGTAGTTTTTCATTCCGGCAAGTACTGCGTAATATGCAGCGATATTTAGGTAAACTTGAAATGCCAAAAGAGCAATGAATATTAAGTAAATCGATTTTTCAGACAAGTTTATTGAGCTTTTGCCTGAAGGTTTTTTGGGTTGAATCTTTGCATTTGCTTCTGCATTTCTTGCCAATTTAATCATCATATAAGTGAAACCAAATGACAATGGTACGAGTAGAATCATTACCAGATAAAGGAAAACGGGATCAATTACAAGTCTTTCGAGTAACGATTTGGTTCTGTCTGGATCTATGTAGAAACCCCAGTAAGTAGTTACAATTATTTGAGCTAAGCTAGTAATGCCTATTGCTGTTACAATTGGTCTATCTTTCCATGAAAATTTCTTGTATCTATCGATAAATGGTACTATAAGTAATATGAAAATAAACAAACCAGGCCAAGCAACACCCGTCGTAAATTTATCATATGCACTACGGAGGAAGGCGTACAGTCCTGTCAGGTACCACTCAGGTACAGTGATACCCGGTGGAACACTAGGATCGAATTTCAATCCCATATCTACGGGAAATACACCACCTGTTAACATTACTGCGCCTGTTATTGCCATTACCATTGGAACATCAAATACCAAGAATCTAGGAAAGTGTACAACCATTAGACCCAACATTGCTATAGGTAGGAAGAACACATGAAAAGCATAAAACCTCAAAACAAAATCATGGAATCCCGATCCGAAGAAAGCATCTCTCATCTGTGGTCCCATTATAGGGATTGAATTGGTAAGCGAAGCTGCAATAGAAATAGCTAATTCTGCCCTTTCGCTGAAAATAATATCATATCCTGTAAATGCTTCTAATATTGTCAGTACTCCCAATATAATTCCGGTAACCCAAAGTATTTCATTTCTAATCTTGTATCTCCCACTGAAATACTGGTAGTACATGTGCAGTAGTGCTACCATCACCATTGCGTTTGACGCATGATAATGAATGTTTCTTAGATGAAATCCATAGGGAATAACATCATTAATTGTTTTAACACTATTCCAAGCTCTATCTAAGATGGGCTCATAAAAAAGCATCAGTAATGCTCCAGTGATGCCTAGAATAATGAAAAGTACAAAAGTAAGCATCCCTAAAAATCCAAGTGGACTTACAAATCTACTTGGGAATGTAAATTTCAATCCCATGAAGATAGTTCGTTCTACACCAACGTAGACCCACCTTAAGAAGCGAGTCAGACTATTTTCTTTATGTAAGGTAACGCCCATAACCTACTATCCCATTCCCATTAACGCTCCAATTCGGAGGTTTAATCCACATGTTACCATCTGAAGCAATCTCTAAATCTAATCTAGGCAATACATTATTAGGAGGGGCCTGCAATGAAGCAGGACCTGCAAATGCTTTACCAGTCTGAGGATCATACATGCTTCCGTGACATGGACATTCACCTCTTTTTCTTCCCTCTTGTGGCCAATATTTCCAGAGACACCAAAGATGTAAACATACCATACTGTATAGTCTAAAGGCAGATACGTCATTCTTTTTACCGCCAAGTTCCTCAGGCAATCTAATAAATTGCCATGTACGAAATGATTCCTTATTCAATGCTGCATCATTGGTTTTAGGATATATGACAGCCTCTGAGTGATTAACCGGAAAATTATTGACATTAGCTTGAGAACCGTCCGGAAGTTCCACCTTTTGCCTTTCTTTTGATTGTCCAGTTGGATTTGGAAGAAATTTTCCCCAGTCAACAAAAGGCGCAAAAGTCAATACTGTACCTGCAGCAGCCATGAGTTTTATGAAATCACGTCTTGATACCTTACCTCCACTTTTCGGAGAAGGCTGCTCAGCCATACAAATCTACTGACTCGAAATATATCATATAAACTTTTATTCACGAAACATTATTTCACCTTATCGGAAGTTCAAATAATTTTCCTTAATTTCTATTCTATTGTGAATTTATAACAAATCGATATCTAACTAGTCGCTTATTAGATTTACATGGTGTCTAATTTTTTTAATTTAGTGTTAAACCTTTCTCTGAATTCTGGAACATTAATAATTGTTCTTTCGTGAATTCCTTCACCTATTTTCTCGATTTTATCAACTGCATCTATTTCAAAAGTAACCCTTCGGTTATTGACATTGACTACTTTAGCTTTTAATTTAATTTCTGCCCCTACTGGAGTTGCTTTCAAATGCCTGATATTAACCAGAGTTCCTACCGAATCCCATTCCTCATCTTGCAAAAATTCTTCCTTTAATAACAACCTACATGTTTCTTCCATTTCTGATATCATAGAAGGAGTTGAAAAAACGTTCTCGCCTTCCCACAAAAAACTTGTACTCTGGCCCGCCTTTACTCTAATTTTCCTTTCCTTTGCAGCGCCAGTGAGTATTTTTTTAATCATGATAAGATCCTCTTTTTAACAAATCATAATAAAAAGAAAAAGGTCGGGGGATGCTACTTTCTGTGTCGTACAGCGGATACTATTGCATATACTAAACCTACTGACAATCCGAATGCCAAGGGTATCCATACTCCGAATGCTTCACCAGAGAAGTTTTGTTGAATTAAGCTTTCGAACATTATTAACAGTGGTATAAAGTAATCAGTATATTAGATTTTCTCAAACAATTAAAAACAACTAAGATTCTCTTAAAGACTAAAGCTAGAATTTCTTGTTATTTCTTATTATCAGAAAAGAGTTGAATAATAGATTGTTCGTTGCCCTTAAATTACCCGTTAGGGACTATCTGACAATATGAAAATGCAGAAAGAGTTGAAAAAATTCTGCCCAAAGTGTAAGAAACATACAGTTCAATCAGTGGCCATATACAAGAAAGGCAAAGATAGAAAAACAGCTGAAGGGGCAAGACGACATGCAGAGGACAAAAAGGGATATGGCGGGCAAAAATTTCCAGAGCTAAAGAGAACTGCTAAAACTACAAAGAAAATTACCCTTAGATATACTTGTAAAAATTGTCAGCGTAAAACAATGAAGGAAGGTATGAGAATGCGCAAGCTAGAGATTGAACCTTAATTTGTGAAGTGCAATGAGAAAAGAAAATATTTTAATTCCAAAACCAAGAAGCAACTTTTTGTCGGTACGATGCACAAGTTGTCAGGAAAAGCAAGTTATTTTTTCTCATGCAACAAGTGACATCAATTGCAAGTCATGTGGAAATCCGATAGCGAAAAAAGCTGGCGGAAAATCGGCGATCCTTGGAGAAATCATTAGTATCCTTGATTAAATCTTTTAGAACTTACTAAGTAGTAATCTTTTTTTGTATTTATGTTAAATGCCAGTCTTTCATTGTTTAATGTTATGTAATGTTCTTTGACTACTTGCCCCTTTTGTATTTTGGACGAATCAAAAATTGTTATACCTGAGTGAAAGTACTCTTTGTTTCCCAATTTTATTAAGATGGTAGGGTTTAGACCCAATTTTGATATGAAATCCTTATCCATTACTATCGAGAGACACTGCTTGTGATCCTCCCAAGTAGAAATTATTTTCTCAATCAATTCCGCAGTAATTAGTGGCAAATCTGAGGGCAAGACTAAAACGGTGGAAGGTTTCAATTTTTCTAGAACAAATATTAAATCAGATGAGTAGTCAATACCACTTGTCTCTATAACCTCAAGAAATCCACTAAATGAATATCGATGATTTTTTAGAAAGTTCAGGGTAAATTTACTATTGCAACTTCCGGCTGCATATATTCTATCAAATTTTTTAGAATCTTTTAAAGATACTAGAATGTGCTCAATTAATGGTTCATTATTAAGTTTGAGCATAGCTTTGTCCGAACAGAAATCTTTAATTCTTTCACCTTTACCACCACACATGATCAGCGCTTTCATATCTTGCGTCATTTTCAAATTGTCAATGTGGATAATATCAGTAATGATGATAACCGACAAATTTCATTTGAAGCACCGAAAGTATCACCAGTTACTCCTCCAAAATTCTTGTAAGCTACAACATAAATGATAAGACCTATAACTAATACAATCCCTAAAGTTAGTAAACCCATCATACCATCTATAACGAATACTAATAATACAGCGATAACTGCAGATATAATTATTTTGTTACCTTTTTTCATCTCAATGGTGAATGAGGAACTAAAACCAGACCAAGCAGAATGTCCCACAGATGCCTGCATTACCATGACATATTTTGCTATTATCTCTGAAACAATTATGGAGTAGAATAATCTAAGTGAGGATTCAAAATTTAACAATGCAATAAATAGACCTATGAAATTAATAATTAATGCAGTAGCTCCTGCCGCTCCTACTATTGGATCTGACATTGCTTTTCGCTTAGATTCCCTATCCCCCTTTATCATTAGCCCATCGGCAAAATCTGCTAATCCATCTATGTGATGAACACCAGTAATTATAACAAATGCTACCAATACTACTAAACTTGTAATGTATTGCGGAAGGTATGTAGAGGACAACAGTGCGACGAAACCTACAATTATCCCAATTATTGCTCCACAAAGTGGAAAAAAATGCATGTTCCTTGCAATGATATCTAGATCAAAATTATACCCCTTTGGCATTGGAATGGTTGTCAAAAAAGAGAGAATAGAGATAAATGACTTAAATACCATACAGAATGTCCCACCACCCCAGAAATGACAATAACAAGACCATAGGTATTGATACGATAATAAAAAACAAGATGACTGATAATTTTACCATGCTTAGGGCATTTTTACATTTTTTAATAGATAGAGGCTCGATATTTTTACCTAATTCATAATACCCAACTTTTTCTAACCTCACTCTAAGGGCTCCTGCCAATGCAGACATTGGATACCCACCATTAACGCTAGGTGTATTATTGTGATCCTCGCGCATTATCAATATTGAATTTTTCCAATCTGCCCCGACTATCTTTGAAGAAATTACTAGCAATAACGCACATAATCGTGCAGGAACATAGTTTGAAATAGTATCTAGCTTTGCTGCCATCCACCCTATATCATGATGATACTTATCCGTATAACCTATCATTGAATCAAGCGTATTGATAATTCGATAAGCGATTGCGCCTGGAGGACCAAATAGTGAGTAGTAGAATAATATGGATCCTATTCCATCTACCAAACTTTCTCCAATCGATTCTATTGTAGCGGATATTATATGATCTCTATCAAGAGTATCAGTCTTTCTTCCTACAATAAATGAAAGGTTCTTTCTTGCATCAATCAAATTTTTTTCTTCCAGCGCGTATATTATGGCACTAATATGTTTCTCTAAAGTAAGGATTGGCATTGTGAATTTTAGCGCTAAGAGTGAGAATATCAACAATGCAACTAATCCAAATAATTTGTAGAGGGTAATTGAAAAGTAATATGACGTCACAGAAAACCCGAACGTCAAAATCAAGGCAAAAATCATACCCTTTAGTTTTTCCTCTTTAGGACAAGATTTGTGCTTTAATTTTGGTATAAAGTAGCTTACAATTTTTCCTAACCATGAGACAGGATGAATCCTGTTTGGAGGATCGACAAGTAAGAAAGAAAGCGCAATACCGCCGGCAAGCGTTAATAAAATAAATTCAGAGATCATGATCCATTTTTACTATATTTAAAAGAAACTTCATATCAGTATTTTTTTTAAAAGTGGATGCAACGTTGTCAATTTGTTCATCAAGGTAGCTCTTACTAAACGAGGATTTTGATCTCTTTTGATCCAATGAATCTTCATTTGGAATATTGAACTCTGTTTTCGGAATTACTCCTAGGACCTTCTTTTTTGTCATTCCTTCAACAGATATTATTCCTTTATTTAGTATGGATTTTTGTCCTAGAAACTTGTTAATTATTATACCTTTTACAAGTTTTCTTTGTGGAGCTGGCAATAGATTTATCGTTCCAACTATCGCCGCAAAACATCCCCCACGTTCAATGTCTGCCACCAATAATACTTTAGACTTAATTTTTTCGGCAAGGATCATATTTGCTATATCATAGTTTGATAAATTTATTTCTGCAGGGGACCCTGCGCCTTCTATTAAAATTAGATCATTTTCCTTCCTAAGACTCTCTAAATCTTGTAGAACCTTAGGAAATCCTTTTTGAAGAACAAAACTAGTGTAGTATTCTTCTGCACTCATGTGCAAATTTTTTAATCCTCCTAATATGATCTCGCTTATATTATTTCCGAGAGGTTTTAAAAGAATTGGATTCATTCTAATGTCAGGTTGTACTCGAGCCGCAATGGCCTGAACAGCTTGTATCCTTGCCATTGACTTTACTGAGTGATTTTCTTTTAGAACATAAAAATTCGAAGTCATATTTTGGGCCTTAAATGGACATACCTTATATCCCATGTTGGAGAATATTCTGCACAGGGCCACTACCATAGTACTTTTTCCAGCCCCTGAAGAAGTTCCTTGTATCATCAGCACACTTGCTTTCATTTATCGATTGTCTCCAATGAATGGAGTAGCTCCAAATTTTCATCGTGGGTCTTCACCGCAACTCTAATGTACTTGTCATTTATGCCCTTAAAATCACTACAATCTCTAACAAGTATTCCATTTTTTTTAAGTAGTAAATTCCTAATTTGCGTGGAGTTACCGTGATGCAGTTGGATCAAATAATAATTTACATCTGATTCATTTGCTGAAAACGAGCTTAATTTATTATTTATTTTAATATACATATACTCACGTTCAGATTTTATGATTTTTCTTGCCCTTCTTAAATGGGACAGATTTTCTAATGCAGTAACACCGGCAAGTTGAGCTAGTCCATTAACATTCCATGTTATTTTGTTGTGTGATATTTTCCTTGCAATACTTGGGTGGGATACACAGTAACCCAATCTTAATCCTGCAAGGCCAAAAGATTTTGTCATTGAACGTAAGATAACTATATTTTTAAATTCATTTATTTTTTCTATGAAAGTTCTTGCATGCTTATTCTCATCAACAAATTCAATAAAGCTCTCATCTATGAGAATCTTTATGGAATCGTCTATTCTTTCTATTAATCCTTCTATTAATTGGTATGAAAATATTCCAGTTGGATTGTTCGGATTGCACAAGAAAATTGCGTCAGATTTTTTAGATGTTTGCAAAATACTATCAATATCTAGCTTCCAATTCTTAAGCGGGACATGCTTAATTTTAGCACCTATTTTTCTTGAGGCCATCTCATACTCACAAAATGTTGGGGACGGTATTACTACTTGTTTCCTAACAAATGTTCTCACGAAGTTATAAATTAATTCTGTTGCTCCATTTCCTACGTTAATTGAATCCTGAGTTAAAGGACTGCCCAGATAATCTACAATTTTTTCTTTTAGAATTGTATTTTCATTATCTGGATAAATTGATGAAAGCTTTGGTAGATTCATTCTTATGGCATTCAAGACCTTCTTCGATATCCCTAATGGATTAATACTGGAACTGAAATCAACTTTTACTAGACTAGGATTTACTGTATAAATTCCGCCATGAGAACAAGAATATTGGATCATTCAAATTCCATGTGAGGTGTTATATAACATGAATGAACAAAGTCTTCAAATCTGAATTCTATTAGACTAAAAAGAAATTTTTCAGTAAAATTGACAAAGCTAATAACAAAAATTGAATTAATTCTATTACTCATTGGTCTTACTTAATTCTACCAAGCGAGTAATAAAGAAATCTCAACTTTATCTCCCGGTTGTCGAACATTTCACAAATGTCAAGGAAATCAAACATTCACCTGCTTAAAAGATAAATTAACTTACGGCACCCTAAACGGAATGCATCTCTATCTTAGGATCCGCGAGTACTGATAAATGGATAAAGAACTGAAATCTAATACCAATAAAGTTAATAGAAAGGAAAATTCTTCAAACATAGAATTGGAATGATTACGAGAAAACTGCCAAATATAATTGGAGTCACACTTATAGTGACTTTTGGACTGACATTAATGCTTTCTCCCGTCAATGCAAAGGGCGATTTTTCAATTGACGCCAAAATAAATCTACAAAAATTAAATGATGTTGGTAAACTGAAGGTTGTAGCCTCTGCTAACGGTGATACCCAAGTTAAAAATGTAACAGGTAATGACCTAAAATCAAAAAGCACTACTGTTTCATTTCGATTTAATCAAAAGAATAACATCGTTACTGTTGGCGATCGCGATGAGTATTTTGTATGTGCCTATGCTCTTAATGCAGTTACAAATGAAATGAAATCTTATTCATGCGTCGAGGGTAATATGGAGAAAACAAATGGAAAAAATCCAATAAACATAGGTTCGGGGAGTAGGAATACCTTGTCTACTGGGTCATTCCAACCTGTCAACGGTAAGGAAGTAAAGGATGTAACTCTTAGAATCGGAATACCACTTTCTGATAGAAAAGACGTAAAGGATCTCAAAGTGGTTACTATGATTGAAGGAGAATTAAAGTCCAAGACAATAGATGCAGAAAAGTTGCTCAAAAAATCTGATCACAATACATTATTCGTTCCTTTCCTTTTTGACAAGAATCCTGAGATTGGCTCCATCCGAGTAGGAGATTTGTTTTTTGCTTGCGTCTCTGCCAACGAGTTAAATCCACCTGAAGGAACAGAATGTGAGCATAGAGAGATAACACACACAGGACACATACATAACCTTCTGGCAAGATGAAAATCAGTTATAGCTTATCTTTCTTATCGCATTATTTTTTCTATGACAAAATAATTAATGTTGCCTTGCTTATGCATACTAATAACGGATTAAGTAGTCATGTGCACTTAGTTTTGCCTGCAAGAAATTGTGCAATAAATCTTATAATATAGTCCTCAGTTCGTAGTTGATATGGAAGCAGCAAAAACTGTTACTACCAAAAAATCCAAATATTCCTAGTCACCTGATTTCTTATCTATTAGTTCATTAATAGCTGATAATATTTTTTCCTTCCTTCTTGGTCTTGCTTTATCTCTACAGATTTCAGCCATTATTATGGCGTAATAAATGTAGTATGCACTACAAAAATGGATAAGATGATGTTTTTTCTGAAAACGAATATTAGTTGCGTTCTGAATAACCGCACATTATGTTAAAAGTTGCGGTAATAGGTGCGACGGGCGCTGTAGGGCAAGAATTTGTCATTGGACTCAATAAACACCCATGGTTCGAATTGGTTCAAATTGCATCCTCAGAGAGATCTGCGGGAAAAAGATATGTTGATGCACTTAGAGATCCAAATACTTCGCTACTCAAGTGGCACAATAAGGAAAATATTCCCGAAAATGTAAGAGATATGGTCCTAAATAGAGTTGAAGAAATAAACCCAAATAAAGTAGATCTTGTATTTACCGCTCTTGAATCAGAAGATGCGAAGGTGATTGAACCAAGAATGGCGTTAGAAGTCCCTGTCATAAGTACAGCCGCCGCATTTAGATACGAAGACGACGTTCCAATATTAATACCAGGACTCAATGATGAACATTGTGAATTGTTAAACATTCAGAGAAAGAATAGGAAATGGAATGGCTTTATTGCACCATTACCTAACTGTACAACTACAGGCATGGCCATAACGCTCAAGCCACTAATGGATGAAATGGGATTGGAAAGTGTTTTTATGACTTCACTGCAGGCTCTTTCTGGAGCCGGTAGATCTCCGGGAGTAATTGCATTAGATATCATGGACAATGTAATCCCGTATATACCAAAAGAAGAGGAAAAGGTTCAAGTCGAAACAAAAAAGATTCTAGGAAAGTTTGATGGTAATTCAATCATGAATGCTTCCATAAAGGTAAGCTGTACATGTACAAGAGTACCCGTAATGGATGGACATACTGAAACGGTTTTTGCTGAACTGAAGAAAACTGCTTTACCTGATCAGGTAAAAGAATCAATGATTAACTTTTCCAAATCTGTATCAATAAGAGAATTGCCTTCTGCACCACAAGATTATATTATTGTTCACGACGATCCCACGAGACCTCAGCCAAGAATTGATAGGGAGATTAATGATGGAATGACGACAGTTGTTGGAAGATTGCGAAAGGATACCGTATTTAAGAACGGTATAAAATACGTACTCTTAACTCACAATGAAAAAATGGGTTCTGCAAAGGGTGCTATACTGTTGGCTGAATTGTTTAAATCGAAGAAAATTATTTAATTGTGCATTATTGATAAAAAAAATAAATAAAATTGAAATTAATACATTTATTAACCTCAAAATTTACAATATAATAAGTGATTTCTATGTATAAAATTGACGATTTAGATCTTAAAATTTTGGAGGAACTTTCAAATGATGCATCTATTTCGGTTCCTAGACTTTCAAGGAAAATCAATATCAACGCGTCGGTGGTTTATAGCAGGATTAAGAGATTAGTAAAGAGGGGCATTATTAGAAAATTTACGATATTGATGAATGATGAAGCACTTGGGTTTAATGTGAAGGCGCTCACTGGTATAAACATGGATTCAAAGTTGAGAGACAATGTTTTGAGTGAATTATTCAACATTCCGGGTGTTACGGAAGTTTCTGAAGTTACAGGGAGATTTGATATATTAGTAACAATGAATTCTCACTCTTTGGATGAAATGCACCAGTTGATATCGGAACGTGTCGGTCGTATCGAAGGAGTACAGAAGACAGAGACATTCATTGAAATGAGAAAGACAACGAGAGAAATTCCCATCCCACCAAAAGAATAGAGATAGGTTTGAATAATATATCTTGTACTAATTATTTCCATTTGTATGAAGAACCAACTTTAACAGGATCTTAGTTTGGGAGTCAATATGGCGTAAAAGGTTTTTGTGCCAAACATGCAAATAAAGTCATAAACTGAATTAAAGTGATATAAGCAGCTTCTCTCCGGAAATCTTGTTCTCTTTAGAGATTAAAATGATCACTTAGATAAAAGAACTATTTACTAAAAGAAGAATCATCAAGGGTTTGGCTTGGTACCCAAATTACTTGCTTGTCCTTGTCCCATTCTAATCATTTCATTTATCTTGTTTTCAACTTCCTTTAAATTCTCTTTTACTCTTGTCTCTTGTTTACCTAGAACTACCAAGCGAGTGTTTGAGAGATCTTTCTTTTCGTCTAGCTCCTTAAGGGTATCATCCTTTTTGGTTTTAATCAATAAAGGACCAACACTTTTGTAAATTGCTTCATCCACTCCTGATTTCTTAAGTTCTTCGGTAGCCTTTTCTATTTCAACGGATTCTGCTTCAAGTTGTTGTTTTTGCATCATAATAGCTTGTAAATTTTGCTGCAGCTGCTGTAACCGTGCAAGTTGCTCTCTTAACCACGGAGGAATTTCTTGTTCACTCATTTCTTATTACTTGACTTTACCGTCATAAATCTATAACGTTTTATAAATTTAGAGACAAATATGACAAGCTCAACAATCTAATGTATGTGTTAACTATAGCACGGATTGATTGTAAATCGTATGTACTAATAGTAATAAAAATCACACCTTGTTTTGAAGTAATTCTTATTTTTTCAGCACAGGAGAGAAATCTAGTTTCCGGTTGTAGGGCATTAGTAATCGCATTTACAATGTTAGAGGATAATTCTGAAGGAAGGTTTTCTATAGATATTTGAATTCTAATATTTACTCTTTGTCTTTTCAAAGCTTACATCATATGTACCTGCGGCTACTTTATAGTTGCATTTTGAGCAGCACCAAATCCCCAGTACCTTCCTATCAAATTTTACTGATCCACATTTAGGGCATCTTCTCTTTCTCTTCAGAAGCTTGTAAATCACTCCGTATCTCTTCCTGACAGTAGCTCCGTATTTTACTCCTAATCCCTTAAGACGAGATATCTTGTGCTTACTCCTTTTTACCATGATGAATCAATTCCTTAAGTTTTGCTCTAATTTCTTCTCCCTTGCTAATTGCTTTATCTGCAATACTCTTCACTTCATCCACTGTAAAGTAACCTTTTAGTCCCTTTTGCATTGCAACAATTGATCCTTTTGAATTTGTAGTAATTGTGAGTCTTGCATCCATACATGCTTCTTCCTCAGTATTTGGATCCAAAAGCAGATAATCCCCAATTTTAACAGTAGTGACAGATACAGGAATAGTAGTTATGGGAGGTTCCCGAGTTCTCCCTGTATCTACCACTTTGTCATCTTTAATTTCAAAAACAGGTAGTTTGCAGCTTGCTAATGCAGTTACTACAGCATAAGAAGTTGCATCCAAAAGGTTACCATCTACGTTAATGATACTACAATCTACAAAAATGGTATACACAATTTTTCCTGGGACTAAGACTAATTTGCTTAATTCTAACATTTCTGACTCTCTAACACCCCTATCAACAACCCTAGCGAGTTCAATCGTTTCCTCATCAGGTGGACCTGGTTCTATATGAGGAGATGCAATCGGAAGTACTTCAGCAGTAATTATTAAAGCTCCACTATTTTCCAATCCTTCAAATGGTTCACCAGTCTCTACTTTTATTCCCGCAACAACTTCTGTCTTACCTAACTTTACCCAAGCCGATCCACTTGCCTTTTTTATTACGTCTAATTCAATCTCAATTGGTCTTGTTTCATCTAAACTTCTTTCATCTAGTCTTTTGCCTGCTGAAATTGATTCCATCAACTGTTTTTTGCGAAGATTTTCGACAATTATTGTAGATTTCTTTGATAGACTCATTATTCATTCAATCCCTTTTCATCGCCGAAATACTTTTCTATTAAAGAGGAACGTTGTATTTCAAATACCTTCAAGCAGCCACGTATGGCTTCTTCTAAACAAGTATTGAATTCATTTGTATTCAACTCTCCATCAAGCTGAAGAAGTGTTATTTTCTTAAGATTTGGCATATACGCGACAGGCATGTCAGCTCCTCCCTCTTTGTCTTCAGTGTCATTAATATCAATCACTATTTTGTCATCTACCTTTCCTGCTGCACATGCTGAAACCATATCACGCATATTTATTCCTGCGTCTGCTAGTGCTACTGAGGCAGCTGTAATTCCTGCACATCGTGAACCGCCATCTGCTTGCAGTACTTCGATAAAGATATCAATCGCTGCACGAGGATAATCCTCAAGCATTAGTGCGGGCTCTAAGGACTCTCGAATAACCTTCGATATTTCCGTCTCTCTCCTAGATGGTGCAGGGCTTTTTCGAGTATCTGTTGAAAAAGGAGACATGTGATATCTGCATCTTACAACACATCGATCAGATAATGCCATATGTTTTGGATGAACTTCTCGCGGACCATAGACCGCTGCAATTATCTTATTTTTCCCGAATTCTATAAGAGCAGAGCCATCTGCATTCTTTATAATTCCCACATTAATCTTAACCTCCCTTAATTCATCTATTATCCTTCCATCGCTTCTTTTTCCACTTTCGTCTATTAGGCTTCTATTTTGTACCATTTGAGTTCATCATTCCCATTTCTTTATCAATTTTGTTTGAAACAGCTTTATCATCATTAATCTCTGTGACATTGATTTCTTGATTCCCATTAGTATCCTCATTTTCAATCTCCGACTCTGGCACATTCAATAATTGCTTAATTCTTTGAGTAAGGTTTGAAGTGTGAGCTTCTACTTCTACTATATGAATTGCATTCATTGCAATATTGATTCCTTCCTTGTCTTTTCCGGAGACCACAATTATTCCATTTTGACCTATAGTTATCCTCGTAGAACTTGCCTGTTCAATTATTTGGATCATAGAACCTTTTTTTCCTATGAGTCTAGGAACCCGAGTTGGAGATATTTTTATCAATTCACCTATAGGTATCTTTCCCAAGTCCTTATCTTGAATTGTAAGGATTGGATCCCTCGTTCTATCAAAAATTGCAATTCTTGCAACAATAACATCCCCCTTTGACAACTGACTGCCCATGTCATCATGTGCTGGTGAAAAATCTCTTCCAAATATGTCTTGAGCGGGTAAATGTGCATTAAAACATGAATTTATGTCTACAGACCAAGAAAGAGACGAATGGTCCAGTATTTTACCTATTACAATATCATTTGCCCGTGGGAAATAAATTCCAGATAATGGAATTACTTTGGCCCCATCTTTATTTGACTCTGCAATTCCAATTCTAGTTGCTACAATTGAATTTCCAATCCTAAATACATTTACCAAAGGTTTCAAATTCCCTTCTGCTACAATATCACCAGGAATAACGTATTTTCTTTTAAATTCCTGCAAAGTGTGATCCTCCAAAACAAGAATTCAGTATTCCATTCATAATTCTCCCTTTTTGGGAAAGTTAGAACAGACTTATATTTTAAGTGTGGCTAATAGCATGAATTGCGCTTATTTTTCAGTGACCTGAGCTGAACCTTTGGTCGTGTTTCCAATTCTATCTAGAAATGAGCTCTTCATCCCCGCGTTAAGATTGAGAACCACCTGTAATGATCCGTCCGAGAGCCATTGTTCTGATTTTATGTCACCAATACTTTTGAATACACTAAATGATTGTCCTGAAAATTGTGCTGGAACGGTTACGGTCAACTCCAATATTTCTGACTTTAGAGGCAACATTTTTCTTAAGGGATCGATGATATTCTTTATTTGATCTTCTAACCGCTTAAATGGATCAATTGCCACCCGTGCTTCATCAAGAACAGCATTAATCCTAGAGATCGGATGGGGCATATGGGTTTTGGGATCGACGAAATTTTTGTTTATATACTGGACAATCTGTTTTTTCTTTTCTTCAATCATCTTCCTGCGCTGATCTGTGTTCAAATTTAGATCTCCTTTAGCCATAATCTGTTTTGCTATTTCCAGTTGATCTGTTGTCTTAAAATGCTTCATTAACTTCTCAGTCGAGATTCTTGTACCCTTATTAGCATCTGAATAAATTTCGTCTGAAATCATAATATTTGAAATGTCAATTTTTTTGCCAAGTTTATATTCTAGTGCGGGATCAGGTTTCACCAAAATTTCAAATTTTTCATTTCCTGCACTTAATCTAACAATTGTAAATTTATCAACCATGTTAGTCCTATTATTTGAAAATATATAAGCATAAAAATGACAAAATAATGCTTTAGATACTTAAAAGAAAATAAAAATGTAAAAAGGAAAAAAGGGGTTCTTACTCGCTTACGTAAGCTCGTTCTCCGTGTTGGGTCAAGTCCAGTCCAATTTCCTCTTCCTTTGGAGTAACTCTTAAGCCTCCAGGCCACACTTTGTCCATTACTTTGATGATTATTGCGGTTATTCCCATAGCCCATGCCAGAGATGCAAAAGCACCGACAGCGTTTTCTAATAACTGAGGCGGATTGCCGAACACAAGTCCGTTGTCTCCCCATGGCGTAAATCGCTTTTCTGCAAACAATCCTGTCATCAGGGCTCCTACAAGTCCACCAACTCCGTGTACTCCCCATGTATCCAGTGCATCGTCCCACTTTCTGCTATTCTTGAACATAACCGCTGCATAACATGCTACTGATGCGGCTATTCCAATCACAAGTGCTGACATTGGCGACACGAACCCTGAGGCTGGCGTAATGGCCACAAGTCCAGCTACCGCACCGGAAGCAGCTCCAACCGTTGATGCTCGTCCTGTGTGTGCCCAAGACAGCAATGACCAGGTAACTACAGCCATAGCCGTAGCTACTTGCGTCGCAACAAACGCGCTTGTTGCATTTGTAGCTGCTGCCCCGGCAGAACCGGCATTAAATCCAAACCACCCAAACCACAGTAGCGCAGCACCTAAAACCACGAGTGAAATATTGTGTGGTTCCATAGGAACTTTACCATATCCTATTCTCCTACCCAACATTAACGCTACCACGAGCCCGGACCATCCAGATGTTATGTGGATAACGGTTCCACCAGCAAAGTCAAGTGATCCATAGCAACCAGTCCACCCAAAGCCACAGTATCCCGGATTCGCTCCATAGTTGTCTGGTCCTGTAATTTCCCATGTCCAATGCGCACAAAAGTCATAAACAAAAGTAGACCACAGTACTACGAAAATTAGAAACGCACTGAATTTCATCCTTTCAACTACCGCGGCTACAATTAACGCGGGAGTAATGATGGCGAACATCATCTGAAATATCATGTATGTCTGGTGTGGAATAGTAGTACCAGTTATGCCTCCATAGGCAATTGAAGGAACGTCGTGAAATACATCATTTAATCCAGCCCAGTTTAGGTTTCCAATAAACCCCCAACCGTTTGCGTCTTGACCAAAAGCCAAGCTATATCCATATAGGACCCATTGTACAGCCACTATTCCCGTAGTAATGAATACCATATGAAGTGTATTAACAGCATTTTTTTGTCTCGTTAATCCAGCATAAAATATAGCCAAACCACCAGGTGTCATTATGAGTACAAGTGCTGAAGCTGTAAGCATCCATGCATTATCACCTGGACTAATCTCACAAGGAATCAAATCCCCTTCTGCAGTTAAATTGTACTTGCCACTAGAATCAGTTGCAAAGCAATGATATATTACACCAGGATCGCCTGGTTTGTAAGCTGAAGCGTTCATCAGGTAAGTTGTTGCGACGGTCATTGTTGTCAAAATTCCAACTAACATAAAGATATTGATGTTCTTCCTAAACATTATTCACCAGTATTTAGAGAAGTATAAAAAACATAACAATATAAGATGAAATTCTAATGATTTTATTATAAAATTATGATAAATTTAATTAATCATAATTGTACGATATTGTGTAAATATCATAAGATGCCATTTTTAATGTTATCTACTCGAACATGCAGAATATTTTTTCATGTAATGTTGACTTCCATTATAAAATCCAAATCAAATTGGTCAGGTGGATACGTCCTTACCTTTTACCCCATTCTAGGTAATCAATGTTAAAGTATCAATTGATATTTGCTTGATATACGTTTCATTTATTGGTGTTCGTACTTTTACTCAAATGTTTATTCTGTAAAGACAAAGTATTACTATTCAATGAAAGTACTTAATGAATAATATTTGTTTGTTACTCTTTCAGAGAAACAAGATCTAAAAATAATCATTAGTAAAAAAAGAATCAGAATAATTCAATTATTTATCAGAAATTAGTATAACTAATTTCTTCATGATTATAAAGTCAATTAGCAAAATAGTAGCATTAATTGACCTATCTCTTGAACTACTAGTATGACCATTAGATCAAAAAATTAACATAACTATGCAAATGTAGAAAATTGATATTCCATTAAATACACCCTTATTTGTTAAATTTAGATTAAGAAAAATAATTGATACACTTATTTGCCCCACAGTTAGACATAAACTAGTTTGAAGTATTGAACATCAAGTAGGAAAGCTAATTTTAAGACAATCTCTGGTCAAAACTCGTATTACATCATTTTACGATACAATTTATGATATTGAATATGAGACCATTCATCATAAAGTGAATTCAATGAACAGGGTCTGGAATTTCACTTTAAAAGGTCTAAAATAACACATCGCTTCAATAAGATTCTGAAATTTGAGAACCATTGTAAACTTTATAGCTTACTGAGGCAATACTTTATGACAAAAATGGAAAAGCACTATGAATCTCTATTTAATATAAAAATTTTATTTATGGCGACTCCAATCAATTTTTTTAATGCTGGATCAGCCGCGTTTAAATGCGTTTGACACGATCATTACCAAAAATATTAAATCAAATCAAGCCCGCTCTTGATTCAATTCAATTGACTAATTCCACTAGCCGGACTGAAAGCTAAATTGGACGTGGGCGTGCCTTGAAATTGACTTTTATTTTAAACAGCTCTTTGAATTAATCATATTGTATTTACTTATTGTCAAGCCGAACCCTGTTTAAACCGCCCGACTTGCACAATCACGCTTAATTTGGCTTAACTTGTTTAAGTAACTGTAATCTATTTATCTTGACAAGAGTAATCAATAGTGATGGGCAGATTTTTTAGAGCTAAGGACAAGAATGATAATTCTTCCAATAAGTCAACACCAGCTAAGAATACAGTAGACCATCGTGACTTTCAGGTACGTGATTTGTATAAAAAAGGTGTTAATCACATGTCCAATGATAAATTAAATGATGCCATACGTAGTTTTGAATTAGCTCTAAGATTAGATCCAAAGTTCGTTGAAGCATGGATTAAAAAAGGGTATGCTCATTTCCACATGGGAGATTATTCTTTTGCTATTTCTTCTTATGATATGGCATTGAACATTGATCCTGATAATTATGAAGCTTGGAATTTGAAAGGACTTGCTTATTACAAGATCAATAACTATGCCAAAGCAATAGAATGCTGTACCAAAGCTTTGGATGCAAATCCAGGTGATGGATTGGTTTGGTACAATTATGCATGTTATCTCACATTAGCTGGCAAAGTGGACGATGGTATGGAAGCTTTGAAAAGGGCTATTGAAATAGATATTTCCCATGCAAAAAAAGCTGTACGTGACAGGGATTTTGAAAATGCCCGTGCAGAGGAGGGTTTTATGAGGATATTTGAAGTAGTCGTTCTCGAATCCTTACGACAAGGATACAATTATGTAGGAAAAATTGTTTGGGCAACTGGTATGGACACACAGGATGTTGAGGATGCATTTTTAAGGCTAAGTATGAAGGGTTTGGTGACTATAAAAGAAAAGAAATCATATCTTGGGAAGGAAGTGTCTTACGAACTTTCAAGAGACATTTCAGACAAGCTGGGTGAAACTAAGCGATCTGGATTTTTCAAGTCCAAGGAGTATTCAGCACCAATTCAGGAGATAAAAGATATTATTGAAATATTAGATAAATCGGTTGAGTCTGTCAAAAACGGGGATATAAATCAGACAATTGATTCATTTGAACAACTAACAAGTCCAGCGAAACATGGTAATACAATGATTGAGCAGTTTTTTGATCAACACCGTGATTTGAGATTGTACCAAATTAGATTAAATGATAAAGGCCAAGAATATCTCGATTCACATAAATCAGAATTAACCAATTTGCTCGAAGACATTATTCAAAAAGTACGAGGCGGTCCCTTATCCAGAACAGTCTAGGATTAAGAAGATACCTTTCTCAAACTTTCTAATGAACAATTGTCTTCAAATTTTACTAGATCGATTTTGATTTGTTTATTTTGTTAACAATTTCCTTAAAGGTATCCATATTAGATTCAAGATAATTCGAAACAAAATACATTATTCCATATTTTTCGCCCATAGGCGAAATCAAATTATTTTTCTGTAACACGTCAACGTGATGTTGAACTGCCTTATAATCAAGGTTCAAAACTTCTGCCATACGATTTATGTTGAGTGGAGTATCTTGTAGTAGGTTTATAATCTTGATCCTATTTTCTCCACCCCTTGAACCTGCAAATAAATACCAAAGAAGTCGTCTGGCAGCAGGATCTGACATTTAGAATATTCACAATATGCTTTTAATTAAAATTTGAATTAATGTTGGGCATTAGAATACACATAATATTAATACAAGATAGGGCGTTAATTAAATTATGGATAAGATTTTCTCCGAGGCAAGTGAAAAAGAGATCACTAGGGCTATAGCACAGATGTTCAATGAGACGTTGATTGAATATAGCGATTGCGATGTAATTATCATTGGCGCTGGACCAGCTGGATTGATGTCTGGAAGAGAATTATGTAAAAATGGGATTCAAACACTCATAATAGAACAAAATAACTATATCGGTGGAGGATATTGGGTAGGAGGATATATGATGAATCCTGTGACAGTTAGATATCCGGCAAATAAAATATGGGATGAACTTGGAGTGCCCTACAGAAAAATTTCTGACTCATTGTATGCGACATGGGGACCTCATGCTTGTTCAAAACTAATTGCATCTGCATGTGATTCAGGTGTTAGATTCCTCCAGCTTACCAAATTTGATGACTTGGTACTGAAAAATGAGAGGGTAGGTGGAGTTGTCGTAAACTGGATGCCTGTTTCTGCGTTACCAAGAAATGTTACATGCGTAGACCCCGTCGCCCTTGAATCAAAAATAGTAATAGATGCCTCAGGGCACGACTCCGTAGCAGTAAAAAGATTAATGGATAGAGGATATGTAAAGTGGAAAGGAATGGAACCAATGTCAGTAACTGGAGAAGATGCAGTAGTCGAATATACAGGGGAAGTTTATCCTGGATTAATTGCCGCTGGAATGTCAGCAACAGAGACTCATGGATTACCCAGAATGGGTCCTACATTTGGATCAATGCTATTATCAGGTAGGAAAGCAGCACAAGTTGCTCTCAGTAAATTGAAGAAAATGCCAAATCCAAATATAAAAATAAACCTAGAAGCATAAAGTGATTTACATATAAAATTATCATATGTACATCTCTACTCTTCTTCCTTCTCCACTAGTCTTCTTACAAGAAAAATTTCTCAAAATTTGAGTGAGCTATTTTCATTTGTTGAAATAGACTGCAGATCATTTGCCTATTATTTCAGCAAGAACAACGCGAAAAATGATATTGTAGACAACATGATGATTCAACGGTCACTTGAATTTCTGGATACCGCTCATCCCCGTGAGCTACAAAATTCGTTAGGCGATATTGACCGAAAATGTACATTTATTGATGGTTTTTACCTTCAGAGAATCTATTCTAGAATTATAGATGAAAATGAAATGCAATCAAACCATATGCATGTCATATTTGAAGATAATTTAGTATGTACTCATGACGAAAATAACAAGAGATACCATGCTAGACCAATAATTTGTGGTTCCCCAAGTATAATATCTATTGCTGGCATTGTTGAAGGTCCAGCCAAACCAAAAGGTTACTATTTTAAACAGATGCTAAAAGATTTACTCTCAATAAATAGTAAGGAAATTGAAAATGAATTCGCCGATAGTTATGTTAGCAGTGAAGATCCTCGGTTAGTGTCCGTAGCAACGGGTTATGTTATTCAGGCTGTCTTTTTTTTTCTTACTAATGGTAACCCATTCTGTTCGATTTATCCATGTAGACTGTTTAATTCCCATTGGCAAGAGGAATTAATCTATACTCAGGTGATAAAGGCAGTACTATGCAAAGATCATTTAGGGATATTGGCAAAAGCTAAAGAGGGATTTAGCAAAGATTAATTTCTCGGCCTATCAATTCTTACTAATATTGTCTTTGTTTTTAAAAACAATTAAACAACTAACCTGATTTATTTCCGAACAAATTATTAAATGGTTAAATCTTTCTCCACTTAATCATACATGTCGAAAAATGCAAATCATGACCCCCACGACTCAACAGAAGTAAAGAATCTTTATGATGTGATAATTATTGGTTCAGGACCAGCAGGATTTACGGCAGGGGTCTACACCTCGCGTGCAAAGCTCAAAACACTGATTATTTCTGGATCTCTTCCTGGTGGCCAACTTATGACTACTAGCGAAGTGGAAAATTATCCAGGTTTTCCCAATGGAATATTTGGACCAGAGCTTATGATGAATATGAGACAACAAGCCGAACGGTTTGGAACCTCAATAATTGATGATGAAGTTCTGAAGGTAGATTTCAAGATTCATCCATTTCTCATATCGACGCATTCTGAAAGTTTTGAAGGAAGGGCAATACTACTTTGTACTGGAGCATCTCCTAGAAAATTGGGTATAAACGGTGAACAAGAATTCGGTGGTAGAGGGGTTTCTTATTGTGCTACCTGTGATGGACCATTTTTCAAAGGTGAGGAGATAGCAGTCATCGGTGGAGGTGATACTGCAATTGAAGAGGCAACTTTCCTTACTAAATTTGGTAAATCAGTAAAGATCATTCATAGGAGAGACTTTCTGCGAGCCAGCAAAATCCTACAAGAGAAAGCATTTGAAAACTCAAAAATTCAATTCATTTGGAATCATGTTGTAACAGGAATCAGTGGAAATAAGAAAATAGAAAGTATCGATATTAAGGATCTAACAACAGGTAAGACAAGTAATGTATCAGTGGGAGGCCTTTTTGTAGCAATCGGTCACGAACCAAATACATCAATTTTCAAAGATCAGTTAGAGTTGGATGATAAAGGTTACGTAGTTCTCAAAGAGAATACAAGGACTAGCGTGGAAGGAGTTTTTGCCGCTGGTGATGTTCATGATTACCGTTATAGACAAGCTGTTACAGCCGCAGGATTTGGATGTATGGCTGCGCTGGATGTAGAAAAATGGCTAAGTGAAAAAAAATCTCACAAATGATTAAGATTTAATATATAATTCTGGTAACTTCCCCAGTGCAGTAACATAATCACTTTCTACAAGTACATTTTGTTCTTCATAGAGACTTCTGAATTTTCTGCCGTCATCAGCAAAAATACCTACAATAACTCCCTTATCTATTTCCTTTGAAAACTTCAACATTGATGACATTACTGATCCTGAAGATGGTCCTACGAATAAGCCTTCTTTTCTAAGTAGATGCTTAACTTCGTTAAATGATTCCTTATTTGTAGCAGTCATCCATTTATCAACAATAGCTTCCCTACGTTTGAAGAGGTTTGGCATGGATGATTCTTCAAAGTTTCTCAATCCCTGAAGTAAATGGTTCTGTTGTGCTTGGATAGCTATAACCTTTATATCTTTATTCTTCTCCTTGAGAAAAGTGCCTGTTCCTGTGATCGTTCCTCCTGTTCCACAGCCTGTAAAGAAATGTGTTACTTTTCCATTTGTTTGTTCCCAAATTTCAGGACCCGTACTCTCATAGTGGGCAAGGAAATTAGAATCATTTTCATATTGGTTTGGCATATAATAAACATCGGATCTAGGTTTTGCTATGGCCGTAGCTAGAGCAATACTTTGATCAGTTCCTGCTCCAACACGTGGACACAGATCGTCTGAAGTTTCATGGAGCACTGCTCCAAGATTTCTCAGAATCCCCTTAGTTTCCTCACTAACCTTCTCTGGAATAACAATTTCAACTTTGTAGCCCATCGAAGAAGCAATACCAGCTAGTGCGATTCCAGTATTTCCAGAAGTAGGCTCAATGATTATGCTCTTATTCTTTACAAGTGAACCTTTCTTTTCAGCGTCCTTAATCATCCAATATGCTGCTCTATCTTTAACAGAACCAAATGGATTGTGCCATTCTAATTTTGCATAAAATTTTATATTTTCATTTGAATATGATGATAGTTCGTATAATGGAGTATTACCTATTCGTTGTACTATTTCTGGTCCAATTATAGATGTCATTCGATTCACTTTGTTTTCTTTATTACAAACTCTAATTCATTATCTTTTTTTTCAAAAGATAACAAATCATGACCAGTTTTTTCTGCCCATCTTGTTATATCCTCTTCTGATTCAGGGTCGTCAGCTATAATCTTGAGTTTGTCACCAATACCTAATTTTTCTATTTCAATTTTAGTCCTAAATACTGGTTCTGGACAATAAAGTCCTCTTACATCGATAATTTTATCAAACGATTTGTCAGCTCCATTTTTGGCTGTCATATTCATTGTTAACTATATTGATCAAGGTTCTGTTTATATTAAATGTTTATAGAACTACCTCAAGTGTATTTTATTCTGAAAACTCGAAGCAAATATTACGCATTTCTAAATAATTGATCTTTGGAATCATCTAAATAAATCATCCTTTTTTGATCTAGTGATCTTTGATATTGAAGAATCATCAGAAGTAAAGTCATACCCCCTAACAATTGTTACAGGCACACGGGAAGATTTCCCCATGACTAGCTCAGCAGCTGAGGCTATTTCGTCAACAATTGCTATTTCAGTAACTCTCAGGATATTTCCATACATATCCGTTTTTCCAATATAACTCTTGATTGGATCTATTCCCGCTACCCCAATTGCAATATTAACTTGGCCCTTCCTAAAAGGTCTACCAAAAGTATCAGAAATAACTACGCCTACATTCACATTGGTTCTTGAAATTATATCATTTCTAATCTTTCTAGCCGATTTATCTGGATCGTCGGGCAACAATATGACTTGATTAGATAATTTTCCAACATTACTCGTATCAATTCCTGCATTAGCGCAAACAAATCCATGTTTGGTTTCAGTGATAATAATATCACGCTCTATCTTGACTATTTCGTTGGATTCTGAAGTAATGAGCTCTATGAGTCTAGGATCCTTACCGGTATGTGAAGAAATTTTTTTTGATTCTTCAGAAGGAACTATTTTTCTTAGATCAGTAGTTTTACCTTCTACCTTCGAAATAATTTTATGTGTTATTACAACAACATCATTCTTTTGTAAGGACTCATTTTTTTCTTTAAGGCACTTTATGATAAGTTCAACAATATTATCCCCATTGCTTATGTCGTCTTGAATTGGAATTGGTATGAGTTGTATCTTAATAAATTCATCCATGCTGAACAATTAATATTTTATAAATAGTTAATTTCATAACTGTGTCTCTATAGTCTTACCAAATTTCTTTTCCAAAAGACTCAACAAGATGGACAAATCCCTAATTTCGATTGTGGTGTCCGCCCTCTGTTTCACGATTTCAACTGGACAAAAGCCTACGGTATATCCAGCAATATCAAATAATTTCAAGTCATTTGCTCCATCAACCACTACCACAATGTCTTCCTTTTTTATTCCCCATTCATTGATTATAGATTTTACTCTAAGTGATTTATCAGAAGTAACATTAATTTTTACGTCGTCTAGCTTCCCATCTTTAAAAATCAATTCGTTTGAAAATATTTTATCCAAATACAATTCCTCCTTGAGTTTATCTGTGATTATAGTAAAACCTCCTGAAATGGCGAACATCTTCCATCCCGCTTTTTTAAGTGAATAACAAAGCTTTCTTGCTCCAGGCATTATTTGTAAATTATCAGCAATATACTTTGCATCCTCAAATGAAGTTCCTCTTAAGGCGTTGATTCGTTTATGAAGTCCTTCTTCCCAATCGATTTCTCCTCTTATGCCCCGCTTTGTAATATCCCAGATTTCTTTTTCCTTTTCTGGACCAAGTTTCTGGGCAAGAACTGGTAGATACTCTGCATTGAGAAGAACGCCTTCTACATCAAAGATTATCAGCATTTTGACTGTTAGTCGAGAGAGTTATATCACAATATATTAAGTTTATTTATAATTTAATAATCGAATAAAGTACATTATTCACTCCCATAATTAGTCGTATCTGAAATACATTCGTTACTAATTGTTATTATTTTCCAGTTGATTGTTAAGTTGAAATAGAATCCTTTATGTAACTATTTAGTTATACTAAAGCTATCTAATATCTTCCCACCATGAGAAATAAACTGCCCTGATAAAGTATTACTGTTTACTGTTAATTTTACAATTCCAAAATTATTGTCATTTTGATATAAGACCCCTCCACCACCTCTCTCTCTGCTTATGTTATAGTGTGATTCTCCTCCAGTACCAGCTTGAACAAAAACGGTCGGCTTGTCTGGGAATTTTATTCGCTCATAGTTATGGTTATGTCCATACAAAACGAGGTCCACTCCATATTTATCAATTAGTGGTTGTAATTTACTCGCCAGTTCTTTTTCCTCTGGATGAACTGAAGGGCTTGTGTATAGGGGCTTGTGCATTGCTACTATCGTCCATGGTTGTTTAGTTGTTTTCAATTCGTTTTCTAAGAACACAGCATTTGAAGAAACAGAATCCTCGGTGTTAAGTAATATGATTCTAGCCTGGCCCGCATCAAATGCAAAAAGCATTGAGGGTTGTCCAAATAGTTTAGCATAAGATTTACTGTCATGATTTCCCTGTGCACCCTTGAACGGAATGCCTGCCGCTTTTAGAGCATCAACTACTGGTATAAAGTCTCCTACGCTTCCATATGAAAAATCGCCAAGTCCAAGTGCTAGATCCACTTTATTATTTATCATTAACTGCACAGTTTGCTCCCAGTTATCGTTACGGGCCGAACCCCAGTCCCCTGCCGCTCCAATATAATAGTTTGATGAAACTGGAACGGAAACTACATTTATAGATATTTCAGTAATGCTGGCATAACTATTCTGGGTATTTCCATTGACAGTTATTCTTAGATATCTTGCATTAGTATCATCTAAATTATACTTTTCAGAACCCAGCGCAGAACCGCTACTCTTACTACTTAATATATTTGAAAACTTAACACCATCATTTGACGCAGATATAACAAAATTATTTTGACGTTCATTTCCTTTATACCATGCAATATTAACGCTGCAAATATTCTTGCTTGTTCCTAAATCAAGTTGTATCCAGGACCCTACTCCGTTATTAGACCATCTCGTATTTAGGTTATCATCAAGAACATTGGAACCAGGAAATCCGGCCTGACTACCAGAAGTCTTAACATTTGGACTCGCGGCAGTAACACATTGGTTTTGTGATTGATCGGAAGAAGATGCTTGTACTCTGATCTCCGCTATACTTGCATAATTGTTTTGGTTGTTACCATTTACAGTAATCTTAATGTATCGAGCTAGGTTGTCATGAAAAACATAGGTTTCAAACGATAAGGTGTTTCCACTACTTTTAGTCGATAGTACGGTTTTGTATGACTTCCCATCTAATGAAGTCGATATTACGAAATTATTTTGACGTTGGTTTCCCTTATACCATGCAATATCTACACTGCAAATATTCTTACTAGTCCCTAAATCCAGCAGTATGTATGACCCTACACCATAATTAGACCAAATACTAATGGGATTATTATCAACCACATTTGAAGGTGGAAAGCCTACTTGACTGCCACTAGCGGTCACTTGTGAAATTGAACTTTTAACGCAAGATTCAGAGGAAGTATTGTAACCGTAGATTTTTAATTCGCTTATACTGACCCAGTTGTTTTGAGTGTTCCCATTAACAATAACCTTAATGAATCTGCCTGTGTTGGGTTGAAAATTATAGTTCTGTTCAGTCAGTGAGGCTCCGTCACTTTTTCCAGAGTAAACATCGGTAAATTCTTTACCATCTTTAGATATAGATATTACAAATGAATTTGTCCTCTCGTTTCCCCTATGCCAATTAATACCCACACTGCAAACGGTCTTCTCTTGGCCCAAATCAATTTGTAACCATGATCCTAGACCTAAGTTAGACCATCGTGTACTGATATTCTGGTCAATGGCATGAGAAGGGGGATGGAAAGCATCAGCTCCACTGGTGGTAATACCATTGACCGTGAGTTTTGAACATGCTTTGGACGAGATAAATGGATCAGTTTGTCCGAAGGTAAGAGATGACTGAGCAAATGTATTCGTAGAAATAAGAAATAGAATTATAATTAGAGAAACAGGAAGCTCCAATTGATTACCTCCACATGGATGGCATGAAGCAAATTTGGTTAAATTAATCACGGCTACCTGATTGGAAATTGGTATAATTATATGCTATTTAATTTTTATTGACTGGATATTGCATTTTTACAATTTATTTTAAGACATATGCCGTCGCATTACCTTTTAATATTAAAACGTGGCAACAACAACCCAGTAAAATCCTATAGAGCTAGGAAAATCAAACATTGAAGTAAAGATATCAATTGGTATCTTACATACTTCGGGTTTACCTATTTTCTGATATATCCGGAACTTAATCAAGATTTCACAATTTTAAGTAATTCATTCTTTACTCGTATTACCAGTACGCACTCTCGCTAGTTTCACCACTAGTACTATTCTTTTCTACCGTGAGATATTCTTTAATCCCGTCAAGATCCCTGAATATGCCTTCAGGGGCAAATAATGCCGGTGCCCTCGTAGTCGGCAGGTCCGCACAACAGTTTTCTTCAAATTTTGTAATATGATACTCAACAAATTCTATATCGTTGCTTTCCAAAATTTCAATGGCCAGTCTGGAATTCGCTGTGTCGTCAATTAGCAAAACAGGTTTACGAACACCCACATTTTCAATATCTGATTAGATGTATTTATTCTCCATTATTGCTTAGATAGACCTAAAATATTTGCCAAAATCAAGATTAATTTGTCACTAAACTGATTTTATTAACCTATTTCATACCTGTTTGTTGAGAGATGGATATCAAATCTCGAGGTAGTAAAGAATTTAGTAGATGATTATTGAATTTAAAATATTGATTGCCATTCTCAATCTCAAATTTCCATTTGAACTTAAGGATGACCAAAGGGAGGCAGTCAATGCATGGTTAAATAATAATTTTAGGGGTTCAATAATTTATAGTACTGGAACTGGAAAAACTGAAATTGCATTTGAGTGTGCAAAAAGGTTAGCTGAAATTAAGTATAACAATGACATTATATGTTATTCTAAAGACACAAGAGGGGTCAAACCCAACCAAAAATTTAGAATTTTATTTATAGTACCAAGAATTGTACTTATTGACCAGAACGTAAATCGACTTGTTAGATATGGATTGCCGAGGGAATCCATTGGAACTTTTTTTGGAGAACAAAAGGAAATAAGAGAAATTACCATTAGCACATACCAGAGTGTCATAAACCGTTTAGACTTGATTAGAGATTCTGATATGATAATTCTCGACGAAATTCACTTGCTGAGTGAAACGGCCAAAGAATTTAGCAAAATATTTGACATTATAAATGAAAATCCTACTAAAGGGATATTAGGCTTAACCGCTACCATAAATGAGAATGATTCCCGCTATAATACTATAATTAAGACATTGCCTCCTGTAAAGAAATATTTAATTAAAGATGCTGTAACAGATGGAAGATTGGCCAAACCACAGGTTGTTTCCGTACCTGTAAATTTCACAGATTCTGAGAAAAAAATCTATAATGAAACTTCGACAAAGATATCTTCGATTTCACGGAAACTTGGAGTATTTGATCCAAAAAGAATATCCATTTTACTTTTCAAAGGTGGGTATAATGCAAAATTGGCAAAATTGTGGTTTGAAAACGTTAGAAAAAGAAAAGAATTGCTTAGCTCGGCACAATACAAAATGTTGTCTGCCGTAACTATAGTAAAGAAGCATCCATCAGAACCCATCATGATCTTTAGTGAGACAATTGAGTCGATAAAAAAATTAGAAAAAATATTGGATTCAAATGGGATAGCCTCCAGATCTATCCATAATAAAATACCAGCTAGTCAAAGAAAGAGAATTTTAGAAGAATGGGGAAAAGAATACTATCCATTATTATCTGTACATACTCTTGAAATTGGATATGATATTCCTGAAGTGAGAATTGCAATAATAATTTCAAATAGTTCAAATTTTAATCAAGTTGCACAAAGAATTGGCAGAGTCATCAGAAAAACGCATACGAAAAATTATGCATTGGTATATGTAATTTATATAAGAGATTCAAAAGACAGCAGTACTCTTAGAATGGTAAAGTCTACCATTGACTTTTCCGACAGGAACAATCAGTTAAAATTGACATCATTTAACACTTGATATCAGGATGGAATAAATTATACACGTTAAGTTCCATTTCTAAAGAACAAATTTACAAAATAAAATAAAAGGATCCTGAAAACTTATTTCATTATATTCCTATGTCTTCTCTCACTGCTTAAAGCTTCTGAAGTACCACTGGAAATGATTTCAATCAATATCGCCTGTTTATTATCATTTTTTGGCCTCAGTAATCTTCCCAACCTTTGGATAAACTCCCTACTACTGCCGGTTCCACTAACAAGTATTCCCAATTGGGCATCAGGAACATCTATCCCCTCATCCAATACTTTTGAAGTAACAATTGCTTTATATCTACCATCCTTGAAACCAGTAAGGACGTCCTCCCTTTCCTCTTTAGATGACTTGTGTGTAATAAATGGAATTAGAAAAACATTGGATATTTCATATACAAGTTTGTTATGTTGTGTAAATATTATTGTCTTGATATCTTTGTTTTCAACTAATATCTTTCTAATTGCATTCATTTTAGATGTGCTATTGAGCGCTATATCAATTGCTTTGTTCCTTGCCATTAAGGCACGTCTGGCCATAATATTTTTTGATGAGATCATGATCAATCTTTTGAATGCGTTATGAGAATTCATTTTTAGTCCAATCTTTTTTAAACATGCGTGATATATTGCCATATTTTCTTTATATTTCCCATATTCTTCTACTGACATGAACGTCTGTTTTCTTTCAATAGTATACTTTGCAAGATAATTATTTTTGACTAGCTCTTTTGCCGTGATTTGAAACGTAGATTTTCCAACTAAATATGGAAAATCTTCTTCCAAATGATCTTCACGTTCTATAGTAGCGGTCAAGCCAAGTCTGAATGGAGCTACAAATGTTTCTGCAATTAATCTATATGATGGTGCTGGTAAATGATGTACCTCATCAAATACCATTAGCATAAACTTGTTTCCAATTGATTGCGCCTTAATATATGCAGAATCATAAGTTGACACAGTAATCGGTTGAATATTTTCAGTTCCTCCACCAATATTTCCTATTTCAATATCGAAATTTTCTGAGAGAATTTTTGTCCACTGTTTGATAAGATCAAGCGTAGGTACGATTATTAGTGTTGGTGAATTTACAATCTCAATAATTTTTAATCCGATTATGGTCTTGCCGGCTCCTGTCGGCAGTACTATTGATCCCCTTTTTTCTAAACACCAATTTTTAATTGCTTCTTGTTGATAATCGCGCAGCTTAACCTCTAATTTTGGAAGATCCCCAAGAGGTAACAAGTCCAATACTTTGTCCTCATATTTTACTTTCTTTTCTTTAAGGTATTGAGTTATTTTTTTATAGTTTATACCGTAGGAATACAAGTAATTAGTCCTTGAATCAAACTTAGCATAGGGCAAACTATCAAGTCCCTTTACCACTATTGTTCCCTTTTGGTATTCAAGTGTAACTGGTCTAGAACTCAATTAGTTACTTTCTGGTTGATAATCATTTTTAAATCATATGAGATAATCATAGAAAATCTACTACTTTACGTATCGAGATACATGCCTACAGATAAACTACGTGTTTACTATAAAATAAATCAATTTTTGTAAAAAAATCAAGGATCTTCGTACAGGCTAGTTCATCAATTATTCCGTACTCAAACCCACATAGAAAGGTCATTACTAAATACGGTTGTTCTTTGATTTAGATCTATTTCGATAATGATTTTTTTGCGAATCCTCTTGTCTGATTCTAGGTTGTTTGTATTGGCCGTTAATTTATTTCTGTATTCATGCAATGTAATCTCTTTATCTTTATCTTTTTGTTTACGCCTTGTGAGGTTCTTGAAAAAATCCGTCAATTCATCCACTAGATCTGGTTGATTTTCCAACTGATCTACTTTAGAATTCATTGCATTATAAAATACTCATCGTATTAATAATAATCAGTAGTTAAAATTATTTGTCAAATGAGGTAATGAAATTGAATTAATTGACTTTTCCTTTTAACTTGAACAGATAGTGTTGAGCATAATCTTTGCTGGTACGAATTGCTGTATTTCTCGATGGTATCACAAGAAATCATAAATATATTAAATGATGAGGTTTCTAGATACAAAGTATGATAATATATGTAAGTCTCGGTATCAAGAAGTTATAAGAGATAGCTGATGTGTATGTCTATCGATTCGACTGATAAGATTAAAGCTGAAGTTATCAACTGCAAACTATGTAACTTGTGTAGGAATAGAACAAATGCAGTTCCTGGTGAAGGTAATTCTAAAGCTAGTATCATGTTTGTGGGAGAAGCTCCAGGAAGGAAAGAAGATGAGAAAGGTAGACCATTTGTTGGATTGGCAGGAAAAATTCTTGACGAAACTATAGATAAAGTAGGAATAGTTAGATCAAGAATTTTTGTGACAAATATTGTAAAATGTAGACCTCCTGGCAATAGGGTTCCCACAGAAGAAGAGCGGCGTGTCTGCAAGAATTATCTTGAAAGAGAAATTTCAATTGTTTCCCCCAAAATTATTTGTATACTTGGTAGAACTGCCTATGAATCATTGCTAGGTGGCGGATCCATACTTGGAAATCGCGGAAAGTTCATTGAAAAAGACAGCAAGCTCTTTTTTCTTACAATACATCCAGCAGCCATTATTTACAATAATAAACTTCGCTACGCCCTAGAGAAGGACATGCAAACATTAGTTTCGGAATGCAGACGATTAAACATTCCTATTTAGTATCCAAAAGAATTAGTTTTACCATTATCACTTTTAGAAATTTTCAGCTCTGGTTTTTAGAGCCATATTCATCTTATCAAAACTCTCTTTGAGATCTTCATCCAACTTGTCCCCAACAAATTTCACACCTAATCCTGTGAATATTTCTTTGTGTAAGAATGAAACCTGATTATCAGTGGATTTTTCTATTATAAATATGCGTTCACCGTCAAAGATACCAGGCAAGAATGATTTTCCTTTCCATCGAAGTTCTTTGTCTACTTCCATTTTAGTTATTATTGGATAATAGGTTCTCTGTTTTCCCCTAATAGTCTGAATCTTGACCATAATTTTAGAACCTAATTTGGCATCACCTACTACTTTTGTCATGAATGGATTCCATAATTCGTATTCCTCAAAACTGATAAGGATATTCCAAATTTTTTCAGGAGTAGAGTTTACCATTATTTGCGTCTCTATTGTTTTCAATTATTCCAATGAATTATCTTTGATTCTTAATAATGAACCTTTTGATAGAGTGGAAAAACTTCGGTACCGATACGGACCAGAATCAGAATACTTGTTTCCCTAGTTATTTGAATCAACTTTGATAAGTTAGTCTCAAAAGATACCGCTTTATTGAAACTAATTAATTACAGCTAATCTATTCACAATATGATTTCTCAGGGGATCCTTAAATGGAAATAATATGTGATACCAGCTTTCTCATTGCATTGGTTTCTAGCCCTATCAAATGCTTGGATAAAATTGAAAACGAACTTGGGAAATTAAGATTCATCGTTCCAACCATTGTTCTAGATGAACTGGATTCTATCGAAAGAAAATCAGGCCCCAAGAAATCTATGATCGCAAAAACTGCAATTTGCATATCTAAAATGAAATTTGAAATCAAGGATATTGGTAAATCAAAAAATGTAGACAATAAAATTCTAAATTATGTAATAAAGAACAAAAGATTAGCTGTGGCTACCCTAGATAGTAAATTACTAAACAGTCTGAAAATGGCTGATGTGACTACTATTACACTATCCAAGAATAAAATGATAATAGCAAATCGGTATTTTGAAGGGTAGCTTTAAATCGTCAATTTATTTCTTATAATTCATGTTTGAGTACAATAAGTTAAGTATAACGTGGAGCGGTCATGCTGGGTTCAAGATCATATACGGTAATATGAAAGTGTATATCGATCCTTACAAATTGAGCAAAACGTACGAAAAGATTTCTGACGCTGACATTGTACTTATAACCCACAACCACTTTGACCATTTATCAATAGAAGATTTGAAAAATATCATTAATGAAAGAACAGTTATTGTTTCTGCTCAAGAGTGTCTATCTCAATTAAAGTCTCTAAAAGTGAAAGAATCAATTGGCATCGATCCTCGCAACAGTGTGAAGTTAGATGATTTAAGAATAGAAACAGTTCCTGCATACAATATTGACAAGGACTTCCATCCAAAGAATGACAAAAAAATTGGATTCATAGTTGAATTTGGTAATGATCGATTATATCACACCGGAGATACTGACATAATTCCAGAAATGAAAGATACAAACCCAACTGTTGTACTAATACCTGTTTCCGGAACTTATGTAATGACTGCTGAGGAAGCATCAAAGGCAGTCAATGAATTAATTACTCCAAAAGTTGCGATTCCAATGCATTATGGTACAATTGTAGGTAATAAAGAAGATGCAATACGATTCTCAGAACTGGTCACAGTATGTAAAACAAAGATATTAGATTCAGAGTAGGCAAAATTTTTGCAAAGATTAAAACTTATATACGATCTGTTTTTCTTATATCATTGAAAATGGCAGCGAAAAAGAAATCGAAGTCTGCTAAGAAAGCAACCAAAAAGAGGTAATACTCTCGTAGTCTTTTCCTCTTAATTCCCCCCTTCTTTTGTTAGATAAATAATTACAAAATTCTTTTATTGCTCATACCTAATTTTTGCAAGTACGTTATCCAAATTTTTTCCAGTACGTTAAAAAATGAGTATAATCAACAAGCATTATTATGTTATCTGCCGACAGAGTTTTGTTTCATGTTAGAAATTACAATTTTAATGTACGCCATTTGTTAGTTATTGCGGTATTAGTTATTGCATTTACAACAGCTTTCATAATGCGTTCTTATCCGATAAAGTATGGATTTTATCTCAATGAATTCGATCCGTATTTTGATTACAGGGCAACTAAGTATATTGTAGATAATGGCCTGGATGCATATTTGAAGTGGCATGATAATATGTCATGGTACCCTGAAGGTCGAAACATACCAGAGACGTCACAAGTTGGATTACATATAACAGCAGCTTATCTTTACAAGATCTTTGGAGGAAATAGTTCCATTTTAGATTTTACAATATTATTACCTGTTGTCGTAGGATCATTGACCACAATTGTTGTATTTGCTTTGGTAAGGTCACTTGGCGGAACCACAGCAGGTCTCTTTTCTGCATTACTAATTGCTTTTACTCCTGCTATTATTCAGCGTGGAAACTTAGGTTGGTTCAAATCCGAACCTCTTGGTCTGTTCTTTGCACTTTTGGCTCTGTACTTACTAATTTCTGCATTGAAACATAAGCCCAAGATTGCTATTGTAAAAGCGATAGTTGGAGGATTATTATTAGGTCTTGCCAATGCTTCGTGGGGCGGGATTCAATACTTTAGTATCCCAATTTCATTATACTTTTTTGCAGTAACTTTTTTGCGAAATGATATCAAGGTCCCCTTAATAGTTGCAATTTTGTTCACGGCTGCTGCCATATTATCTGCCGGTTTGTCTCCAAGACCTGGCCTTTCATTTGTATTTGGGCTTCCAGGTATTGCCCTCATAGGAGGAACGATATTTTTGATTATATCATCTATTGTGAGGAAATTTAGTTCATCGAATACTTTCCTAAGAAACAATTGGATCTTGCTTGGAGCTTTTTTTGCAATAAGTATAGGAATAATTCTATCTGGAAGTTTTCATGGATCCTCATTCAGATATCTAAATGCAGTTAATCCATTTCTTTCTTCTCAAAATCCCCTGGTAGAATCCGTCGCTGAGCATTTCACTCCAACTTTGGTAGAATATTTCACGGACTACTCAATTCTGATAATGTTTGCTGGATTTGGGGCTCTTATGGCATTTAGACACAGAAATGACATGTCCATTTTTTCATTAATTATCGGAATTACTGCAGTGTACGTGAGTGCAACATTTGCTAGATTACTTGTATTCTCATCAATCGGAATCATACTCTTAGCTGGATTGGGCCTGTATGAAATAACTAGTAGTATAATCAACTATAAGGCATCATCAGAAACCTCGCATAAGAAGAAGAAAAGAACAGAACGCGAAAAAATTTCTCATATGGATAAATCAATAAAAATTGTATATTCGGTTATACTTGTTCTTTTAATTTCTATTCCTGTCCTGGATAATGGTGGTATTTTATTCCCACAAAATTCAAATTGGTTGAGTTCCGCCGATATTCCTCCTTCTATTGCAAATGGCGGTACTGGATTTAGAGTCAAAACTGATGATTGGTTAAGCGCATTAGATTGGATTTCCGCCAATACATCTTCGAATTCTGTAGTTGCATCTTGGTGGGATTATGGTTACTGGATAACAACATTGGGAAATAGAACTAGTTTAGCCGATAATGCTACAATAAACCAAACACGTATCTCAACGATAGCAAAGATGTTCATGGATCAAACCGAAAACGGCCTTAAGGTTGCAAAAGATCTAAAGTCAGACTATATAGTAGTATACATTGTTGGACAGAGATTTAGTGGTATTAATGGTACTGAGCTGTATGTTTTAGGTAACGGTGGAGATGAAAGCAAAAAACAGTGGTTTATACGAATAGGAGGATTTGATGAAAATAAATATCTTGAACAAGATGGTTTTACCCCAACACCATTCTTTTGGAATAGTACGTTACTTGGACAGTTGATACCTTTCAAACCTGTGTCCTATATAGTAAATGGCGCTCCGTCAAGCCAATATCAACCAGGTGCAACTGCACTTTATACAAAAGATATCAAATACCCAGAAAATGGTAATGCAGAACAACCACTAAAATTGGTTTATTCGTCAGCCAGCTTCAAGAGTAATAGACCAGGTCTATTCTTTGCGGTATTAATTTATCAAGTAAACCATAATTATATACCTAAAACCACTTCGGATCCGTATAAGGAGATAATCGATAAAGAGAAATTTTCAATAAACACCACCAACTCTAATACTGATATGAAATCAACTAATGCATCTAAATTAGCTGTTATAGATACAACTCAGGGACCCATAACTGTTGAATTCTTTCCAGATGTAGCTCCAATGCATGTCTCGAATTTTGAGAAACTTGCGGAATCGGGATTCTACAATGGCACTGTATTCCATAGAATTGTCAAAGGATTTGTAATTCAAGGAGGAGATCCAAATACAAAAAATGACACAAACAGGGCCGCGTGGGGAACAGGCGATCCGGGTTATAAGATCAAAGCAGAATTTAGTAACATACCACACAATAGAGGAATAGTTTCAATGGCCAGATCCACAGATCCGGATAGTGCGGGTTCGCAGTTCTTTATTGTTTTGAATGATTCCAGATTTTTGGACAACCAATATACGGTATTTGGTAGAGTCACAAATGGGATGGACGTTGTTGATAAAATTGCTGCATTACCAACAGTTCAAAATGATCAGCCGCAAGATCCAAATATGGCTAAAATACTTTCTATAAAGATAGTAGATAGAAATTCGACAGGGTTGAAAAGCTGAACAATTGATAAAATAATTTTAGAGTATGTTTTATCTCATTAATGCAGCGTAAATGAAGGGTAACAATGTGGTTGCCTCTCCATGTATTGTAGTTTGCTTTGCACTTCCCTTTACTTTCCCCCAAGATATTGCTTCTGCAACCAAGGCTCCACTCAAACTACCATCCCATTCAGAAGCAGTTGTTATAGATACTGCATAGTCCAGTCCTCCTCTAAACTGGTTCCACCATAATGTATGATGTTTAGAAATTCCACCCCCGATAATGAAAGCACCAGTTTTATTTGCCTCATAAACAAAATCTGATAACCTGGTTTGATCCAATAGTATATTTATATTAAAGTTCTTGTGTTTCTGATAAAAGAACCATATTTGACTTCCAACTCCACCATCTACAATACCTGGAACTATGACTGGAATATCATTCTTATACGCCCAGTACAAAAACGAAGTCTCATCAAGAGTACTCCCTATTTTCTTTGTTATTTCAAAGGTCGAGACACTCTGTAACCCTTTCTGGTACAGTTCGTTTAGACAATCCTGTACTTTTTTTTCAATAACCGGGCCATAGTTATTTTGAGGTACTAGAACATTCCCCAATCTATGAATATTCTTTTTATAAAGCAAGTTATCATCCATCCGAAAGTCTCCGGAATAGTATTTTGTACTTGTTCTTGCAATATCATGGTCCAATGCACCGCAGGTGGTAATAACGCAATCAAACATCTTGCGTTTTAACATATCCTTGATTATACCTCTAGCTCCAGTGGAAATTATTGATCCTACAAATGACAAGAATTTGGTACAATTCTTGTCCCTTGTCATCGTGCGAATTATATTTATTCCGTCCCAAAGATTTTTAGATTCAAAACCACCAGAATATGCCATACCATCAACTAGTAAAGATATGGAATTTGATTTAATTTTGTAATCGCGTACTGAATCACTTAAGATATTCTTGTGTAATCTCTTTATTCTTTTTGGCTTCAACTTCCTAGAGTTTAGAACCTAACTATATATTATTTTTATCTGTTGCATAGGAAAAAACTATCCAATTATATATACTGCGATCCATTGAATACTCTTCTCAATAGAGATAGGATATTCGTACTAATATTGGGCTCCAATTATTAGTCACATTATTATAATGATAATTCGGTATATTCCCAGATGCGCGTAAGATATTGGCGTTTAGGTGTTAATGACCTTCTAAGTTCATCGTATCCTATTGAAAAGGCTAATCATTGGGAGATTAAATGTCTACAGGGAGAATATGAACACTTTGGAGTTTTCTGGTTTAGGTATGGAACTCCTTTTGACAAGGAATTAATAAATGGAATATGTTTCTATTATAATGACATACCGCAAGAAAAAATTCAAGCATTATTAGATTTTTTGCAAGAAAAATATGGGGGCAAAGCGTTATTTAGGCAAAGTCGAGTTTTTCTTCAAGGTTCTAGAGAATTTAGTGATAAAGACCAAATAGCTAATCTTGCAAATGAAATCAGTATTAAATTCAATGGGCCAATAGAAATTACTCTAGAATTTGAAAAAGTAACTCCAGAAGAACAGGAAAAAAATGCCTTTAATTTTCCTTCAGGTAAGGCACTTCCAATTGTTGGGACCGACTAGTACAAGGAAAAATAAGATGCTGAGGTCAGATTGAAAATTATATTCTAATTAGCTCTAGCATTATCCTCAAGTATGGATTTTATTTTCTCTCTTAACTTGGAGATACTGACCGGCTTGCTAATAAAATGAGTAACATTGACAGAAGGAATAACTTTGCTGAATTCTTCCTTGTTAATTTCAAAAGCAGTGATGAATGCAATCTTCATATTAGGATCATTTTCCTTTATACGCCTATATAGCTCAAATCCATTTATTTTGGGCATTCGAATGTCGGTTATTACAAGATCGTAATATTTTGGAGGATGACTCTGAAAGTTATTTATGGCCTCATCACCTTTTGAAAATGTTTCAACCCTAAAATCATTTTTTGACTCTAATCCTCTTTTTATGACCGAAAGGATATCAGATTCATCATCCACAATCATTATCCGTGGTGGCGGATTATTTTTTTTACTTTCCGTCATATGTCAAATTTTGATATAATTATCATATATAATAAGTGTTTACGCATAATTTGGCAAAAACAAGGTCTCATATTTCGAATAAGAAATTTTAAGTAATAGATAAAATTAGTATTTCTCATAGATAGAACTTTCATTTTGAGAAAATAGATATATCGAAAAAAATAACGACATAAAAATGACTGAAAAATCAACCTGGTTAAGCCTCTTACAAGAGTCTAAGATTAAGGAATTCAACGAGTGGAGAATGGCCAACATCTTCGTAAAAATCGATCTGAGTGGAATGGATTTTTCAGGAAAGGATCTTTCAAATGCCTTTCTAAACGCCGTCAAGTGTAACCAAACAAATTTATCAAGATGCAATTTACAAAAGGCAAATTTTGCCCAATCTGAAGTTATGGATTCAAACTTCGAAAGTGCGGATTTGACAGATGCAATTTTTATTTATGGAAATTTGAAAAATGGCAAGTTTATGAATGCTAATCTAACTGGAACAAACTTTATGTGGTCAGATTTGAGAGAATGCGATTTCCGTGGATCTAAATTTAGAAAAACGATCTTTGTTGAAGCCAAATTACAAAATGCAAAATTGGATAAGTTAGATAATGAATCTGTTTATCTTAAATTTGCAAGGTTAGAATAAAAAATCTATTTCGAGTCTAACTTGAAATAATATACTGAATTTGAGGATACGCCAATAGATTAATACGAATGGAGCCTCTAGATTATTTGGTTGGAAGTAGATAAGGTACGAACTTTAAAGTTACTAAGTAAATGGTCTCTAAATAGGGTTGTAGGTAAACGAAGGCCACTAGTGGCTGTTTTTAGTTTGACCCATTATTGCAATTTTTATTGTCCTATGTGTCCTTTTGGTGATTCCAATAAAGAAGGTCAATTAAAACTTGTAAATGAAAGGGACCTTACTACAGAACAATGGAAAAGTATTTTCGATAAAGTCTCAAAATATTGCGTCTGGTCTATAATTGAAGGTGGAGAACCAACAAGTCGACCTGATTTTATGGATCTTGTAAGTTATCTTTATAGTATTAATATGCCCACTTCATTGATTACAAACTGCTCACTTTTACACACTGTGAATCTCGAAAAACTAAGACTATATATCCAATTTATTACTTGTAGTATTGACTCTGTTTATGAAGAACCGTATTGTAAAGTACGAGGTGTATCAAGTAAGACCTTTCATAAAGTTATGGAAAACATTGCACTACTCAATCAAAGTAACATTTCACACTATTTCAATAGTGTAATTACAAAATTTAACACAGATGAATTTATCGATCAAAGTTATTTTGACAAAGCTAAAGAACTTGGGTCAAACGCAGTTTCCTTAACCTTTGTAGAAGACAGAGCTGATGTATCGTACTCGTTATTGCCAGAAAGAAAAACTATGTTTAAAGTTTGCGAAAGCATTTTGGATTATGGGAAAAAAAATACTTTTCCTAAAATAATGATCCCACCGGAGTATTTTGAACAAATTATCAAGTATGGCCGTACTACTTTCGATGAATGCGGAGTATGGAAGAGCACTTTTGTTAACGCGGATGGTACTGTAATGGTCCCCTGTTGGAAATTTAACAAGTCAGAGAACACCTATAATTTACTCGAACAAGGTATCGAGGAAATCTGGAGCGCACCTCAATGGGATATAGCTAGAACGTGCCACGACTGTCAGGTACTTGGATGTATATGGTATTCTTCACAACCCGTTACGACTTTTGCAAAAAACTATATGAATGGCTTATCAAGGATAATCAATCAACATAAACCAGATTTACTCGGCTGATTGATTAACTCAAGTTTTATGACGCAATCTATCACTTGAACACATCATATTCATCTACAAGATTTGTTTTACACGTATATTCAAATTATCATCATCATGGTACAATTCCCCAATGGCTTTGAATTCTCTTCCTTTTCTTATTAACTCTCTTGGTCCACCATAATCATAGTGGTGCAATCTAGCATGCCATTCACCATTCACCAATACAAGTGCTTTACCCATTACCACCTTTTCAATTTCAATGTTGTAAATCTCTCCTCGAATTTTTGCTTCGTTATCAGAAATAATTATTACCTTCCTACCAATAATTTTTATTTTTTTCAATTTTTCGAGCATTTTTAGTGCCGCGTCTGTAAGTTCGCCGTTTACGCTAAGTACACTATGAAGAGTTTCAATCTTTAATCCGTTGTTTCCATGAATAGTTACAACAGAATATATTTTCCTTGCAGTTCGTTCTACTTGTCTCTTAAATTGTACCATACTGTGATCCTCTGAGGAATATAGAATTTTATTATGCAAAATTTTATTTTTACTGGACGATAGTGACTCTATCTTTGTTCTTTCCTCAAATTTGTCCAAAAATGAATTGAGAGAATCAATTTCATGTTTGGTCATAGGATCCGGTTTTACGATCACTCTATGAACTGGTTTGAATTTGAGATATGCATTAGTGGATGAAAGAACCGATTTCATTTTTTGGATTTTCATTCTACTAACGTCTAGATATCGTTGATCAATTGAATCCTTTGCTGCAAGAATTATTACAGAACCAATATTTTTTCTTCCAGTTCTTCCTCTTCTTTGAATATGCCTAATTTCAGTCGGTACTGGTTCATAAAATACCACAAGGTCAACCTCTGGAATATCAAGTCCCTCTTCTGCAATGGAAGTTGCCACTAAAATATTAAAGTCTCCTTTCCTAAAATTCTCCAATATAGAGTTCTGTTCTTCCTGTTTCATACCAGGATCTCCATGTTTCTCAGATTGACCTACAAACCTTGATGCCTTGATCTTGCTTTTATTCAGTAACTCGACAATATGTTGGGCAGTGTCACGATATTGAGTAAAGACAAGCACTCGAGATTTTTTTTCTGAAGCACTATCGGTCAAGTTACTATTCCCATTCAAATTAAATTGAGAATCAAATCTTTCTTTTAGGATTTTGATAAGATATTCAATCTTTGGATGCTCAATTTTCAATTGTTCAATCAACCCTTTTGCTTCTTTTATTCTATGATCGTTTAGTAACAATTTGTGACTCCTGCTTTCTTCTAATTGTGTTCTGTTCAAAAAATTCCAAAGAGAATAGAATCCTTGACTTTCCATTAATTCAATGCAATGCATTAGTGATAGGGCAATTGACTGTTGCATTAAGGCAAAGTATAATGATGGTCGTTCTTTTTCTAACCTAACGTTCAAGCTATATCTCAGCTGTTCACCAATGGTAATTAGATCTCTCTTGAAAATCCATCTTGAATCCTTTTTTATGATATTTCTGCTGACTAACCAATCTAATTTTTCTTTTAACATCGTCTTCAAAATTGATTTAACATAGTGATACTCTGAAGGAAGATCGAACCATTTCCACTTTATATCTATGGGGTTGATGTATCGTTTTACATCAGCATCTTCCTCAGTCTTATATTCTAAATGTTCAATAAACAAATTATTACAAATCTCTTGAATTTTGTTTTTTGCCGACCCAGGGCTAGCAGTTAATCCGAGAATTAAAGGATGGGTACAATGTTGCATATATTGTTCTGCAATGAAGGTATATGCGTAATCTTTCACTGCACGATGTGCTTCATCAAATACTATCAAAAAAAAATCTTTCAGCGAAAGTCTCTTCCCTATGATGTCGTTTTTTACTAATTCTGGCGTTGAGAAAACAAGTCTTATCGTCTTTTTATTCCACACAAAAGTTCTAGCATGCGGAGGTATTTTTCCCGTTACCATAGCAATCTGATCGTCAAGTAATTTTATGCATGATACAAATGAATTCCTGTGTTGATTCACAAGTGGTCTTGTCGGAGCTAAGATCAGAATTCTCTTCTCTCTGTTATTATAGAGTGTATTAATGCAGACGAGTAAAGAGATGATTGTCTTACCCAATGCGGTAGGGAGAATTACCATAGTATTCTTGGTCATGGCAGAATTGGCAATCATTTTCTGATATTCTCTAAATTGTAAAATATTTCTCCTAAGAAGAGGGTGATTGAAGTAAGTTGTTTGTTCATTCAAAGACATGTAGCAACTAACTCCGATTATTAAAATTAGTGATGATTAAAAGCGGGCTGGTCATAAAAATTGAGGTTCTTTTAACGCCATTTCTTTGATCCTCATTACTTCTATCAGATCTCATACACGTCAGTTTCACTAGATAGGGGCTTAGTCTTTTTTTCAGGATTTACTTCATCTATGCTTGTGGCAAGTTGAACAATTTTTACATTAGTCAGAATATTGCTTATTTGTTCCAATTCTGAACGAGATTTAATTAATATTCCACGTTTTTTTGTCGCTATTCCTGACGTATCAACCGGATTGATTTCAATAGCTATGTATGCAGGTCTGCTTTTGTATTCGGGCAGTTTAATTAAAAATACTCCTTGTATACTGGTTGCTTTCCTCTCCCAATCCTTACCTTCTTTTAAAAATTGAGATAACCTTTCATCTACCATGCATTATTAATCTATGCGGCTATTTTTAAAACCTACGATACTATCTAAGATTACATTACAGAGGCTACAATAAGGAATCCATCTTAAAAATCAGAATTGATTTTTCCGGTCGCTGAACCTTCTCATTCTTCAAACGTCCTTTACAAGGATAAATATTGTATCGTACTTGATTTATTATTTATTATTTCTGACCAACCCAAGTTCTCAAAAATTAAAAAATCCAATATCCAAAATTCATAGGTAGAGTTTTTAGGTCATAATTTATTCAGTAAACTATGATAATGATCCCTTTTTTAGTGTGAATTTTATTTTACTACCAATTAATAACAAATTTAGTAAACTTGCATTAGAAAGAATTTCCTAGGATTAATATTTTGAACATCCAACGTAGAATGATTCTTTAATTTGCTGTTAATTGAAGAGCTGTTCTTTGACTTACAAAAAATTTCGTATGCTACCGTATATTACCAAGTTTTTAAAGTGGAAATTCAATGGACGTGCTATCCAATTCAAGTATAGGAATATAAATCGAATGTGTATCATTTCCTATCTTTTCCGCAAAGTTGTGTTCTCCCGTTAATTGCCTTAATTCAATGAATTTCTTACTTGGTTTTTCCTTTTCAACAATGTAGTGAACTAATGCTCCACCCAGCGCCCCCGTTTCAATAAAGAGAATTTCTTTTCCCCTATTCGTTATGTGATAAAGCATAGGAGTTAATCCTAAGGCAGACTGAGAAGAAAATAATATCACTTTTAGCATGTCACTAAGGTTCTTGTATTTCAGAAATGTAATTGAGGACTCATCTTTTGTCATATCAATGATACAAAAGATACTTGAATTTCATTGTATCGTTTTGTACTGAGGCCAAATGCAAGATTTTCCCACCTGATAATTATGATTAAGAATAGCATGGAGTTTTATAATGGATATCGCATATTCGAAGAGGACGAACAAGATAATCACTGGCAAGAGACAGTAGTGAAATAGAATTTGTGCTAGTAGAGATAACTCGAATAGAATTGCTATAGTTCAAATATAGGATTGTTCATAATAGGATAAAGTTAAGGAAATGATCGAAAGGAAAGTATTATTGGCAATTTTATTTTTGGCTTTGATTGCAATCATCTCTTATGAAACCTATAGTTCTTCCACCAAGCTTGTGTCTGCTCAAATACCGACAACTGAAAACTCTACCACCAGAGGTTCCTTGTCCCTTCCAGATCTCTTTACACAGGTTCAAAAATCAGTAGTACAAGTGACCGAGCGTGATAATTCTAACGAATTGGGATCGCGATTAGGTTCGGGATTTGTCTATGATAAAGATGGTCATGTAATCACAAATTATCATGTCGTAACACCAGGCACAAATAATAACAATGAATTGCAGGTTACTTTTCTAGACGGTAATTCTTATCCTGCAGACCTTGTCGGTGTGGATCAATTTGCAGATTTGGCTGTCATTAAAGTAAAAAATATTTCATCAGATAAGTTAGCACCACTGCCTCTGGCTAATTCATCTTCTTTAAGGATTGGTGACTCGGTCGTTGCAATTGGTAATCCATTTGGACTGTCGGGCTCAATGACACAAGGAATAGTAAGTGGTTTAGGTAGGCTATTGCCGTCAAATGAGAATCAAGATAATCTTGCTGGAGCAGGATCGTCATTCTCTATCCCAAATATTATACAAACGGACGCAGCTATTAATCCCGGAAATTCAGGAGGTCCACTCATTGATACCCAAGGTAGAGTTGTTGGAATAAATACTGCAATTTTTTCGAATACTGGCGTCTATTCTGGAGTTGGTTTTGCTATCCCGTCTGACACCATTAGTAAAGTTGCAACTTCCCTTATCCAAAACGGTTCATACCACCATCCATACATTGGAATAATTGGTCTTAGTCTTAGTCCAGAATTATCCAAACAGATTGGATTGAATCAGACAAAAGGATTTCTAATAACTAGTATCACGAAAGGCGGTCCGGCTGACAAGGCTGGTTTACGAGCAGGATCAACTACAACTACGTTTATGGGAAGAGATGTCGAAGTTGGAGGAGACATTATATTAAAAATTGATAACAGAGAAGTATTGAAGATTGACGATATCCTAGCATATCTTGAAAGTCTGAAACATGTTGGAGATAAAGTTCATTTTACTATCCTTAGAGATAATGTAATTAAGGGATTGGACCTAATACTAGGAGATAGGCCTAGCCCAGCTAAATTAGATTCATCAAATGATTTTTCTAACAGACTTCCTCCCCAAAATGATAATAATAAAAGTCAGGAAGAATTGTATAACGAATGTGTTAATGTTGCCGGAAAAAGTCTATGTGACTTTTTATTCAAGAGATAATGTTACTAGATAAAAAGATGATTTAACAAATATATGCAAGTTTTTTAACATTTGAAAATTTATTTAGCAACTATGAATTATCCAGGTTTTTCTGATTTTATGTACCAATTTCCCGAACGCATTCCTAATACAATAGTTCCAATATAGTTACCTTTCTTGTAAATTTTACCAAATTCGTTTCCAAAACCAAAAAATGAAATCAAGAGATTATCTTTTTGATGGTAACCTGATTCTATAACTTTCATACTTAATTTGGTACTTGCTTTAACAATTATCTTACGCGCATCAGACCATTTACCTCTCCATGAGATGATTTCAAAATCTCCAAAATTTTTTGATGAAATCTGGTAACCTTCAAGCTTCGCCTTAAATTCCATTTTTTTCTCCTTTGAGTATGAATTCATCCATTCTACGGCTCTATGCCCCATTCCATTTTCTACTCCGAAATTGTCTGAACCGGCCATTTACCAAATTTTTTGGAATTAATAATTTTAATCTTTTTAAAATTCATTAATTCACAATTTAAAATCATATGGTGGTTAACCAAAAGATTCAAAAATTGGCTGTCAATTTCTTCACTCTATCAACATAGCATAAAGATCTCCAGCTTCCGGTAGGATGTATGAGACTGAAAATTGCTAACTTCGGAACGCCAAAAACGAATGATTTAAGTAAACTTATGTACATTAATTCAACATGTCCAAGGAAGTCAATATTGGTCACAGTCCTAATCATTTCATAGTTCTGGATGCAATATCAAGAGGAATGAATAATATTGACAAAATATCACGAGAAGCTAAATTAACTAAGTCTGAAGTTGAACTAATAGTAAAAGATCTTGTTTTTCAGAGATTGGTAATAAGTAATGAAAAGAGAGGATTCTTAGGTAGGAAAAAAATCGAATTAAAAATAACAGAGACTGGCACAAGTCTTCTTGACAATAAGAAGAAAGAATTACAAGATAAGGTTCAAAAAATGCATCAATACTATAGCAGTGGAGACAAATCACAACTGGATTCATTTATGGTTTCAAATAGAGCATGGATGCCTATGATGCTTTTTGCGGGAATAATGGATATCCTGTTTTTCACTTCCATGATGTCTCTATTAGGGCTAGCATTAAATCCTATGGAAAGCTCGCTTTCCGATGGTGGGGTCAGCGCAGATAATAGCGGCAATGCAGACAATACTTCTGCAGATAGTGATAGTAGTTCAGATAGTTCGGGGGTAGATTCTCAAGATGCGGGAAGTGACGGTGGCGGATTTGACGGTGGCGGATTTGACGGTGGCGGATTTGACGGTGGCGGATTTGACGGTGGCGGATTTGGTTTTTAATGGTGAAATTATCTCTTAGCCTTGATTAAAAGATGAAGAAATAAAGCATTGAAGCATGGTTATGGTAAATAGTCGAGCCCCAGCGAATATCTGATTATTATTAAAGAATAACAATAGTAACTAAAGCTCGATAAGTTTGTTAATGTTTTTTCTCAGAAGTGTTAGACGTCTTGTTATATCTTAGGAGAGTCTCGACAATCGAAATTACGTCGTCCTTCGTTTTGGCAAGATGTGCTATCTTTATACAGTCCCTAATATCCTTAGATCTCATATTGTGCCATACCTGGGTAGCGACTTCATTTGCGATATCCTTTGCAATACCTTCTTGACCCAGCATGTGAATTGATATATCCAAAAAATTTTCAAATTTGTATTGTTTGAAATGTAACACCAGGAATCTCGAAAGCAACGGAGTGAGCATGTGATTAGTTTCATTTGTAGTAGCAAAAACCCATGTCTTGACTTGTGTATTTCTTGTCTTCATGTGTTTTGTTTCTGCTATTATTCCGGTTTCCATGAGACTAAGGAGAACTGTCTGATCTCTGATTGACATATGTTCAATCTCATCAATAATCAAGTATCTCGGACGCTTTTCAAATAAATAGTCGAGCATCCCAGATTTGGTACTATGTGTACCTAGCGTAAAATAAGAACGTTCAAGTTTCATGCATCCTAGCATAAACAACGTTTTTGCTGATGCAGGTGGACCAACGAGCAAAATATGAATTGGTCTTTGTGATTCAAATGATAAGAAAAATAATTTTTTGATATCATCGTATCCTATAATGTTATCAAATAGGTCATATTGCAAAGCAGATTTATTTGAATTAGTAACTTTTGTATTTCTCTTAACAGTTACATCCATTTCAATAGACATTCCCTTCACGGTACTTTTGAATTACGGGATTATAGGCTTTCCTACGAAAACATGATGTCTAATTACTTTAATTTAGTAGACGAAAATTAATAGATTTCAACTTTGATATGGTTGATACGACTTGTTTTTCAATACCATCCAATCTTCATCTTGAAACTTATATAGATAAATAGCAAATATTTGACTAGAACATAGAATTTATTTTTGGTAAACTTCCTTAATCTCATAACACGGTATTTAATAAATGACATAATTGCTAACTATTAGTACCTACTATTTATTGTTCCTTATTAATAGATAGATAAATTAAGGTCAATTTCAATTATCCATTAAATTAGCCGTGTGTAGGGCCATGATTATTGGTCTGGTAAAAATTACCTTAACTAGGTAAATTATTATAGACATTATAAGCCATCAAATCATTAATGCTTGGTGGCAGGAACCGCAAAAATAATGGGAAATTAAGGAATCGATCAAATGATCTTCTGACTGTAGAATGGAAGAATAATCAAGTCATAATGATTGATCAAACAAAGTTGCCAGGTAAACTAGTATATGTTAGATACAAGAAATATGAGGACGTTGCTAGGGCTATAGAACGATTGATTGTTAGAGGAGCTCCTGCTATTGGTGTTGCAGCCGCATTTGGAATGTCCTTGGCTGCAATTTCCAGCAAGGCAAAAACTCCTAAATCTTTACTCAGAGACCTTGAAATTGCCTACGACAGATTGAAAGCAACCAGACCTACTGCCGTTAATTTGGTTTGGGCACTTGACCAAATAATGAATGTAGCAGCTTCAAAAAATAAAGTTGGAGAAATCAAAAAATCAATTATTCTTTCCTCTCTAAAAATGGCAACAGACGATATAACAACAAATAAGAAATTAGGAAAGAATGGAGCCGAGATGATACGGAGCGATGAGGTAATACTAACACACTGTAATGCGGGTTCGCTGGCAACCGTTACATACGGTACAGCACTAGGTGTTCTTAGAGCAGCAAACGATATGGGCAAGAAGATACGCGTTATTGCAACTGAAACAAGACCCGTGATGCAAGGCTCTCGGTTAACTGCATTTGAGCTAGATCACTATGGAATTGATTTTAGCTTAATCCCTGATACTGCTGTAGGACATCTAATGTCTAAGGGTATAATCGATCGTGTGATAGTTGGTGCAGATAGAATATTGAAAACTGGACATGTTTACAATAAAATTGGCACCTACCAGGTTGCTGCACTTGCAAAGAGGCATGACATTCCTTTTTATGTCGCAGCTCCTAACTCCACCTTTGATTTAACAAGTAATGTGAATGAAGTAGTCATTGAAGAAAGAAACAAAAATGAATTAATGAAAATAGGCAACAAATTACTAGCTCCAAAAGGCATCAAGGTTTTTAATCCGGCGTTTGATGTAACGCCTCCAGAATTGATATCAGGAATTATTACTGAAAAGGGCATCTTACGGCCACCGTATGAAGAAAGTATTGTCAAAAACTTCTAAGATTTGGATAAAGTATTTAATCTCTAAGCATGTTTTTAATATTGGATGCCAAAAAGCATTAGTCAAGAACAGGTATATTCCGTATTAAAGAAATGCATGGACCCGGAGATACCTGTCAATATAGTGGATTTAGGATTAATCTATGGTGTAAACATAAATGAATCAAACGATGTCGATGTTGAAATGACAATGACGACAAGGGGTTGTCCACTCCATGATACCCTGGTTAGTGATGTTAAGAGATATATAGGAAAAATTAATGGCGTAGGCAACATTAATGTCTCAATAGTTTGGGATCCACCCTGGAATATTGAAAGGATAGAACCTTCGGTGAGAGAGAAGCTAGGATTTGGAAGACCAAAATTGAGGTTTCAAGTTGATTATGAAAAGTACCAACCGTTGCTAAAGGGCAGGTTGATTACTCAGGAGGATGGTTCGCTAATTCTTGAAAATGAAAAAGAGCAGAGATTTATGGTCAATCAGGCAATTGTTGATTTTTGGAATAGTTGTGATGGAAAAAAAACTATTACTCAGTTGGCTGATCATTTTTCATCCAAATTGGGATTGCCAAGGCAACAGGTCGAACAAGAAGTAGTTCAACTCGTACAACAGTTACTTGAATCTGAATTATTAAGACCGGAACAATAAAGAATTAATATTGTCTTCCCAAAGCAGTTTCGTTTCAACAATATCTACTTTTGATAAAGTGTTTGTAGAACTAGGAATGGGCGATGGTCAATTATTAGCCAAGATTCTTGAATCCGGAAATAGTCCAAACACATGCTATGTAGGTATAGATATCGATCCCGAACAAATTCAAAAGGCACGTGATAAATTGAGAGGGAGAAATATTTACTTGATTAATGAATCTTTCGAAAACGCACTTTCATATTTTCCTGATAATTTTGTAGATGAGTTTATTTTTGTGCTCCCACCACCAAGCTACATAGACAAAAGCATGGAAAGTCAATGGATCTTATTGTATCAAAACATCTACATGAAATTGAAAGAAAAAGGAACTCTAACTATTGTTACAGAAATAATAAATGATTTGCTAGAACCTGTATCTGACATTGAATTTAGATCATGGAAGAATTGGTTAAGTTCCAAATTCGTCACTATTGGTTTTATTATAAAAGAAATACTTGATGATAGTCCCTGTCATTACAGCTCTCACTTTCTAGATCAATTTAAGGCAGACCGATTGAGAATAAAATTAATTACGCTAATTCTAGCAAAATCTGATTCTCTATCAATTTAGCATAACTATAGTTTTTTAGGTCTTACTCCTATGTAGTAACATAACGTGATCGTCCAAACATTCTCTTGAACAAAATGTTGAGTAGCAATTGGCATGATTGCATGGAATAGGGTCGGCATGATTAAACTTTCTATTACAATAAGTACAAAAGGATTCTAGTTTTGTAATTTTATAATTGGAAATACTACCTCCACAATTTCGTTTTTCTTTAAACCATTTTACATCTACATTTTGTTTTTCGGCAAAAGTCATAACAATATCATAGGCTTCATAGAAACCTTGAGCGAAAAATTCTCGATAAGATATTTTAATATTATTTTTTCTGGAATCCGAGAACGAGACGATCCATTTTTCGTAAGGAATAATATTTTTTTCATCTATAGCCGGAGCAATTTCTCTGCCCAATTGTTCATGATCTCGCAACTAATTAAATAATGCTCTTACTTTCAAATATATGTCTATTCGCTAATCAATTTAATTCAATTTTGTAGGAATATATCTATTAAAAATGATAGCTTCATGTGAACTATTGAGTAGTTTATAAGAACCTAGCATTAATTATTTCTAATTGGAAAATACCTGTGCATATTGTGGGAAATTTTTTCATGGAGAAAGTTGGCCCCACGTAGAGGGAAACTCAAACATGGGTGTTATGAAAATAGAAAATTTTTGCTGTGAAGAACACAGAACTTTATTTCTGGAATCTACTTAATTTATTATTTTTAATTCCCAAACATCTGACCAAGATTGTTACGCATGCCGCCCAAAAATCCTTTTCTACTCTCTTTCTTTTTGACATGTTCAAAACATTTATCACATAATGATCTAAGGTTTGAAGGTCTGTTGTCTTTCAATGATCCGTTAATGTGCTCAAAAAAAGGACCATTACTTCCTCTAAATTTAACAGAACATTTTTGACATCTATGATGTGAGCGTTCTAGTACAGTTTGTCGTATACTCAGTGTTAAACTTTCATATTTCTTTTTATCAATATTTCCACTATTGCCAGTGCCAAAAAAAGACAATGTCTTGTCTACAATAAAGCCAAAAATAACTTTTGCTATCCAAATTCTTATTATTTAGTTTAAGAAAGGATTGGGATGGATTGAAATATAGACCTAAAATCCGCATAATGAGTAAAACTGTAATTGTGAGATATCAAACACAACCTAGTTTATTTTTAAAAAATTATTACAAAACAAGTCAAACCGTAACTAGATTTTATTGATTTTCAAATTTCTATATTATTTCAGTTACTCGGTTATTTGTGAGAAGAGTGTCAGGCCGGTCTAGTATGGCGTGACTAAGTCAAATGGTATATCAAACCTTTCTAACTTGCATGTTGATCCTGGCATACATACAACACCATAAACAACAACATTATTACAGTCCAGATTCTTATAAGGTGTATTCTTTATACAATTGTTAATTTGCTGCCTTTCAGTATTTAACTGTGTTTTATTATCTTGCTGATTTTTGCCAGCTTCTGCCCTAGCTTGGTGTATTCCATTGAATATTGCAATGGACATTAGTGATATTGTAAGCGCTATTATCAAAATAATTGTCATACTAGCATTTTTCATTATCTTAATTTTCTATACATGATATATTAGAGGTGCGTTACAACAATTAGTAAAAAAAATGGGGATCATGTTGCGAAATTTCTTTCAGTGAATTTATTCTGTAACAAAAATTTGAAAAAGTTAAAAATACACCTTTAAAGACAAATACTCTAGTCAGAAATATCAAAGATGGACCGAGTGGGATTTGAACCCACGACCACCTACGTTTCCTCTGTAAATGCTACACAATTTCATTCACATGCAAGGCAGGTATTCTACCAGGCTAAACTATCGGCCCAATAAACAGAATATTTTTTTGGTTGATAATTTAAGTGCTTTTAATTAAGTATCGAATTAGTAAATTTCATGTTGCAACTTTTAGTTACGTGATTCGAAAACATACATCATACACACATATGGATTGCACCAGAAGGCCAGATTATGTTTCTATGAACAAGAACATGAATAAGAAAATCAAAATCAATTTCATTATCATTCTTACATTTGTAAAATATACGAATGGTATCTCAAGAGTCTACCACAGAATAGATTGAATACTAGTTTTTTATTTTAAATAGAGATTTTCATAAGTGATGCCAATGTGATTAAAATGCTAACCCTCTGAATTTCACGAATAGTTTTGTCACGTATTAAGCTGTATAAATGGACTATTCAGAGATAATAAGATCCTTGATCTGGATCAAATAAATTGAGATTAGGGCGAATATCAACGAGACATTGATCGAAATACTTTTAGCACATGTCGAAATTAGTTGAGTTATGTCGGCTCTGTTGAAAGATCGCGTTTGGGTTATGCTTTCGGAGGTGGCAAAAAGAGGGGTCTATCCCTTACATGGATCTAGATTAGGAATTTTCAGAGTACCCGTTGAAATAACAGGGCATTCTGATATTAATGCTATAATCAATAGTCTAAAGAGTTCTGGATTTAAGGTCGATTCGTACGCAGATCGGATCTATGTTACAGACAGATGGACAGAAAGCGGTATTGATGCAATAACGAAACAACCGGTTGAAGCAAACTTAGAAATAACAGTTGAAATTGTCACAGGAGACGTTATAGATATTATTTATCAAGTCAGGCCTTTGGAATACTTTGGTGATTACTATTGGATAAAAAATTATAGACAAAATACGGATACTAAAGCAAAAATAATTATCGACACAATAATATGGAATACTAAAATCGGTGATAAACTGATAGATCATTATAAAAAGTCACAAAAATTATCACCTGAGGATTCATTAAAAAAATTAGATGAAATGACCCCACTCAAACTGAAACCAATATCTCGAGATGCGTCTCTCACCCAAGACTTGAAAACTCCAGACAAGAATGTACCTCAACCTCCAGTTCAAGCAAGTCCACCTTCTGTTACAACACCTACACAGACTCCTCCAGCAATGACAGGTGGAAATACGACCATCTCTCTTGTCGGGACCGGAAATTCATATTCAAAGATAGAAGGTCCAATAGACCCTGAATTCAAATCAAAACGCCAGGTAACGGGAACCTATCAAGGAATAAATGTATGGGGTCCAATTGATCCTCCAGGGCAGGTTGGAATATGGGGAACAGAGGTTACAGTAGATTTCGATATTTGCATTGCTGATGGTGCCTGCATTGAAGCTTGTCCCGTAAATGTATTTGAATGGCTAGATACACCAGGGCATCCTGCTTCAGAAAAAAAACCATTCATGGTTAGAGAAAAAGACTGCATTTTCTGTATGGCCTGTGAAAATGTATGTCCTCCCCAGTGCGTGAAGATATTCCAAAAAAAATAATAGGATTCTTGGACTTACAGTGAACCTATAAATATTTTCTCGTACAGTTTACAATGGGTAGTGATAGAAGATAATATTAGAGTTTAGCACATTTTTGTACGGCATTTTGATGGCAATAGCTTGGATAATGACAGTTTACACTTTGAATTTTAATTATCTGAGTTACATGTCAATAAGGAATTCAGAAAATCGCAAAATTAAAAAGAAAATGAGTTATAATGCTAAAACTTGCCCGTTAGTAACAATTCAGTTACCGATTTACAATGAAAAATACGTCGCTGCTCGTCTAATTAATGCAATCTGTAGGTTGGATTTTCCTAAAGAACGGATGGAAATACAAGTCCTTGATGATTCAGATGATGAAACTTCAGATATTATTGAGACTTTAGTTGATAATTATAATAAAGTAGGATTCAGTATAACCGTTTTTCGCAGGATAAACAGATCTGGCTACAAAGCTGGAGCTCTCAAAGAAGGGTTGAAATTTGCCAAGGGCGAATTCATTGCTATATTCGATGCAGATTTTATTCCCGCAAGTGATTTTTTAAGAAAGGCCCTAAGCTATTTTGACGATTCAAAGATTGGACTGGTTCAGGGAAGGTGGGGTCACATTAACGAAATGTATTCAATATTGACAAAAGCTCAAGCAGTATCTTTGGACTTTCATTTTTTTATTGAACAAAAAGCCAAGAGCCTTACACACCTTTTTATGAATTTTAATGGAACAGCTGGCATCTGGAGGACAATATGTATAAAAGATGCAGGTGGTTGGCATACCAGCACGCTCGTTGAAGATTTAGACTTGAGCTTTCGTGCACAGATGAAAGGTTGGAAGTGTATGTTTGACGAGAATCTAGTGGTAAATGCTGAACTTCCTGTTCAAATGAATGCTGCAAAGCGCCAACAATTCAGATGGGCAAAAGGTTCCGTACAAGTAGCAAAGAAACTTTTGATTATTCTATTATCTCATAGAAAACTTCCAATAGATACTAAAATTCAGATATTCATTCAACTAACCAAGCATATTATTAATCCCCTATTTCTAATACAATTCCTCATATTTCCCATTCTGCTGCTGACGAAATATCAAATTTATGACACTGCTTGGGCACCGGCAGTTGGGATCGTTATGTATCTTTTATTGGGACCACTAACATACATGATAATGATTAGAAAAATTTGGCGTGAGAATTGGAGAACAAAAGCACTTCAGTACTTGTTCATGATCTTCTATGCAACTGGAATTTCCATTAACAATTCTGTGGCCATATTCGACGCTTTGTTTGGAAGAAGAAATGAATTCTTAAGAACACCAAAATTTGGAATAATGGAAAAAAATCAAGATTGGAAAAATAACAAATACATTCTACCATTTACTAAAACTACTTTATTGGAGATCTTTTTTGGTGCTTATGGGTGCGTTACAATAGCCATATCTTTGTTATCGGGGAATCCCATATTTGTTCCTCTAATCGCATTACAAACAATTGGATTTATTTACGTAGCATACCTTAGCATAATCCAGTCCAAAAATAGTAATAATGAGACTAGTCTCTATTTGGGACCATCAACTAAATATAGTTTGCAAGATGCAACGGCTAATGATCCACTAACTTGATAACATTCTGAGAGATGTACTGATAATCACTATCAGATGATATATGAGTCTAGATGACCCCTGCTTCTCTCAATTTATTTGGTAAATAAGTATCAGCTAAATACTTGAATCCATATTTGAAAAAAGCGTCCAATTCACATTTTTCTTTGTTCTTTAGAAACAAATCCAATTCTTTCTTCCATCTTTTATCCTGGAGCCATGGTTTTTTCTTCATATCATTTGCCCTGTTGAGATCTTCTTGAGTAGCAGCAAGTCTAGCGACCTTTGGTATATTATATTCATAAATATCCGAAAACATCATCCCCAAGACCTTTGAGTTTGGTGTTACCAATCTGTCACTATCGTAACTTAAGGATTCGCTCCCGATTTTGTATCGTAAAGCAATCCCCAATCCCCATGGATCAGCATCAGCAAAAATAACTACTGGTTTTTTCCACTTTTCATTTAACATTTTAACCATCATTCTTGTAGCCCGATCTGGCTCTCCTGATCCTGTTAGCAGTATCGCATTGTATTTTTGTATAAAACCGGATTTTCTTATATTGTTGAGTACTGTATCTTTCTCAACGACCATCACAAAATCTGCTTTTACCTTCACAATTTCAAGATCTCGGATATTCGTAGGAATTAGTTGTGATGTTGCCCTGCTTCCAAGATTACAATCAATCAAATCTCCTCCAACGCTAAGAGTTATGGGCCCCGAAATCATACCTTTAGGCTTGGAAGTAACAGAAAATTCCTCTCGTGGAACATTTGTCAGGAGCTCAATTGCTTTAATTGCATCATCAGAATCATCCTGGCCACTCCAGAATTTTTGTTGATTCTTTTCATCACCGACTGTGCTTAGGGTGGCATAGTACATACCTCTTATTGTACTTTCCATTTCTTCGTCTAACAATTTTCTTATAGCATTTGCCATGACTAAATATTGTGCAAATGTTGGTATTTTTTTTGAGCTATTTGGGCCAATCTGAACTGTCTTGTTACCTATGGTAAGCATTCTCTTCTCATCAGACCAGACAGTGTTATCATACCCAACTTTCGGAATTTCAAGACTTGGCATAATACCTTTAATAAGAATATCATCACCAACGTTTTTCATTATTTTCCTGATTTTATTATTTATTTCTTGATGTCGTCTATCTTTTGGAGCCATGAAAATCTACATCTTATTTTTTAGTAATTTTGTGGTGCTTCTTAATTTTATCTAGCTTAGTTTTGTTACCATGTTTTGACACACTACTTCGCGTATCAAATTTGTTTAGATTAAGTTCATTCTCATTATCATTGTTAATAGTGTTCTTTTTATCGTTCATTTGGTTTCTTTTTTGGTTCGAATCTGGAAAGATTTGCTTAGCAATATTTGTTAATTCCCCACTAACGTATCTTTCTGCCAAATTTTGAAATGCTATGGATAGCTTTTTTGAATCAATTTTTATTGATTCTGATATCGCATTTATTATGAATGGAATATAATGTTTGTAGAGCCTTAGTTTATTTTCGTCCTCCTTTAACTTTAATTCTCTTCTGATTTGAGCACTTACTTTTCTATAAAGATCTGATAAGCATGATTTCATATATTTTTTCAGATCCCCTTCTGAAGCGATGCTCTCTTTTCCTGCAGTTTTATACGGTATCTTTGTTGAACAAATATGAAAGAAAATGTGAATTGGAAGATATTCTACAGTCCTGTCAGATTTTGTTTCTACATGAGAAAATTGTTCCTTAACTTCCTTTTTTGAAATTCCCATTTTATTTATTCCCACTTCAGAAATTACTTCTCGTGCAACGTCAGACCCCTCATCATATAGAAGGGGAATTTTATTGGCAAATCTAAAGAGTTTGAATGAGGGAATATCCCCTCCGTATGCAATTCCACATTCTACGATTGTTGGTCTATTATTCACAACGCAAATTCTTGAAGAATAAGCCGTTAATGCTGGTTTTAATATTTTGGCAGATAACTGAGCTTGACTTCCAGAGTTCGCTGTTTCCTTATTCAGAATAATTGAATATTCAGATGTCATTCCAACAGTAAGAATCTTTTCTCCGATTGGGCTCAAATGGTCTGTATTTGGAGACTGAAATTTCGTATGTTTGCAAACATTTACCACCTTAATCAATTCGTGTTCGTCATATTTGTCTGCCGGTTTTATGGGCAATCCAGCCCTTGTAATAATTTCTTTAGCCTTGTCATTAGACATTTTTTGAAATGAATTAGAAAGTATCCCCTGCAGAGTCGTCTTTTGATTCATAAAATTTAAAATAGCCTTCTTGAGGGTTTTAAGATCCATATCATAGGGATGTGGTAATACTTCCCTTGAAGGATTTGGCATAATCTCTGTTCTTCTTTTAAACGTTACCTTTCCTTCATCTGTTTCAAATGTAATGATCGCATATGGATTTACGATACTTGTTTGACTGACATAGTCGTAGATTTTATTTTTTGTTATAGGAGATAATTTTGCACGCAGTACGGCTTCAACTTTAAAACCAGATTCACCTTCTATTTGTGATTCAACATTCTTGACATTCTTTTTAAAAAGAGTGATTGGTTTATTTGTTCCAATATCCGTTCTGAGATCAAAATAGCATTCTGATTCTTCTTCTGATTTGGACCATACCCTCAGAGGATGATCTGTATCTTTAGTTGAAAATGCGGCTATCATCTTCAAACCAACTCCAAATAGACCCCTTTGTTGCTTTTCAACATATTTTCCAGAAGTTAAGAATGAGCAAACGGCGACAGGAACTTTCTCCGATGGTATTCCAATGCCATTATCCTTACAGGATATAGTCCACAGATCATTCAGTCCGTCTAGCAGTTTTAGTCTTAAATGAATAACTGGTAATATGTGATTTATTTCGCATGAATCCAATGAATTTTCAATCAATTCTCGCACTGACATATAGAGAATCCGTTCACCAGTAAAACCTGCAAGAGCAGAATTATCAACAAAAAATTCTGATTCTGCTTTTTTATCATAACGGATTTTTGTTTTTTGTTTTTGAGCTAATTGTAAAATAGTTTTTACTTGTTTTGTTCCTTTCTCTAAGACTTCAGTTGTAACTTTTGATGTCAATTGGTGCAAGTTTGTACGTTACTAAATTTAACTTTTTATCAAAAATAGTCAGATTATAGTGAAAATGGATAAAATATTCCTATATTGATGAGCCATATGGTGTTGCCTCTTTTTTTAGTTTTATTATACTGTGAGAGGTGAATTGTAACAAAAGCCTGTTTTTACCTTTAAGAACAACTATAAAATCAGAACCCGTACCAACTATTTCGCCGCCAAAAAGATCTTTAATATTCATCTTATACCTCATACTTCTCTATCACATATTAATATTAAGGAAATAAATTTACGATTTTGGACTGTAGTTACAAAGGTAAAAATAATAATTGCGATCTATATTTTTAACTAGCTCATGGATGTCGAAAGCAGGATTGCACGTGTTTTGAAAGAACCTACCCAAGAGGTTGTTGAGTTAAATGAACTAAGGCAAATTTTCGAAACTAATTCAAAACCTCGCCACTATATTGGTCTAGAAATTTCTGGAAAACTTCATTTGGGAAGCCTAATTCTGACTGGTTACAAAATAAATGATTTCATTGAGGCGGGTGTTAATTGTAACGTATTTCTTGCCGATTGGCACACGTACATAAATAATAAGTTAGACAATAATTGGGAAAAAATAATTGAGGTTTCCAAATACTATAGTGAGGCTTTCAAAATTTTTTGTCCAGGGGTAAAAATCATTTTAGGATCTACTCTGTATGATAATTATGACGAATATTGGAAAAATTTTATGATCTTTAGTAAACATATGACACTATCTCGAACGCTAAGAGCGCTGACTATTATGGGTAGATCTGAAAAAGAGAAACTTGATTTTTCGCAATTGATGTATCCTTCAATGCAGTCAGCAGATATTAAGGCATTAGATTTGGACATTGTTCACGCAGGAATGGATCAAAGAAAAATTCACATGCTGGTACGAGAAATTTTTCCAAAATTGGGATGGAAAGTACCAGTTTCTGTTCATCATCATTTACTCCCTGGCCTCAGTGAACCATCAAAATTTGTTCTTGATGGGACTGACCAAGAAGATTACAGGATTTCAAGTAAAATGAGCAAAACTAATCAATTGGGCGGCATATCGATTCACGATGATGATAGTATGATTAAAAATAAAATATCTAGAGCTTATTGTCCTATTGGCGTATCAGAAAATAATCCTATATTAGAGATCATAAAGTATGTGATTTTCCACAGATTCTCACAATTTCAGATTGAGAGACCGAGCAAATATGGTGGAAATATAATATATGATAACTATGTGAATCTTGAACATGACTACAATCAGAAAAAGATTCACCCTAAAGATTTGAAAGACACCGTTTCCATTTATTTGAATAAAGCAATAGAACCCATTCGTGATCACTTTAAGGATTGGATGATATTGGATGAACTTTAAAATCATATTACGAGTTACAAAGGATTAAATTAATATTAATTGACATATTCATGATATTTTGAATAATACTTGCGACATTCTTATCAAAAATGGAAATGCGATTATTCCCTTCAGTGGTATTGTTAACACCAATATTCTTATTGAAGACGGAAAGATAAAAGCATTAAAGAAAACAATTAAAAATGTTAGCGCAAATAAAATAATTAATGCAGAGAACAAATACATTCTCCCAGGTATTATTGATCCCCATGTTCACTACGGAGTTTATACACCCATAAACAGTGCTGCAATAACCGAATCAACCTCCGCTGCGACAGGTGGAGTAACAACAATAATGAGAATGATTAGACTTGACGGCACCTATAAAAAAATTGCCAACCATCTCCAAGTAAGCAAGGATACTCATATAACCGATTATGCAGTACATGCTTCTATTCTTGAACCTAATCAAGTTAACGATATGAGTTACCTGAAAAGGATAGGAATAAATTCTTTTAAAATTTATATGAATTTGGGGTCTGACCTTAAAAAAATTCTGGTTGATCTCGATCCCGGTTATACATCGCTAAAAGAAATTGAAGTAGATATGACCGATAAACTACTCACTGAGATAATTAGGAAAGGTTCAGCTTTAAGTTCTATAATACTAGTACATGCAGAGGACCATGCACAATGTTCCAAAAACATACAAGAGATGCGGAAGCTGCATGAACACGTCTGTTCAGACCTCCTCAAGTTATGGTCATCATTGAGGCCAGAATCATCAGAGATCTATTCAATAAGAAAGATAATGAAAATTGCATCGAATTTTGAGCCAAACCTGTATTTTGTTCACATAGGATCAGCAGAGGTGATATATGAAATTTACCGAAATAAAAGATTATATAATAACTTAAAAATTTGGATTGAAACATGTCCTCATTATTTAACACATAGTACTGATTATAATAATATCGTGGGGAAAGTGGTCCCTCCTCTAAGATCAAAAATAAATCTTGTAAAGCTATGGGAGGCCATAAGAGTGGGCATAATTGATACTATAGGAACGGACCACGTTGCCAATGATTTTGAGAGAAAAAAGGCAAACGGGAATTTTTGGAATGCTCTCTCAGGTTTTCCAGGATTAGCCACAATGCTTCCAGTAATGTTAAGTGAGGGTGTAAATAAGGGAAGAGTAGATCTCATTAAGATATCTGAAATTTGTAGCGCGAATGCTTCAAGAATTTTTGGACTATTTCCAAAAAAAGGGACAATAATGGAAGGGTCTGATGCCGATCTAACAATTGTGGATTTAGAAAAAGAACAAATCGTAAGTCCCGATATTTTAAATTCGCATTCTGACTATACTATTTATGATGGTTGGAGACTGAGAGGATGGCCAATTATTACTATCGTGAGAGGGCAGATAGTTATGGAGGATGGGATAGTGGACCAATCATATATTGGTCATGGTAACTTCATTGAAACTGCGAATAATTCTAAATAATTAATTTGATAGAATATACTATTAGCGATACAAATCGTTTAAATTACATCTTGTCTTCAATATTTACAGTTTTTGAGGAACATTTTAGAAGTACAGGACGTCAAAAAATATTTCCCCCTAAAGACAAATATATTTTCTTTTATGAATCGTGGAAAAAAATATTATAAAAAAGCATTAGATGGTGTCAGTCTACACATTCCAGAGGGACGAGTTTCCATTTTGGTAGGGGAATCAGGTTCTGGCAAAACTACATTGGCTAGAATAATCCTGCGCGCAATCGATCCAGATTCAGGTTCAATTATTTTCAATGGCAGTGATATTACCAGAAAAACAGGCAAAGAACTTCGAAATTTTCGCAAACAGGCACAAATGATTCATCAAGATCCGTATAGTTCACTTGATCCACTAATGAAAGTCTTTGATATCATAAAAGAACCAATTGATATTTTTTATAGAGATTACTCAAATGAAGAACGAACTGAAAAGATCCTTGCCGTTTTGGATGATGTAAACCTCAAACCATCCGCAGTATTTGCAGAAAAGTATCCTCATATGTTATCTGGTGGGGAAAGACAGCGAGTTGCTATTGCCAGATCACTAGTTATTGAACCAAAATTAATTATAGCAGATGAGCCTGTTTCTATGCTTGACGTTTCTATTCGAGGACAGATACTCCAGATAGTAAAGCAATTAAGCGTTAATCGTAAAATTACGGTTTTCTACATTACACATGATTTGACAACATCAAGAGACATTGGAGACGAAATCTCTGTCATGTATGCTGGCAAGATTGTTGAAAGTGGATCAATAGACACGGTACTGTCTAATCCACTTCATCCTTATACCCAGGCTTTATTGGATGCCATTTCTGAACCTAAATTTGAAAATATAGACAAAGAAAAGGTAATTAGGATAAAAAATTTTGATTCAGCACCTGCAGAAAGTGGTTGTAAATTTTTCAATAGATGTCCATATAGTATGGAAATATGTAAAAAAGAACCACAACTGGAAAGTAAAGAACAAAATCATAATGTATCATGCTTCCTCTATGATAATGAATGAAATTAGAAAATAATCCCAACAAGAATTAATTTATAATTAATTAATTGTATCTCGCAAAACTTAAAATGATTTTGACTAACCTAGTGATAAAGCAATTTGGCCAGACTAATTGAAAGCAAAAAAAATAAGAAGTGAAAGGGTTTATTTTCTACGGACATCCTTCCATCTTTTGTATAAAGTAGCCGCTTTGTTGTATACTGTCTTCAACTATCTTTGGTGCTTCTTGCACATGACAAAATTGACATTCCTCTTGAGTCATTTTTTGACCTTCTTGACCGGCGTCCTTTAGGTATTCCTTTCCATATTCTAATGCTTTTTCATGTGGAGTTGAAGAGTCCACTATAACGTCAAAGTGCATAGTCTTTCCATCTTTTTTTGTTACATATGTATCATATACTGCACATTCCATGTCAATACGATGATAACAATCTCTATTTATTCTATTCAATAGCTCCAGAAATAGGGATTACTGTCAATCCACATTACTGTGAATATGCACTCATGATTATTATAGTCCAGTGACATCATAATGTTCGTGCACTTAACTAGAGAGGAGGAGGATGCGCTAGATGAAAAGTACGGTCAAGCTGTTTCAATAGCATATAAGATATTGTTATCAATAGGTAAAGCAACGAATGCAGAAAAATTAATTCCTGTAGACTGGGTCCATCTTTCTGGGGTAAATTTCAACACAATAGGGGACGCAGGAGTCAAATTTCTTACAAAAAATAGCGAAGAAATGCGCTTTTTAGTTCCTACTACAATAAATCCGATGGGATATGACAGTCACAAACAGAATAACCTATCTAACAATTTCAAAAGACAGCAGATGGAAATAGTCAAAGCATATGAGAAAATGGGGTCTATTCCTTCATTCTCATGTATTCCTTATGAATTATTTCAGTTACCAGATAGGGGACATAATGTTAGTTTTGCAGAAAGTAACGCAGCAGTAATGGCAAATTCAGTACTTGGTTTACATACCAACAAAGAAAGCTCCCTTAGCGCCCTAGCAAGTGCTGTAACTGGCAAAGCCCCATACTCGGATCTTAGAATTAGAAGCACAAGGGATCCTAAAATCAAAATTAAGATAGAAACAGAGCTCCATACGGAACTAGATTACGGAATATTGGGATATTTTTCCGGCAAATCCGTAAAAGAAAGCTGTGTTTCATTCGGTCCTGAAATTAGCGAGATAGACATCTATAAGAGCAAGTCATTAGCAGCTGCATTGGGAACTTCGGGCGTATGCGGGATGTTCTCTAATAAGGAAATAAACGGTAACAATATTTCATTTGGAAAAGAGGAAGAAAAGTCAGTAATGGATGAGCTCAATACTACTGAATCCGGAGATGTAATAGCACTGGGAAGTCCACAACTTGGGACGCATGAATTAGAGTTATTGTCAAACATGATAGATGGCAAGAAATTTTCGAAAAAGTGTATGATCTTCTGTCCACGTTCTCTATACGAAAAAGCTTCTAATTCTGGAGTTGCTCAGAGACTTGAAAATGCGGGTGGAAATCTAATCTGTGATGCATGTACGTGTTTGTCACCTCTGTTAACACACGAAGAATACGACGGTGTAATAACAAACAGCGTAAAGGCAGCCCACTATCTCAACAAATCCTCCGGTGTAGCAGTATGTTTGACTGATTTAAGATCCATAATAAGGAATTATACTAGGTAAGACAATTACCATGAGCTATTCTCTAAGATGTAAAGTAATTGTAGGAGGCAAGGCAAGTGGAAGCATGCTGGTAACCAAGCAACCTATCAACTTCCTATCTTCTGTGGACCTTTTGACTGGAATGATAACTGATAAGAATCACGAGTTGTGTGGAGAATTTGTAAAGGATCATGTTTTAGTTTTTCCATACGCGGTTGGTAGTAGCGTAGGTGCATATTCGATTTTTGCGTTGAAATCCAATGGTGTATCTCCGTCAGGTATAGTATGCACATCAAGGACCGATATTACGACTGCATCAGGATGTGCAGTCGCAAATATACCGCTGCTTGAACTATGTGGAGATCAAGATATTGCGGAAATTCAAAATTACAAGCAAGCAATAGTAGATGGAATTTCGGGAATCCTACAAATCAAAAAAGTTTAATTTAATTAAATTAATTTCTTTCAAAAGGTGCATGGCATTTGACGGGCGAACGGATCCAAATAATGGATATGAAGAGAAAAGTCCATGCACCTCAAAAGTTTTAGAATGTAGACGCAAAATTATTGTTTTAATTTAGAGATAACCAGTCTTTTGTGCTTTTTGATTAATTTACCAAATATGACAACCTGGGATATAATGTAAAGTCCGAAACTTCAATCTTATAAAATCGATAGTGTCCATGCAACAAGAGTTCAACAGAAAAGAAAACTTCTGCTATTGATGGAATTCCTCCAATGTATGCAAGACAAATGTAGAAATTAATTGAGAATAGAGCAGGTAAAAGATGAACATATGAAATTAGAGTTAAAAAACGGAAATATTGTTAAAATAATAGAATCTTCATTTGATTATTAAAAACTGGTGGGCTTATTACAATGAATCGTAGATTGGTAAATGGTCGCCCACCAGGACTCGTACGTTATTGCCAACTGACGGGAGGACGATCTCTACCTTGCCAGCTTAGCAAGAAAAAACCAATGAACCCATCAGCTGCATTAATAATTATCCCCTGTAGACAATAAATAACAAACGAAAAAGGTAAAAATCTCCACAATTATACTTCTATTTTGCAATTTTTGTAATTATTAAGACCATCTTCAGCATCTATAACATTCCGTTCTAATCTAATCTGTGTCCGGCTTTTTGTTCTAACAGTCTTACAATGCGGGTTGGAATAGTTGTTCTCAAAGTTGACAAGTTTTAAGATGTTTTACTCGTTATGGTGGTTTCTCAGCGGATGTGGATAAAGGGGGTGTACTTGGAGATGATGCATGCTGTCATCATTTATAGGGTTCAAATAGAGAACGCTATACCAATCCAATCCTCCATTTCCAGATCCGTATTGATCACTCATCACAAGTAAAACATATCAGCGTTTTCAAAGATTCTTACTTAACAATTTAAAGTCTCCTAAGGGGAGATTAAAGTAGAGTACAAACCACGCCCGGGGAAACCAAAAACTGATCCCCCCATTAGCCGAATTGAGTTATATATACTTGTAGAAGAAATCATAAAAATCTTCGGACTGAACTTTATAGGTGACCTAGTCTAAATCAATTTAAATCCTTTGTACCTGAAGTTTTAATTATTCTCATATTACATGATTTGTTGCATGTCCTTACGTGGAATTACCGTAGCCATTACATCAAGTCGAAGAGCCTCTGAACTTGCGAGCATAGTGCGAAAATTCGGAGGTGTTCCTTATATAGCGCCAACTATAGGTATTAGAAATAAAAATCCACTAATTTATGACTGTAATAAATTTATAGAGACAGTCTGTCACAAGAAAATGCATTTTTTTGTTTTTATGACTGGCGTTGGAGTATTTACTCTTTTTCAATATGTTGATAAATTGCATGAGTTAGACAATGTAATCGAAAAGTTACGTGATACTGTAGTTATAGCAAGAAGTAACAAACCAGCGGCGGAATTGAGAAAATTTGGTATTGCAACTAAATTTGTTCCTGATATGAATACGATTGATGGAGTTTTTGACCTGGTAAGAAAATTTGATGTTAAAGATAAAAATATTGGAATACTGTGGCACGGTGATTACTCCGATTCATTTAAGCGGAAACTTGAATCTTTAGGTTCAAAGGTGTTTGAATTTTCGGCATATTCATATTCTATAAGTCTTGAACAAAAAAACGGATTGATTTTAAAGGAAATGGGATATGACTACGTTGCTCCGACTGAAGAGAAAATTAGAAAACTCATAGAAGATATAATGACAGGTATTATAGATGCAATCACCTTTACAAGCCCTCCAGCAGTTAAGGAGTTCTTTGAATTTGCGAAATCAAACAATAAGATTGAGTCACTAAAAGATAGGCTAAACCATAATCTACTTGTTGTGTCCGTGGGACCTTCTACTTCAAAAATGCTAGAGAAATTCCAAATAAAAGTGGATGTTACCCCAAATACTTATCGCATGGGAGCAATGGTGAAGGAACTGGCTGACTTTATTTTATCAAATGATTAGCAAAGTTCAGATCTTATTCAACTGTGAAGCAAACATAGCAAAATAAGAAAATCACGTAACGTTTTTTATAAGGCTTCCCTAATAATTGATAGATTGTCTAATTTTTGCCCTGAGTGTGGTGGAGAATTAAAGTTGGATACAGCTACCAAGAATTTCATATGCAAAAGCTGCGGTCTTTTTGCATCTAGGGAAAAAATGGATGAATTAAGAGATAAAACCTTTAGGGATGAGGGTAATGACAGGAAAAAATATCATGATGATTATCTTGATTGGTGGACATCTTCAAAGAAAGACAAGCAGAGAATGTAGATAGAGAATTTAAGAAATGGCCCGATTTACAAATCAGGGTCCATCATTGGTACCATATGATCTTCCTTTCTGGTCTTTAAAGCAGTCATCAGTTCAGTCTCAATAATCCTGGGCAGTTTTCTTATTTTGTTTACAACTATATCACGCATTTCTTCCAAGTCCTTTGCTCTTATTTTTAAGAGAAGGTCAAATCTTCCATGCATTTCATGGATTTCTAGGACCTCTTCTATGGTTGAAAGATTATTTGTTACTTCATCGGCAGTTCCAGGTTCAATATTTATGCCCATAAATGCGAGATGATCATAACCAAGCTTATTATTGTCCAAAGCTATGGTAAATTTTTTAATTATTCCTGCGGCAAGTAGACGTCTCACTCTTATGTGAACCGTGGCATCCGATATTCCGATTTGTTTTGCTATTTCAACAAATGGTAAACTGGAGTCGTTATTCAAAATATTTATGATTTTGAGATTAATTTCATCAATAACGTCATGGCTGGTAGTCAAGTCAAAAATTAATTTATAGTTATATACTTAAATGCTTTTAGAAATATTCTACGCAGCAATTACTCACATTTTACTAGTTTATGCTCAAGATGGTAAAAAGTATTAATGATGAATGTCTCCAGACATTGGTTATTCAGATGTTCAAACAGTGTAGCAAGTGCAAGAAAAGCGATGCCATTTACTTAAGGAACTACTCTGGAGAATTATTATGTAAAAAATGTTTTATTAAATCAGTAGAATATAAGGCAAAACGAACATTATCAAAATTTTCCATGATAAAACATGGTGATAGGGTGGCAGTTGCAGTATCTGGAGGTAAAGATAGTCTTGCGCTCTTGAATATACTAAAAAACATACTTAGCGGTGTAAACCCTGAACTCATAGCCATTACTGTGGATGAGGGAATTAAGGGGTATCGCGACGAATCTCTAAACATTGTAAAATGCTTTTGTTCCAGTATAGGCGTTGAAAACAGAGTGGTAAGTTTCAGTGAACTTTTTGGCTTATCAATGGACAACGCCATGGAAGTAAGGCCCTCAGAGAAAATTTCATCATGCTCTATGTGCGGAACTTTTAGAAGAAGGGCAATTGATCAGCTTGCGGAATCATGTGGAGCAAATGTTATTGCGACTGGACATAATTTGGATGACTATATCCAAACCTTTCTTATCAATTTATTTGCTGGTGATGTCGAAAGAATCGGCTGGACTTATCCAGAACCAATAGAATACGGAGTTGGCGGATTAAAGAAAATCAAACCGTTAATGGAGATATATGAGAAGGAACTTGTATTGTATGCCATTCACTCGAATATTCCATTTCAAGCAGAAGAGTGCCCATATAAAGATGAAAGCATACGAAGTGCTTTTAGAAGCCACTTGAACAATCTAGAAAAAATTCATCCGGGGATAAAATACAATGCGTACAATTCAATTTTGAAGATTGCCAAGAAGCTGAAGTCTACAAATAATGTCATTGAAAGCGAACGTAGACGATGTTTAGTTTGTGACAGAGACTCGTCGGGTGACGTATGCTCAGTATGTCGTACCCTGGAACTGTTATTAAAAAAAAATTAGATCTTGTTTTGGACAGTCTGTTAATGTCATTTCAACTGAAAACTAAAAGAAACAAACTATGACTTGGCTCGGTTAGGCCACCTCCTCCGCCTACTTCACAGCGATGAAAGGACGTTAATTAAAATAAATAATGATGAAACTTAATAAAGTAGTATTCTGCAAGTGAAATTTCGGTATAAATTAAAAGTCCGTTTTGTTGCTATCAGTAGTACCAATCCTTATTGTGATTGGAAAAGGATGAGTTGGTATTGATGAAAATGAAGAATAATGTCACATTTTTACCTACTACTTGTTCCTACAGCTAATTTAAGAGTAATTTCCATCCAGCCCTAATGCTCCATATTATCGGGATTTAAGAAATTAATTAGTCGTATGGGAGATTGATTAGTCGTTTGATTAGTCGTTTGTATTAGAAGTTTTTAATAATATCTTGACAACTTTTCGTACCGTCTACCTTGAAGTCATTGCGGGCAGTCAATTGGTCGGTACTTTGTTTTCACCTGAGGTGCACCAATCAATTACATTATAGACAAGTTATTGAGCACTATAAAATGACTTGAATAGATTGTTAATTCAGATTAAATTGCCTAACAAGAAATAATCATTGGAATAACTATCGGTTGCGAACAAGTAAGATTTTGTATTTACCAACAGGATACACAAATATATCTAAATTGTGTAATATTTTTGCGGTAGTAGGGAGGATTGGGGTGTTAGCCGTACCCCAAACCGGAAATCGGCTTTATGCTGGGATCAGTAACTACTGGGTAAATCTTTAGATGTGAAGTTCCTGCTTGCTTTGCTGATATGATACCACGCCGTGTCGGATGGGTATGAACGACGATATATGCGAAGGCATGTACTTGATTGTGAATTGTCGAAATGGATGAGGTCCGGGAGGGTGCAATCCTAAGGCAGCGTATCCATGCTAGCACGTCTACGTGATTGATCTTGTAGAGCTTGAGATTGGGGTTTACTCCTAAAGTGGTACCGGTAGGCTACTACCGCACTTGTTCGTTATATCTATAAGCAAATCATTACAACCAGTGTTTTATCTGTAAAAATTCCTGGTGTGGTTCGCCTTTCAGTAATTTGATGAGTGAAATTGCTTGGGGAACTGATAGTACTGGTTTGTGAAAATGATTATCTGTTCCTATTCGCGGACAAGCAACTTGAATAAAGGCATCTATATCTTGAAATGACAATAGACGCTCATCTGTTATCTCAGTCATAGCTATTAGCATGATCTTTTTGCCCGCCAGTTCCAACAACCTTTTGAGTTCTAGTGCCTTAATATTGGCAAACTGTCCTTCCTTTAATCCAATAATTATTCCGATTGTTTTCGCATCCTGAGCTTTATATACGGTTAAAATTGCCTTTTTTTCTAGTTTTCGTGCTATATCACTAATTTCTGAATATTCATTAAAGTAAGGATCCAACATGAATGTGGGTTTCTGCGTAACAATTGCAACACTGGCAGAATGAAAAATACTCTGTCCCAAAAACAGGTATGCATCTACCTGATCCTTGGTATGATAAACTGGGTAGAACTCACAACCAAAAACTTGGCCATCATTGAGATGGCCCTTTCCCCTTCCAATAACGACTTCATATCCATGATACTCAAAAATCTCCTTTACTTTTTGCATAGAATGTATATATTGACTGCTAGTCACAAGGGAAATTTTTGTAAAATTCTTCTTTTTTAACTCAATCGCACATCTATTTGCAATTTTACTAAAATCTATATCATCAAAAGCATCTATCATAATTACTTTATTTCCAAAGTTCTCCATTGATATAGTGTGTCCAATGTTGAACAAGATGTCTACACCTAACATTTCTGCAGCATGAATATTTAGATCACATGAGCCCCAAGATGTGTCTCCAATAACGTACACAGGGATATTGTATTTCTCTGTCAACTTGTTTGCACAACTTTGAATTTTCTTTATGATGCCATCTGGTCCATCTAGGGCAACTGAGTGTGGTTTCTTTTCATCAATTGTGGAAAAGATCTTTTCCTCGTCTATGCGAATCAACTAACTACTCATCAAAGAATTGAGTTAGTCTAATATTAAGATATGATTTGATTCTGTTGATTATAACTAGTAGATTTATTTATTTCTCTGAATGTCTATAGAGTAAGTGGTACTAGAGAATTCGGGTAATTTTACATCATTTCGTTCTGGTACTATGGTAATTCTGTCTCTATCAGGTCTAACCGAAATGCTAATTTTGTTGAGGCCCTCATTGGTGCTAATAAAATGATCAAAATTCAAGTCGTTAAAGTACGATCTAATGGAGTCAGGTAGATTGGGTTCCAGACAGATATTATTTTTAATCATGTTTGGTCTAATTCCCAGCATTAATTCGCGCAACGCATAAACATATAATCCAACTGACCACGCTTGGAGTATACACGAATTAAATGGCTCGGGTCTGTCACCTCGGTACGTTTCCGCGTACATCCCATTTTCAGAAATTATACGATCAGCCATTGCTGAAAGATATTCGAGCGCTTGTTGAGTCCTTTGGTTTTTTATTTCACTGATAGCTGCCCAACCTGTAACAAGTGGCCACACGGCGCCATCGTGATACAGTGAAGGATGATACTTGGGATCCAAACTGCTCAAAGACCTCATACCCCATGAGGTAGTCATGTCTTCCTTTTCCAGTCTTTCTAAAACTAATCTTGCCTTGTGTTCATCCTTTACTACTTCAGTAAGCAAAAGTACTAATGAATTTGGACGAATACTGCTATCTTTACTCAGATCCTTACGAATAGTATCATAGTAAAACCCGCCCTTTTGGTCCCAGTATTCACCATCAATCTTGTTTCTCAATTTTTCAGCAGATGAAAGCCAGGTCTTTTCATGCTCTTTATCATCAACTATCTTCGCTAACTCACTACCTATTATCAAGCTTTCATAAAATAATGCTTGCACATCATTAGCGCTCTTTCTTCTGTCGATATGATCCATCCAAGTAGAATCCTGAATTGGCAATTTTTCTGCGGTGCCTGAAAAACCGTGTTCTATAAATTCATCATTGTCAATATCTTTAAGAAAACCCGAATTAACAAGATCAACTATGGATCCCCATCTTTTTGAGAGATATTGGGTATTTCCTGTACCATGTACATACTCACGAATAGCCCACGGAAACAAAAAGGTTGAATCTGCAGAACCATATGTTGTGTTGTGAAGAAATGTTCTCCCACTGATTACCATGGGTAATTCCCCTTTCACTGCACCATTGTGGGTATGTTTTGCCTGACGTTTTAAGAAATTTTCTATAACTCGCAGAGAAAAATCATATTGACCCATAGACAAATATCCTCTTAATGACCACCCCGTATCACGTGCCCAATAATTGGGAAACCTAGGAAGTCCTGCGCAGATACCCTCTCCAAGATTATCATAATTTGCCTTCAGGTACTCAAGAGCAGTCTTTGCTTTTTTCAGCGCCTTTGCCAACTTGACAATTATTGAATTTGAAATTGAACTAGAAGATGCATGACGTATTGTAAACGTAGATGTTGAAATATTATTATGATGATTTTTTGTTTCTTCATATAGTTTTTGGTAATTGTCTCTCATGTTTTTGTATTCATTTAGACAGTCCTGAGCACTTGTGAAATCACCAGCACCTATTAATGCTATTTCCTTCGTTAGACCTTCTTCGAGCTCTACATCATAAGATAATTCCAAATCATTATCAAAAGAATCTGTTAGTATCTTCGACGGTTTCAAATTCTTTGGTGAAATACCTATAGTTCCAAAATAGTGTGCAACCCCTTTTTTTGCAATTGTTCTAATCTGCAAACAGTTCTCTGATTTATAATATTTTGAAAAATTACTCTGGGAGATTGCAGCTAAACCATAACTCGTAATATTACCATCAATTAGGAAATGCACCCTGATTTTTTTAGTTGTTTGCTTTCTTGTATTTAAAGGAAAAAGTTCATTAATTTTTTCGGGGTCAAAATTAAGTATCTGGACGAAGCCTTTACTTTCAATTGGTACAAATAATCTTCTTTTAACACGAATACCTGCTACTTCATGATGAGTGCATAGGCTTCCATTTTCATGCCTCGATGAAATAACAAAGTTTGGAAGTCTTTTCCTAACTCCCTCATCTACCGAAATCTCGACAATAATTCTTCCGAATGCCCTGGCGGGCGGTACATATAAGCCTCCGTTATCATATCGTGCACCCATCCAGGTCCAGTTCGCTGAAAGTGCTCCACTTGAGGAACATACTATGTAGGCTTTCCTGCCAGATAGCACTAATGGCGAAGCAAAATTCATAAACATAGTCTCACCGTAGACTTGAGTATCTGATTCTTCTGGCAAATTTGATGAAATGATTACTTTTTCTTTCTTGTTGCTTGTATAATCCACAAATGTAAATGGAATAATTATCTGTTCAAAGCCTTCGAGTTTACTCATAATAGTTATTTTGTGTTTCTTTTGATTATCCAGCTCCACACCTATCACCAAAAACCTGGCACTCTGAAACGGTTTGAACTGAATTGGTCTTGTTTCAGATAATGCTGCTGCATTAACTATTGTATCAGATGTAGCAATCTGAATTGATTTTTTTGATATTGGTAGCTCATCAACATAAATATCAAGTGATACAATGTTTCCGCCCAATGGAACAGGAGGATTAATAAGTGAAAATATGAAACCATTTTCCTTGACATCATCATTCATAACAATTGCATTTTTCAGACTGCCTTCAACATATGAAAGGACAGTGTGGGTTTTGTCAAGTGTTCTCGTCATAATGGTTCTCCAAAATGTCTAAATAGGAAATATTCAATAACCCTCATAATAATTGGCAATTTAACCTATATTAAAACTATTGATCGAAAAATTTGTTTGTGTAAATAAGTTTATAGTTTGTTTAATATTGTTTAACTATTTTATGAACTAATTCCTTTAGGAAGGGGTAATAAAGAGAATGGTGAAAGTTAAGGTAAGAAACCTAGAAATTGGAAACGGAAAGCCAAGAATAATGGGAATAATAAACTGCAGTCCAGAGTCCTTTTATAAAGATTCTATTTCAGTAGATAAGAAAATTATTTCTGAAAAGGCACTACAAATGGAAGAGGAGGGCGCAGATATAATTGATATTGGAGGAATGTCTACTGCGCCTTATCTTAATACTCTAATTTCAGTTGAAAAAGAACTCAAAAGGTTACGAAACGCAATCAATGCTATAAAAAAGGTATGTAGCATTCCACTTTCGGTAGATACACCACGAGCAGACGTAGCTAATGCTTCCATTGAGATGGGGGTTGATTTAATCAATGATGTGACAGGGCTCAAATATGATGATAAAATGAAGACTATAATTTATTCATCAGGCTTGCCTGTGATAATAGGGGCGTGTGGAAATAGTTACACTGCCTATAGGTCAGGAGATATATCTGAAACACTCGACATTTTACAGGAAAGTATACTCTTAGCAACTCAAAGTGGCATAAATGAAGATAAGCTGATTATTGATCCTCTAATCGGTTTTTTTCGGACGGCGGGAAATAACCCGTTTTTTACAAAAATATCTCATCAAAATTGGTACGAAAGAGACATAGGAATCATAGCGAATCTAAAAAATCTGTCAACTCTCTCAAAACCAATTTGTATCTCAGTTTCAAGAAAATCATTTCTCGGTCATTTATTTAGTCTGACCGAGTCAGAGCGCCTAATACCCTCAATTATTACTCAGGTAATATGTGTGCTAAATGGAGCTGCCATTATTAGGACTCATGATGTTAAAGAAACGAAAGTTGCGCTAGAACTACTCGAACGCTTGTCGAAACGTTTGTCCACTTGAATCTGGTAGAAATTATCTGCGAAACAGTTGGAAGAAACCTATCAGAAGAAAACGCTTATAATCCCAACGTAACTATAAAAATCAAGGAAATATTGGAAGTAAAAGAAGGCTTAACTTTTGATGATGTTCTCCTTATTCCAAAACGGTCTCCTATAATTTCTAGATCTCAAACCGACTTGAAAACAAAATTGTCTAGAAATATGTTGTTAAATATTCCACTAATCAGCGCAAACATGGACACGGTGACTGAATCTAATATGGCAATCGCCATAGCAAAAGAAGGCGGAATAGGCATCATACATAGATTTATGACAATAGCAGATCAGGTCGATGAAATATTAAGGGTAAAAAGATCGGAGTCCGTAATCATTGAGCAGCCGTATACCATTTCACCTTCTAAAACTTCAAATGAAGCGTCTAAGGTAATGCACGAGCTTGGCGTATCTGGCTTGTTGGTAATGGATGATAATCCAAAAAAATTGGTAGGAATAATTACCAACAGAGATATCATGTTTCAATATAATTCAGATACCAAGGTCAGGGATCTTATGACAAAGGATCTTGTTACAGCAAAACAAGGAACTTCTATCGAGGAGGCAAAAGAAATTCTACATAAAAATCGAATTGAAAAACTACCTGTAATTGATGAATCAAATAATATCGTCGGACTTATTACTAGTAAGGATATAATGAAAATGGAACGATATCCATTGGCTTCAAAGGATAAGAAAGGTAGGTTATTGGTTGGCGCAGCCGTCGGAGTAAAAGGAGATTATTTAGACAGAACTGAGGAATTGCTCAACGCTGGAACTGACATCATTGTAGTAGATATTGCTCATGGCCATAGCGACAATGCAATTAATGCTATCAATATGATAAAAAAAGCGTTTCCAAATTGCGAACTAATTGCAGGAAATGTTGCTACTGGAGAAGGAGTAAGAGACCTCGTTAAAGCCGGGGTTGATGCGGTAAAGATTGGAGTAGGATCTGGTTCAATATGCATAACTAGGATTATCACTGGTTCTGGGGTTCCACAACTAACTGCAGTTATTGATGGTGTTAAAGTTGCAAAGGATTTTGATGTGCCCGTGATCTCTGACGGTGGGATAAGGACATCTGGTGATGCTATTAAAGCTTTAGCAGCAGGTGCATCCACAGTAATGATTGGCAGTCTTTTTGGAGGAACTGATGAAAGTCCGGGCAAAACAATAGTAAGACATGGAAAAAAATTCAAGATGTATCGGGGCATGGCATCGTTTTATGCGTCTCTTGGTAGAAAGTATAGAGAAGAGGGATCACAAGTAATAGATGGAGAAGATCCTAATGACTACGTACCTGAAGGTGTTGAGGCAATGGTACCGTATAAGGGAAGCGTTACTGATTTAATTAAGCAGTTTGTAGGTGGCGTCAGATCAGGTCTAAGCTATTGTGGGGCTAGAAACATATCTGAAATGCAACATAACGCAGAATTTGTAAAGGTTACTCCTGCAGGATTCACCGAAAGTCAGCCACATGATGTGGACGTCATGTAGGGTTCAATACTACTTTATTAGTTACTAATGCGTAAAACTAAGAGTAATGGGATCTCATACACTACAAACGTCGTTATTTGATCAAAAAGTTGATGCTGCAACAGAAGGACTAGAACCTTATTATCTTAGCCATTTGAAGACAAAACTATCACAAGAAAACTCCTTAATAATAGCAGAATATATCGCGTCAATGAGAGTTGAGACAAATCTCTCAGACAACCATTTACCAAGTTGACAGAACCAATATCCATGCAATGTCCGAATCCCACACACTTGTTACTGATTTTAGCACACGATCAATACAGACACCATTAGCGTCAAGGCGGTGAAAACCTCAGGGTTAACTCCTTATTTTTATTTTTTAGATTACTTCCTTTGCTTTGCTACCATTTCTTTACATATTTTTGAACATTCTCGACATACTTTCGCACATTGTTTACAATGGTCCATATCATGTTCATCACATTCCTCACTACAATCTTCGCATACTTTCGCACAGTAGTCACAGAACTCTTTTGCACGGTTACTGTCACGAGACATATGTTTGGATGCAGATCTGCATACATCAGCACAATAGAAACAGAGCTCTACACATTCCAGAAGGGTATAATTAACGTCTCGTAAACATAGAGTGCCACAGTAATCACATGAATTTGCACAATGATTACATGCTTCAATACATTCTGCATATTTGGGATTATGAAATGAACTTGTATTTGTAATAGAACTCATGTCTACCCTGTAACCAATATTTTATTTAAGAGTTGAAAACTGCAAACTCGTCAGAGAATATATTTAGATTAGGTAAGTTTTACGTCAAGTATCCTTCTAAGACTTCGCTTTTTTGAATTTTGAGCTACGCATTATTTTATGGTAAATCAAGTATCCTACTAGGATAATTACTGCAGCAATAGCACCAATCCTTAGGAAGTCTCTAAACATTGCCGATGAGTTAGAAGATTCAATATTTTTTGATGAAAATTGTTGAAAATTTTGTATTTTATTCATCTCTGAAGGCTTCGTAGGAACATCTAACTTTACCAGTTGTGGATATAACAATGATAGAACAAGACCGTCATTCTCTAATAATGATGCCCGTATCATAAGGGTGTGGTTTCCAGCTATAGCCTTCTCTGTTTCTGCTTTAAGGTGTATAGTTGCATTTCTCTTTGGAACATCCATCAAGTTAACGCTCAGGGCTTGTGAAGTGTATCCAATTCCTTGAAGTCCAGAATCAGTCATCCCAACAACAGATAGTTCAGTATCATTTGCCAATACTAGAGAAGATATGTTCTTGTCTAGAGTTAATGCTATGTTAACAGGAAAAGATTCACCTGCCTTCAGAGTTATAGGTGTGATATCAGTATTAGTAGAAGCTGATTCGTTCTTAGTGACCAGCATATTGAGCGGCACCTGCAAAGTATTATCAAGATATCCTATTTTGTTTGATGCCCATTCTGTAAACCGGAGTTTCTTCTTATCTTGAGACACTGTCAAGAATAATGAAGTCGCAAGGGGTCCTGTAGGAATTTCAAATTCAGTCATGATTCCATTATCGGAGGATATCTTTGCTATCTTGTTACCACCGTGTTCAGCGAAAAAAATATTTCCAGCTTTATCCGACACAACTTGACTTGGAAGAGACATTGGAAGTGCCTGTGAAGGTGAGGTCCAATATGAAGTATAATTCCTTAAATCAGAACTTAAATTAGAAACGAGGACTCTGCTAGAACCATGATCCGATACAAACATTTTTTCAAACCCTTTACTTGGACAGTTGCTATGCCAAACGGGGAGAAAAAATCTGGTTTTTCTAAAGAAATTGGATACATCCCGCTACTTTTTATTCCAGGAAATAGTAACCAGGGTTCAACTCTTAAAATGCTGTTTGCATACGAAAGGGTAATCCACAAAACCCCCTTAGAATCAAAAGTAAGTAGTGTGGGACCGCTATTGTCTCCTGTAGGATATTCTGTAATCTCTTTGGATTCAATATCTAGAGTTCCTATATTATTTCCAATTATCTCTGTGAACCATACAAGCTTTTTGTCTGGTGAAAATGCAAGTCCCATTATTCCAGACTCATTGGTTGGAATAGGGAATAATTCTATTTCGTTACTTTTTATGTCAAACTTTCCAAGGGAATTTGTTCTAGCATCAGTAAACCAAATTACATTACTTGTATTATCAAATAGTAGCTGACCTCCTGCAAGGTTTATTACTGCAGTGTCAACTGTAGTGTTACCAGGAATACTATAGTTGGTAAAATTGTGACCATTTGACATTTTCATGATCATACTGCCGTTTGCTGTCGCATGGTAGAACCAAACATTCTCTTCACTGTCTGTAGCTATTCCCTTTAAACCTCTCTCGTTTATCGGAATTTTGAACTCTTTTATGAAATTGCTACGTTTTTCATATGTGACATAATTTGGGTTCGATGACTGTTGTGCCTGAAGCTGTTTCGATGGAGATGCGAAAAAAGTGCAAGTGAAACTCAGAATGAGTGTTACGACAATTAAACTTCCACTGAGTTGTAATAACAATGATAAATTGGCACACGTTCTGCAGTAACTTTAGTCTTTAGATATGAAATTCCTATATGATAAAATAATGCTTATGGCAGATAAAGATATGGGAAATATTATTTATATTTCGTCGATATTCTCCCTAGTTTTATTAATATTTTTTACAACTTTTCAAAACTCATTCTCCCTAGTAAATAGTAAAAGCCCATTTTCAGAAAGCAATGCAAAAATTGAGAATATCTCAAGTAGCACTTCTGACGGAAAGTATTTTGTGAATTTGCAATATGGTCCAGAAATAAAAAACGGAGAACCTACCTTTTTTATGGTTAACATGTTTGAAAATAATAAAGACAAGCAAACTAGTATGCGTCATGTAGACTGCGATTTTATTATCCAAAGAGATGGAATTGAGCTATACAAGATGTCTACCAAGTATGGGGAACCTTTTTATCACTCAATTAATGGCGTTATGTTACCATCATTCCGATTTAGTGATTCTGGCAAGTATACAATATCTGTTGAAATCGCAGCACAATTTTTTATTCCCATAACACCAGAATATGCTAACTTTAGTGCAATTGTTACTCCCACCCCAGACGGAGACTTAAAAATTACTTTATCAGCTTAGATGCATTAAGATTTCTGCGAGATTTTTTTACGCAAATTTAGCTGTCATTAATACATAATATAAAACTAAATGCAAGATCAACAGAACCCGAATACATGCAGTGTCCGAATCCCTCCCACGCGCCTGGAATTTAAATTCTTTATAAATTTATTGACTATTTAAAAAAATTGGCTGTATCAATAGAATTCATGGTTCATATTAAGTCGATAAATCTCATTACCTTAAATTAGTATAATCATTATTGATAGTAAAATTTGTGTTTCTCTTTCCTAAAAAGAAAAAAAAGGGGGGAAGTAGTTACTGATTTCTGGTTCTAATTTTAGTTCTCATCGTCATCATCATTGTCGTCATCATTGTCGTCATCATTGTCGTCATCATTGTCGTCATCATTGTCGTCATCATTGTCGTCATCATTGTCGTCATCATTGTCGTCATCGTT
>Ga0207428_10000193_pt1 | contig 84889 bp, 79 predicted proteins | sample RhiMethybrSRZTD1_FD_187600 | JGI IMG/M metagenome (GOLD analysis project Ga0207428, IMG submission 187600) | Populus rhizosphere microbial communities from Tennessee, USA - Rhizosphere MetaG P. TD hybrid SRZTD1 (SPAdes) (version 3) | ecosystem: Host-associated > Plants > Roots > Rhizosphere >... | reverse complement strand
CTCGCCGAAGTCGCCGACCAGCACGCGGCCGAGCCAGAGACCGTACTGCACCACGACCGGCCGATCCAGGTGGTAGCGCGTGCGGATGGCTGCGACCGCGGCCGGGTCGTTCTCCTCGCCGGCCAAGGCCTCCGCCGCGTCGCCAGGGAGCAGCTGCTGCAGCGAGAAAATGAGCACCGAGACGAAGAACAGCGTGGGCACTAGGATCGCGATCCGGCGCGCCACGTAGAGCCAGAGCGCCATGCCGATCAGTTCAGCTTGAGGCCTCGGAAGCGGATGATCCCGTCGGGGTAGGGCGTGAAGCCCTGCACCCGGCTGCTGAATGCGGTGAACACGCGGCGGTGCCATAGGATCAGGCGCGGCACGTCCTTCGCCATGATCTCGGTGGCCTGATCGTAGAGCTTCTTGCGCTCGGCCTGATCCGCGACCTGCCGGGCCTTGGTGAGCAGCGCGTCCACGTCGGCGTTGCAGTAGTGGCTGTCGTTCTGCGCGCCCTTGCAGGTCGTGAACGAGAAGACGTTGCCGTCGGGGTCGGGCCGGCCGCTCCAGAACGTGAAGTAGGCCTCGAAGTCGCCCTTGCGCCCGGACTGCAGCATCGTCACGTTCTCCTGCGTCTGGAGGTTCGCGGTGATGCCGGCCTCCGCCCACATAGCTTGCAGGATCAGCGACGCCTCCTGTCGATCGCGCTCGGGGGGCACCACCAGCGTGAAGGCGAGGCTCGACTGGCCCGCGTCCTTGAGGAGCTGCTTCGCCTTCGCGACGTCGCGCTTGGCGACCGGCACCTTGTGGTCGTAGTACGGGTTGGCGGGGCTGATGAACTGGTTGCCCGCGATGTACTCGCCATTGAACACGGTCTTCACCAGCGTCTCGCGGTCGATCGCGAGATCCAGGGCCTGGCGCACGCGGGCGTCCGCGAAGACCTTGCTCTTCGCGCCGTTCGCCACGTTCAGGGGGATCATCTGGTAGCCGAGCTCGGGCACGCCGGTCACCTTCAGCTTCGAGTCGCCGCGGATCTCGGCCAGGTCGGTGGGCGACGCGCGCTCGATCATCTGCAGGTCGCCGGAGCGCAGGCTGGCGAGGCGCGAGGTGGAGTCGGTGATGGGCACGAACTCGATGCGGTCGATTGAGAAGGCGCCCTTGTCCCAGTAGTCGGCCACCTTCTCCATCACGATCTTGCCCTGGGCCACCCGCTGCACGAGCTTGTAGGGGCCGGCGCAGACCGGCTGGGTGCCGAGCTTGTCACCGAGGGCCTTGGCGGCCTTGGGCGAGACCATCATGCCGGCGCGGTCGGTCAGCGCGGCGAGCAGGGGCACCAGCGGTTGCGAGAGGTTGAACCGCACCGTGAGGTCGTTGACGGCGTCCACGCTGGCGATCTCGGCGATCTCCGACTTGCGGAAGGAGCCCGGCGTGTTCTGGTGGCGCTCGATGTTGAACTTGACCGCCTCCGCGTTGAACGGCTCCCCGTCCTGGAAGCGCACGCCCGGGCGCAGTTTGATCACGATCGACTTGCGGTCGGCCGCCCACTCGTAGCCGGTGGCGAGCTGGGGCACGATCTTGAGGTCGGGGGTGACGTCGAAGAGCTTGTCGCAGAGCGCGGCGAAGACCAGGCGGCCGGTGTAGGCGCGACTGATCGTCGGGTCGAGCGCGTCCGGATCGTCGTTGAGCCCGATGCGGAGCACGCTCTGGGCGCGTGCCGGGGCGGGTAGGAGCAGCAGGATCGCGGTCAGGGTGGTCAGGATGGCTCTCACGGGGGGGTCTCCTCCGACGGAATCTTGCGGGGGCGGAGGCGGCACTGTCAAGACGGGCCTGATCGCGGTACTGTATCCGCCCCGGTCCTTTACTCGAGGAGGAGCGATCGAATGCCACGGATCATCGACATGGAGTGCAGCGTGCCGTACGGGGCGAACGTGGAGAAGAAGTCCGCGGCGGCCCCAGCGGAGGCGGCGGCCGGCGCGACCGAGCAGCCCGCCGGCTACGGCATGGCGAACTACGGGCGGATCTTCCGCGCCCGGCGCGAGGGCGCCGACCACCGTCCGGACGAGGAGCTGGACGACTACGTCGAGAAGCTCGGCAAGCTCGGCATTGTGCGCTCGGTCCCCTTCGGCATCTCGAATGAGGAGCAGGCGCAGCTCCTGCACCGGTTCCCCGGCCGCTTCCTCGGACTGGCCCGGATCAGCATCATCGCATTCCACGGCATGAGCGGGGTGCGCGAGCTGGAGCGACTGGTGCGCGACGAAGGCTTCTGCGCCCTGGGCGTCTCGGCGCTGGTGGACTGCATTCCCGCGAGCGACCGCCGCTACTACCCGCTCTACACCAAGGCGGCCGAGCTGGGCATCCCGGTACGCATCTACTCCTCGATGAACTACGCCAACGATCGCCCGTATGACCTCGGCCACCCGCGCAACCTCGACCAGGTCGCGATGGATTTCCCCGAGCTCAAGATCATCGGCGGGCTCGGCGGCTGGCCCTGGGTGAACGAGATGGTCGCGCTGGTGCGCCGGCATCCGAACCTGTACATGGACACCTCCGCGCATCGCGGACGGTACCTGGGCCAGCCAGGCTCGGGCTGGGAGATGCTGATGCAGTTCGGCAACACGCTGATCCAGGACAAGGTGCTGGTTGGCCTGTCGGCCGGCCTGGTCGGGCAGCCGTACGAGACGCTGATCCAGGAGTACCTTGCGCTGCCGCTGAAGGACGGGGTCAAGGAGAAGTGGCTCTACGGCAACGCGGCCCGCGTCTTCGGGCTGGCATGACCGTGATGAACGAGCCCCTCGCGCTGCCTGGCGCCGGGCGCGGTGGCGCGCTCGCCGGGGTGGTGATCGTGGAGTTGGCGGAGACGCTCGCCGGTGAGATGGCGGGCGGGCTCCTCGCCGATCTCGGGGCCACCGTGATCAAGATCGAGCCAGCGACCGGCTCGCCGATGCGGCGGCGCGGTCCTGGTCTCGACGGCGAGGACTCGCTCGCCTTTCAGTCGGAGAATCGCGGGAAGTATTCGGTGAGGGCCGAGCTCGCGGATCTCTCGGCCGAGCCGTGGCTCGCGCGGCTGCTCGCCACCGCCGACGCGCTGGTGGAGGACCTGGGGCCGGGGCGGCTCGAGGCGGCGGGGCTCGGGCCAGAGGCGCTCGAGCGCCGCAACCCGCGGCTCGTCACCCTGCGCATCTCGCCCTTCGGGCAGACCGGCCCGCTGGCGGGCGTCCGTGGCGACGACCGCATCGCGCAGGCGTTCTCCGGTGTGCAGTTCGTCACCGGGTTCCCGGACCGTCCGCCGCTGGCGGTCACCGTGCCGCTGGCCGAGAGCTGGACCGCGATCCTCGGAGCGAGCGGGCTCCTGATGGCGCTCTTTCACGCCCGGCGCAGCTGCCGCGGGCAGGTGGTGGACATCGGCCTCTACCAGACCGCGCTGCGGATGCAGGAAGAGGTGGTCGTGCGCCACGACCGCACCGGGACAGTGGCCGAGCGGCTCGGCACCGAGTCGCCCATCGTGGTGCCGGCGAACGTCTACCGCACGCGGGACGGCGGATGGATCGCGGTGTCCGGCGCGGGCGACCAGCCCTTCGCCCGCCTCTGCGAGGCAATCGAGAAGCCCGATGCGCCGAAGGATCCACGGTTCGCCACGCCGGCGGCGCGACTCGAGAACCGGCCCGCCTCCGACGAGCTGGTGGGTACGTGGATCGCCGCGCACGACCAGGCCGACGTCGAGGCTCGCTTCGCCGCGGCCGGCGTGGCCGGGACCGCGGTGCGCTCGGCGGACGACATCGTGGGGGACGCGCACGTGAAGGCGCGCGAGGCCATCGTGCGTCTCACGTCGGCGACCGGAGCGGAGTTTCTCGCGCCCGCGGCCGTGCCGAGGCTCTCGCGGACCCCGGCCGCGCCTCCGCGGCGCGCCCCCCGGCTCGGGGAGCACACGGACGCCGTCCGGTCGGCGATCGAGTGGCTCGAGGCCCGGGCGCGAGTCAATTTGCCCCTGACGTCTTCCAGCGGATGGGGCCCGCTGCGCGGGGTCCGCGTGCTCGACCTCTCGCAATGGCTGGCCGGCCCCGCGGCCGCCGCCCTGCTCGGCGACTTCGGCGCCGACGTGATCATGGTCGAGCTGCCGAGCGTGGCCGCGGATGCCCAAGGCCGCAAGAGCCCGGGCTTCGTCGTCACCAACCGCAACAAGCGCAGCATCACGCTCGATGTGCGCGCGCCCGTTGGACGGGAGGCGTTCCTCGAGCTGGTCCGGCAGAGCGACGTGATCGTGGAGAACTTCCGGCCCGGCACGCTCGAGCGCTGGGACCTCGCTCCGGCCACTCTCCTCGCGGCCAATCCGCGACTCGTGCTGCTGCGATCGTCCGGCTTCGGGCAGAGCGGGCCCTACACCGCCCGCGCCGCATTCAACCCGGTCGGGCTCGCCTTCGGCGGGATCACCTACCTCAACGGCTGGCCGGACCGCCCGCCGGTGCGCGACGGGGTCATCGCCGGCGACTACTCCACCGCGCTCTTCAACGTGCTGGGCATGGTGGCCGCGCTGCTGCGGCGCGACGCGGACGGCCAGGGTCAGGTGGTGGACACCGCGATGTTCGAGGCCGCCCTCCGGCTGACCGGCGACCTGCTGGCGGTGCGCAGCGCGCTCGGCATCCGCCGCGAGCGCGAAGGCGGGGCGTCGCCGCTCTATCCGGCCAGCGTCACCGTCGAGGCCGCCGACGGCCGCTTCGTGGCGGCGTCGGCTCCATCCTGGAGCGACGTTGCCGAGGCCCTCACGCGGCTGGGCCGGCGGCCGCCCGAGGATCGCGACGGCGTTCGCGAGGACGTGGCCAAGCTGGTCGGCACGCTGCCCGCCGCCGAGGCGGTTGCCGCGCTTCGCAGGGCCGGGCTGGCCGCGAGCGCGGTCAACTCAGTGGCCGACCTGGTGCGCGAGCCGCATTGCTGGAGCCGCGGCGATCTGGTTCGGCTCACCCATCCGGAGATGGGCGAGATCGTCACGCAGGGGATCGTGCCGTTGCTCTCGCGCACCCCGGGCCGGGTGGCCGGCTGGTCGCCCCGGCCGGGATCCGACAATGAGACCGTCTTCGGAGGGCTCCTGGGTTACACGACGGCCCGGATCCGCGAGCTCGGCTGAGTCGAATGTTTCCGGGGCTTCGCATAGTGTAGCTTGAAGGCACGCGCCTGTAGCTCAGCCGGATAGAGCACTGGCCTTCTAAGCCGGGGGTCGGGGGTTCGAATCCCTCCAGGCGCGCCATTTGTTCACGAGGACTTGCGGCGTACAGCCTGAAAGTCCCTCACGGCGCGGTGCCGGTTTTGGTGCCGGTTCTGCTCCCCGGAACGCTTAGCGCCAGCTTCTCCACCGCTGCCCGAATGTGGCCGGGGCTCAGGTGCGCGTAGCGCTGCACCATCGCCTGACTCTTCCAGCCCCCGGCTCGCTGAACCGTGTAAAGGTCCGCACCCGCCATTGCCAACCGACTAGCGAACGTGTGTCGGGAGTCGTGAAAGCGGAAGTCGTGGATGGCAGCGGCACGCAGGGCAGGGCGCCAGACCCGCTCGAAGTTGTGCAGGAAGCGCCCCTCGGGTGAGCAAAACACGTAGGGACCGCTCACGCGCTGCTCGCGCTTGAGGGTTCGGAGAGCTTCGAGAGCCACCCGGTTGAGCGCCACCCACCGGCCATCGCCGGCCTTGTCACGGCGGACCCGAAGCGCCCCGGTCGCAAAGTCCACATCCTCCCATCGAAGCGCGGGTAACTCGCCCCGACGCATTTCCCTATGTAAGGCCGTCGTCATGAAGGGGCGCGGGCTGGCGGGTAGGGCGTCAAGTAGGCGTGCCTCCTCCTCGACGGATAGGCACCTGTTCCGCGCGTTGTGCTCACGCGTCAGTCGCACAGCGGCGACGGGGTTGTGGCCAACGTGGCTGCCATGGCGGATGGCGCGGTTGCAGACGGCGTTGAACAGCTTCAAGTGATGGTTCACGGTGGCGACGGCCCGTCCCTCCGCAGCGAGCGAACTTGAGTTCCTCGACGTCTTTGCTATTCACGTCGCTGGCAAGGCGGCTGCCGAAGCGTGCCCGCAGTCGCGCGGCCCTCGCTAGATCAGCGCCATAGATCGGGTCAGGGTCCGGGCGGCGGCCCGCTGAACTGCCCGCCACGTCGGGGACTTCGTCGCTTCAACTAATGCACAATGTCCCGAAGTCGGGTCTTCAGTATGAGCTCTGCCCCGCTGGCGATGCGCTCGACAATCGTTGCCGCTGGCAGAATATCCTCGATCAGCCCGACGCCTTGGCCAGCGTAATTCGCCATGAGCTCCGCGCGTCCCCTCGACGTGGATTGTCGGCATGACAACTGAAATGGGCTTGACGTCAACGATCTCGTCGCCGCGTCGCATCCGGCCAATGCTGTCTTCCAGTTTCTCCGTCCCGTCCGTCAGTGCACTGCGGAGCACCCGCACAGGCGAATGGGGCGGCCATCCAATGTGATGAAGCTCCGTATGCACGGTATCCACCTCACGCGCCGAAATGAGTCTCTTCTTGTAGTCTGGATGCGCCTCGGATTCATTCGTCGCGATAAACCGCGTGCCGATCGATGCGGCGTCAGCTCCCGCGGCCAGAACGGCCGCCAGTCCCCTGCCGTCTACGATTCCCCCTGCCGCGATGACCGGTGTGTCGGGGACGGCGTTGATGATCGAGATCAACAATGGAAGGAGCCCGATTGTCCCGCGTACATGCCCTCCCGCCTCCACGCCTTGCGCGATGACTAGGTCCACGCCTCCGTCAACAGCCTGGCGAGCTTCGTCGGTGGTTCCTACCTGATGCATCACGGCCATCCCGGCGCCATGGCAACGCGGAACGAAGGCGACGGCGTCGCCCCAGAAAAAGGGACGCTACTGGGACCCGCTCTTCAATGCAGACAGCAAGTTGGGCGTCGAGTGCTTGAGTAGTCGCTACAGGGATGAGGAAATTGACGCCGAATGGTTGCGTGGTCATGGTGCGGGTAAGCCGTATTTGCATCCTGACAAATTCGGGCGTCTGAAAGGCATTGCGAGCATGCCGAGGCCGCCTGCATTGCAGACTGCGGCCACCAATTCCGCGCGCGCCAGGCTCCCAATCGGCGCCTGCACGATTGGATGCCGTATCCTCAACTTCTCAGTCAGCCTAGTCGTGAGTATCTTGGCGCCCTCCCTACTCTCAATCTTCGATCGGCTACTTGTTCAGAATTCAGAATCACTGTACGAGGAATGTCCTTCGAGTTGGCAGCGCCCGCCGCCATCCGCGACGGCTGCGAGCCCCGTTGAATGGTGTCGCGACACCTCCACTACTGGATCACGTGGTCCGCGCGCTGCAGGAGCGCCGGTGGAATCGTCAGGCCGAGGGCCTTGGCGGTCTTGAGGTTGATGACGAACTGGAACTTCGTCGGTTCTTCGATGGGCAGGTCGCCGGGCTTGGCGCCTTTGAGGATCCTGTCAACGTAGGTGGCGGCAAGTCGGGACATTGCGAGGCCGTCGATCGAATACGTCATCAACCCTCCCGCATCCATGAGCGCCTGACTCCCGGACATCGTCGGCAACCGGTTGCTCAGAGCGAGGGCGCTGATCTGGGCTGACTGCAAGGCCACCACTTGATCGCTAGCCACGAAGATCGCTCCGGCACGGCCCTTCAGCGCATCGCGGAACGCCGTCGCGACGTCGTCGGGTCCCGTAATGCTGAAAAGCTGGACCTGGATGGCGAGCGTTCGAGCTGCCGCCTCTACTCCCTTCAGCCATGGAGGATTCAATGGGTTGCCCGGATTGCCCAGGATCGCTATGCGTTTGACCTCCGGGACGGCTTCCTTCAAAAGCGATAACTGCTTTGCGGCAAGCTCCGGACCAAAGGAGGTCAGCCCAGTGAGATTCTTGCTTGGTCGGCCGAGGCTCGTTGTGAGTCCGAGGTAGACGGGATCACCCACGTTGACCATGACGATGGGGATCGACGTTGTCGCGTCGCGAGCCGCCAGGGCCGCCTGGGACGCCGTCGCGACGATCAGGTTTGGGGCAATGCGGACGAGGTCTGTCGCGAGCTGGGGAAGACGGTTTAGCTGGCCCTCCGCCCACCGGTATTCGATGATGATGTTCTGGCCTTCGACATAGCCCAGATCACGGAGACCCTGCCGGAATTGTTCCACGAAGGGCGACGCGGTGGCAGTACCACCCGAGAGAAAGCCGATCCGGTAGACTTTCGGCGCCTGCTGCGCCTCGGCGGCGAGCGGCGCGGCGCGGAGGCTACCGGGGAGCAGTGCTAGGAAGGTGCGTCGCTTCATTACGAGGGACGAATTCGGGGCTTGAGGTACGCGGGCCGGGCTCATCCGCTAATGGCTCCCATGCGGCAGGGAGTCTATCAGAGATGCGCCCGGAGCCCCGCACCCGGCCAGGGGGCTCGCACGAGGGGATTTTCGTCTGCTCGATGCGGCCATTGAGAAGCTGCGCACCCAGAAGAACACGCGCCCTCTGGGCGACGCCCTGGCCGAGCGCATGCGGCTCCAAACCGTCGAGCGCGCGGAGGGCTACGGAGCGGAGGCCGAGACACGACCTCGCCTTCGCGGGCGTGTGATCGCCTGGTCCTCGCCGGCCGGGCAGGAGATGTAGGTGGCGCTCGCCTGCATTGCCCTCGCGGCCTGGTTCATGTGGACGGCCCGCAAGGAGGCCGGCGAGAGAGCGGCCCTGAGCACGGTGGGGCGGCGACCGGTCAAGGGTCAGGACGAACACCGCGCCGCACGCGCCCCCGACCAGAGCTAAGAATCCCCGAGCCTCATTCGCGGGTCGGTGTCCGAGCGCGCAAGGCTCACCGGGGATGTACGCGACCGAAATACAGGCCGATCAGCCCGATCGCGAGAAGCAGCACAGAACTCGGCTCCGGGACGGAGATACTGCTGCCCGTCAAGGGATAACGTGTTCCTGAGGCTGCCGAAAGCGAGGCATTCGGAACCGGCCGGCCGTCTACGTCGAGAAGATCGACCGATGAAAGAGTGATGGTGTCTGCGAAGTCCGTGACGCCTACGAAGTTTGCGGGGCTAGTGGGATCCAACTGCACTCGCGACAGAGATATCATCCGCAACTCAACGGTGTTCGGCTCCCCGTAGACGATACCGAAATCGAACTGCGCCCTGAAATGGTCGTACTCCGCAGCGTCCAGGGTGAGGACGCGGTCATTGAAGCGAAAGATAGAGTTTGTTACTAGCCCCAACAGCTGCGTGCGTGCGAAGCCATCCGAGTTAATGCTGCTGAGCTCCGCATGGTTCTCCCCCGAAATATCGAAGGTGTAGACGAGACGGCCGAGTGTGCCGGCAGGGAGACCCTGAGGCGTGAGGATGTCCTCGCTTTGCGCTTCTGCGACCGCCTGGTTCAGGACATTGGAAGGGCCGGTGCTCTGCACCAGAAACAACGCTTCCGTTCCCATGGTGACAAACCCGGCGTTGGCTTTTGCGGACCCGGCTGCAGTGAAATTGCCGCAATCAGCGTTGACCGGTCCGACGAACGTAGCCGCGCTGCCGCTTTCGGCTAGCGTTTGGCCGCAGAGGGTGACAGCCGCGCTCGTGATGAGACCCGCCACCGCAGGTCCGGGGCCGGCGAAGAGCGGGGAGAGTAAGGAGACGGCCGCTACGATCCAAAGCCTCGCCATCACGCGTCGTCCATACGTATCCACGTTCGTCCTCCTGGAAGTGGCCGGTCTTAGTCCAGTGGCCCTTGACGAACGATCACATTCCATCGGACTTCGCTTCCGAAGCGGCGGCGGAAGCAACAGCCGTTGGAGGGTAGACGACATCAACACCCTCCGCCCGCGCTCCCCCATCGCGTATCCCCGTTCCCGTGCTGTCAGCCCCCCCCCCAGCTCCGCACGCTGGAGTCCCGCTGGAGCCGTAGGCACAGCGCACATGACCGGATTCCGCGCGGCCGCCGGCGCCATCGAGGCTGATCGGGATGCTACCCAGGCACACCCTCGTCGTCAAGCCACGCAGAGGAGAGCGAGCGACATGGGGAGCGGGATGTGGAACGTGCGAATGAGGTTGTCCAGCGGCCCGTGCGAGTCTGCATAGTCCTTGGTAAAGAGGCGGCGGCGCCCCGACACCGGCAAGGAGTAAGAAGTGATTCCGCCGTCGCGAGCCAACGCGGCCGGGGGCGACTCTATATCAACCAGCGAATTCGTTCCTAGCGCGAAGTCACAAGGCACTCCCTGATACGCTCTTCGCGCAGCCGTGACCACTCTCTCCGGTCAATTCTTGCGTCCAGCGATTCCTCCGCGACCACGACGCACGACTCGAAGCGCTGCCAGGCGGTTATCCACCGATGGAGAAGGAAGCCGCCGACGAAGCCGACGGGGAGGGAGAGTACGACCGCGAGGATCACTGCCCTCGGCGGAGTCACCCAAGCAGCTCCGTCACCGGCATGCCGAGGGCCTTGGCAAGTCTCCGCCGACGCATCAGCAAGTCGCCTAGCGGCCGAGCGAAAGCCAGTCGACGACAACAGAGCGGATGGCAATGCGCGCGCCGAGCGTCCGTCCCGACGCTCGGCTCACCAGCGTGCCGATCCGCCGGACGAGCGTCGCAATGCCGAGGCCTGCGGCGACGATGGGGAGGAGGGCCATCCCGATGGCGGCGTAGGCGACGAAGAAGACGCCGAGAACCGCGCCGGTGAGTACCCGGATCGCGATGCGGCCCGAACCCGTTGCCCCGGCAACGAGCGTGCGCACGGGCCGAAATTAACACCGTCAATAGCGCCCCGTCCAGATTAATGTGCCAAACCGCTCGGGACCGTGTGGTCTAATGCGCCGAAAGGGCGCCGGGAAATGGGCGCCGATCGTCATCCCCCAACAACGGAGGAGGGCCTTCCCATGAGACGCCTCGTCGCCCTGCTCGTCGCGCTCCTGTTCATGGCCGGCATGGCCGGTCTCCCGGACGCCTTTGCCCAGACGCCGCCCGCCAAGAGCGAGGCGAAGCCCGCCGCCAAGGATGCCGCGAAGCCGGCGACCGACGCCAAGAAGGACATGGGCAAGCACGACCCCATCGACATCAACTCGGCGTCGGCGGAGGAGCTGAAGGCGATTCCCGGGATCGGGGACGCCTACTCGAAGAAGATCATCGACAACCGGCCCTACAAGCGGAAGGACGAGCTAGTCCAGAAGAAGGTCGTGCCGCAGGCGACCTACGACAAGATCAAGGACCACATCGTCGCCAAGCAGAAGTAGCCGTTCGGGCGCCGATAAGGGGCCATCCGCTTCGTTGCCGCCCTCTACCGCACCCTCAACGTACAGGGAGTACGCCTCGGGTGCGGTTTTCGGGCGGCGCCTCGCGGCTGACCCCTTCTCGCCGCCCGGGGGTTCTGAAGCGACGAGAAGCGCCTAGCCCCCGGCCTTGGCGGCGGGCACGCCGGCAGTGGCCGGCTGACCGTTCCCCTCCGCGTGGCCGTCGGCCGCGCATGCCTCCACGGCTCCGCGGTGGATCGACAGGTCCGTGATGCTCGGGTGCTCGCCGCAGAGCGGGCACTTGGGATCCCGCCGCAGCTTCACCTCGCGGAAGCGCATGCCGAGGGCGTCGTACGTCATGAGCCGCCCGATGAGGGGCTCGCCGATCCCCAGCAGCACCTTGATCGCCTCGGTGGCCTGCACCACGCCGATGATGCCTGGGAGCACGCCCAGGACGCCGGCCTCGCTTCAGGACGGGACCAGGCCCGCCGGGGGCGGGGTCGGGTAGAGGCAGCGGTAGCACGGGCCCTGGTTCGGGGCGAAGACGCTGGCCATGCCCTCGAACTGGAAGATGGAGCCATGCACGTTGGTCTTGCCCGCCAGGTAGCACGCGTCGTTGACGAGGTAGCGCGTGTCGAAGTTGTCCGACCCGTCGACGATCAGGTCGTAGTCCTTGATGATGTCCATCACGTTGTCCACCTCGATGCGAGTGGGCAGCGAGATGACGTTCACGTCGGGATTGAGGGCCTTGATCGCCTCGGTCCCGGACTCGACCTTGGGGCGTCCCACGTCTTTGGTGGAGTGAAGGATCTGCCGCTGGAGGTTCGACACGTCCACGACGTCGCCGTCCATCAGGCCGATGGTGCCGACGCCCGCGGCGGCGAGATAGAGCGCCGTCGGCGAGCCGAGCCCGCCGGCGCCGATGAGCAGCACCTTGGAGCGCAGGAGCTTGCGCTGCCCCTTCTCGCCGACCTGCGGGAGGAGGAAGTGGCGGCTGTAGCGCTGGATCTGCTCGGTGGTGAGGGGCCGGTCCTTGGCCACGGGCAGGCCGGACTGCGCCCACTTCTGGAACCCACCCTGCAGATTGATGACGTTCTCGTAGCCCAGCTCCTTGAGCTGGCGGGCCGCGAGCATGGAGCGGAGGCCGGTCTGACAGTAAAGGACGAGCGGCGTGGTGGGCTCGGGCGCCACCGTGCCGATCCTGAACTCGAGGAACCCCCGGCTGATGTTGGCGGCGTCCTCGATATGGCCATCGCGATACTCGTCGGGATCGCGCACGTCGACGACCACGACGGACTCACCGGCGTCCAGCCGGCGCTTGAGGTCCGCCGGGCTTTGCTCGGGCACGACCTGCCGCGCCTCGGCCAGCATCTCCTTCAACGTCTTCATCCCTGCCCCCCCGTTGACCTTTTAGATTACTCCTATTCCCGGTCGGATGCAGGGGCAAGACTGCTATAATCGGCTGAGAAATGAAAGGGTTAATCCTCTCCGGAGGACGGGGAACCCGGCTTCGCCCCATCACCTACACCTCGGCGAAGCAGCTCGTCCCGGTCGCCAACAAGCCCATCCTCTTCTATGGCATCGAGGCCCTGGCGGCGTCCGGCATCCGGGAGATCGGGATCGTGGTGGGCGACACCCACCAGGAGATCCGCGACGCCGTGGGCGACGGCCGCCGCTGGGGGGTCACGGTGACCTACATCCAGCAGGAAGCCCCGCTCGGGCTGGCCCACGCCGTCTTGACCGCCGAGCACTTCCTCGGGGGCGACACCTTCTGCATGTATCTCGGCGACAACCTGATCCTCGAGCCGCTCGCGCCGCTGGTCGAGCGCTTCCGCACCGCGAAGCCCAACTGCCAGATCCTGCTCGCGCGGGTGCCCGATCCCACCCAATTCGGCGTGGCGGAGCTGTCGGGCGACAAGGTGAAGCGGCTCGTCGAGAAGCCGAAGGCGCCGCCATCCGACCTCGCGCTGGTCGGGGTCTACATGTTCGACGCCAACATCCTGCGCGCGGCGAAGGCCATCACGCCGTCGGCGCGCGGCGAGCTCGAGATCACCGACGCCATCCAGTGGCTGATCGACTCCGGGCACACGGTGCGGCCGCACGTGATCGAGGGGTGGTGGAAGGACACGGGTAAGCTCGAGGACATGCTCGAAGCCAACCGCATCATTCTCGACCGGCTGGAGCCGCGCAGCGAGGGCATCGTCACCGACTCCGAGATCCACGGCAAGGTCGTGATCGAGCGGGGGGCCCGCGTGGTGCGAAGCACGGTGCGCGGGCCGGCCATCATCGGGCGCGACGCCGTGGTCGAGCACGCCTACATCGGCCCGTTCACGTCGGTGGGCGAATCGGTGGTGGTGCGCAACAGCGAGGTGGAGCACTCGATCCTCCTCGAGGGCTCGAGCATCGCGGACGTGGGCGGCCGCATCGAGTCGAGCCTGATCGGCAAGAACGCCTCCATTTACCGCACGCAGGGCAAGCCGCAGTCGTTCACCTTCATGCTGGGCGACCGCAGCGAGGTGGGGCTCATCTGATGAATCTCGGCGACGCCGCCAAGCGGGCCTTCGCGCTCCAGGATTACACGCCGCAGGCCCCGATCGGCGGCGTGGAGATCATCGACCTCAAGCGGTTCGTGGACGACGGGGGGTCGTTTCTCGAGCTCGGGCGCCTCACCGCGGGCGCGCATGCCGCGCTGCGCGGCTTCGAGGTGAAGCAGATCAACTACAGCGAGATGGACCCCGGGGTGATCAAGGCCTTCCATCTCCACCGCCGGCAGACCGACGTGTGGTTCGTTCCCCCCGACGCCCGCATGCTCCTCGTCCTCGTGGACGCGCGCGCGGGCTCGCCCACCGAGAACGCGGTGCGGCGGCTGGTCCTCGGCGATGGCGCGACGCGGCTCGTGCGCATCCCGCCCGGCGTGGCCCACGGCGTGAAGAACCTCGCCGCCACGCGGGGCCGCATCATCTACCTTGTGGACACCCACTTCTCGCCGGACCCGGACACCTCCGACGAAGGGCGCCTGCCCTGGGACTTCGCGGGCATCGACGTCTGGGAGCCCACGCGCGGGTAGTGGGAAGGCGCATGACGCGGCGTTGAAGATCCTCGTCACCGGCGGCGCCGGCTTCATCGGCTCGAACTTCGTCCGCCATGTGCTCACCGCCCACCCCGACGATGCGGTGGTGACGCTCGACAAGCTGACCTATGCCGGCAATCCCGCCAATCTCACGGACGTCGAGGCCGACTCCCGCCACCGCTTCGTGAAGGGCGACATCTGCGACGCGGGCCTCGTGCGCGACCTCATGGCCGAGGTGGACGCGGTGGTGCATTTCGCCGCCGAGACCCACGTGGACCGCTCCAACACGGGCGCCGACGAGTTCCTGCGCACCAACGTGACCGGCACCTTCACGCTGCTCGAGGCGGCGCGGGGCCGCCGTCTCGCGCGCTTCATCGCCGTAGGCACCGACGAGGTGTACGGGAGCATCGCGCGCGGGGCCTCCCGCGAGGTGGATCCGCTCAACCCATCGAATCCGTACTCGGCGTCGAAGGCGGCGGCCGACCTCCTCGCGCGGGCGTACTGGACCACGCACAAGCTGCCCGTCATCGTCACGCGCAGCAGCAACAACTTCGGACCGTACCAGTACCCCGAGAAGGTGATTCCGCTCTTCGTCACCAACGCGCTCGACGAGGTCCCGCTGCCGCTCTACGGCGACGGCAAGAACGTGCGCGACTGGCTCTACGTGCTCGACAACTGCGCCGCCATCGACATCGTGCTCCGCAAGGGCAAGGACGGCGAGATCTACAACATCGGCGGCGGCAACGAGGTCGAGAACGTGGTGCTCACGCGCCAGATCCTCCGCCTGACCGGCAAGCCGGAGACGCTGATCAAGCCGGTGGCCGACCGGCCGGGCCACGACCGCCGCTACGCGCTCGACACCGCGAAGGTGCGCGCGCTCGGATGGAAGCCGGCGCACGACTTTCCCGCCGCGCTGACTGCCACGGTGGCGTGGTACCGCAGCCACGAGGCGTGGTGGCGGCCCATCAAGTCGGGCGAGTTCCGCGCGTACTACGAGCGCCAGTACTCGACGAGGTGATCTCCATGCCGCAGCGTCGTGCCCTGGCTTTCGTGCTGCTCGCCCTGACCGTGGTCGCGATCCCGGTGATCCTGTTTGCCGCCCCCCGCGGCAGCGCGCCCCGCCCCGAGGCCCCGGGCCTGGACAGCGCGCCGTCGTTCGCCCGACGGGTGGCGCCGGCCATGGTGTCGCTCCGGGTCGAGGCGAACCCCCATGCGCCCTCCTCCGCGAATCTCGGCGCGGAGCGCGCGGGCAGCGCGGTGATCTTCGACCCCGCCGGGTACGCCGTCACGGTGAGCTATCTCCTCCTCGACGCGGACCGACTCGAGGCGACCCTGCGCGACGGCCGCATCGTTCCCGCGCGGCTGGTCGGCCTCGATCTCGAAGTCGGCCTGGGCGTGATCAAGCTCGCGTGGCCGGGACCGTGGCCGGCCGCGCCCCTCGGGGACTCGACCCGCATCGCGGTGGGCGACGGCGCGGGCACCGTCGGGATGACCGAGAACGGGGATCTGATCGCGGTCGAAGGCCAAGTGCGCTCGGTGCAGCGCTACGTCGCGCCGTGGGAATACATGCTGGATCGCGCGTTCGTCGTGTTCCCCGCCAACACCGCCTTCGGGGGCGGCGTCCTCATTGACGGCTCCGGGTCGGTGGTCGGCATCACCTCGCTCCGCCTGGGCGAGAAGCCCTTCGCCAACCTGGCGATCCCGATCGAGAAGTTCCTCGCCGGCCGGGACGAGCTCCTCGCCAAGGGGCGCGTGGAGAGCCGAGGAGTCCGGCCCTGGCTGGGCGTCTACACGGAGAGCGTGCCCGGGCGCGGCGCGGTCGTGGTGGGGGTCTCCCCGGTCGGGCCCGCCGGGCAGGCCGGGTTCCGCCGCGGCGACCTCATCGTCGCCGTCAACGGGCAAGCGGTGGCGAGCCAGGAGGAGTTCTACACCCGGCTCTGGGCCGGGCAGATCGGCGAGCCGGTGGCGGTGGAGGTGCGCCGGCAGACGGGCTCCCAGGTCATCACGGTACGGCCGGCCGACCGGTATCGCATCTTCCGGACGACGGAGAAGTAGTAGGCTCTAACCATGCGAGGGATCGATACCTATCGTGGACGCGGGCTCATCGCCGATCCCATTCACCGCTACATCCTCTACACGCGGCCGGACGGCGCCCCGGGTGAGGCGACCGAGGAAGACCTGATCGATTCGCCGTGGATGCAGCGGCTGCGGCGCGTGCCGCAGCTGCAGTCGGCGCGATGGGTGTTTCCCGCCGCCGAGCACAGCCGCTTCCAGCATTCGCTGGGCGCGATGCACCTGGCGAGCCGCTTCGCCCAGCAGCTCCATCCGTCGCTCCGTGCGGAGTTCGCGGACGCCCCATCGGCGGCGCTCTTCGAGGAGCTGCTGCGGATGGCGGGACTCCTCCACGACATCGGCCACGGGCCCTTCGGCCACTTCTTCGACGACAATTTTCTCGCCGACTGGGGCCTCACGCACGAGATCGTGGGCCAGCGCATCATCAAGGAAGAGCTGGGGGAGCTGATCCGCGGGCTGCGGCGCAGTCCGTCCGCCCATTTCGAGCCGGGCGAGCGCATCGACCCCGAGTGGATCTGCTATCTCATGGGCAAGCACCGCACCGAGCCCGAGGCGGGGCATCCGCGCTGGCTCGCCCATCTCAAGCCCCTGCTCTCCGGGATCTACACCGCGGACAACATGGACTACGTGCTCCGCGACTCGTACATGTGCGGCGTGGCGGTGGGACCGATCGACGTCGAGCGGATCATGTACTACTCGTTCTTCAGCGACAAAGGACTCACGCTCGACCGCGGCGGCATCCAGGCCTTCATCATGTTCCTGAACGCCCGGTTCTACATGTACACCAACGTGTACTACCACCGGACGACGCGCGGCATCGACCTGCACCTCAAGGAGATCTTCCGCGACACCATGCGGCTGGTCTTCCCCCATGATTTGAACAAGAACCTCAAGCCTTACCTCGGGCTCACGGAGTGGACGCTCCTCGCGGACGTGGAGCGCTGGCCCGATTCCGACGAGGCCGAGCGGCGGGCGCTCGGCGCGGAGTGGCGCCAGATCCTTGACCGCCGTCTCAAGTGGCGCATGGCCCACGAGGTGGTGCTGGATCTCTTCGAGCCGCGGCGTGGCCAGGCCTTCATGAAGGTGGAGGAGCTGGAGGATCGCGTGCGCCAGGCGCTGCCGCCACCCCTGCGGCAGCATCCCTTCAAGATCGACATGGCGCAGCAGGACCCGCGGCCGCTGAATCCCATCGAGGGGGGCGACCGCCAGATCTACATCTATGATTCGGCCTCGCAGAAGGTCTCTGCGGAGCCGCTGAAGGAGCTGTTGAAGCATCTACCCGGCAAGGTAGCTCACTGTCGGATCTTCGCTGCGACCCACGAGCACGACGCTGCGCTCGCCAAGGCGCTGGAGCTGGCGCTCAGCGAAGACCGTCCGGCGCATTCCACCAACCTCTAGCGTGGTCCACTAGCGAGGGGATATGGACCTGCTCGAAGCCAAGAACCGGGTGGCCGAAGCGCTCGTCGAGTCCATCTTCAGGCGAGCCCGCTACGACATCACGCCGTACCGCCGCTCGCCCGCGGCGGGGCTGCGGGTGGGTCGTGACGATTTCTCGCCCGACTTCTGGGTGAAGCCCACGGGCGAAGGCGGTCCGGGCGGCAGCGGAGGCACGAAGGACTTTCTCATCGAGGTGAAGTACCACCCGCACATCGGCCAATTCCTGGCGGTGGAGAGTCAACGCAGCGAGCGGTCCCTCTTCCAGATGGCGCGCCGGCAGTGGCCGGATCTCTACTTCGTCCTCGTGTCGGACAAGCCCGACCCCGGCCGGTCCTGCTTCCAGGCCTTCTCGCTCGCCTCGTGGGCGCCGGGCGCGCCCTGCCAGACCCTCGACCTCGCCGAAGTGGAAGAGATGGGCATCTTCGCGCACAATGTGGCTGACCACGAAGAGCTGATCCGCCGCATCTTTGCGCTGCTGACGGGCGGCTAGCGCGCGCAGAAGGACGGAGCCATGGAAAAGTTCAGAGGCGTCGACTACTACGGCATCGAGGAGCACCTCTCCGACGAGCAGCGGATGATCCGCGACACCGTGCGCGACTGGGTGGAGTCGCGCTTCCTGCCACTGGTCACCGAGCACCATCGCAACGCCACGTTCCCGGTGGAGCTCGCGAGCGAGCTGGGCGAGATGGGCGTGTTCGGCGCCACCCTCAAGGGCTACGGCTGCCTCGGGCTCGACAACATCGCCTACGGGCTCATCATGCAGGAGCTGGAGCGGGGCGACTCGGGTCTCCGCTCCTTCGCCTCGGTGCAGAGCGGCCTCGTGATGTACCCGATCTACGCCTACGGCTCCGACGCCCAGAAGAACCGCTGGCTGCCCCGGCTGCAGTCGGGGGAGGCCATGGGCTGCTTCGGCCTCACCGAGCCCGACCACGGCTCCGATCCCGGCTCGATGAAGACGCGCGCCGTGAAGAAGGGCGCGGAGTACGTGCTCAACGGCACCAAGCTCTGGATCACCAACGGCTCGGTGGCCGAGGTGGCGGTGGTGTGGGCCAAGGGCGACGACGGCGAGATCGGCGGCTATCTCGTGGAGCGGGGGACCCCGGGCTTCGGCACCCTCGACATTCACGGGAAGTTCTCGATGCGCGCCTCCATCACCTCGGAGCTCTCGTTCCAGGACTGCCGCATTCCGCTCGAGAACAAGCTGCCCGGCGTGAAGGGGCTCAAGGGCCCGCTGTCCTGCCTCTCGCAGGCCCGCTACGGGATCGCGTGGGGCGCCATCGGCGCCGCCATGGCGTGCTACGACTGGGCGCTCCAGTACGCGCAGCAGCGCATCCAGTTTGGCAAGCCGATCGGCTCCTTCCAGCTCGTGCAGCAAAAGCTCGTCTGGATGATCAACGAGATCACCAAGGCCCAGCTCCTGTGCCTTCAGCTCGGGCGCCTCAAGGAGGCGGGGACCGCGCGGCCGCAGCAGATCTCGCTGGCGAAGATGAACAACGTGCAGATGGCACTGGACAGCGCGCGCATGGCCCGCGACATCCTGGGCGCCGCCGGCATCGTGGACGAGCACCCGATCATGCGGCACATGATGAATCTCGAGACGGTCAACACCTACGAAGGCACCCACGACATCCACGTGCTCATCGTGGGCCGCGACGTGACGGGACTGGACGCCTTCGGTATCTGAAGCCTCCTTCCCGATGGCAGGGTGAGGGGTGGTGTCAGGCGAACTCGACGTAGAGCTCGATCTCGTTGCCGTCGGGATCGCGCACGCAGAAGCAGGGCCGCGCACCCGCCATTTCGCCGAAGGGTGTGAGCCCCGCCGCCTCCGCCGCCGCGCGCGCGGCGGCCAGCTCCTCCGGCGTCCCGCCGATCCGGAAGGCGATGTGGTAGAGGCCCGGCGCACCTTTGGGTGAACGCGGCGCCTCGGCGCGCGCCACCTCCAGGGAGATGTCGTGGTGGTGGCGGCCCGCGGTGAGGAACACGATGCGGCCGTCCTTGCCGCGGCCGGCTTCGGCGAGCCCGAGGAGGTCTCGATAGAACCGAGTGGCGGCCTCGAGATCGCGCACGAAGAGCGAGACGTGTCCGAGCTCGCTGACTTTCACGACACGCGAGATGTTAGCATAGGCGCATGACCCCGCCCGAGTCCGCCGCCGCCATCCTGCCCGCTGCGGTGGCCGCCCCCCCCGCTCGCGTGAAGCCCGACGTGCGCTTGCTCGGCCTGCTCGCCCTCGGGCACATGGTGGTCGACATCAACCAAGGCTCGCTCGCGGTGATCCTGCCGTTCCTGAAGGACGCGCTCACACTGAGCTACGCGGCCACCGGCGCCATCGTGCTGATGGCCAACATCACCTCCTCGATCATCCAGCCGCTGTTCGGCTTCCTCGCCGACAAGACGTCGCGGCGGTGGCTCCTGCCCCTGTCGGTGTTCCTCTCGTCGCTGGGGCTCGCCTTCACCGGCCTCGCGCCCTCCTACGCCGTGGTGCTGTTCGTCGTGATGATCACGGGGTTCGGGGTCGCCGCCTATCATCCCGAGGGCTACCGAACCGCCACCGCGGTGGCGGGCGCGCGCAAGGCGACCGGTGTGTCCATCTTCTCCACCGGCGGCAACATCGGGATCGCGCTGGGGCCGCCGCTGGTCACCGCGCTGCTCAGCGCTTATGGCCTGCCCGGGACCCTCGGCATGCTCGTGCCGGGCGCGCTCGTGGCCGGCTTGCTCCTCGCGGGGCTGCCGTCTCTCTCCGCGCCCGCGCCGACGCAGGCCCGCGTGCAGGCGGCCCGCGACGGCGCCCAGACCATGATCGGGGCGATGAGCCTTCTGGTCCTCGTGGTCGCGATCCGCTCGTGGACGCAGCTGGGCTTCACGACCTTCATGCCGTTCTATTGGCGCGACGTGCTCCACGGCGATCCGCGGCTGGTCGGGACGCTGCTCGCGGTGTTCCTGGGCTCCGGCGTGGTCGGCACGCTCGTCGCGGGGCCCATCGCCGATCGGGTGGGCGTGCGCCGCTACGTCGTGAGCGTGTTCCTCCTCGCCGTGCCGATCGCGGTGGCGTTCCTCTTCGCGCGCGGCATTTTGGTGTTCGTGCTGCTGGCGCTGCTCGGCTTCGTCCTCGTCTCCACCTTCACGGTGTCGGTCGTGCTCGGGCAGGCCTACCTGCCGCGAAACCCCGGCATGGCGTCGGGGCTCATCGTCGGCTTCGCCATCGGCGCCGGCGGGCTCGGCGCGAGCGCCCTCGGCTGGGTGGCGGACCACTGGGGACTGACCCGGGCGCTGTGGATCTCGGCGCTGATGCCACTGGCGGGCTTCCTCGTGGCCCTCACGCTGCCCGAGCCCAAGACGCGTGACCCTCGATAGTCTTCAGGACGGCGAGCAGGTCCTCCTGATCGATCAGCGTGGCCGGCGCCACCTCTTCATGCTCAGGAAAGGGGAGACGTTTCACTCCGACCGGGGCTGGGTGACGCACGACGCGATCATCGGCCAGCCCGACGGCTCCTGGGTCCGCACCTCCAAGGGCACGCGCTACGTGGTCCTCCGGCCCACCCTGGCCGAGTACGTGCTCGACATGCCGCGCGGGGCGCAGGTCATCTATCCGAAGGACCTCGCGATGGTGATGTTCTGGGCCGACATCTTCCCCGGCGCCCGCGTGCTCGAGGCGGGAATGGGCTCGGGCGCGCTCACGCTCGCGCTCCTGCGCGCGGTGGGCCCCGCGGGCCGGGTGATCAGCTACGAACAGCGCGAGGACTTCGCGCGGCGCGCGCTGGCGAACATTCAGCTCCGCATGGGCGAGGTCAATACCCTCGCGGTGCGCCTGCGCCCGGTCGAGGAAGGGCTCGCCGAAGAGGAGACCGTCGATCGCGCGGTCTTCGACCTGCCCGAGCCGTGGCATCTCGTGGAGCCGGTGGCGCGTGTGCTCCGCTCCGGCGGCATCTTCCTCTCCTATGTGCCCACCATCATCCAGTCGCATCAGCTCTCGGAGGCGCTGCGCCGCCATCCCGGCTACACCCTCGTCGAGACGTTCGAGACGCTGTTCCGGCCCTGGAACATCGAACACACGTCTGTACGTCCCTTTCACCGTATGGTCGCCCATACCGGCTTCATCACGGTGGCCCGCCGCGTGGTGCCCGAAGATGCCCCCTTCCAGCCCCGCATCACGGTGTCGGAGGTGGAGTGATGCTCGAGCGCTACTTCGAGTTGAGCGCGCAGGGCACCACGGTGGGACGCGAGGCGCGGGCCGGCCTCACGACGTTCATGGTGATGGCCTACATCATCTTCGTGAACCCGGCCATTCTCTCCTTTGCGGGCGTGCCGGGTCTCGAGGGCAAGGGCGGGCCGTTCGCGGCGGTGCAAGCCGCGACCTGTCTGGTCGCGGGGGTGCTCACCCTGGCCATGGGTCTCCTCACCAACTATCCGCTCGCCCTCGCCTCCGGCATGGGGCTCAATGCGGTGGTGGCCTTTCAGCTCATCGCGGGGCTCAAGCTCTCCTGGCCCGCCGCCATGGGGGTCATCTTCCTCGAGGGCCTCGCCATCACCGCGCTAGTCCTCACCGGCTTTCGCGAGGCAATCATGAACGCGATCCCGCTGGTGCTGAAGCAGGCGATCAGCGGGGGCATCGGGCTCTTCATTCTGTTCATCGGGCTGGTCTCGGCGGGTATCGTGAAGCCCGGCCCGCCCGGAGTGCCCGTCACCCTCGGCGATCTGACGGCCGCGCCGGTGGGTGTGGCCATCGTGGGCCTGCTCGTCACCCTCTGGCTCCTCGCGCGCGGCAACACCGGCACGCTCCTCTTCGGTATCCTTCTCGCCACCATCCTCGCGGTGATCGTCAACGTGCTGACCGGCGGGCGCGCCTTCCCGATTCCCGGACAGGCGGTGATTCCCCGGGCGATCGTGGCGTGGCCCGATTTGTCCGGCCTCGGGGTCGGCGTCAACCTGGAGGTGTTCGCACGGGTGGGCGCGGTGACCGCGCTCGTCACCATCTTCTCGATCATGCTGTCGGACTTCTTCGACACCATGGGGACGGTGATCGGCATCGGCGGCGAGGCGGGCTGGCTCGACCGCAACGGCAAGCTGCCGCGGCTCAACCGCGTGCTTCTGGTGGACTCGCTCGCCGCCGCGGCGGGCGGCGCCGCCGGCGCGTCCTCCGCCACCACCTACATCGAGTCGGCGGCCGGCGTGTCGGCGGGCGCGCGCACCGGCCTCGCCTCCGTGGTCACCGGCGTCTGCTTCCTGCTCGCCCTCTTCTTCTCGCCGCTCGCCGCCATCGTGCCCGCCCAGGCCACCGCGCCTGCCCTCCTCGTGGTGGGCTACCTCATGGTCGCGATCATCAAGGACATCCGCTTCTCAGATATCGAGGACGGGTTCCCCGCCCTCCTCACCTTGACGGTGATGCCGTTCACGTACTCGATCACCAACGGCATCGGCGCGGGCTTCATCGCCTACTGCTTCATCAAGCTCGTGCGGGGCAAGGGACCCACCGTGCATCCGATGATGTGGGCGGCGGCTCTGGCCTTCATCCTCTACTTCGTGCTGCCCGGCCTCCGGGCCACGCTGGGCTTCTGAGGGCGTCCCGCGCCCCTGTGATAGGCTAGGAAACCCGGCCGCGGCCGGCTCGATTCCTCCAGGAGGTCGGATTCGTTGATCAGCACGATGCGGGAGTACCTCGGGGGGCTGAAGCTCGTCCTCCTGTTCGTCATCCTCGCCTTCGTCGGCACCTCCGTGGTGTACTTTGGCGCCGACGCGCTGAGCCGCAAGGGCGTGGGTGACCACTCCGTGGCCACGGTGAACGGCGAGGACATTCCCGTCGAGCGCTTTCGCCGGGCCTATTCGAGCTACGTCGAGTTCTACCGGCAGATCTACAAGGACCGCCTCACCCAGGAGATGATGGAGCGCCTCGGCATCACCCAACAGGTGGTCAACGACCTCGTGCAGGATGCGCTGATCGGCCAGCAGGCGCGCCGGGAAGGCGTGGTCGTGACCGACGACGAGCTGCGCGCGCGCATCCAGCAAGTGCGGGCCTTCCAGGAGGACGGGCGCTTCTCACGCGACCGCTATCTCCTGGTGCTGCACAACATCCGCGTCGAGCCGGCGGAGTTCGAGTCCGATCAGCGCCGCGATCTCCTGCGCCGCAAGATGGAAGGGCTCGTGAAGGACGGCGTGAAGGTGTCTCCCGATGAGCTCCTGCAGGCCTACGGCTTCCGCAGGGACCGGGTGCGCGCGGCCTGGGCGAGCTTCGACTCGGCTCCCCTCGTGGCCACGGTGACGGTGGCCGACGCCGATCTCGAGCCCTATCTCAAGGCCCATCAGGCGCAGTTCACGCGGCCCGAGCGCCGCAAGCTGCAGGTCGCCGTCGCCAGCCCGAAGGCCTTTGCCGAGCCGGTCACCGACGCGGTCGCCGAAGCCTATTACAAGGAGCATCCCGCGGAGTTCGAGAAGCCCAGGCGGCTCCGCGCCTCCCACGTGCTCGTGCGCGTGCCGCCGGTGGGCGGCAGCGAGGCCGAGGCCAAGTCGCGCGCGAAGGTCGAGGACGTGATCAAGCGGGCGCAGGCGGGCGAGGACTTCGCCAAGCTCGCGCGCGAGAATTCCGACGACACCGGCACCGCGCCCCAGGGTGGCGATCTCGGCTTCGTCGGGCCAGGCGAGATGGTGCCGCAGTTCGAGGAGGCCCTGTTCCGGCTGAAGAAGGGGGAGCTCACGCCGGCGCCGGTGCGGACGCCGTTCGGCTACCACGCCATCAAGGTGCTGGACGTGCAGGAGGGTGGCAAGTCGGCGTACAGGGACGTGGCGGCCAAGATCAAGGAGAAGCTGCTCACCGAGCGCAGCGAGAACGCCGCCGCCGCTAAGGCCGAGCAGGCCCGCGGGCCGCTGCAGAGCGCCAAGGACTTCGCGGCCGAGGCGAAGAACCTCGGGGTGGAGGCGCGGACGGTGACGATGGCGCGCGGCGATGGGCTCGAGGGCATCGGCCGCGACCCGGCGCTCGAGGAGGCCGTGTTCGGGCTGGGCGTTGGGGGCGTCACGAGCCCGATCAAGACGGCCGGCGGCTACGTGGTGGCCAAGGTCATCGAGATCATGCCGGCGGGCGTGCCGCCCCTCGCCGAGATCCGGAACGAGGTCTCGGAAGCCATCAAGCGCGACAAGGCGGGCGAGCTCGCCATGGCCAAGGCCAAGACGGTGGCGGCGGCGGGCCGAGAGGGGGATCTTGCCGCCGCCGCCAAGAAGGAAGGCGCGGCCTCGGGCGACACGGGCTTTTTCTCCCGCGGCGAGCCGCCGAAGGACAAGGGCGGGCTGCCCGGCACCGTGTTGGTGGCGGCCCTCCAGACGCCGGTGGGGCAGGTGGCCGAGCCGATTCGCGCGGGCGGCGGGGTCTACGTGGTGAAGGTGCTCGAGCGTCAACCCGCGGATCCCAAGGGGCTCGAGACCGAGCGCGAAGAGCTCAGCAAGCAGGTGCTCGAGCAGAAGCGCAACCAGGTCTGGGAGTCGTGGCTCCGCGGAGTCAACCAGACCGCCAGGATCGAGCTGAGCAACGCGGGCGCGCCGACCGGCCGCTAGGGAGCGACATGGACAAGACCGCTGTGCTCGTCATCGACGCCCAGCAGGAATACTTCGCCCCCGTCGGCAAGATCGTGCTTCCCGGCGGGCCCGCCGCGGTGGGGCGCATCGCGCGCCTGCTCGAGTGGGCTCGGGGACGCGGCATACCCATCGTGCACATCGTCCACGAGAGTCAGAAGCCCGGCGCGCGGACCTTCGTGCCGGGCTCCCCCGCGCTCGCCATTCATCCGGAAGCGGCGCCCAAGTCGGGAGAGCCGGTGGTCACCAAGCATCTGCCCGGCTCGTTCACCAACACGCCGCTGGAGGGGATGCTGCGGGATCAGGGTATCGAGCGCGTGATCGTCTCCGGCTTCATGACCCAGATGTGCTGCGATACCACCACGCGCGAGGCCGCCCACCGCGGCTTCGCGGTGACGCTTCTCTCCGACGCCACCGCGGCGATGGAGGTGAAGGGGCCGGACGGAGTCGCCATTCCCGCGGAGGTGGTCCATCGCACCCATCTCGGGAGCCTCAACGGCTTTCTCGCCGAGGTGCGCAGCACCGCCGATCTCATCGGCTGACGCCCTCGCGGTGATCCCTGTCGTGCATCGACGCCTTCCGGAGGGAGGGCGTCTCTTCGGGGGCCCGATGCCGTCGCCTCCATACACGGACTCCGCGGCCACGCTGCGCGACGCGGGGGTCACCACCGTCGCCTGCCTCCTCGATCGCAACGAGCTGCCCGGGGCGCTGGAGGCAGCCTATGCGGGCGCCGGCCTCCGGCTGCTCCACTTTCCCGTGCCCGACATGGGCGTGCCGCGGGACCTCGACGCGTTCCACGCCTATCTTCGCGGCCTGCTGGACCGCCTCGCCGCCGGCGAGACGGTGTATCTCCACTGCTTCGCCGGCCTCGGACGCACGGGCACGGCGCTGGCGTGCCTGCTCATGCTGGTCGGGGAATCAGCCGCCACCGCGGTCGCCGCGGTGCGCGAGGCGTACCGGCGGGAGGCGGTGGAGAGCGGAGGACAGCGGCGCTTCGTGGAGGCCTTCGGCGCGCGCGTGGCCGAGGAAGCCGGCTAGGGCTCCGGCTCGGGGCGCCGGGCCACGAAGCGGCTCCAGGCGAGGCGATCGGCGAGCGCGCTCTTCCAGCGCGGGAAGCCGATGCGCGAGAACACGCGGAGTCCCCGCATGTCGTCGAAGGTGGAGTAGATCACCGGCGTCACGAGCAGCGTGACGAGCAGGCAGAGGAGCTGGCCGCCCACCACCACGGTGGCCAGCGAGGCGCGCGAGGCGGAGCCGTCGCCGCGCCCCATCGCCACCGGCAGCATGCCCGCCACGATGGCGAGCGTGGTCATGAGGATGGGCCGGAGCCGCGCCCGATCCGCCTCCATCTGGGCCTGGGTGCGCTCCATGCCTCGTTCGCGCAAGACGTTCGTGTAATCCACCTGGAGGATCGCGTTCTTCTTCACCACGCCCATGAGGAGGAACAGCCCCATGATGGAGTAGATGTTGAGGGTCCGGTCCAGCAGCTTGAGGGTGAGGATCCCGAAGGGGATGGAGAGGAACATCGAGACCATGATCGTGAGCGGGTGCACGAACGACTCGAACTGCGCGGCGAGCACGATGTAGATGAAGCAGAGCGAGAGCACGAACGCGATGGCGAAGTTGGCCAGCGCCTCCTGGAGGAGCTTGCCCCGCCCGGTGAGCAGGATGCCGTACTCGGGCGGCATGCGCTGGGCGGCCACCGCGGCGAACGCCTCCCTGTAGGCGTCGGCGAGCGGCTTCGACGGCAGCAGGTTCGAGACGATGGTGATCGAGCGCTCCTGGGCGTAGCGCTCGATCTGGCCGGGGCTCATGCCCGAGCCGAGGGTGGTGACATTGGAGAGCTTGACCAGGGTCCCGCCCGCGGCCGGCACCATCAGCGCGGGGAGTCCGGACGCGTCCCGCCGATGGTCCTCGTCGAGGCGCAGCCGGATGTCGTACTGCTCGCCGGCTTCCCGGTAGAACCCGACCTTCTCCCCGCCCACCATGGTCCGCAGCGCGGTCGCCACCGCGTCCACCCGCACGCCGAGATCCGACGCCTTGTGCCGGTCGATCTCCACCTGCACCTCGGGCTGCCGCAGGGACTGCGCGGTGTCGAGGTCCACGAAGCCGGGCTTGGTCTTGAGCACGTCGATCACGCCCTGGGCGTAGCGCTCGAGGCCGGCCAGCTCGGGGCCGCGGAGGATCAAGTTGAACTGGGTCTGGCGGAACCCGCCCCCGCTGATGAGGCTGATGTTCTGGACGCTCACCCGCATGCCGGGGAACGCGGCGAGGCGCTGGCGCACATCGTTCATGATCTCGAGCTGCACGCGCGTGCGCTCGGAGAGGTGCTTGAGCCCCACGTAGATGGAGATGTCCGTGACGTTCGACTGGTACTGGCCGCGCACCCCGATGGTGGTGAAGAGCGTGATCACCTCCGGCACCTTGCGGATCTCCGTCTCCATGGCCTGGCTGAGCGACGCGCTCCGATCGATGGAGGACCCGGGGGGCGCCTCCGCGACCACCTCGAACTCGCTCATGTCGTCGTCCACCACGAACTCGAGCTTGGACGATTTGATGAGGAACCAGCCCCCGATCATGATGGCGGCGATGCCGAGAAAGCAGATCGCGCGGTGGCGCAGGCACCACGCGAGCGCGCCCTCGTAGGCCCCTTCGATCCTGTGGTAGTAGCCCGAGGACTTCGAGGTCCCCGCGGGGTGGCCGCCCGCCACGCAGGGCGGGCCGAGGACGCGGGCGGCAAGCATGGGCGTGAGGGTGAACGCCACCAGCAGCGACACCATGATCGCGAACGTCGCGGTGAGGCCGAAGGAGTTCCAGAACTTCCCCACGAGGCCGCCCATGAAGGCCACGGGGAGGAAGATCACCACCAGCGAGATCGTGGTGGCGGTGACGGCGAGGGAGATCTCCCTGGTGCCGGAGATGGCGGCGTCAAAGGGCGTCTGCCCCTCTTCCTCGGTGTGCCGGAAGATGTTCTCGAGGACGATGATGGCGTCGTCGATCACGATCCCGGTAGACAGCGAGAGCCCCAGCATCGTGAGGTTGTTCAGCGTGAAGCCGGCCATGCGCATGGCCACGAACGTCGCGACGATGGAGGCGGGGATGGCGACCGCGGCGATGAAGGCGGGGCGCAGCTTCCGCACCGCGAGGAAGAACACCAGCGTGACCAGGATGGCGAGGCCGGTCACCTTGATGAGCAGCTCGGGATCGCCCCAGACGAACGCGAGAGTCACCGCGAGCACGATGGCGAGCAGGACCAGGCTCTCGTGCCAGACGAGCCGCCCGATGAACGCGGCGACGATGAGGCTGGCGAGGAGCCCGCCCAGGAGGAGATGGTCCTGCACCTCGTGGAACGAGCGCTTGATGAAGCGCGAGAGGTCCCGCACCACCTGGAACCGGAGGTCCTGGGGCAGCCCCTTCTGCACCTCGGCCAGGCGCTCCTTGACCCGATCCACCACCGCCACGGTGTTGGTGCCGGACTGCTTCCGGATGAGCATGGAGACGGCGTTGGCGCTGTTGAGGCGGGAAAGGGTACGCGGCTCCTCCTCCGCGTCACTCACGAGGGCGACGTCGCGCACCCGCACGGGGCTGCCCTTGAAGTCGGCCACGATGAGATCGTTGAAGGCCGCGACGGACTCGATGCGCCCCAGCGTGCGGAGGCCCTCCTCGTTGGCGCCAGCGGTGAGGCGGCCGCCGGGGATCTCCACGTTCTGGCGCTGCAGGGCTTCCCGCACCTGCTGGATGGACAGGTTGGAGGCGCTGAGCTTGTCGGGGTTGACGAGGATCTGGATCTCGCGCTTACGATCGCCCACCAGCGTGATCGCGCCCACGTCCTTGACCGTCTCGAGCGCGCGCTTGATGCGCTTGTCGGCGATTTCCGTGATCTCGCGCGCCGATCGCTGGCCCGACACCACGAGGGCCATGACGGGCGCGGAGTCCGGATCGATCTTTTCGATGATGGGGGACTCGGTGCCCGCGGGCAGCCGCGCCAGCACCGTGCCCACCTTCTCCCGCACGTCGTTGGCGGCCTCCTGCACGTTCCGCTCGAGCACGAAGGTGGCGAAGATCTGGCTCTGGCCCTCGATGGTCGACGAGCGGAGCTCGTCGAGGCCGCTGATGGTGTTGACGACTTCCTCGATGGGCTTGGTGATCTGGCTCTCGATCTCCTCGGGGGACGCGCCGGGCAAGAGCGTGGTGATGGTGATGGTGGGCAGGTCCACCTTGGGGAAGATGTCCACGCCGAGCTGGACGAAGGAGGCCAGCCCCAGCACCACGAGGGTCACGATGACCATGGTGGTGAAGACGGGGCGGCGGACGAAGACCTCGAGGAATCCCATCTAGCGGGCGGGCGGGGGCGACGCGGGCGCGCGGCCGTCGACGACCGTGATCGGCGCGCCGTTGAAGAGCTGGGAGAGGTTCGAGGTCGCCACCGTCTCCCCGGGCTTCACGCCGTCGTTGACCTCCACCAGCGCGCCCTGGCGGGCGCCCGCCTTCACCATTCGCTCCTCGACCTTGCCGTTGGTCACGACGAAGACCTTGGAGATGCCGACGAAGTACACCACCGCCTCCGCGGGCACGAAGGCCACGGTGGCGTCCTTGCGCGTCAGCACCACGCCCTTGGCGAAGAAGCCGGGGCGCAGACGGTTGTCGGCGTTGCCGACCCGGCCCTCCAGGGCCAGGCTCCTCGTCTGCACCTCCACCGCGGGCGAGACCCGCGTGACCTGTCCGGCGAAGGATTGCCCCGGATAGGCCTCCACCGTCAGCTCGACGCGCTGGCCGGTGCTGAGCTCGGGCGAGAAGCGCTCCGGCACCGTGCCCGTGTACTTCAAGGGGTCGAGGGCGACGAGGGTGAACACCGGCGTGTTCTCCTTGACGTACTCGCCGGCGTTCAGATGCCGCTTGGCGATCTGGCCGTTGAACGGCGCTCGGATCGTGGTGTCCTCGAGGCGCTTGCGCATGATGCCGAGCATGGCTTCGCGGCGCGTGACCTCGGCCTGGGCCACGCGGAGGGCCGCGCGGTCGGAGTCGAGCTGCGCTTCGGCGATGTGCGCCTGCTCCGGGTGCAGGCCGAGCACGTTCTGCGCCACCTGGAGCTGCGCGAGCGCGGTATTGTACCCGTTCCGCGCGCTGTCGACGTCGCGCTGTGCGATCAGCTCCTTGCGGAACAGCTCCTGGTTGCGGTCGAGCTCGGACTTGTACCACTCGGCCTGCGACTGATTGCGCGCCACCTCCGCCTGCAGCGCGGAGAGCCCGTCCTTCACCCGGCGCAGCGACGCGTCGCTCGACGCCACCGTCGCTTGAGCACGCGCGTAGGACTGACGTGAAGACAAAAGATCAGCCTCGGCCTGATCCACCGCGAGCTGGAACTCGCGGGTGTCGTACTCGGCGAGCACCTTGCCCTGCGTGACCGAGTCGCCGAGGTCCACGCGCAGGCGCGCCACCGTGCCGGGCTGCTCGGTCTTGACCACCGTTTCCACCCAGGCGACCAGGCTGCCGACCGTCTCCACCGAGCGCTGCACGGGGCGCGTCTCGGCCTTGGCCACGTTGATGGGGATGGGCTTGAACGCGGAAGCGCCGGCCTTGGACGGGGGCGATTCGGCGTCGGACTTGGAGCACGCGACGGCGCTCAGCACGATGCCGAACGCCACCAGGCAGTTTCGTACGTCGGTGGCCATAGGCTGCTCAGTGTAACCTAGGCCACCGATGGCAGCGAGCGTTCAACACCGACGAGCGCTCGACGCGCGCGGGGGGCGTGTCGTAACATGTTGGCGTCATGGCGATTCAACGCACCCCGATGACGCGCGGTGGGCACGAGCGTCTCAAGAGTGAGCTGGAGCGGCTCAAGTCGATCGAGCGCCCGGCGATCAGCAAGGCCATCGGCGAAGCGCGGGCCCACGGTGACCTCTCGGAGAACGCCGAGTATCACGCCGCCCGGGAGAAGCAGGGCATGATCGAGGCCCGCATCAACGACCTCGAGGGCAAGCTCGCCACCGCCGAGGTGATCGATCCGCCGACGTCGGGCGACCGCATCACGTTCGGCTCGACGGTACGGCTCGAGGACGCCGACGGCAAGGAAGTGTCCTACTGGATCGTGGGCTCGGAGGAGGCCGAGCCCGCGCGCGGCCGCATCTCCGTGCTGGCTCCCTTGGCGCGCACGCTCATCGGCAAGAAGGTGGGTGACACGGTGACCGCGCAGCTCCCCGCCGGCAAGAAGAACTTCGAGATCCTCCAGGCGAATTTCGCCTGGCCGGAGACCACTTAATCGCACCGCGCCGTCCGCTCTCGATTCTTGAGGGAATCTTGAGCGCGGCCCGCCCTACGCTCGACCTCGACCAAGGAGGCGCGCGATGGGCGATCTGGTCTTCATCGGGCTGAGCATCGGATTCTTCCTGCTCACCTGGCTATTCCTCCGGCTCTGCGAGCGGGTGTAGCCATGCCCCTTCTCTACGTGGGCGGCGGCCTCGTTGCGCTGGGTCTCATGGCGTATCTCGTGCTCGCGCTGCTCAAGCCCGAGATGTTCTCATGACGGCGAACGCAATTCTGCAGCTCGCGGTCTATCTCGTCGTGTTGCTCGCGCTGGCGTGGCCGCTCGGCCTCTACATGGCGCGCGTGTATGAGCACCGCCCCTTCGGCCTCGACCGCGCGCTCGGATGGCTCGAGGGCTTGATCTACCGTCTGGGCGGGATCCGCCCCGACGGGGAAATGGGCTGGAAGAGCTATGCCGGCGCCATGCTCCTCTTCAATCTCGCGGGGCTGCTCGCGGTGTACCTGCTTCAGCGCTTGCAGGGCGTGCTCCCGCTCAATCCGCAGGGCTTCGGCGCGGTGTCGCCCGATTCCTCGTTCAACACCGCCGTCAGCTTCGCCACGAATACGAACTGGCAGGCTTACGGCGGCGAATCGACGATGAGCTACCTCACACAGATGCTGGCGCTCACCGCGCAGAACTTCCTGTCCGCCGCCACGGGCATGGCGGTGCTGGTCGCGCTCATCCGGGGCTTCGCGCGCCGCTCCGCCCAGACTATCGGCAATTTCTGGGTGGACACGACACGGAGTGTCCTCTACGTCCTGCTGCCTCTGTCCCTCGTCGTCGCGTTGATCCTGGTCTCGCAGGGCGTGCCTCAGACCTTCGAGGCCTCGGTCAAGGCGAATCTCGTTCAGGCCACGCCCAAGCTGACCCAGCAGGTCATCGCGGTCGGCCCCGTCGCGTCGCAGATCGCCATCAAGCAGCTCGGCACCAACGGCGGCGGCTACTTCAACGCCAACTCCGCGCACCCCTTCGAGAACTCCACGCCCGTGACGAACGTCGTCGAGATCCTGTCCATCCTGCTCGTCGCCGCCGCCTTCTGTCACACCTTTGGGGTGATGGTCGGCGACCCGCGGCAGGGCTGGGCGGTGCTCGCCGCCATGACGCTCATCTTCGTCGGGCTGCTGGCGGTGTGCGTGGTGTCCGAGCAGAACGGACCCACGCTGATGAAGCAGGGGGCGGATCATGCCGCGGGCGCGCTCGCCTCCGACGGCAACATGGAAGGCAAGGAGGTGCGCTTCGGCATCACGAATTCCGCGCTCTGGGCGACGGCCACCGCGGCCGCCTCCAACGGCTCGGTGAACGCGATGCACGACTCGTTCACGCCGATCGGCGGCCTCGTCCCCCTGTGGCTGATGCAGCTCGGCGAGGTGGTCTTCGGGGGCGTGGGCTCCGGGCTCTACGGGATGCTCGTGTTCGCCATCATCGCGGTGTTCGTGGCCGGCCTCATGGTGGGCCGCACGCCGGAGTACCTCGGCAAGAAGATCGAGGCGTACGAGATGAAGATGGCCGCCCTGGTCATCCTCATCACGCCGGCCCTCGTGCTGATCGGGACGGCGATCGGCGTGGTGACCGCCGCCGGCAGGGCGGGGATCGCCAACCCCGGCATCCACGGCTTCAGCGAGGTGCTCTACGCCTTCTCCTCGGCATCCAACAACAACGGCAGCGCGTTCGCGGGCCTATCCGCCAACACGCCCTTCTACAACACCGCACTGGGCTTCGCGATGCTCTTCGGCCGCTACTGGCTGGCGGTGCCGGTGCTGGCCATCGCGGGCGCGCTCGCGCGCAAGAAGATCGTGCCGGCCGGAGCGGGCACGCTGCCGACGCACACGCCGCTCTTCGTGGGCCTGCTGGTGGGCGTGGTCATCCTCGTCGGCGCGTTGACCTTCGTCCCCGCGCTCGCGCTGGGGCCCGTCGTCGAGCATCTCACCTTGATCGCGGCGGAGTGAGGTCCTGACTGCCATGGCGAGCATGGCCAAGAGCCGCTCACTGTTCGATGCGTCGATCCTGAAGCAGGCGGTCGTCGATGCGTTCGGCAAGCTGACGCCGCAACGGCAGGTGCGGAACCCCGTCATGTTCTTGGTCTACGTCGGGTCGATCCTCACGACCCTCCTGTGGCTGCACGCCCTCGTCGGCAAGGGGGAGGCGCCGGGATGGTTCATCTTCTGGGTGTCGGTGTGGCTCTGGTTCACCGTGCTCTTCGCCAACTTCGCGGAAGCCATAGCGGAGGAGCGCGGGAAGGCCCAGGCCGCATCCTTGCGTAGCGCCCGCCGCGCGCTCCAGGCGAAGCGCCTGGCCCGCCCGCAGCGAGACGCCGGCGTGGAGACGGTGTCCGCGACGGCGCTCCGCAAGGGCCAGTACGTGCTCGTCGAAGCGGGGGATTTCATCCCGGTGGACGGCACGGTGATCGAGGGCGTCGCCTCCGTGAACGAGAGCGCCATCACCGGCGAGAGCGCCCCGGTCATCCGCGAAAGCGGCGGGGATCGCAGCTCGGTGACCGGCGGCACCCAGGTGCTGTCGGACTGGCTGATCGTCGAGGTGACGGCAAATCCGGGTGAAGCCTTTCTGGACCGTATGATCAGCTTGGTCGAGGGCGCCAAGCGGCAGAAGACGCCCAACGAGATCGCGCTGGACATCCTGCTCGCGGCGATGACTATCATCTTCCTCCTCGCCACCGCGACCCTGCTGCCGTACTCGATCTACAGCGTGAGCGCGGCCGGGCAGGGCACGCCGGTGACGGTGACGGTGCTCGTCGCCCTGCTCGTGTGTCTCATTCCCACGACCATCGGGGCGCTCCTCTCCGCCATCGGCATCGCCGGCATGGACCGCATGATCCAGAAGAACGTCATCGCGATGTCCGGCCGGGCGGTGGAGGCGGCGGGCGATGTGGACGTGCTGCTCCTGGACAAGACGGGCACGATCACCCTGGGCAATCGCCAGGCCACGCGGTTCTATCCGACGCCCGGGGTGCCGGAGCGCGACCTCGCCGACGCCGCCCAGCTCGCGTCGCTCGCCGACGAGACCCCGGAAGGGCGGAGCATCGTGGTGCTGGCGAAGGAGATGTACGGCATCCGGGAGCGAGACGTCGAGAAGCTGGGAGCCACGTTCGTGCCATTCACTGCGCAGACGCGCATGAGCGGCGTGAACCTCAACGGCCGCCAGATCCGCAAGGGCGCGGCCGATGCCATCGAAGCCCATGTCCGCCGTCTCGGCGGCGGCGTCCCGTCCGAGGTGCGCGCGGCGGTGGATACGATCGCCAAGGCGGGTGCCACACCGCTCGTCGTCGCGGATGGGAAGAGCGTGCTTGGGGCCATCCAGTTGAAGGACATCGTCAAGGGCGGGATCCGCGAGCGCTTCACCGAGCTGCGGCGCATGGGCATCAAGACGGTGATGATCACCGGCGACAATCCGCTCACCGCGGCGGCCATCGCCGCCGAGGCCGGCATCGACGATTTCCTCGCCGAGGCCACGCCCGAGGCGAAGCTCAAGCTCATCCGCGAAACTCAGGCCGAGGGGCGGCTGGTCGCGATGACCGGAGACGGCACCAACGACGCGCCGGCCCTGGCCCAGGCCGACGTGGCGGTGGCCATGAATTCCGGCACCCAGGCCGCCAAGGAAGCCGGGAACATGATCGACCTCGACTCCAATCCCACCAAGCTGCTCGAGGTGGTCGAGACCGGCAAGCAGATGCTGATGACGCGCGGCGCCCTGACCACGTTCAGCATCGCCAACGACGTGGCCAAGTACTTCGCGATCATCCCGGCCGCCTTCGCCTCGACTTATCCGCTGCTCGGCGCCCTCAACGTGATGCATCTGGCCACGGCGGAGAGCGCCATCCTCTCCGCCGTCATCTTCAATGCCCTCATCATCCTCGCCTTGATCCCGCTGGCGCTGAAGGGTGTGCGCTACCGGCCGCTCGGCGCTGCCGCGGTGCTGCGGCGTCATGTCTGGATCTACGGCATCGGCGGCATCATCATCCCGTTCCCCGGCATCAAGATCATCGACATGATTCTGGTCGCGCTGCGGCTGGTGTAGAGGAAGCCCGACATGGTCGCGCAGGTACGCCCGGCCCTCGTCCTGCTGGCGGTGCTCTCCGTGGTGACTGGTCTCGCGTACCCGGCGCTTGTCACCGCCGTCGCCCAAGCGGCGTTCCCGTTCCAGGCCAACGGGAGCCTGATCACCCGGGATGGCCAGGTCGTGGGCTCGGCCCTGATCGGGCAGCCGTTCGACGATCCGAAGTACTTCTGGGGGCGGCCCTCGGCGACGGCGCCGTCTCCCTACAACGCGGCCGCGTCGTCCGGCTCGAACCTGGGGCCAACCAATCCCGCCCTGCTCGAGGCGGTGAAAGGCCGCGTCGACGCCCTGCGCGCCGCCGATCCTGGCAACACGGCCCCGGTGCCGGTGGACCTGGTGACGGCGTCGGGCAGCGGGCTCGATCCGCACATCAGCCCCGCGGCCGCGCTCTACCAGGTGCCCCGCGTGGCGAAGGCGCGCACGCTCGATCCCGGCGCGGTGCAAGCGCTCGTGGCGCAGCACACCGAAGGCCGCACCTTCGGAATCCTGGGCGAGCCGCGCGTGAACGTGCTCGCCTTGAACCTCGCGCTGGACGGCAAGTAGACTGAAGACGCTGAAAGGACGGTCGTCATGGAACGGGCAGAACGGCTGGCAGTCTGGATCCCGGTGGGGGCCCTGGGGGCGGTCGCACTGGGTATCGTGCTGATTCCGTTTCGGAGCTTGACCTCGGCCTCCAACCTCGCCTTCGTGTTCCTCGCCTACACGATCGTGGTGGCCGAGCTGGGCGGGCGCCTCGCCGCGGTGGGCACCGCCGTCATGGCCGCGTTGAGCCTGAATTTCTTCCTCACCGTGCCGTACCTCTCGCTCACCATCGACTCGCCCGAGGACGTGTTCGCCTTCGTGGCGCTGGCCGGCTGCGGCCTCATCGCCGCCGCGTTCGGGCGGCGGCGCGCGCGCTTCTGGGAGGCCTCCGCGCGCGCGTCACAGGAGCTGGGCTTGCTGCGACGCCTCGTCGGCCAGGTGCAGGCGGGCGTCGATCTCGGTGAGATCCTCGCGGACCTTCGGACGGCGTTCGGATTCCAGGCGGTGATCCTGCGTGACGACCGCGACCGTGTCCTCGCCGCCGCGCCGTCGGAGGGCACGCCCTCTGAGGGCTCGCCGGTGGAGCTCGCCTTCGACTCCTTCCTGCCCGTGCGCGAGGGCCGTCACCGGTTCGGCTCGCGCGGGCTCCGGGTGCCCGAGCGCGGCGGCCGCATCCGGCTCGCGACCGAGCAGGGGCCGATGAGCCTGGACATGTGGGAAGGCGATCCGCGCGGCCTCGACCTCGACCAGTGGCGCACGTTCTCCATCGCCATGGCGATACTCGGGCTCCGTCTCTCGGGGGCGCATGGGCGAGCATCGGCCTGACCCCGACTCGCTCCTCGTCCGCGCGAAGGAGGAGGAGGCCCGGAAGCATCAGGGGCGCCTGAAGCTATTCTTCGGCGCGGCGGCGGGCGTCGGGAAGACCTACGCGATGCTCGAGGCGGCGCGGGCGCTCCGCGCCGACGGCGTCGACGTCCTCGTCGGCGTCGTCGAGACACACGGCCGCGCCGAGACGGCGGCGCTCCTCGAGGGCCTCCCCGTCCTGCCGTCTCGCCTGGTCGAATATCGCGGGGCGACCCTCAAGGAGCTCGATCTCGACGCGGCGGTGGCCCAACGTCCCGCCGTCATCCTCGTGGACGAGCTCGCCCACACCAACGTCGAGGGCTCCCGCCATCGCAAGCGCTGGCAGGACGTGCTGGAGCTGCTCGACGCCGGCATCAGCGTCTATACCACCCTCAACGTCCAGCATGTGGAGAGCCTGAACGATGTGGTGGCGAAGATCACCGGCGTGGCCGTGCGGGAGACCGTGCCGGACTCGGTGCTGGAGCGGGCCGACGAGATCGAGCTGGTCGACCTCCCGCCCGACGAGCTGCTCGAGCGGCTTGCGGAAGGCAAGGTCTACATCCCCGAGCAGGCGCGGGAAGCCGTCAAGAACTTCTTCCGCAAGGGCAACTTGATCGCCCTGCGCGAGCTCGCCCTGCGCCACACCGCCGAGCGCGTGGACGATCAGATGCAGGCCTACCGGCGCGACCACGCCATCGGCAAGACCTGGCCGGTGGCTGAGCGCATCCTCGTGTGCGTGAGCCCGAGCCCGTTCTCGCCACAGCTCGTGCGAGCCGGTCATCGTCTGGCCCACCGCCTGGGCGCCGAGTGGATCGTAGCGTACGTCGAGACGCCCGCGCATGCCCGCCTGCCCCAGGCCGACCGCGACCGCGTGATCCAGACCCTGCGCCTCGCCGAGTCGCTGGGCGCGGAGACGGTGACGCTCAGCGGGCCGACGATGAGCGAGGAGATCCTCGCCTACGCGCGCGAGCGCAATGTGAGCAAGGTCGTGATCGGCAAGCCGGCCCGGCCGCTGTGGAAGCGCATCGTGCTGGGGTCGATCGTGGACGCGCTGGTGCGGGGGAGCGGCGAGATCGACATCCACGTGGTCAGCGGCGAGGGTGCCCCCGCGCCGGTGCGGCCCCTGCGGCCGCGCCCCCACGCGCCGCACTGGGGCGCCTATGCCCTCGCGGTCGCCGCGGTCGCGGGCTGCACCGCGGTCGCCTCGCTCATGTTCTCCCACTTCAGCCAGTCCAACCTGGTCATGGTGTACCTCCTCGGGGTGGTCGGCGTGGCCACCCGGTCGTCGCGCGGACCGACGGTGGCGGCGTCGATCCTGAGCGTCCTCGCCTTCGATTTCTTCTTCGTGCCGCCGTACCTCTCCTTCGCGGTGTCGGACACCGAGCATCTGTTGACGTTCTTCGTGATGCTGATCGTCGCGCTCGTGACGAGCGGCATGACGGTGCGGATCCGCGCCCAGGCGGCGGCGGCGCGGCAGCGCGAGCGGCGCATCGCCGCGCTCTACGGCATGAGCCGGGAGCTGACGAGCCTGCGGTCCGTCGAGGAGCTCCTGGAGTCCGCCCTCCGGCACATCGGCGAGGTGTTTCCCGGCCAGATCGCCATGCTATTGCCTGACGACGCCGGGCATCTGTCGCCTCGGTGGTCGAAGCCCGAGGGGGTGGGGCTGAGCGCAGCGGACGTGGGCGTCGCGCAGTGGGCTCATGAGCACAAGGAGGTGGCGGGGCTGGGCACTGCGACGGTGCCGGGCGCGCGCGTGCTGTGCGTGCCGCTGCGCGCGTCGCGCGGCTCGGTGGGCGTGCTCGCCATGCTGCCCCCCGAGGACCACGCCTTCGACAGCCCCGAGGCGCTCCATCAGCTCGAGACCTTCGCCAACCAGACCGCGCTGGCCATCGAGCGGGCCCAGCTCGCGAAAGAGGCGCAGAGCGCCGAGCTGCGCGCGGAGACGGAGCGGATGCGCAATTCGCTCCTCAGCTCGGTCTCGCACGACCTGCGCACGCCGCTCGCCACCATCATCGGCGCCTCGAGCGGCCTTCTCGAGGGAGGCGACCGCCTGTCGGCGACGACCCGGCGCGATCTCATCCGCTCGATTCACGGGGAGGCGAGCCATCTGGACCGCCTCGTCAATGGGCTTCTCGAGATGACGCGGCTCGAATCCGGCGCCGTCACCCTCAAGGCCGAGCCACAGTCCCTCGACGGCGTCGTGGGGCCGGCGCTGCAGCGCCTGGACGCGCTGCTGCGCGATCGAATCGTGCACGTGAGCCTGCCCCCCGATCTTCCGCTCGTGCCCATCGACGCACTCCTGATGGAGCAGGTCTTCCTCAATCTCCTCGACAACGCCGCCCGCTACTCCCCACCCGGCTCGCCCATCGACATCGCCGCCTCGGCGGTCGGCGTCAAGGTGGTGGTGGAGGTCAGCGACCGCGGGCCGGGCTTCGCCCCGGGCGAGGAGACCCGCGCCTTCGAGAAGTTCTATCGCGGGCGCTCCTCCGGCGTGCGGGGGGTGGGCCTTGGTCTCGCGATCTGCCGCGCCATCGTGCAGGTGCATGGCGGTACGATCAGCGCCGAGAACCGGCCCGGTGGCGGCGCGACCATTCGCTTCACGCTCCCCCGCGGCGAGTCGCCCGCACTGCCGGACGTGAGCGACACGTCTGCCGAGACCGCCCACGATGCCCGCTGACGCGGTACCCGCCGCGACCACGTCCGGTCCCGTGGTCGTCCTCATCGAGGACGCGCCCGAGATCAGGCGCTTCCTGCGTGCGACACTCGTCGACCACGGCTATCGGCTGATCGAGGCGGAGACGGGCGGGGAGGGGTTGCAGGCAGCGGAGACGCGGCAGCCGGATCTCGTCATCCTGGACCTCGGGCTGCCCGACCTCGACGGGCTCGAGGTGATCCGCCAGCTGCGCGAGTGGACGGCGGTGCCCATTTTGGTCCTGTCGGCCCGCGGTCAGGAAGCCGACAAGATCGCCGCGCTCGACGGGGGCGCCGACGACTACGTGAGCAAGCCTTTCGGGGTCGGCGAGGTGCTGGCCCGACTGCGCGTCCTGCTCCGTCACGCCGAGCGCACGGTGCGCGACGTGCACGAGGAGACCTACGAGGCCGGCGACCTCCACGTGGATCTCGCCCATCGGCGCGTCGCGGTGAAGGGCGAGCACGTGCATCTCACCCCTATCGAGTACCGGCTGCTGACCACGCTGGTGAAGCACGCGGGCAAGGTGCTCACGCACCGGCAGCTCTTGAAGGAAGTGTGGGGGCGGCCGTACTCGGACCAGCCGCATTATCTCCACGTCTACATGGCGCAGCTCAGGCGGAAGATCGAGCGGGATCCTGCGCGGCCGCGTCATCTCCTCACCGAGCCGGGGGTGGGCTACCGCCTGGCCGCTGAGTAGCCGGGCGATGCCCGGCGGTCAGCTCCGCATCGCCTCGCGGAGCTCGCGGGTGAGCGCCTCCACGGTGCCGCGGGTGCCGCCGGCGAGCTTGGTCTTCCACTCGCCCTCGGTCTCGAAGCGGCGATCGCGCAGCCGCTCGCCCCAGGGCTTGACGGCCTCGCGGATGGCGTTGTAGTCGAAGGCGTCGCGCTTGAGCTCGCGGGCGCGCGCCATGACGTCGGGGGCCACGCGGATGAAGGCGCGGAGCGCGGCACCGGTCTTGATCGAGTACTTGCGCCCCACCCACGCGGTCGGGAACACGCCCGCCACCGCCTTCATGTAGTTGAGGAAGAAGCGCTTGGCTTCCTTGCGGAGCTCGCTCGTGCGAGCGCCGCCGCCGATCTTCTCCACCGTTTCGAGGAAGTCCACGATCTCCTCCGCGAGCGGCGCCTGGGACACGCGCCCGCGGCCGGTGCCCAGCATCTTGATCTCGCCGGCCAGCGGCGAGGTCTGGTCTTCGTTGAGCGAGCGGATGACGTCGTGGGCGAGGGCCTGGTTGGGATCGGGGTAGAGTTTGCGCCCGGCCAGGCTCACGATGTGCGACGGGTTCAGCCGGGTGTGCTTGGCGTTGATCGTGACGAAGAGCTCCACGATCTGCCGCGCGTCGAGGCGGTCGAAGAGCACGGCGGGCACCTCGATGCCGAGGTTCTCGCCCGCCTGGGTCAGGGCGTGCAGCGCGAGGAGGCGGTGCTGGCCGTCCAGCACGCGAAGGACCCCATGCTCTTCGGGGATCTGCAGCAGGCCGAGATCGTGCTGACTCGCCATCGGGGTGAAGGTGAAGCGCTTCTCGGAGGTAATGATGACGGCGCCGGGAATCGCGGGCAGCGTCCCCGCCTCCTTGCAGTCGCGGTAGTAGCCGACCAGCTCGTCGATCTTGCGGCGGATCACCGGGCGCTGATAGGCCGCCTCGCTCTCGCCGATACGCTTCTCGAGCATTTCCCAGTTCACGCGGGCGCGGTTGGCGCGCTTGGCCTTTGGGCCGGGGGCGTCTTTGCCGGCGTAGCCGAGTACCTCGAACTTCACCAGGCGGTCGATGTCCTTGGCGGAGAACGACGCCTGGAAGAACTCGACCCCGAACTGCTTCACCCGGTGCGCGGGAACCGTGATCATTCCGCCCTCCTACCTCCGTAGGGGCAACCTCGCCTGTGCGGGGCGTGGCGTTTGGGAACTACTGTACCTGAAGCTTAAACCCTTGTCAACATTGTACGTTTTAGCCCTGCCCCGTCAGACGGGCACCATATGCTGGGGCCAGCCGGCAATCCATCCACAAGCGGTGGGTAACGTGGGGACAAGTGGCCCTAGCCCCGCGCAACGCAGAGACGAAGGCGAGCAGGCCGAAGAGCCAGAACAGGGCCGCGGCCGACCAGCGCAGATAATGCATGGGTAGTCGCCCGGCGAGCACGGCGCCGCCGAGAACGGCAGTCCATCGGCAGCGAGCATGCCGAGCGTTGTGCCAAAGCGTGCGCCGAGCGCCACCGTTGCCAGCTGCCTCTTGTCCCCCATCTCGCCAGCAGGCGCGGGGGAATTCGAGCGGGCCATGCCCCTCGCCCACCCAGGACCGTCCACGGCCGCCCATAGCGCGAGGCGAGGGTGAGGGGCGAGGAGCTGCGTCTTGTCGCACATCTCCGCGAGCACGACGAGCAGGAACGAGCTCCACAGGACGGTGGGCACCTCCCGACATACTGCGAAGCGCCGCGTGCGTTGACCTTCCCCGGGTCGGGTGCTAGCCTGACCGCGCTTTTCGCCTCGGTGACCACAACGCGAGCAGTCCCCGGGAGCTCTCCAGGAGGATTCGCAATGGGCGACGACAGAGGGCGCAGGATGAACGGCTCCATCACCCGGCGCGGCTTCCTCGGCACGCTCGGCGCGGCCACCGCGGCCGCGGGCTTCCCCGCGGTGGCGCGCGGCCAGTCCCCCGTGCCGGTGAAGGTGGGCTACATCCTGCCCGTGACGGGCCCGCTCGCTTTCGAGGCCCAGCTCGCGCTGAACGGGATCCTGCTGGCGGTGGACGAGATCAACGTCGCGGGCGGGATCAAGTCCCTGGGGGGCGCCAAGCTGACGCTGCTCCCCGGCGACACGCAGAACAAGGTCGAGCTGGGGAAGTCCGAGGCGCAGCGCCTCATCGATCAGGGGGTCGTCGCGCTGATGGGCCCGTTCTCGAGCTTGGTCGCCTTCTCCGTGCGCCAGGACACCGAGAAGGCGCGCACGCCGTTCCTCCTTCTCGCCGCCGTCGCCGACAATCTCACCGAGGGCGGGCTCCGCTATACCTTCCGCATGCAGCCCAACGGCAAGGCCATGGCGACCTTGACGGTGGACAACATGCTGGAGATGGCCAAGGCCGCCAACGTCGCGATCAAGCGCGTGGCCATGATGCACGAGGACGGCAACTTCGGCACCACGATGGGCAATCACGTGGAGGGCTTCGCCAAGACCAAGGGCTTCGAGCTGGTGCAGCGCGTGCCCTACAACCTCCGCTCGCCCGACTTCACCGCCGAGCTGGCCAAGGTGAAGGCGGCGCGCCCCGACCTCCTCGTGATCAGCGGGTACTACGGCGACTCCAAGCTCATCGCGGAGACGGCGGCCAAGCTGCGCGTGGGCGTGCACGCGCTGGTGGGGCTCGCCAACGCCGCGTACTCGAACCCGCGCTTCATCGCCGAGAATCGGGAGCTCACCGAGCACATCTTCGACGGCAACTACTGGCACAACCCGCAGAGCCCGCGGGCGAGGGCGGTGTTCGAGGCGTATCAGAAGCGCTTCAGCTCACCCATGTCCAACCATGGCGTGCAGGGCTACCAGGTGACCTTCGTCCTGAAGGACGCGCTGGAGCGCGCGGCGTCCGTCGATCGCGACAAGGTGCGCGACGCCATCGCCAAGACCAATCTAACCGACCACATCCTCACCCAGGAGGCCATCCGCTTCGACGACACCGGCGAGAACCCGAACGCCATGCCGGCGCTGCTGCAGGTGCAGAACGGGCGGCCGACGGTGGTGGGGCCGGCGCGCTACGCCGAGGCCAAGCCGGTGTTCCCCGTGCCCAAGTGGAAGGGATAAGACCCGCCGAGCGCGGGCATTGAGCGGGCTCCTCCTCCAGGCCGTCGTCAGCGGGCTCTTACTCGGCGGCGTGTACGGGCTCGTGGCGAGCGGGCTCACCCTGATCTTCGGCGTCCTGCGCATCATCAACTTCGCGCACGGCGCGGTGATGATGCTGGGGATGTACGCGTCGTACTGGCTCTGGGTCTGGCTGGGGGTGGATCCCTACCTCTCCGTGCTGCTGACCGCGCCCGCTTTCTTCGTGCTCGGCATGGGCATTCAGCGGCTCGTCATCGAGCCCAACCGCCAGGCCGCCGAGCACAATCAGCTCCTGCTCACGCTGGGCCTCGCGCTCTTCCTGGAAAATCTCGCCCTCGTCCTCTGGCAGGGCGACTTCCGGACGCTCCGCGTCCCCTACGCCAATGCCTCCTTCGTGATCGGGGACGCGCTGGTCGAGGTGTCGCGGCTGGTCGCGGCGGGCGGCGCGGTGCTCATCGCGCTGGCGCTCTTCGTGTTCCTTCGCCGCACCGACGTCGGCAAGGCCATCCGCGCGCTGGCCGAAGAGCGCGAGGGGGCCATGCTGGTCGGCATCGACGTGGCGCGTATCCGCTCCGTCGCCTTTGGCATCGGCTCGGCGTGCGTGGCGGTGGCGGGGGCGCTCATCACCCCGTTCTTCTACATCGCCCCCGACGTGGGCGAGTCGTTCAACCTCATGGCCTTCGTGGTGGTGGTGCTGGGCGGCATGGGGAACTTCATCGGCGCGCTCCTGGGCGGGCTCATCGTGGGCCTGGCCGAGTCCCTGGGGGCCGCGCTCCTGCCCGGCTCGCTCAAGCAGCTCGTGGTGTTCGTGATCTTCGTCCTGGTCCTCCTCTTCCGGCCGGAAGGCCTCTTTGGAGGCGCCCGTGGCCGGTAGGGCGCTGGGCGCGCTCGCCGCCGCGGCGCTGGTCGCGGCGCCGCCCCTCTTGCCGAAGTACTCCCTCGAGATCCTGATCAGCATCCTGTTCTTCGCCTACCTCGGCCTGGCGTGGAATATCCTCGGCGGCTACGCCGGACAGTTCTCGTTCGGTCACGCCGCCTTCTTCGGTATCGGCGCCTACACCTCCACGCTGCTCCTCCTCCGCGCCGGCGTGTCGCCCTGGCTCGGCATGCTCGCGGGCGGGGCGCTCGCCGCCGCCTTCGGCCTCTTCGAGGGTTATCTCTCCTTCCGCTACGGGCTCCGCGGGCCATACTTCTCGCTCGTGACCCTCGCCTTCGCGGAGATGCTGCGCGTGGTGTCGGTGAACGCCAAGGCGGTGGGCGCGTCCCTCGGCCTCGTGGTCCCCACCGGGACTCCCGCCCCCTTGCTCTTCGTCTTCGGGGGCAAGCTCCCGTACTACTACGTGATCCTCGCGATGACCGGCCTCGCGCTCCTGATCACCGGCGCGGTCGCGCGGGGGCGGCTCGGGTACGCGCTGATCGCGGTGCGGGAGAACGAGGACGCCGCGGAGGCGGCCGGGGTCAACGCGCTCGGCAGCAAGCTCGCGGCGATGGCCCTGTCCTCGTTTCTCACCGCGCTCGGCGGCACCTTCTACGCCCAGTACTTCGCCTACATCGACCCCACCATCACGTTCGGCCCCGCCATCTCCATCCAGGGCCTGCTCCCCGCCATCGTGGGCGGCGCCGGCACCGTGTTGGGACCGCTCCTGGGCTCTTTCGTGCTCACGCCGATCTCCGAGCTGACGCGTGCGATGCTGCGCGGCCGCGCGGGCGCGGACATCATGCTCTACGGACTGATCCTCGTGCTCGTGATCTCCTTCCTGCCCCAAGGACTGATGGGCTGGCGGCGGGCCGTGCGCCGGTCTGCGCGATGAGCCTGCTCGAGCTGCGCGGGCTGGGCAAGCGCTTCGGCGGTCTCACCGCCGTGACCGGCCTCGACCTTGCCATCGAGCCCGGCGAAATCGTGGGCCTCATCGGCCCCAACGGCGCGGGGAAGACCACGGTGTTCCACCTGGTGGCCGGCTATCACCGTCCCACCTCGGGAACCATCCGCTTCAAGGATGCGTCGATCGTGGGCCTCAAGCCGCACGCCATCTGCCGCCGCGGCCTCGCGCGCACGTTTCAGCTCGTGCAGCCCTTCGCCGGTCTCACCGCGGTGGAGAACGTCATGGTGGGCGCATTCAACCGCGAGCGGGACACCGCCGCGGCGCGCCGGCACGCGGAGGAGATCCTCGACCTCGTCGGGTTGGGAGGCAAGCGGTCCGTTCCCGCGCGCGAGCTCACGCTGTCCGACCGCAAGCGGCTGGAGATGGCCCGGGGCCTCGCCACCGGGCCCGATCTTCTTCTCCTCGACGAGGTGATGTCCGGCCTCAACCCGACGGAGATCGAGGCCATGGTCGGGCTGATCCGCGCCATTCACGGCCGGGGCATCACGCTCCTGATCATCGAGCACGTGATGCGCGCGGTGATGACGCTCTCGCATCGCCTCGTGGTGTTGCACCACGGGGAGAACATCGCGGAGGGACCACCCGCCGCGGTGGCCCGGGACCGCCGCGTCATCGAGGCGTATCTCGGTGAGGAGGATGGCGCGGCGTGAGCCTCCTCGAGCTACGAGGCGTGGACGTGGCCTACGGCGACCTGCCCGCGCTGCGCGGGGTGTCGCTCGCTATCGAAGAAGGCGAGATCCTCACCGTGGTGGGGGCGAACGGCGCGGGGAAGACCACCATGCTGCGGACCATCTCCGGCCTCCTTCGTCCGCGCGCGGGTGAGATAACGTTTGAAGGCCGGCGCATCGACCGGCTTCCGAGCCACCACGTGGTCGCGGGGGGCGTGGTGCAGGTGCCGGAGGGCCGCAAGATCTTTCCCAGCCTGTCCGTCCGGGAGAATCTCGAGCTCGGCTCGTACGCGCGCCGCGCCCGATCGCATCGCGCGGAGAGCCTCGCCGAGGTCTTCTCGCTGTTCCCGATCCTGAGCGAGCGCGCGCGCCAGGCCGCGGGGACGATGTCCGGCGGCCAGCAGCAGATGCTCGCCATCGCCCGCGCGCTCATGGCGCGCCCGCGCCTGCTGATGCTCGACGAGCCGTCGCTGGGGCTGGCGCCGCTGGTGGTGCAGGAGATCTTCCGCACCATCGCCGCCATCAATCGCGCGGGCACCACCGTGCTCCTGGTGGAGCAGAATACCCGGCAAGCGCTCGGACTGGCCCGGCGCGGCTATGTCCTGGAAAATGGCCGGGTGGTGCTGGAGGGGAGCGGCCGCGACCTGCTCGGCAACGAGCACGTCAAGCGCGCCTATCTCGGCATGTAGCGTCTCTCGCGAGGAGGACACGTCATGGCACTCGATCTCGTGATTCGCGGCGGGCAGGTCATCACTCCCCAGGGCGTGGGCCTCTGGGACATCGGCGTGGAGGGGGAGCGCATTTCCGCCATCGCCGCCCCCGGCACGCTGCCGGCCGGCTCCGCGCGCGTCATCGACGCCACCGGCAAGATCGTTACCCCGGGCGGGGTGGAGCCCCACGCGCATCTCGCGCACTCGATCATGTCGCACCCCGAGGAGCCGTCGGAGACGCTGGGACCCGAGGAGGACACCAAGGGCATGGCGTGCGGCGGCACCACCACGCACATCGACTTCGCCTACGTACGCCCGGACGTGGGCGACGTGATGCCCGTGGTGGAGCGGCGGGCCGCGCGGTGGAAGAGCAACTCCCACGTGGATTACACCTTCCACATCACGCTGGCCGGCGCGCTGCCGCTGCGCATCTTCGAGCAGATTCCCGAGGCGATACAGCAGGGCTTCCCGTCGTTCAAGGTCTTCACCACCAACGTGCTGCCCCCGCACCCCAAGCGCGCGGGCAATCGCATCGACTTCGGCCGCATCTACCACGCCATGGAGAAGGTGGCGCCCGCCGGCGGCTTGATGGTGGTGCACGGAGAGGACGAGGACCTCGTGCAGTTCAACTACGAGCGCTTCCGCGAGGAGAAGCGCATGGAGGGGACGAACCTCCACCTCGTCCACACCAAGCTCTCGGAGCAGCTCGCCTTCCGCCGCACGATCGCGCTGGCGCGCGCGGCCGGCGCGGGCGTCTACTTCGTCCACGCCTCGGCCAAGGAAGGCGTGGACGCCGTCGCGGAGGCGCGCGCGGCCGGCCTGCCCATCTACGCGGAGACGCTCCACCAGTACGCCTGCTTCAACGCCGAGTATTACAAGACCCCGCGGGGCTTCTGCTCGCACACGTATCCGTCGCTGAAGTTCCCCGAGGACCAGCAGGCGCTGTGGGACGGGCTCGTCAACGACGCGGTGTCCACGCTGGCGACCGACGAATACCCCACCAACCTCGAGCTCAAGCTCAAGGGCAAGACCATCGAGGACGTGACGGGCGGCAATCTCGGCGCGGAGGCGCGCCTGGGCATCGCGTGGACCGAAGGGGTGGGCAAGCGCGGCATGACCCTCAAGCGCTTCGCCGACATCACCGCCACCAATGCCGCGCGGATCATGGGCCTCTATCCGAAGAAGGGCGTGCTGGCTCCGGGCAGCGACGCGGACATCGTCTTCATCGACCCGACGATCCGGAAGACCCTCGCCAAGGACGACTTCCACGTGTCGGACTACAGCCCCTGGGAGGGCTGGCAGATCACCGGCTGGCCGGTGCTGACCATCCTGCGCGGCAAGGTCATCGCCGAGCGGGGCAAACTGCTCGGCTCGACGAGCGACGGTCGCCTGCTCACCCGCAAGATCGACAATGTGGTCCTGGCCAGACCCGCGGTGTAGCCGCTCTCGTGACTTAGCGCCCGCGGCGGCGGCGGGCGGGCGCGGGGTCGCCGGACCACAAGGGCACGCGTCCGCCGGCTCCCGCTCACGCTAAGCGAACGGGTCGTCGTCTTCCTTGTCGTGCCAGACGTATTCCATGTTTCGGGCGGCAGCAAGCGCGGTGTCTCGACCGTGCAGTCTTGCGATGAGTGCCAGTGTCATGTCGATGCCGGCGGACACACCGGAGGAGGTGACGAGGTCGCCGTCGTCGACCCAGCGGGCCTTGCGGCGCCAGAGCACTTTCGGCCCCTGGGAGAGCACCCAGTCCCAGGAGATCTTGTTGCTGGTGGCGGGGCGGTCGTTCATGAGCCCGGTGCGCGCGAGCAGCGCCGAGCCCGTGCACACCGTGGTGGTGATGGGGGCGCGGCGGCTGATCGCGCCCAGCTTGGCGAGGAACGCCCCGTCGTTCACCGCGGTGCGCGTGCCGAAGCCGCCGGGCACGACCAGGATGTCGAAGTCGGGCACGTCGTCGAAGGCGTAGTCCGCGTGGGTGGACGGACCCTCGCCGCTCTTGATCGGCCCCGTGCGCTCGGCAACCGTGAAGACGTGGAAGAAGCGGTACGGCGTGCCATCCGGCTGGATCACCCGCGTGGCGCCGAAGGCCTGCACGGGGCCGTACACATCCAGCACGGTGAAGCCGTCGAAGAGCACCACCGCGACGCGCTTGATTGCGGGTAGCTGGGTCATGATTCCTGTCTCCTCATTGTCGACTCAGGCGGCCGCGCCCGACGCGCGCGCGAACCGGCGCATCGCCCGGTCCATCGCCTCGGCCGGGGCGGTGGCCGGCGAGCCCGCACGAAACGGTGGGTTGGGATCGTATTCGATCATGAGCTGAATGGTCTGCGCCACCGACTCGCCCGCCACGAGCGCGGCGAGACGCAGGGCCATGTCGATGCCGGCCGACACGCCCGCGCCGGTGATGACCTTGCCGTCACGGACCATACGCTCCTCAATCGGCTCAGCGCCGAACGCGCGAAGCGCGCCGAGGGCCGCCCAGTGCGTGGTGGCGCGAAGGCCTCGCAATAGCCCGGCCGCGCCGAGCAGGAGGGCGCCCGTGCACACCGATGTGGTCCAGGCTGTCGTGGCGTGGGCGCTCGTCAGCCACTCCATCACCAGCGGGTCCGCCATCACGGGCCGCATGTTCATTCCGCCTGGCACGAGGACGATGTCCGGGCGCGGCACCGCCGCGACGGGGTGCTCGGCGAGCAGGGCGACGCCGGCGTCCGTGCGCTTGGGCCCGGGCGCGCTGGCGACGGGGAACACCTCGGCGCCCGGCAGCGCGGAGAGCACCTGCAACGGCCCGATGGCGTCCAGCGCGGTCATGCCGTCGAAGAGCAGCACTGCGATCTTCATGGGCTCACGCCTCACGAGCGCCGCGGAAGTGGGCGCGGTAGTGCCCCGGGGTGACGCGCAGCGTGCGGCGGAACGCCCGGTGCATGGTCTCGATGGTGCCGAAGCCCGTGTCGCGCGCGATCTGGGCCAACCCTGCGCTACTGGACTCGAGCTGGCGTCGCGCGGCCTCCACCCGGGTGCGTTCCACGTAGACTGCGGGGGTCAACGACAGGTCGCGCCGAAACGCGCGGGCGAAGTTGCGCGTGCTCATCCCCGCGCGCCGAGCCAGCGACGGCACCGACAGGTTCTCGGCGGGATGGTCGGCGATGAAACCCTGGAGCTCGCGAAGGGCGTCGCGCTCGGCGAGCTGGCTCCCGAGCTGGGCGCTGAATTGCGACTGGCCGCCCGGCCGGCGGAGGAACAGCACGAGCCACCGCGCGACTTCGAGGGCTATTGCTCGCCCGAGGTCTTCGTCCACCAGATCCAGGGCGAGGTCGATGCCCGCGGTCACGCCCGCCGAGGTGGAGATGGCGCCGTCGCGGACGAAGATCGGGTCCTTCTCCACGCGGACGCGGGGATAACGGCGGGCCAGCTCGTCGCAGGCCGACCAGTGCGTGGTGGCGCGCCGGCCGTCGAGGAGGCCGGCCTCCGCGAGCAGGAACGCGCCGGTGCACACCGAGGCCACCCGGCGCGCGCGCCGTGCGACGCGGCGTATCCAGCCGACGACGGTCCGATCCTGCGCGGCCTCGTGGACGCCGGGCCCACCCGCCACGACCAGCGTGTCGACGGGCCGCGTGGCGTGCGCGAGGTCGCGATCCACCACGAGCCCGAGGCCGCTCCAGGTGCGAACGGCCCCCGCCGTCGGGGCGACCACCTCGATCTGATAACGCTGGTCGGCCTGTCGCGCGAGACGGCTCGCGATCGAGAACACCTCCACCGGCCCGGTGACGTCGAGCGGCTGGACCCGGGGGAACGCGAGCACCGTGACCTGTCGCATGCCCCCGAGGATGCGCCCCGAGGCGCTGTGGCTGCAACGCCAAAGCCATGACGAATCCGGCCATACGGGCCCCGCCCCGCCGTCCCCGCGCCTGGGGTAACATGGGGCCCGCCATGACCGAGACCCCACGTCCTGATCATGTATCCGCTCGCCTCGCCTCCGGCGGCGGCTCGCCAGACTATGCGCGTCAGTTCAATCCCCCCTGGACGCTCGACCCCGCCCGCACGGCCTTGGTCGTGGTCGACATGCAGTACGCGAGCGCCTCGCGGCGCGAGGGGCTGGGCCGCCTCCTCAAGGACCGCGAACAGGAAACCTCCGGCGCCTACCGCTTCGAGCGGATCGAAACCGTGGTGGTGCCGACCATCCAGGCGCTGCTCGCCTTCTTCCGCGAGCGCGGCCTCCGCGTCGTCTACCTCACCGTGGGCTCCGAGATGCCGGACTTCAGCGATCTCCTGCCGCACATGCGCCCCTTCGCCGAGCAGATCGGGAATACCGCGGGCCGCCGCGAGCACGAGATCCTGGACGACCTCGCGCCGGCGGCCGGCGAGCCCGTGCTCAACAAGACCACCATGAGCGCGTTCCACTCCTCGGGCTTCGAGCGCCTCATGCGGGCCTGGGGCGTGGACCAGCTCTGCTTCACCGGCGTGTCCACCAACTCGTGCGTGGAGGGCACCGCGCGCGACGCCGCCGACCGCGGCTTCCAGGCCCTGCTCGTGGAGGACGGCTGCGGCGCGGCGAGCGCGCGTCTGCACGAGGCCACCTGCGAGAACTTCGCGCGGCTGCTCGGCCGGGTGGCGCGCAGTGACGAGGTACGCGCCGAGCTGGCCGCCGCCCTCGTCCGTCCCGCCCCCCGCTGATCCACGTTCGCCCGCTCTTTTCACCCGAAGGAGAGGACCCATGGCCGGCAAGCTCTTCGAGGAACTGTCTCCGGGGCAGGTGTTCCAGCATCAGCCCGGCCGCACCGTCACCGAGGCGGACAACATCTGGTTTTCCTGCCTCACCATGAACCCGCAGCCCCTGCACGTGGACTTTCACGCCGCGCAGAAGGCCGAGTTCGGCAAGCCGCTGGTCAACAGCTTGTTTACCTTGGGGGTGGCGGTCGGCCTCTCAGTGGGCGAGACCACGCTCGGCACCACGGTGGGCAATCTGGGCTTCGAGAAGGTCGAGTTCCCCAAGCCGGTGTTCCACGGCGACACGATCTACTCGGAGACCGAGGTGGTGGAGAAGCGCGAGTCGCGCTCGCGCCCGGAGTGGGGGATCGTCATCTTCGAGCATCGCGCCAAGAACCAGCACGGCGATCTCGTGATGCGCTGCCGGCGCGCCGCGATGATGCGGCGCCGGGGGGCCTGATGGCCGCTCGCCTCCGGCGGTCGCTGCACTTCGTGCCCGGCGGCAACGAGCGCATGATCGCCAAGGCCATCACCGGCCCCGCCGACGGGCTCATCCTCGACCTGGAGGACGCGGTGGCCCCGGAGCGGAAGGCGGCCACCCGGCCCATCGTGCGCGGCTGGCTCGAGCAGCTCGACTTCGGCGGCCGGGAGCGCTGGGTGCGGATGAACCCGATCTTCTCCGACCACGGGGAGCGGGATCTCGAGGAGACCATCGCGGGCCGGCCCGACGGCTACGTGGTGCCGAAGCCTCGGCACGCGGGCGACATCCGGCGCATCGCTCAGATCCTCGACAAGCTCGAGCAGCGGCACGGCCTGCCCCACGGCTCCACGCGCCTCACCCTCATCGCCACCGAGACGCCGGAAGGCCTCCTCAATATTCGAGAGGTCGCCGCGGCGAGCCCCCGCATCGCGGTGGTGTCATGGGGCGTCGAGGACCTCTCCGCCGCGATGGGGCTGCCTCGGGTGCGCGACGCCGAGGGCCGCTACCTCGACATTCCGCGCCATGCGCGGGTGATGTGCGCGGTGTCGGCCGCCGCCGCGGGGGTGGAGGCGCTCGACACCGTGTACACCGACATCCATGACCTCGCGGGGCTGCGCCGTGAGTGTGAGGAAGGCGTGGCGATGGGGTTCACGGGGAAGATATCGATCCATCCCGTGCAGATCGAGGTGATAAACTCCGTATTCACACCGTCCCGCGCCGAGGCCGAGGAGGCTGCGACGCTGATCTCCGCCTTCGAAGAGCACGCGCGCCGAGGGGCGGGAGCCTTCGCCTGGAAGGGACAGATGATGGACATGCCGCATCTGACACGGGCGCGCAAGCTCCTCGAACGGGCGCGGCACGCCGGGGTGCTCTGAGTGCTGGGACGCCGCACCCTCGCCGTCGCCGCCCTCGTGCTCGTGGCCGCGGTGGTGTTCGTGCTTCCCGTGGGCCGCCGTCCCCTCTACAACCAGGACGAGGTGCGCTACGCCATCCTCGCCCGCGACGTCGCCGAGCACGGCCGCTGGTTCCTGCCCCGCGTGCGCGACGAGGTGTATCTCAACAAGCCACCGCTGTTCTTCTGGACGGTGGCGCTGATCTCGCTGCCGAGCGGTCGCGTGTCGGACGTCTCCGCCCCCCTCGTCTCCGTCGCCGCCGCGCTGGCCGGCGTGCTCGGGGTGTTCGCCATCGGCCGCCGGCTCTGGGGATTCGCGACCGGCTTCGCCGCCGCCGCCGTGCTCGCCACCATGCCCTTCTACTTCTTCATGGCGCATCAGGTCCTGACCGACATGATGCTCACGGCGTGGCTGGTGTGGGCGCTCTACTTCTACTTGCGCATGGTGCCGCCCGCGCCGGCGCGGTTTGCCTGGCTGGGGTTCTACCTCTGCGTCGCGGGCGCCCTGTCCACCAAGGGCCCGGCGGCCCTGCTCGCCTTGCTCGCCGCGGTGATCACGAGCGCCGTGATCGATGGACGCGCCGGGCTGCGGGCGCTCCGGCTGCCGTGGGGAATGGGTCTTGTCGCGCTCTCGACGCTGCCGTGGCTCGTGCCCTACCTCATGCAGACGGAGAAGAGCTACACCCAGTCGGTGCTCGTCACCGACTATCTCGCCTGGTACTTCCGGCTTCACGGCGATTCGCGCCTCGCCGCCTTCGGCGCGTACCTGGCGGGCTTCCTGCCGTGGGCACTGGTGCTGCCGCTGATGGCGCACTGGTGGTGGGTCGCGCGGCCCGACCGTGATCGGCGGCGCTTGCTCACGTGGTCGGCGGTCTACGCGGCGGCGGTGGCCATCTCCGCGGCGCAGCGCTCCCGCTACTTCCTCCCCGTGCTCCCCCTGCTCGCTCTGCTCTTCGGCGAGTTCTTCGTGCGCGCGCCCAAGGCGGGCGGCCGCGCCCTGCGCCGGCTTCCCGTGCTTGCCGCCATCTTCCTGGTTGTGGCGCTCGTCGCCGCCCTCGCCGTCATGTGGGCGCCCCCGCACATGAGCGACAAGGGCGGCGACTGGCTGTACCTGCCTGCCGGCGGCGTCGAGCGCGGCCTGATGGCAGGTCTGCTCCTCGCCGGCGCCCTCGCCGGAGTCTGGGTGGCGTGGCGCAGTGCAGGTGGCTTCGCGATGGCCACGTGCTGGGCGGCGGCGGTGATCGCCGTGCTCGCGCTCGAGGGCGTCGGCTATCCCGAGCGCTACGCCGAGTGGTACGGCGTGCGGAGCTTCGCCGAGCGCGTGCGCAAGGAACGGCCGGTGGCGCATCTGGTGGTCGCCTACCCGGACGCCAACCTCGCCTTCGATTTCTACCTGCGCCGTCCGATCCGCGAGCTGCGCCGGCCCGATCAGTTGAGAGCGATGGTGGCGCGCTCGGCCGATCGCCGCGCCCTCCTGCTCCGCGAGGAGCGGTGGACGTCGGTGCGCGCCGAGGCGGATCCGTCGTGGCGCCTGGTCGCCTCCGCCACGGTGGGAGGTCGGCCGTTCGTGCTCCTCCGGAACTTCGAGTAGCGGCCATGCCGGCGCGCGCCGCCGCGCGCTTGACAGCGGGGGTGTAAGCTTGCTAAAAAAGCCCAATTCCCCCCCCGGAGGAGGATCACCATGATGAAGAGACCCGTGAGCGCAACCGCTCTGCTCACGGCCGCCGCCGTGCTGGCCCTGGCATGGCCCGCTGCCGCCCAGACTCCGATCAAGATCGGCGCCTCGATGTCCCTCACCGGCACCTACGCCAAGCCCGGGACCTACCAGAAGGAAGGCTACGAGCTCTGCGCCCAGGAAATGAACGACAAGGGCGGGGTGCTCGGCCGCAAGGTCGAGTTCGTGTTCTACGACGACCAGTCCATGCCTCCGACCGGGGTGCGGCTCTACGAGAAGCTCATCACGGAGGACAAGGTGGACGTGGTGATGGGCCCCTACTCCTCGGCCATCACCGAGGCAGTGGCCAACGTCACCGAGAAGTACAAGAAGGTGATGGTGGCGCCGCTCGCCGCCACGACGTCGATCTTCAAGAAGGGGCGCAGGTACGCCTTCATGGTCATCTCGCCCGCCGAGGTGTACCTGGAGGGTCTCGTCGACATCGCGGCCAAGCGCGGGCTCAAGACCGTCGCGATCGTGAACGAGGACACGCTCTTTCCGAAGACCGCTGCGGTGGGCACCGCCGAGCTGGCCAAGAAGAAGGGGCTGCAGATTGTCCTGCAGGAGGCGTATCCCAAGGGCAACACCGACTTCTCGGCGCTGCTCACCAAGGTGAAGGCGGCCAATCCCGACGTCATCGCCGCCTCCACGTACTTCGACGATGCGGTGGCCCTCACGCGTCAGATGAAGGAGCTCAACGTGAATCCCAAGATGTACGGGGTCACGGTGGGCGGTGACCTGCCCGAGTTCTACGACCTCCTCAAGCAGAACGCCGAGTACATCTACGGCGCGACCCAGTGGGAGCCGACCCTGCCCTATCCGGGGCAGAAGGAGTTCATGGCCGCGTACACGTCGAAGTACAAGCACGACCCGTCCTATCACGCGGCGGCGGGCTACGCGGGTTGCCAGATCTATCTGGAGGCGGTGAAGCGGGCGGCCACCCTCGACGCCGACAAGGTGCGTGAGCAGCTCCTGAAGCTCGAGATGCGCACGATACTCGGGGACTACAAGGTCGACGCCGACGGGTTCCAGACTGCGCACAAGATGGTGCTGTTCCAGTGGCAGGACGGGAAGAAAGTGACGGTATGGCCGGACGACATGGCCGCCGGCGCCAAGCTCCGCTTCCCCACGCCCGCGTGGAACCAGCGGTAGCCGGGTGCCGCTGATCGCGCCCGCCGGAAGCGCCCGCCGGGTCGCCGGCGGGCGCTCGTGCGCCCGGGCGTGATCACCCACGTCACGCCGATCATGCTGGGCCAGGTGATCGTCTCCGGTCTCCTCGCCGGCGCTCTCTACGCGATGGTGGCGCTCGGGCTGGGCCTCATCTTCGGCGTCATGCGCGTGCTCAACGTGGCCCACGGCCCGCTCCTCATGCTGGGCGCCTACATCACGTACTGGCTCTTCAGCACGGTGGGGCTCAATCCGTACCTCTCCCTGCTGGTCTCGATGCCGCTGGTCTTCCTGATCGGTGTCGCCCTCCAGCACGTCCTCGTGCGGCGGGTGGTGGACGCGCCCGAGCTGTCCTCGCTGCTCCTCACCTTCGGCATCTCGATCGCGCTGGTGAACCTGGCGCAGCTCGCCTTCACCTCCGATCTTCGGTCGGTGGAGTTCCTCACCGGCTCCTTCCTCGTCGGGCCCTTCGCCTTCTCGAAGTCGCGGGTCATCGCCTGCCTGTTCGCGGCGGGGATCACCACGCTCGCATTCCTGTTCCTGCAGAAGACCAGGATGGGGAAGGCCATCCGCGCGGTGTCCCAGAGCCGCGAGGTCGCGCAGGTGTGCGGGATCAACGTGCAGCGCATCCACCTCTTCGCCTTCGGCCTGGCCTCGGCGCTCGCCGCCGCGGGGGGGACGCTGGTCGCGGTGATGGTGGCCATCCAGCCCGAGATGGGCGCGGTGTACACGTTCAAGTCCTTCCTCGTCATCGTGCTGGGCGGGGCCGGGAACTATCCGGGCGCGCTGCTGGGCGGTCTCCTCCTGGGCCTGGTCGAGCAGCTCGCCTCGCTGTTCCTCACCACCCAGGTGAACGAGGCGGTCGCCTACGTCCTGCTCGTGCTGGTGCTGCTGCTGCGCCCCACCGGCCTCCTCGGAGGCCGCTCCACGTGACGCTCGCAACCGAGCTCCAGCGCTGGGGCCGGTGGTTCCTCCCTGGCCTCGCGGTGCTGCTGGTGATCCTCGCCCTGTTCCCGATCTGGGCCACCGGCTACGGCGTTCGAGTCATGCTCCAGCTCTTCATGTGGATCGCCCTCGCCCAGTCGTGGAACCTCATCTCCGGCCTGACCGGCTACGTGTCGTTCGGCCACGTCGCCTTCTTCGGCATGGGGGCCTACACCACCGGCATCCTCGTGACCCGGGGCATGCCGTGGCCGCTGGCCGCGCTCGCCGGTGGCGCGATGGCGGTGGTGCTCGCCTTCGTGATCGGCTGGCCGTGCCTCCGCCTCAAGGGCCCCTATTTCGCCATCGCCATGCTCGGGCTGAACGAGGTGCTGCGCGTCGCCGCGTCCTACTTCGAGGGCCTCACCGGCGGCGGCCTCGGCCTCTCCCTCCCCACGCTCGACGCGAGCGTTCGCATCTACTACGCGATGGGGCTCGTTGCCCTCGCCGTGACCGGGCTCACCCACGCCATCGTGACCTCGCGCTTCGGCCTGCGCCTCATGACCATCCGGGAAGACGAGGTGGCGGCGGAGGCGATGGGCATCGACACGTTCCGGTACAAGATCTACGCCTTCCTCCTGTCCGCGGTCGCCCCCGGCATCGTGGGCGGCCTCGCCGCGCGGGACATGGGCTACATCGAGCCCATCTCGGTGTTTCCCCTCCTCACCACGATCACGATGATCGTGATGGTGCTGTTCGGCGGCAAGGGGACGATCTGGGGGCCGGTGCTGGGCGCGGTGATCCTGTTCACGTTCCAGGAGCTCGTGTGGGCGCACTTCCCCCACGCGCACCAGGTGCTGCTGGGCGCGATCATCATCACGGTGGTCCTGGCGATGCCCCGCGGGATCCTGGGCGTCCTCCAGCAGAAGTACAACCTCCCGCGGACGGTCTGACGTGCCCGGCCCCATCCTCCAGGTCCGCAACCTGGTGAAGAGCTTCGGCGGCGTGACCGCGGTCAACGGCGTGTCGCTGTCGCTCGAGGCGGGGAAGATCTACGGCCTCATCGGGCCCAACGGCTCCGGCAAGACCACGCTCTTCAACTGCATCACCGGAATCGAGCGCCGCGACGGGGGCGCCATCGGCTTCAAGGGCCGCCGTATCGACGGGCTCAAGCCGCATCAGGTGTTCCACCGGGGCATCGGCCGGACCTTCCAGGTGATCCGTGTGTTTCCCGAGCTCACCGCACTGGAAAACCTCCTGGTGGTCACCAGCGGCGACTACGCGCGCTCGCGCAAGCGGGCGGAGGAGCTGCTGCGCTTCGTCAAGCTCGAGCGGCTCGCCGACGAGTACGCGGGCAACCTCTCCTATGGCCAGCAGAAGCTCGTGGAGTTCATTCGCGTGCTCATGAGCGATCCTGAGCTGATCCTGCTCGACGAGCCGGCGGCCGGCGTCAATCGCACCCTGCTCAACGAGCTGCTCGACGCGGTGCGGGCGCTTCGCGACCGCGGCAAGACGGTCTTCCTGGTCGAGCACGACATGAAGGTCGTGATGGGCCTCTGTGAGACGGTGTTCGTCCTCGACCACGGCGAGAAGCTGGCCGAGGGTCCTCCGGGCGTCATCCAGTCCGACGAGCGGGTGATTGAAGCTTACTTTGGCCGCTAGCGCCCTCCTCGCGGGGTATCTCGGCTGGCGCTCGCTCGGCTGGCCGCTGATCCACGATGCGTCCCTGTTCCACTACATCGGCTGGCTGGTCGGGCAGGGGCTCGTGCCCTATCGCGACATCTTCGACATGAACCTGCCCGGGATCTACCTGGTGCACTGGGCGATCGTGGCCGGGGTGGGCGCGGGCGATCTCGCCTGGCGCCTGGTCGACCTCGGCTGGCTCGCTGCGACGGCGGGCGCGCTCTTCGCGTTCTCGCTGCCGCTCGGGGGGCGGGAGGGCGCGGCCGCCTCCGCGCTCCTGTTCACGCTGTATCACCTCGCCGGCGGGGCCTGGCGCGCGGGGCAGCGCGACTTCCTCCTCTGCGTGTTCCTCGTCGCGGGCGCTTCGGGCGTCGCGCGCGCATGGGAGCGGCCCGGCCCGCTCTGGCCTCTGGCGCTCGCCGGCGCCGCCTTCGCCGCCGCGTTCACGCTGAAGCCGTACGGCCCGGCCCTACTCGGGCTCGGCGGCCTCGTGGTCGGGGCCGTTGCCGCCCGGCGGGGCGGGCGGGCGGCACTGGCCGGGGCGGGCGCCACCGCCGCTGGAGGACTGGCGGTGCTGGCGCTCGTGTTCGGATGGCTGGCGTGGCGAGGCGGCTTCGGCGCGTTCGTGCACGAGTACCGGGACTATGTGCTGCCCTTCTACGGCTTCCTCGGCCGCGAGCCTCTGTGGCAGGCGGTGAGCGGCCACGCCTATGGCCGGCCACTGATGGTCCTGCTGGGCGCGCTCTTCCTCGGGGGATCCCTCGCCGCCGCACGACCCGGCTTCGGCATTCGCCGGCCGCTGGCCGCGCTGGGCATCGCCGCCGGCCTCTTCCACTTCGTGATGCAGGGCAAGGGCTGGGAGTATCACCTTTACCCGCTCGCCCTGTTTCTGTGCGCGCTCGCCGCGCCGGCCTTCGCCACGCGCGCGAGGCTCGCGCGCGCCGCCGCCGTCGTCCTCTTCGCCACGACCGCGCTGGTCCTCGGGGCCAAGGGCGTGGAGGCGGTGGACGCGCCGTGGATCGACGACAAGGCGCGCCGTGTCGCCGCCGTCGCGCGTGACCTCGCGCCGCGCGTGCCCCCGGGGGCCACCGTACAGGTGATGGACGTCACCGCGGGCGGGGTGCACGCCCTGCTTCGGCTGGGCGTTCGCGAGCCCACGCGCTTCATCTACGACTTTCACTTCTTCCATGACGTGGGCGACCCGCGCATCCAGGCCCTCCGCGCCGAATTCTTGACCGGCCTCGAGCGCGGCCGTCCCGCGGCGGTGGTCGTCATGCGCGAGACGTGGCCGCAGCCCGGCTACGAGCGGCTCGAGGCCTTTCCCGCCCTGCGCGACCTGCTCGCCCGTGACTACCGCCTCGCGGTCGAGGGCGACGGGTACCGGATCTATGCGAAGCGAAGCGGTTCATAGTGTCATCCGCGCTTACGACGACTGGATCGTGCGCGCCTACTGCTGGGGCCGGTTCGGCATCCTGCGCCAGCGCTTCCTCGACGAGATCGGCCAGTATCTGCCGGAGCGCGGGCGCGTGCTCGACGTGGGCTGCGGGTTCGGCCTCTTCTCGCTCTACTATGCGACCGTGCGGCGCGGGCTCACGGTGGAGGGCCTCGACCGGAATTCCCGCCGGATCGCGATGGCGCAGGCTGCCGCCCGGCGCCTCGGCCTCACCAACGTGCGCTACGAGGTGGGGGATGCCACGGGCTTTCGCGGCGGCGCGCGCTACGACGCCGCCTACATGCTCGACATCGTCCACCATATCCCGCCGGACACGGTGGGCCCGCTGCTGGAGCAGCTCGCCAAGGCGCTCCCGGCCGGGGGGCGGCTCATCGTGAAGGACGTGGACAGCCGGCCCGCCTACAAGCGCTGGTTCACCCACGCGCTGGACCTCGCCATGGACCCCCGCACCCCCGTGCACTACTGGCCGGCGGACGCGCTGCAGGCGCTGATGGAGTCTGTCGGCTTCCGCGTGTACCGGCATCTCATGGTGGACATGTTCCCGTATCCCCACGTCCTCTACGTGGGGGAGCGCCTGCCGTGATCTCGACGCTCTTACGCGCGGAAGCCCTCACCGCGGGCTACGGCAAGATGGCGATCCTCCACGACGTCACGTTCATCGTGACGCCGGGGGAGCTGGTGGCAGTCATCGGGCCCAACGGGGCCGGCAAGTCCACCGCGTTCAAGGTGATCGTGGGCTTCCTCAAGCCCAGCGAGGGGCGGGTGCTCTTCGACGGCGACGACATCACCGGACTCCGCCCCGATCAGGTGCTGCGCCGGGGACTCGCCTACGTGCCCCAGGGACGGATCGTGTTTCCCCAGATGACGGTGCTCGAGAACCTCGAGATGGGGGCCTACATCGAGCGCGACGCCCGGAAGATCAAGGACTCGCTGGACCGCGTCTACGCGCTCTTCCCCGTGCTGGCCGAGCGGCGCCATCAGAAGGCCGGGACCATGTCGGGCGGCGAGCAGCAGATGGTGGCGATTGGCCGGGCCCTCATGACCCACCCCAAGCTGGTGCTCCTGGACGAGCCGTCGCTGGGGCTCTCCCCCAAGTACGTCGCGCTCATCTTCGAGAAGCTCGTGGAGATGAAGAAGAACGGCTACACCCTCATGGTCGTGGAGCAAAACGCGGCCAAGGCCCTCTCGGTGGCCGATCGGGGCTATGTGCTGGAGCTCGGCCACAACCGGTTCGACGGCTCGGGGCGCACGCTGCTGGCCGATCCCGAGGTCAAGCGCCTTTACCTCGGCGGGTGAAATAAAGTACAATCCGCGCCATGCGATTCGGCCGATTCGTGCTCACTATCGCCGTGCTCGTGGCGGGCATCGTCATCGGATTCCTCGGCTGGTCCCAGAATTCCACCGCCAAGACGGAGCTGGGTGAGCCGAAGGAGGCGGGACACGAGCGACCGAACCCGAACGTCGCCGGCGGCAAGCAGGTGTACGCGCAGTACTGCGCGACCTGTCACGGCGAGGCGGGCAAGGGCGATGGGCCGGGCGGCGCCAATCTCCCGATCAAGCCGCAAAATCTGGCCGACGGCCGCGTCATGAATGTGCTGCCCGATCACATGCTGGTGCGCGCGATCGGGGAGGGCCCGCAGTCCATCGGTCTCTCCAACCTGATGCCGCCGTTCAGGCCCACCCTTTCCGACAAGCAGATTCACGACGTCGTCGCCTACATCCGCACCCTCGCGGATCCGCCCTTCGATCCCAAGGGCGTGCTTCCCGTGTCGGAGAAGCGCGAGGGGCCGGTGCAGCCCATCTTCTTCAGTCATGTGATCCACGCGGGCTCGTTCAAGATCGACTGCCAGTACTGCCACACCGGCGCCCGGCGCTCCGCGGCCGCCAGCCTGCCCTCGGTCGAGCGCTGCATGGGCTGCCACAAGATCGTCGCCGCGCTGGGCAATCCCGAAGTGCAGAAGCTCCATGGCTACTGGGAGCGCAAGGAAGCCATCCCGTGGGTGCGGGTGTTCAAGGTGCCCGAGCACGCGAAGTTCGTGCACAAGAACCACATTCAGGCGGGGCTGCCCTGCCAGACTTGCCATGGCCGCATCGAGGCGATGGAGCAGGTGACCGGTGGCGTGACGGGGCAGACCCTGGTCAACGACCTCAAGAACCTGGCTCTGGTGCCCAACGAGCCCAACAAGCTCACGATGGGCTGGTGCATCGAATGCCATCGCGCCGCCAACGGCGGGCAGCTCGCGAGCCTTTCGTGGATCCCCAAGCCCCTGCCCAAGCTCAGCAAGGAAAAGTTCAACGCCCCGCTCGAATGTGTGACCTGTCACCATTAGTCATCAACATGCTATTCGCATGTTGACCGGGGTGTAGTCGGTCAGGGCAACCCGCTTCAAGCGGCGACCCAGCTCTCCTTCGCTTCATGTCGTCACCGGTCGAGCGGGCCCAGCGGGTGTTTCCGGCGGGATCGCTCGGTGAGTACAACCTGCCTCCCGAGCTCGCGGTGGTGCTCGCCCGCGGCGACGGCGCCACGGTGTGGGATACCGAGGGGCGCGCCTTCACCGACTTCACCATGGGCTGGGGCTCGGTGCTGCTGGGCCACGCCCATCCCGTCGTCCTCGAGGCCGCGCGCGCCGCTGCCGCCGGCGGCTCCAACTTCGCCTACGTGAGCGCGCCCGCCCTGGCGCTCGCCGAGGAGATCGTGCGCGCGCGGCGCGGCGCCGAGCGCGTGCGCTTCTGCGCCTCGGGCACCGAGGCCGCTGCCCACGCGGTGCGGCTGGCCCGTGCTTTCACGGGGCGTGCGCGGGTGCTCAAGTTCGAGGGCGCGTATCACGGCGCCAACGAGGTGGGCACGGTGAGCCTGTTCCCGAGCCGGCTCCTCGATTTTCCCGCCGGCGAGCCGACCTCGGCGGGCGTGCCACCGGGCGCGGTGGCCGACGTGCTGGTGGCGCCCTACAACGATCTCGCCGCCAGTACCGCCATCGTGAATTCGCATTGCGACACGCTCGCCGCCATCATCGTGGAGCCGCTGCACCGCTGCACCTCCCCGCGCCCCGGCTTCCTCGCCGGCCTGCGCGAGCTCGCCACGGAGCGCGGCGTGCTCCTGATCTTCGACGAGACGGTCACCGGGTTCCGACTCGCCTACGGCGGCGCCGCGGAGCACTACGGCGTCGAGCCTGACCTGGCGACGCTCGGCAAGGCCCTGGGCGGTGGCTATCCGATCGGCGCGGTGGCCGGCCGCGCGGAGGTGATGGATCTCGTGCGCGAAGATCGGCTGGGCGCCGACGGACGTTATGTCTGGTGGGCATCGAGCCTCGGCGGCAACCCGGTGTCCTGCGCCGCGGGGCTGGCCACCCTTAGCGAGCTCCGGCGGCCCGGCACCTATTCGCGACTGTTCGCAATCGGTGACTCGCTCCGCGCGGGGCTGCGCCGCGTGCTCGCGGACGCCGGGGTCACCGCGCATGTGCAAGGCGAGGGCCCGCTCGCCGCGGTGGTGTTCACCGCGCGCGAGGTCACCGACTATCGGAGCGCCTTCGACTCCGATCGACGGCGCGCGCGGGCGTTCCTGCTGGGGCTGTTCCGGCGGGGCATCTTCCTCAACCCGATGTCCACCAAGCTTTATCTCTCGCTCGCCCACGACGAGCGGGACATCGCACGCTTCCTCGACGCGGCGGCGGGGGCCCTGCGCGACGCCGTGGCTACAGGATCGCCGTGAAGCTCCGGAGGTCGGGGCAGCCTTCCAGGCCCTCGACCATCTCCCGGACGGCCTGCACGCGCTCGGGGCTCAGGGCGACGGCCGCGCAGCTCTCGAACTTTTCGCGGAGCTGATCGGCGCTCAGCGGGTTGCCCGGGTGGCCGGGCACCTGCCGTGGGCCGATCTCGAAGGTCCGCCCGTCGGTGAGCCGGACCCGCACACGGGACCACATGTGCCGCTCGAGGTCGCCGGGGATCTCGGGGTCGACCGAAACGCGCACCCGCGGCAGCAGCGCGCGAATGGCCGGATCCTGCACCTTCGCGTCGGTGAAGGTCTGGATGCCGAGGCGCTCTTCCACGAGGGCAGCGGCCGCGGCGAACTCGCCCGAGAACTTCGCCTCGAGTCCCGTGCGTGGATTGGCGTGGATGAGGATCTTGGGCACCGAGGCGTTCACGCCCACCGAGACTTCGGCGACGTCGCCGGCCCGGAAGCCGTGCCGCTGCCGGAGCTCGCGCGCACTGTCGATGATGGAGTGGGTGCACGCGCACGAGGGGTAGGGCTTCACCGCCACGCCGGTGGTGAGGATTTTCCAGGGACTCCCGAGGGTGGCGAGACGCTCGGGCTTCAGACTGCCGGCGCCCAGCACGTTCAGGAAGCCCTGGGGCCCTTCCAGCGCCTGCTCCGACGCCGTCCACCCCTCGCGCGCGAGCAAGGCGGCGAGCACGCCGCTGCGCGCGGCGTGCCCGGCGTGGAACGGCTTGGTCATGGTGCCGAAGTTCTCCTTGAGGCCGGAGGACTGCGATGCCGCCACCGCGAGCGCCATCCGCGTCTGCGCGGCGTCCAGGCCGAGGAGTCGGGCGGCCGCGGCGGCGGCGCCGAGCGTGCCGAGCGTACAGGTGGCGTGCCAGCCGTGATGGTAGTGTGCGGGGTTCAGCACTTCGGCGAGCGTGGTCTCCACCTCGAACCCCAGCAGGAACGCATGGAGCAGGGCAGGGCCGTCCACGAGGGCCAGCTCGCCCGCGGCGAGCCCGGCCGCGAGCACCGGAGCGGAGGGATGACCCATCATGCCGAAGTTGGTGTCGTCGAAGTCCAGCGCATGCGCGGCGGTGCCGTTCGCGAGAGCGGCCCACGTCGCGCCTGTGCGCAGGCCGCCGGCGCCGACGACGGTGGCGCGCGGGGCGCCGCCTTCCGCCTCGACCACCCGCCGCACCAGCCGGGCGGGCTCCTCGACCGCACCGGCCAGCATCACACCGAGGGTGTCGAGGATGGCGCGGCGCGCGGCGTCCACCGCCTCCGCCGGGCACTCCTCGAAGCGGCTCTTCACCACGAATTCGGCGATGGCGGCGGTGGCGCGGACGTCGGGCATGCGGGCTCCTCCTCGGATGGCGTGCGCCGAGCGTAGCCCGGCCCCGGGATGAGGTCAATCCATCTCGAGCGAGACGGCGGCCGCGTAGAGGGTCGCCGCGATGCGGACCGCGTCGTTCACGTGCTCGGGTGTCAGGCCGGCGTCCGTCACGGCCTTCTCGTGCGCGCGTATGCACATCTCGCAGCCGTTGATCGCGCTCACCGCAAGCGAGAACAGTTCGAAGTCGGCGCGGTTGGTGCCGGGCCGGGCGAGGCGATTCATGCGAAGCCCGGCGCGCATCTCGGCGTAGCCGGGCTTGCCCACCATATGGCGGAAGCGGTAGTAAACGTTGTTCATCGCCATCAGCGCGGCGGCGGCGCGGGCGTCCTCCACCACGGCGGCGTCGACTGCGCTCGCCGCCGCGGCGAGCACCGCCTCGCGCAACCGCGGGTTGCGGGCGGCGATGGCCGAGGCCACCGCCACCCCCCACCGCTGAGGCTCGGAGAGCGCGCCGTCCTTGAGCACGGATTGGATGTTGAGCCGGATGTCGCGGGCCGCGTCCGGTAGCGCGGTACGGAGCGTCTCCAGCGCCTCCACGATCAGGCGACCTGAAGCGTGGGCTCGCCCTTCTGCCAGTTGCAGGGGCAGAGCTCGTCGGTCTGGAGCGCATCCAGCACGCGCAGCACCTCGTCCACGTTACGGCCAACGGAGAGGTCGTTGGCGCTGACGAAGCGGATCACGCCCTCGGGATCGACGATGTAGGTCACGCGCAGCGGCACACCTTCCGTCTTGTGGATGATGCCCAGCGCAGAGGAGAGCTGCCGCTTAGTGTCGGCGAGCATGGGGAAGGGCAACGACTTGAGATCCGGATGATCGCGGCGCCACGCCAGGTGCACGAAGTGGGTGTCGGTGCTCATCCCGAGCACCTGCGCATCGCGATCGGCGAAGTCGGCGCTCTTCTTGCCGAACTCGGCGATCTCGGTGGGACAGACGAAGGTGAAGTCCATGGGCCAGGCGAACAGCACGAGCCACTTGCCCGGATAGCTCCGATGGGTGATGGATGCGAACTCGTGCCCCTTGTCCAGGCTCACGACGGCCTGGAGGTCGAACTCGGGAAGGCGATCGCCAACGGTCAGCATCTATGGCTCCTTTGGGTACGGGATTGTGTCGTCGTGGGCCGGCCTACGGAATGGCCGGCCACTCCTTCCGATCCGCCGCTCGAGGCTCGGGATTCGCGTCCCCCACGATTTATTAGGCACACCTAACAGGTACCCACCCGGCAGCTGGAAAGCCTCAGGGTATGATCGGGCGATGCGCCGCCCCCCTGCCGTGCTGCGCGCTGCCCTGCTCGCCGCGGGCTTCCTCCTCGCGCTGGCCGCTCCCGGCCCGGCCGCCGCGCAGCTCTTCTTCTCCAGCGAGCCGAGCTCGCCCGCCCGCATCGGGCCACTCATCGTGCGGGCCAGCGTGACCCCCGGTCGCGACACCACCGACATCGACATTCTCTGGAGCGTGGCGGTGCCGCCACGGGCGACCTTTCGGCCGCAGGCGCTCTATCTCCTTTGGCCGGGCGAGATTGCGTCCCCCGTGCCTGGCGGCAAGGCCGACCCGGCGCTGGCCAAGTCGGTGACCGATCTGGGCTTCGACGTGGTGGGCGAGGGGCGACTGCCGCTCTACACGCAGAACCTGTCCGATCCCGACGCGGCGGCCAAGGCCCAGCCCGTGGAGGGGGGCGCGCCCTATGTGACGTTCGTGCAGTACGGCGGGGCGCTCGGGCTCTCGCCGCCCGCCACGTGGATCCAGATCCCGGCGACGCCCCAGCTGGCCGATCCGAAGTGGCTCATCGAGCTCAGGATGCAGAGCCAGGCCCTCGTGAAGCCGCGCCAGGCGAGCTGGCTCGAGCGCGTGATTCAGGGCCAGCGCCACATGCTCACGATCAGCTTCAACGAGGTGCGGGACCGGCCGCTCTTCCCCATGTACTTCGCGCACCGGGACCGCGCCCTCCGCCTTGCCGACGCGCCCGCCGAGCTGGTCATCCACTTCCCCCAGTCCGATCAGCTCAAGATCGACGATGTCTATCCGCGGACCACGATCCGGCGCCTCTCCGAGACGCTCGAGAGCACGGAAGTCGTCTCGCTGTTCCTCGACACGTCCGAGGGCATCTCGCCCCAGCACCTCTCGATCCAGTACGGCTATTTCTCGAAGCTCCAGGGCGCCCTGCTCGTGATCGTCCCCATGCTCTTTCTGGCCCTGGGCTACGCGGTGGGGCCCGCGCTCGGCCGGGTGGGGGCGCACATCGCCTCCAGCCTTATCACCCACGTCTATCTGACCGGCTGGAACCGCGCCCCCCGCGATCGGGTGAGCGGCACCTTGCTCGGTGACGACGTGATCGCGCGGATCGTGCCCGGTCGCACCACGCTGGCGGAAGTGCTCGTCCTCGCGGGGCCCGATGCGGAGCGCAACGAGCGGCTCGCACCCCAGCGCGGTCGCACCCTCGTCTATCGGGGGCGCCGCGTCCGGCCGCACACGAGCCGCATCGTGGGCTGGTTCTCGACGGTGCGTTACTTCGACGTCGAGGAGCAGACGGTCACGATCGACTTCGACGGCGACATCGTCAGGAACGTCCAGGCCGACGTGCGCCGCTCCCGCGCGCAAACGGCATAAGGCGGCCGAGAAGGGCCCCTCTGGACCCTTCTCGACCGTCTTCCGCTACTGCGCGGCCGCGAACTTCTGCGGGAACTGCTTCGTGATTGCGGCGGCGAGAGGATCGGCGATCTTGGCCATGTGGCCCGCGGCGGTGCGCACGCTCTTCCACGCCTTGGTCTGATCGCCGGCGGCCTGGACGTCGATGACCTCCTTGAGCGTCACCACGTGGTGCTTCACGAGATCGGCCACTACGGCCCTGGGCAGGTTCGGGTTGGCGGCGGCGAGGAAGGCGGCGAGGTCGTCGGTATATGCCACGAGGTCCGCCACCGCCTTGTCCTGCTTGGCCTTGTCCTTGGTCGTGACGCCCACGGTGTAGTCGACCACCATCCCGATGTGCTTCCGCCACAGGGGCAGGAAGGCCTTCTCGGCGTCGGCGCCGTAGACGGAGCCGATGGCGCGGGCCACGTCCACCGAGTTACCGTCCAGGGCGGCGGCGGCCGCCTCGAACTCGGGCTTACGCCCGCCCAGCGCGGCATTGGTCGCGGCGGCGGCGAGATAGACGTGCTCGCGTAGCGCGAGGTTCAGGGTGGCGCGCAGCCCGGCCGCCGGGGCCGCCGGGTCGCCCGGATACTTCGCCGGGAATTGCTTGGCGATGGCGCCGGCGAGCGGATCGCCGATCATCGACATGTGCCCCGCGGCGACGCGCAGCGCCGCGAAGGCGGCTGCGGGATCGCCCGCCGCCTGTGGGTCGATCACGCTCTTGAGCGTGCCCACGTGGTGCTTCACGAGCTCGGCCACCACGTCCTTGGGCAGATTCGGGTTCGCGGCGGCGAGGAAGGCGCCGAAGTCTTGCGTGTAGCCGATGAGGTCGGCCACTGCCTTGTCCTGCTTGGCCTTGTCCCTGGTGGCGAGGCCCATCGTGTAGTCGACCGCCATTCCGATGTGCTTCCGCCAGAGGGGCAGGAACGCCTTCTCGGCGTCCGCCCCGTACACCGAGCCGATCGAGGTGGCGATGTCCTGCGAGTTGCCGTCCAGCGCCGCGGCGGCGGCCTCGAACTCAGCCTGGCGTCCGCCGAGCGCCGCATTGGTCGCGGCGGCGGCGAGGAGGACATGCTCGGCGAGGAGGGCGTTGTAGCCCGTACGGAGATCCGAGGCGCTGGCGCTGCTGTGCGCGGCCAGCGCGGGGGTGGTGATCCCGACGAGCGCGGCAAGCAGGGCCACTCCGGTGACGCGGATCCAGGTTCTGCGATTCATCACGTGCTCCTCCTGTGCGTGAGTCGGTGGGTGGGGTTACTTGACGACGATCTCGCCGGTCATCGCCTGATGCCGCTCGCAGTGGTACTGATAGGTGCCCGGGTCGCCGAACGTATGGGCGAACGTCGTGCCCTTGCCGTCGAGCCGGCCCGAGAAGCGCACGTCGTTCTGCCCCGGCGCGCCCGAGGTGACGGTGTGCGTGATCTCGTCGCCGTTGGTCCACGTCACCGTGGTGCCCTTCGGCACACTGAGCGGCGACGGCGTGAAGGAGAAGATGCGGATCTCGACCGCGCCGTCGGCGGCCTCGGCGCTCGAGCCCTCGGGCAGCACCGGCGCGTCGAGCGCACCGAGCCCCCACGTCGCCAGCGTGGCGACCGTCCAGGTCTTCCAGTTCGTCATGGCTCTCCCTCCTTTCCACCCGTTGCTACGAGTGGAGGGGGATCGCCGGATGTCGGGGAAGCGTCAGGCGGAGAAGGAGTCGGCGGGACCGGGACTTAGCGTCGCCCACCGGCCAGGCGGATCGCCTCGGGCCGGCGGCGGAGCGCCGCCATGGCCCAGCAACCCAGGAGGGGGCCTGGGGCGAGCACGAGGAACACGTAACGCCAGCCGACGTGCTGGGCGAGCAGGGGCAGGCTCCAGATCGTCACCAGGGTGAGCGCGAAGCCGAGGCTGGTCTGCAGCGTGATCGCGGTGCCCATGTAGGCCGGCTGGGAGAGCTCGGTCACCGACGCCGAGAACTGCGCCGAGTCCGCGATCACGCTGGCGCCCCACACCACGCCGAAGGCGAGGAGGAGCCCGAGAGGCGCCGCATAGGCCCACACGCTCAGCACGCAGCAGGCGCCCGAGATGGCCATCGCCCCGATCGTCACGGTCGTGCGGCCGAGGCGGTCTGCGAGCCAGCCGCCGAGCACCGCGCCGACCGCGCCGGCCACGCCGATGATGACGAAGGCGGCGAGGCGCGGAGTACGGGGATGCCCCGGCCCGACGGCGGCGGCCAGGAACACCGCCAGCCAGGCCCACACCGCGTAGAGCTCCCACATGTGGCCGAAGTAGCCGAGGTTTGCGAGGAGCACCCCGCGGTTCTGCAGCACGCGGCCGAGCTGATGAGGGTCGAACGGGGCGGGCGCCGGCGCGTACGGACCGTCGTGCACCCATCCCGCCACGATGGCCGCGCCCACGAGCGCGAGCGCGCTCGAGACCGTGAGCACGAGGGGATATGAGAGCCCGCGGGCGTCGAGCAGGCCCGCGACCAGGTGCGGCGCGGCACTGCCGAGGGTCAGGGCCCCCACGAGCACGCCGATGGCGAGGCCGCGCCCCCGTCCGCTCGAGTGGCCGGCCGCGATCTTCATGCCAGGCGGATAGACTCCGGCCAGGCACAGCCCGGTGAGGAAGCGGAGGAGGAGCGCAGCCGCGATGCCGTCGGCGAGCCAGGCGAGGGCCAGGTTCACCACTGCCCCGGCCACCGCGGAGAGCGCAAGCATCCGGCGCGGCGGCAGCACGTCGGGGAGATTGAACACGGCCGAGCCCAGGGACCCGACCACGAAGCCCAGCTGCACCGCGGCGGTGAGCCAGGCGGCGCCGGTCGCCGACAGCGACCAGGCGGCGATCAACGCCGGCAGCACGGCGGTGGCGGAGAACCACAGCGTCATCGCGAGGACCTGAGACAGCGCGAGCAGGCCGAGCTCGCGTACCGGACGATGCGCGCTGTGCGTGTCGAGCGAGGAGGTGGGCATGAGAGCGGGCGCCGGGCCCCATACTACCCTTCCTCGAATGCTTCGCCGGCAGGGACTTCGGGGTATGCTGGGCCATGCCGCTGAGGCAGAGCGTCCGGCTCGGCCTGATCGTGGGGGCGCTCTTCCTTCTCTCCGCATGCGCGACAACGCGCGTGGCCACCGCGCCGGCGCGGCCCGCGCCCACCTCGCCGCCGAGCTCGGCCGCACCGATTGCGCCCGGCTACGAAGAAACCGGCGACGCGTCGTGGTACGGCCATCCCTACCACGGGCGAAAAGCGGCGAGCGGCGAGACCTACGACATGAACCAGATGACCGCGGCGCATCGCACGTTGCCCTTCGGCACACGGGTGCGGGTCGAGAGCCTGGGGGACGGAAGCTCCGTCGAGGTGCGGATCAACGACCGGGGACCGTTCAAGGACGACAAGCGCATCATCGATCTATCCTATGCGGCCGCCAAGCTGCTCGGTGTGGTCGGTCCCGGTGTGATTCCGGTAAAGCTGCACGTGGTGTCCATACCGGGGTACACGAACGCGACCGCAAGGCTGGCGCCCGCGCCGGCCACGACGACCCCGCCGGCGCCACCGTCGCCGCCCCAGGCGCAGGCGAGCCCGCCACCCCCGCCCCGTCCGGTTGTTGCGGCTTCCGACGTGCCGCCGGCCACCGTGGCGCCGGCTCCCGTCGCCGCCGCGCCTGCCGCACCGACCGTGGCTCCAGTCGTGCCGGCCGTGGGCCAGACGCCGATCTCGCCGCCGGCCCAGGCTCCTCCGCCCATCGTGACGGACACGGCGATGTCAAAACCGGAGACCGTCGCGCGGACTGACGTCGCCCCCCGAGTGGAGACGGCCGCGGTGGCGCGCGCGCCCGCCCCCCCCATGACTCCCGCGCCGGCTCCGAGCCCGCCCGCGCCGGCTCCGAGCCCGCCCGCGCCGGCTCCGAGCCCGCCCGCGCCGGTCATGAGCGCTCCGCCGACCTCAAGCGCGCCGGCCCCGGCGATGACGGCGCCGCCGGCCCCGACCGCCCCGGCTCAAACCGTCGCTGCGCCCGCGCCCACCGCTCCCGTCCGCTTGGCCACCGCGCCTCCGGCGCCGGCCGCGCCTGCCCCCCCCACCGAGGGGTGGAGCGTGCAGCTTGGCGCCTATGCGTCCGAGGGCTCCGCCGTCTCGCTGCGTGACTCGCTGGCGCGGAGCTGGCCCGACGCACGCGTCCTGCGCGCCGAGGTGAGCGGCCGCACCCTCTGGCGCGTGCGCGTGGGCAACTACGCGAGCCGGCGCGACGCCGACGAGGCGGCGAGGCGGCTCAGCGCCTCCGGCTATCGCGCGATGGTCGTCGACTCCGGTCGGCCCTAACCGTCCGAGAGCCGCCGCACCGCCGCCGCCCGGAGCCCGCCCCCGCCCTTCTGCGGCTCGAATGCCACGCGCTCGCCCACCCGCGGCGCCGCATCGGCGAGCTGCCCGCCGCGCAGCATGTAGAGCGCTCCGTCGTCCCCCGCGATCAGCCCCCAGCCCGTCGGCTCGTCGTAGAACTTCACCAGGCCGTTCATGGCGCGAGCATGCCCGGGGCGCGGGCGCCCGGGAATGTCCAGAATGAGAGACAGGAGGCTGTGCACCTCCGGAGACAGGGCTAGCGCGTGACCTCGACGAGGCAGGTCGCCCGGCGGGTGCGCTCGGTCGCGTCCTCGAGGGAGCGCGTCGGGTCGATGGGCGGCGGGGGAACGAAGAGCCGCAGCACCGCCTGTCCCTTGACCGCCCAGGTCACCCCGGAGGAAGGCGGCGCGGCCGGATCCACGAAGTCCTTGATGGCCGCCGCGCTGGTGAGGATGCCCACGACGTCGCCCCGCGCGCTCACCACCGGCGCGCCCGCATCACGACGGTCGGCGGGCATCGCGAGCTGCAGGAACTCGGGCGAGTCGCCCGGACCGGCGAGCGCCGTCACCGTGGCGATCGCCGGCGTGGCCGCGATCGTTCCATCGGTCGATTTGAGGTACACGACGGTGGCCACGTTGTCGCCGACCAGCACCATCTCGCTCACACTGATGGAGAGGCTGAACGTCAGGTAGGGCAGGCCCTCCTGCTCCATGCGCAGGATGGCGATGTCGAGCCGCCGGACGAAGTGATCCAGCGTGGCGGTGGCCTTCGGGCGCCCGGGGCAGGTCACCGCGAGCGAGCGGGCGCCGGCCACCACCTGCGCGCTGGTGAGGATCCAGCCATCCGCGCGCACCGCAAAGCCGGTGCCGAAGGTGCGCGGATCGGCGGCGTGAGTGGATCCGGCGAGGTCGGCGGCGAGGGTGTTCAGCGCGAGCAGCACGCTCCAGACGCGAACGTTCGTGGCGATTCTCCTCTCGCGACGGTCCGGGCTTGGCCGCGCCGGGGGAATCCTAGCATAGCGATGGCGGGAGCGGCGCGCGGGCCCGGGCTATCATGAGTGCCAATGGCCGCCGCGCACCCCCGGGGTCGGCATCGGATCCGCGGCGTCACCCGCCTCGCCGGGCTTCCGCTTCTCGCCGCATGGCTCGGCCTCGTCCTGATCCTCTGGGGCTGCACGGATGGGGGCTCCCCGTCCGGCCCCGTCACCGTGGTCTTCAAGCACGCGAAGCTCCTGGGCCCGGTCGATCCCATGCCGCCGCTCCTGAAAGAGTTCGAGGCGACGCACCCCGGCATTCGCGTCAAGGCCGAGAGCTTGCCCTGGAGCAGCGACGAGCAGCGTCAGTTCCTCGTGATCAACCTGGAAGGGGGCAACCCCGGGTTCGACGTGATGATGCTCGACTGCATCTGGGTGCCCGAGTTCGCGCGCGCGGGCTGGATCCTGGACATCACGGACCGGCTCGCTCCGGGCGAGCTGGACGCGCACTTCCCCGCGGCGGCTGCGGCCGCTCGCTATCGCGGCCGGGACTGGGCGCTCCCGTGGTTCATGAACGTGGGCCTCCTCTACTACCGTGCCGATCTCCTGGCGAAGTACGGCCTGCGCGTCCCCCAGACCCAGGCCGAGATGGTGGCGGCCATTCGCCGCGTGCGCGCCGGCGAGCGCAACCCGCGGCTCGAGGGCTATCTCTGGCAGGGCAAGCAGTACGAGGGGCTCGTCGTCAACGCCCTGGAGGCCATCTGGGCCACGGGCACCGAGGTGCTGGGCGCGGATGGTCGCGCGTTCCCCGATCCCGGCCGGGCCGCCGCCGCCCTGGACTTCCTGCGCGGGCTCATCGAGCAGGGGCTGAGCCCCCGCTGGGTGACCGCGGCCGATGAGGAGATCACCCGGCGCGCCTTCGGGCAGGGGGAGGCGGTGTTCCTGCGGAGCTGGCCGTATGCCGCCGATCTCTTCGAGCTGCCCGACTCCCCGGTGCGCAGCAAGGTAGGGCTCGCGCCGTTGCCGCGCCACGACGCCGGCACGCCGGCGCCCGGCTCGACCGGCGGGTCGCACCTCGCGGTGAGCCGGAACACACGGCATCCCGAGGCCGCCCTCGCGCTCGTGCGCTTCCTCACGGGCGAGCGAGCCCAGCGAATGATGGCCGAGACGGGCGCGGTCAAGCCCTCGCGCCCCGCGCTCTACCATGACCCGGCGCTGGTGCGCGCGTTCCCCAGCCTGCCGCGCATCCACGACCTCACGCTGGCGGGCCGGCCCCGGCCGGTGACGCCCGTCTACGTGATGCTGTCGACGGTGCTCCAGCCCGAGCTGTCCGCCGCGCTGGTGGGCGTGCGGTCGTCCGCGGCCAGCATTGCCCAGGCGCGGCGCCAGCTCGACTTCATGCTCGCCGGGCTCGAGGGGTGAGAGCGCTCGCCCCCCGCGGCACCGGTCTCGTGCTCGTGGCGCCGGCGCTCGTGGTGCTCGCCGCCGTCACCGCGTTCCCCGCGCTCTGGGTCGTCTGGCTCTCGCTGCAACGCCGCGTGCCGATCTTCGGCATCGCGGAGTTCGAGGGCCTCCGCAACTATGTCTACCTCGCCGCCGATCCACGCTTCTGGAGCGCGGCGCGCGTGACGCTGATCTTCACGGTGGTCTCGGTGGGCCTCGAGCTCGTGCTGGGCCTGATGGTAGCGCTCGCCCTGGCCGGGCAGCGCCGCGGCCTCCGCGCAGGCATCGCGCTCCTGCTCCTCGCGTGGGCGCTGCCCGCGGTGGTGACCGCCAAGCTCTTCGAATGGCTCTACAACCCCGCCGCCGGCCTCGTGAACTATCTCCTCGGCGGGGCGCGGCTCAACTGGCTGGGTGATCCCACCCTCGCGCTGCCCGGCCTCATCTTCGCCGACGTGTGGCGCACCATGCCCTTCGTCGCGCTGCTGTGTCTCGCGCGGCTGCGCGGCATTCCCGCCGAGGTGTACGAGGCGGCGCACGTGGACGGCGCCGGGCCGGTGGCGACGCTGCTCCGCATCACGTTGCCGCTGTGCCGGCAGATCCTCCTCATCGCCGTCCTGTTCCGCACGCTGGACGCGCTCCGCGCGTTCGACCTCATGTTCATACTCACCGGGGGCGGGCCGGCCGGGACCACCGAGACCTTCACCGTCTACGCGTATCGAAGCCTCTTCCAGACGCTGCACCTCGGCCTCGGCTCGGCCATCGGCGTCATCGTGTTCGCGCTCGTCATGCTGGTGGCCTGGGGCTATCTGCGCGCGCTCGGCCGGGAAGGCATCGCCGCGTGAGGCGCGAGCGCGGGCGCCTGCGCGACGGCCTCGTGCTCGTGGGGCTCACCGCCTACGCGCTGCCGTTCTTCTGGCAGGCGCTCACCTCGCTCAAGCCCGAGGCCGAGCTGATGCTGCTGCCTCCGCTCCTGCCGAGCCGCCTCACCCTCGAGCACTACCGAGTGGTGTTCGAGCAGAGCGTCATGCTGCGCGCCATGGTCAACAGCCTCGGCGTGGGCGCCATCACCACCGTGCTCGCGCTCACGCTGGGACTGGGCGCGGCGTACGCCTTCGCGCGCTATGCGGTGCCGGGGAAGCGCTTCCTGCTGCTGCTGATCGTGGCCGGCACCGCCTTTCCCCAGATCGCCACGGTGAGCCCCCTCTATCTCCTCATGCGCGCGCTGGAGCTGCGCGACACCTGGCTCGGCCTGATCCTCGCCAATGCATCGTTCGCCCTGCCGCTGGTGATCTGGCTGCTCGCGGGATTCCTGTCCGAGGTGCCGGTGCAGCTCGAGGAGGCGGCCGCGGTGGACGGCGCCGGGCGGCTTCGAACCTTTTGGTGGGTCATCCTGCCCCTCATGGCGCCGGGCCTCGCCTCGGCCGCGCTCCTGACCTTCCTCTTCTCGTGGAACGAGTTCCTCTTCGCCTACACGTTTACCGCGACCGAGGCCAGCCGCACCGTGCCGGTGGCGCTGGCGCTGTTCCCGGGTGTCTTCGAGGTGCCCTGGGGCGACATCGCGGCCGCGTCCATGCTGGCAAGCCTGCCGCCGCTGGTGCTGGTGATCGCGCTCCAGCGCTTCCTGCTGCGGGGACTCCTTGCCGGCGCGCTCCGGGAATGAGCCAAAGGAACTGGTAGACTTCAAGGTATGGTCCAGGCTAGGTTAGCGGGGAGCACCGTGATTCCCATGGGCGTACCCACGCTTGAGTAGACGCTCCCGTCGTCCGCACGGCCGCGGCCACCGTCCGCAGCAGCCCGGGCAGGGCCCTCGCCTTCCCCTCCCCACTCCGCCGCCGCCGTCCCTGTTCGAGAGCCTGACCGCCATACAGCCGCGCGATCGGCTGTGGCTCGAGACCACACCGGACGAGATCAGCATGCGGGTGATGGACATGATCTGCCCCATCGGCAAGGGGCAGCGCGGGCTCATCGTGGCGCCGCCGCGCACCGGCAAGACCACCCTGCTCCAGCAGATCGCCAAGGCTATCCTGACCAATCACACCGAGGTGCAGGTGATCGTGCTCCTCGTGGACGAGCGGCCCGAGGAGGTCACCGACTTCCGGATGACCCTGGCCAAGACCGGCGCGGAGGTGGTGGCGTCCAGCAACGACAATCCCTACGCGCGGCACATCGAGGTCACCGAGCAGACGCTGGACCGGGCCAAGCGCATGGCCGAGCAAAAGAAGGACGTGCTCATCCTCTTCGACTCGCTTACGCGGATGACGCGGGCCTACAACAATCAGCTCACCTCGCGGGGACGCACGATGTCGGGCGGCATCGACAGCCGCGCCTTCCAGATGCCGCGCGCCTTCTTCGGCGCCGCGCGCGCGATCGAGGAGGGCGGCTCGCTGACCATCATCGGCACGGCCCTGGTGGACACCGGCTCGCGGATGGACCAGATCATCTACGAGGAGTTCAAGGGCACCGGCAACATGGAGCTCTACCTCGAGCGCGAGCTGGCCGACCGGCGGGTGTTCCCGTCCTTCGACATGATCCGCTCGGGCACGCGGCACGAGGAGCTGCTCTTCTCCGCCGACGACTTGAAGAAGATCCACCTGCTCCGCCGGGCGCTGTCGGGCCGCAAGCCGCCGGAGGCGATGGAGATGCTGCTGGATCGCCTCAAGCTCACCCCGAACAACGCCGCCTTCCTGAAGAGCCTCGGCGGCTAGCGGGCCTCAGGCCCCGCCGAGCCGCATCACGCGGTAGGCCTCGGCGGCGTCCAGCTTCTTCTTCCGTCCCTGCTCTCGGGCCCACTCCGTGATCATCTCGGTGGGGTCCCACTCGCCCATCTGCGTCCGGTGCTCGCGCAGCGCCGCGAGCTTCACCGTGAGGGTGGCGGTGATGTCCACCCACGTGTCCGGCTTTTCCGCCCCGTGGATCCACACCGCGTCCACGTGGTGCGGGTCCAGCCCCTCGTCGATCAGCTCGGGGAAGATGAGACGGGTCTCCGCGGACGGAAACACCGCGTCCAGCGCCACGTCGGCGGCGGCGCGGTGGTCGGGGTGGTTGAGATAGACGTTGCCGTAGTACCGCACGGTCGGGTCGCCGCACATCACCACGGTGGGACGGTGGCGGCGGATGAGCCGCGTGAGCTCCCGACGCAGCGGGATGGAGGGCTCGAGCATGCCGTCCTCGTAGCCCAGGTAGATGGTATCCGCCACGCCGAGCACGCGGCAGGCCGCGCGCTGCTCTTCCTCGCGGATCTTCACCAAGCGCTCCCGCGTCATGTCCTTCGGCGTCCACTCGTTCGAGCCGGCGCCGCCGCTGGTGATGCACACGGTGATGATCTGGCTGCCCGCCTTGGCCCACTTGGCCAGCGTGCCGCCGATGGTGAACTCCTGATCGTCCGGATGCGCGTGGATGGACATCACGCGCTCGGGCGCAGCGGGCTCGGGGGCATCCGTGGGCGCCGGCCCCGCCCGCTCGGGGACAACCGGTGTGCGCTCCTCGTCCGGGATCTGGCTCATGGCGTGGACGTCAGTGTAACACTGGGGATATGGGCGGCCAGACCGCGCGAGCACAGTGCTGCATCGCCGGGGGCGGCCCCGCCGGCATGATGCTCGCGCTCCTCCTGGCCCGCGCGGGGGTGTCGGTGATCGTGCTGGAGAAGCATGCGGATTTTCTCCGCGACTTCCGAGGGGACACCATTCATCCCTCGACGCTCGAGCTCATGAGCGAGCTGGGCGTTCTCGAGGAGTTTCTCGCGCTGCCCCACGAGGAGTTCCCCACGCTGCGCGCCCGCTTCGGCGCCGAGGTCGTGACGCTGGCAGACTTCAGCCACCTGCCGACGCGCTGCAAGTTCATCGCCTTCATGCCCCAGTGGGACTTCCTCGATTTCCTCGCCGGGCGCGCGCGGCGCTATCCCACCTTCGACCTTCGGATGCGCGCCGAGGTGCTGGGGTTGCGCATGGACGGCGGCCGGGTCGTCGGCGTCGAGGCCGTCACACCCGAGGGGCCACTGGCGGTGCAAGCCGACCTGGTCGTGGCCGCGGACGGCCGAGACTCGGTGCTGAGACAGACGGCTCGGCTGCCGGTCACGGAGCTGGGCGCACCCATGGACGTGCTCTGGTTTCGCCTCTCGCGGCGGCCCACCGACACCGATCAGCCCCTGGCCCGGTTCGACGCCGGCCGCATCTTCGTCGTGGTCAATCGTGGCGCGCACTGGCAATGCGGCTATGTCATCCCCAAGGGCGCGCTGGAGACGATCCGCGCGCGGGGCCTCGAGTGGTTCAGGCAGGAGATCGGCGCGCTGCTGCCCTTCGCCGCCGATCGCACCGCGGAGATCGAGTCGTGGGACGATGTGAAGCTTCTGACCGTGCGGGTCGATCGGCTCTCGCGCTGGCATGAGCCCGGCCTCCTTTGCATTGGCGACGCGGCGCATGCGATGTCGCCGGTGGGCGGGGTGGGCATCAACCTCGCCGTCCAGGACGCGGTGGCCGCGGCCAAGATCCTGGCCTCGCCGCTGCGCGAGGGGCGGGCGACCGACGATCTCCTCGGGCGTGTCCAGCGGCGGCGGCAATGGCCCACGCGCGTGACCCAGCGCATCCAGGTCACGCTCCAGCAGAACCTGGTCTCGCGCGCGCTCGCGAGCGGCCGCGCGATGCGCCCCCCGCTCTTCGCGCGCGCGCTGCGGCTCGTGCCCGCGCTCCGGCGCCTGACCGCCCGGGTCATCGGCCTGGGGATCCGCCCCGAGCATCTGCGGTGAGCGCGCCCTACCACCTCGAGATCATCGTCCTCCTGCTGGTGGCGGTGCTCATCCTGATGACGCTCGCCCGCCGCGTGATGATTCCCTATCCGATTCTCCTCGTGCTGGGAGGCCTCGCGCTCAGCCTCGTGCCGAACGTCCCGGTGGTTCGCCTGGATCCCGACCTCGTGTTCCTGGTCTTCCTTCCCCCGGTGCTGTGGGCCGCCGCGTACTTCACCTCGCTCCGTGACTTCGCCGGGAACCTTCGCCCGATCGTCCTGCTCGCGGTGGGGCTGGTGGTCGTCACCACCGGGGCGGTGGCGGTGGCGGCCCGGCTGATCATCCCCGGCATGAGCTGGCCGGTGGCCTTCGCGCTCGGCGCCATCGTGTCGCCGCCCGATGCGGTGGCGGCCACCGCGATCGCGCGGCGGCTGCGTATCCCGCACCGGCTCGTCACGATCTTGGAAGGGGAAAGCCTCATCAATGACGCCGCCGCGCTCGTGCTCTACCGGGTGAGCGTGGTCATCGCCGTGTCGGGGGGAACGATCACCGTCGGGGCAGGGTTGCTGGAGTTCGCCATGGCCGCCCTCGGTGGGGTGCTCGTTGGGCTCGTGGTGGGGCTCGCCACGCGGTGGGCCCTCCGGTTCACCGACGACAGCCTCGGCCAGATCGCCATCACCCTGCTGGCGCCCTATGCGGCGTGGGTGATCGGGGAGCGGACCCACGTGTCGGCGGTGCTCGCGTGTGTGGTGGGCGGCCTCTACGTCCGCCAGGCCTTTAGCTCGGTCGTCCCCCCGGTCACCCGCATCCAGGCGCGGGCGGTGTGGGATCTGCTGCTCTTCATCCTGAACGGGCTCATCTTCATCCTGATCGGGCTACAGCTGGGCGCCATCCGCGCGAGTGGGATGATCGACGACCTGGGCGTGCTCCTCCTCCAGGGTGCGGTCGTGAGCGTCGCCGCGATCGTGGTGCGGCTCGTCTGGGTTCCTCTCGCCACGCTCGTTCCCCGCTGGGCGAGCCGCTCCCTCCGGCGGCGCGACCCCATTCCCCCCGCCGGGCACGTCTTTCTCGTCGCGTGGACCGGGATGCGAGGGATCGTCTCGCTCGCGGCCGCACTGGCCTTGCCGTTGGACTTCCCCCACCGCGACGAGGTGATTCTCCTGACGTTCTCGGTGATCCTCTCGACGCTCGTCGTGCAGGGCCTGAGCCTCACGCCTCTGATCCGCTGGCTACACCTGGGGCACGACGACTCGCTGGAGCTCGAGGAAGCCTTCGCGCGCGAAGCGGCCGCGCGCGCGGCGCTTGGCCAGCTGGAGGCGGTGGATGAGCGCGCCACGGCCCGGGAGGAGGTCGAGAGGCTGCGCGCGTCCTATACCCAGCGGGTGGAGCGCTCGACGCCTATCTCCCTGGGGGAGGGAAGCGACGCCGCGCGCGCGCGGGCCGCTCGCCGCCGGCTTCGCCACGACCTGCTGACGGCCGAGCGCCGGGCGCTGATCGACCTCCGCGACCGGGGCGTGATCAGCGATGAGGTGCTCCATCGGCTGGAGCAAGAGCTCGACGTGGAGGCGATACGGCTGGGGCTCGGCGAGACCCGGCTCGACGGGGGCCCGGGCCCACCGAGCTCCGTGGCCTAACCCTCGATACCGCCGCCGCTGCCCGGATGGAGCGCCTGCACCTCGATCACCGACACGACGTTCCCGCGACTCGTCGGCGTGTAGTACGCCTTCACCGAGTGGGGGGCGGTCAGCATGGAGCGCGGGACGTTCACGCCCTCCGGCACGATGAGTCGTGTTCCATTCTTCAGGCGCAGGTACTCGCCGTCCGCGCTCGCCCACGCGATCGGGCCCTGGGCCATCGGCCCCAGAGTGGGCGAGACGTGAGTCCCGATGCGGGGCGGCGCTGCAGAGGCCATGGCCGCGACCATCGCGGCCGAGACGAAGCTCATCACCACGACCAGTCCACGTAGTCCTCGTTGGTTTCTCATGCCTCATTGAGGTGCATCGCGTGCGCCAGCCCTAGGGATGGGTAACTCTACGTCAGAACAGTCTTCTCGGATCTTCCGGGGACCACGCCGGGTAGAACGTACCCGGTCGCACTGCTCAGGACGGGAAGACTGGGCCCTGACGCAGCGCCCGGGCGAACACCGCCACGGTTCTCACTTGGGGCAGATGTAACCGCTGCCGGTCGGGCTCGGGAAGCAGCCAACCGACTGGGGGAGGAGCTGCTTGGGGAGCCAGAGAACGACGTTCGGAAAGAACACCGTGAACGCGATCGTGATGAAGAACACGATGTAGAGCGGCAGAGACCGGACCACCGCGCGGCTGAACGAGACGCCCACGAACTTGGAGGCGATGAGGAGGGACAGGCCGTACGGAGGCGTGATCAGCCCGAAGACGAGGGTCGTGACGATCACCACCCCCATGTGGACGGGATTGATGTGGCCGATCTGGGTGAGTTTGGTGATGATGGGCATGAAGATGATGATGGCGGGTACGGCGTCGATGAAGTCGCCCAGGATCACAAACAGCGCCACCAGCAGCAGCATGATCAACCGTCCGTCCGTCCCCGCGTAGTGGCTGATGAACTCGGCGACGGTGTCGGGGCCGCGAAGATAGGCCAGCATCCAGCCGAAGGCGGACGCGCCCGCCACCGCAGCCAGGGGCAACGAGTAAAGCAGGCCCGTGTACATGAAGTCGCCTGGGAGGCGCCGAATGTGCGCGGGGTTCAACAGTGGGACGAGCACGAGCAGGATGTAGGCAGCGGCCACGAGGCCCGCTTCCGTGGGCGTGAACCATCCCGTGAGGATTCCCCCCATGATGATGACGGGGATCACCATGGGGAGCGCCGAGCCTCGGGCGGCCACGAAGAGATCCACCAGCCCTGCGCGCTTCTTGAGCGTGCCGACCGGCCCGAAGAAGTAGCTGTAGACCATGAGCCCGATCCCGATCATCACGCCGGGGACCACGCCGCCGAGGAAGAGGCCCCCGATGGACACGTTGCCGGTGGCGCCGTAGACCACCGCCATGATCGACGGCGGGATCAGGTTCGCCATCGTCGAGGCGGACGCGATCAGCGCCGCGGTGAAGGCGCGGTCATAGCCCTCGCGGTCCATCTCGGGGGCGACGGTGCGGCTCAGGACCGCGACGTCGGCGGCGGAGGAGCCGGAGATACCAGCGAAGAACATGCTGAAGAGCGTCACCACCTGGGCCAGCCCGCCGCGGAGGTGCCCCACCATGACCTGGGCGAGGCGGATCATTCGTTGCGTGACGTCGGCGGACGACATCAGCTCACCGACGAGCAGGAAGAAGGGCACCGCGAGCAGGGCCTCCGAGTCGATGCCGTGGAACATCTGGCCGATCATGGAGCCGAAGCTGACCGGCGTGAATGCGGTGGCCACGAGCACCCCCGCCATGATGGCGAAGGCGACCGGCACCCCCATGTAGCCGAGCCCGAGGAAGATTCCCGCCATGAGCACGATGAGGGTCCCCGACCTCACTGAGTGGGCTCCGGGTCGTGCAGCTCCATGTCCTCCGGCCCTTCGTAGCCGCCCCCGATGCCGTTGACGATCTGCTCGACGTTGAAGAGCACGATGAAGACCCCGGCGATCGGGACGATGCCCGTGTAGACAGTGAGCGGGATGAGCCACGGCATGCGAAAGCTGCCGAGGTCGAGGATCGCGTTCTTGAGCCCGTACCAGACCATGAAGGCCGCCACCGCGGACACCACGAGACGATTGAAGGTCTCGATCACCGTGCGCTTGGTGCCGCGCATCCGCTTGGTGATCTCGGCGAGGTAGATGTGGTCGTTGCGTCGCGTCGCCGCCGCCATGCCGACGAACACGCCCCAGGCGAAGAAAGCGGTGGTCGCCTGCTGGAGCCACAACCACGGATGCCCAATCGTCCGCGTGAGCACGTCGAGGAACACGCAAAGCGAGAAGCCCCCGATGCAGACTCCGCAGAGGATCATCAACCCGGCTTCCAGCGGATCCAGTGCCCGCCACTTGAGATGCCGGTGGCGCGGGATGATCAGCGAGCGGGTGAGGGCGAAGCTGCCCGCCACCGCGCCCGGCTTGGCGGGCGGAGCGCCCGTCACTTCACGTTGCGGACGAGGTCGAGGATCTTCACCGCGTGTGGCCCCAGCTCCTTGGCGAGCTGGTCCTGGATGGGCTGGGCTGCCTTCTGGAAGCCGGACTTGTCGACCTTGTCCACGACCCTCACGCCGATCTTCTTGAGATTCACCGCCGAATCCTGCTCAAGCTTGAACGCCATGGCCGGCTCGCGACGCGACACCTCGTCGGCCGCCTCCTGCACCCACTTCTTCTCCTCGGCGCTCAAACTGTTCCAGGTCTTGTCGCTGACCCAGATGCAGTTGTTGTTGGCCTCGTGCTGGGTGATGTTGAGAATCGGCGCGACCTCGAAGTGCTTGTTCTGCTCGTAGACGTTGATGCCGTTCTCGGCCACGTTCACCACGCCGGTCTGCAGACTCGTGTACACCTCGCCGAATGGCATGTGCACCGTCTGGGCGCCGTAGGCGGGGAAATGAGTGTCCTCCGTCTTCGTCGCCTGCACGCGCACCTTCATGCCCTTGAGATCCTCGACCTTGGTGATCTCCTTCTTCGCGTACATGTTCCGGAATCCCATGGTCATGAGACCCAGCACCTGCCCTCCCTGAACGGAGTCCTTGATCATGGCGCGGAACGCGGCGGCGACCTGGGGGTCGGCGAGGGCGCGGCTCAGGTGACCCTCGTCGCGGAAGATGAAGTGCAGGGAGAACACACCCGCCTGCGGCGCAATCGACGAGGCGTTCGCGGTGGAGGTGATCACGAAGTCGATGTCGCCCGCCCGCATTTTCTGGAGCGTCTGAGGTTCGGTGCCCAGCTGGGCGCCGGGAAACTGGTTCACGGTCATCTTGCCGCCGCTCAGCTGCTTGAGCTTCTCGTCGAAGAGATTGGCGGCGATCCCGTATGCGGTCGTGGTGGGCTGGTCGTAGGCGAGGCTGAACTTCCGCTGTGCGGCGACGTCGCCGGCCCAGCCGAGGACGAGGGCGCTCACGACGAGCGCGAAGAGCGTCGGTGCCATCACGCGTCGCATAGGATCTCCTTCCCGTGCACGGTCAGTGTAGGGCTCTACGCCGGCTGGGGCTCGATCGGCCCCGCGTATCCTCGCCGAACCCCGCGGCGGCGTCAAGGCGGGCGTGGGCCCGTCACGTCGAGGAAGCGCTCCGCAGCACCCGCGCGAGCGGCGCGCGCAGCCGCCCGGGGGTGACCCGGCGCAGGACGATACGCTCGGCGCACACGAAGCGGCCCAGCGATACGAGCGCGTCGGCAAGCCCCGCGAGGATCTCGTCGGTCTCGAGCCGGGGGCCGCGGCCGGCCGGCGGCGCGCTCCCCGCGGCGGCCCAGCGCTCGAAGTGCACGTGCCGCACCTCGAGCCTTCCCTCGCCGCGATGGGTCTTGGCGTCGACCCGACCCACGAGTTGACCGTGGTGGAGGATGGGGAGGGTGTAGTAGCCGTGCACGCGATCGGCCTGCGGCGTATACACCTCGATGCGGTAGTCGAAGCCGAACAGGCGCGCGACGCGGCCGCGATACCAGAGGAGGGAGTCGAACGGCGAGAGCAGGGTAGTGCCGGTGGAGGCGGCGGCCCGGCGCTCCGCCCGGCGGAGCGCCGGCAGATCGCGCGTGAGGATGAGCCAGCGTCCCCGGTGTCCCTCGACCTCGATCTCGGTGACCGCACCCGCCTCGAGCAGCGCGCGAAGGCCACTCCGGCGTCCGACCGCGAAGAAGCGGGGGAAGGTGAGATAGCCCGCGAGATCCTGGTCGGTGGCCGCGCCCATGGCGTGGAGCGAGCGCTCGACGTGCCAGCGGCGGAAATCCTCGACGGAGACCGCGTCCGTGGGCACCCCGG
>Ga0207428_10000191_pt1 | contig 85144 bp, 80 predicted proteins | sample RhiMethybrSRZTD1_FD_187600 | JGI IMG/M metagenome (GOLD analysis project Ga0207428, IMG submission 187600) | Populus rhizosphere microbial communities from Tennessee, USA - Rhizosphere MetaG P. TD hybrid SRZTD1 (SPAdes) (version 3) | ecosystem: Host-associated > Plants > Roots > Rhizosphere >... | reverse complement strand
CGTCGGGCTTGGCTGCCCCGGTGGCTGCACGGCTACAACTTCCACCGACCGCATACTAGTCTCGGCGGCGTGCCCCCCATCGCTCGCATCGCGTGGGGCCATAACCTCGTGCGAGTACACAGCTAGCGCGCGGGATCGAGCACGACCTTGGTGCAGTCGTCCGCCTTGTCGTTTCACATCTGCTAGGCCTCGGCGGCCCGGCTCAGGGCCAGCGGTGGCTCACAATACCGAGGGCGCACATCCGGCGTGCCTGCGGAAGCGGTGATTGACGGGCGGGGGCGCGGCAGTGGAAGAACTCCCCCGGCCGCGCCCAGGTCTACACGCTAGACGTTACAGGTCGGGGAATGGCCTGATTGCGACTCGAGACGACACGATGGCCACCGCCCCGGCAGGGACGCCGTCGTGTTGCCCGGGGGACGCCCATGCTACCGTACGGTGGCATATGGAGGCGATGTATCGCTCGGGGCGCGACGTCGCCCACACCGTCGCGTTGCTGACGCGCGGCCAGGCGCTGTACATGCGGAGCGAGGAGTTCTACAAGAGCAGCGTCGTGCGGGTCTCGAGGAGCAGAGGCCATCTCGCCAGCAGCCGCCGAATGGTGCAGAATTTCGCAACGCGCAAGCCCGACGTGGTGCGAGCGCTCATCCGCCAGAAGATTCGCTTGGGTCGGCTGCCCGTGCACAGCTTCCCGATCCTTACGGGTGGCCCGGGGGGGGAATGTGCTCAGCATGCGGCGGCTGCCTCACAATGACGCGGCTCGTCATGGCGCTGCCGGCAATCGATGGAAGGCCGAACCGCGTGCACGCGGACTCCTACATCGTCTGGGATCAGCTGCGGCGTTCGAGCCAGTAGCTCCGGTCGACGGGAAAGACTCGGTGTCTTCGCGGAAGCCTTCGAATTTCGAGGTGATCGCCATCGCGACCTCCGCCGGTGGCCTCAAAGCGCTGAGCCAAGTGCTCTCGGCGTTGCCGCCTGATTTCTTACCCGCCATCGTGGTCGTCCAGCATCTGGATCCGCGTCATCGCAGCTTGATGGCCGATATCCTCGGCCGGCGGAGCACGCTGCCCGTCAAGCAAGCCGAAGAAAACGACAAGCTGCAGCCCGGGAAGGTGTACATCGCGCCGCCGAACAAGCATCTGCTCGTGAACCCCGACGGCTCGCTGTCGCTGACCCAATCCGAGCTCGTCCACTTCGTCCGGCCCTCGGCTGACCTGCTCTTCGAGTCGGTAGCCGGCAGCTTCAAGAACCGCGCGATCGCCGTCGTCTTGACCGGCACCGGCAGCGATGGCTCGATGGGGGTCCGGGCGATCAAGAAGATGGGCGGCACTGTGCTGGCCCAAGACGAATCGTCGTCGGAGTTCTACGGCATGCCCAACGCGGCGATCCAGACCGGCTGCGTCGACTTCGTGCTCTCGCTGAGCGAGATTCCGTCGGCGCTGATCACGCTGGTCAAGACCGGAGAAGTCGATGCGCTCGGATGAAGAGAGCGTCGAGCCGCTCCTCGACTACCTGAAGGCCACGCGCGGCTTCGACTTCACCGCCTACAAGCGGTCGAGCCTCTTGCGCCGCGTCCAGAAGCGCCTACAGGCCGTGAACATCGGCTCGTACGAGCAGTATCAGACGTACCTGAAGGCCCATCCCGAGGAATTCGATCTGCTGTTCAACACGATCCTGATCAACGTTACAAGCTTCTTTCGGGATCCGGAGGCGTGGGCGTTCTTGTCAGGCCACATCGTGCCGCAGGTCATCGCGAACGGCCGGGCCGACGCGGCGATTCGCGCGTGGTCCACCGGTTGCGCGTCCGGCGAGGAAGCCTACACCCTCGCGATCATCCTCGCCGAACAGCTCGGCATCGAGCAGTTCCGCCGGCGCGTGAAGATCTACGCGTCGGACGTCGACGAGGACGCGCTCATGCAAGCACGCCACGCCACCTATACCGCGGCGCAGGTGCAGGACGTGCCCGCCGAGCTCCTGTCGACATACTTCGACCGGGTCGACGACCGCTACCTGTTCAACAAAGAGATCCGCCGGGCGATCATCTTCGGACGCCACGATCTCGTGCAGGACGCGCCGATCTCTCGCGTCAACCTTCTGGTGTGCCGCAACACGCTCATGTACTTCACGCGCGAGACGCAGGCCAAGGTGTTGAACCGCTTCCACTTCGCTCTACGCAACGGCGGCTTTCTGTTCATGGGGCGCGCCGAGCTGCTGCTGACGCACAGCGAGCTCTTCACGCCGGTGGAGCTCAAGTGGCGGGTGTTCGCCAAGACGGTAGCGCTCAACGTTCGCGACGTGTTGCCGCTGTCGGAGCGCGAGGAGGGTGGATCCACGATGCCGATCGACGAGCGCCTCCAGGTTCTTTCCCTCGAGACCGATCCGCTGGCGCGCGTCATGGTCCGGGCGGACGGGATACTGAGCTTCGCCAACAACCGCGCGCGGGCCCTGTTCCGCCTGGCGCCGCACGACGTGGGCAAGCGGCTGCAGGATCTCGAGATGTCCTATCGGCCGGTCGAGCTGCGCTCCCTGATCCAGGACGCGATGACGCAACGCCGGACGATGTCGCGACGAGACATCGCCTGGCCGACCGAAATCGGCGACCAGCGCTTTCTCGACCTCGAAGTGATCCCCCTCACCGACGCCTCCGGCGAGACGCTCGGCGTCCAGATCAGCTTCATCGACGTGAGCCGCTACCGGCGTCTGCAGGAGGAGCTCGAGCGCTCCAAGAGCGAGCTGGAGACGGCGTACGAGGAGCTTCAGTCCTCGAACGAGGAGCTCGAGACCACGAACGAGGAGCTGCAGTCCACGAACGAAGAGCTCGAGACCACGAACGAGGAGCTGCAGTCCACGAACGAAGAGCTCGAGACCATGAACGAGGAGCTCCAGTCCACGAACGAGGAGCTCGAGACCACCAACACCGAGCTCCGCCTGCGCAGCGACGAGCTCAACACCGCCAACGCGTTCCTGGGGTCGATCCTGTCCGGGCTCGAGGTGGCCGTGATCGTGGTCGATCCGAAGCTCCACGTGCTCGCATGGAACCACGGCGCCGAGGACCTGTGGGGACTGCGCGCCAACGAGGTGCAGGGCCGCCATCTCATGAATCTCGACATCGGCCTGCCGGTCGAGCAGCTCCTGCAGCCCGTGCGCGCGGTGCTGGCCGGAGAAACCGCGCGCGCCGAGCTGACGCTCGAGTGCCGGAATCGGCGCGGGAAGTCGATCAGCTGCCCGATTCGTTGCACGTCGCTCAGCGCCGGGAGCGGCGAGACGCTGGGTGCCATCCTGTTGATGGAAGAGGTTCCGCTGGGCTCCTGAATCCGCGACCTGGTCGTCAAGCACGGTGGCACGGTGTCGGCAAGGGGAGCGAGTTCGTCGTTCGTCTTCCTCTCGATCCTGACCGGTAGTTTCTGCCGTCCGCCGGCCTCTTCTACACGGTAAATTCGACTCGGCGTCGTGGAACGCCACGTCGAATCGTTCGCCGTAGTGCGTGGCACATCACTTGCCCTGCAGCGAGGCATGGTCGACGCTGTGGTGGTCAACGCAGAGGAGCTCGTCCGGGACCTCTTCGTGTTCGGAGGCTCCGCCGGAGGCATCGAGGCTCTGCTCGGTATCCTACGCAGGCTGCCGCCGGATCTTCCCGCGACCATCGGGGTGGCGCTCCATCGGAGTCCGCTCCATCGGAGTCCCGCGTTTGCGAGCCAGCTCGCCGCGGTGCTGGGGCGGATTGTGCCGCTGCCGGTAAGCGCGAGCGCTGGAGGCTCACGCGCGACCCGAAGGTGCATCGCATGCGCCCGGCGGTCGATCCGCTGTTCGCGTCGGCGGCTGGGGCGCGCGGGCCCCGCGTCGCCGGCATCCTGCTCTCGGGCGGCGGTGCCGACGGCGTCGAAGGGCTGATCGCGATCACCGGCAAGGGCGGATTGTCGATCGTGCAGCGACCGGACGAGGCTCAGCAGCCGTCGATGCCGCTCACCGCCATTCGCGACGACGATGTCGACGCCGTGCTCCGAACCCAGGAGATTGCCGAGATGCTTCCGCTCTTGGCAGCCGGCCGTACCTACACGCATCCTCGGCGCTGAAACCTCGAGCGACCCGCGTCCTACTCAGCTCTGCTGGCGCACAAAGCCCCGTCGGGAGTGACGCAGGAGCGCGCGGCTACGGTCGAAGGCCTTGCGCGACCGGGCCACCAGATCGATCGTGTTCGCGCGCAGCATCTGACCTCGCGCGCGCAGTCGCTGCCAGCGCCGATCGATGTCGAACGAGCCGGCGTCGCGTGGATCTTTGCCGTGCCGAAACCAGCGTGTCGCCATGCCGCGAGGATAGCGGCGGCCGGTTCCAACGACGATTCGGTAAATACCCTAAAGCGTGCGTCCGCTTCACCGGCCGGGGAGATTGCGACATAGCGCCACGACGATGACGCAACTCAACGGTTGCGGTTCCGCCCGAGACCAGTAATATGCAGCCAGGAGGTTGCATATGAAGCGCAGCGATACGGATCGCATCGAGCGACAGGTCTTGATCCGCGCGCCCCGTAGTCGCGTGTGGCGCGCGCTGACCGATCCCGCCGAGTTCGGCGCGTGGTTCGGTGTCAAGGTGGAGGGAACGTTCGCGCCTGGCGCCCGCGTCCGCGGCCGGATCACGCACAAAGGCTACGAGCACCTCACCTGGGACATCACGATCGACCGCATGGAGCCCGAGCGGCTGTTTTCCTGGCGGTGGCATCCGTACGCAGTGGACCCGGGCGTCGATTACTCGGCGGAGCCGCCGACCCTGGTGGTCTTCGAGCTCGAGGAAGTTTCGGGCGGGACGCGGCTCACGGTCGTCGAATCGGGATTCGACGACGTGCCCCTCGCGCGTCGCGCGCTGGCCTATCGCATGAACAGCGAGGGGTGGACCGTCCAGACGGGCGCGATCGAGCGCTATGTCGCCGCGAAGGCGTAGCGCGCGTCACAGCCTCGCCGATTCAGCGCCGGTCTTCGCGGCCCTCGGCGATCCGACGAGGCTGGGCCTGGTGGCCCGCTTGTGCGCGAGCGGTCCGATGTCGATCGCGCGCCTGACGGAAGGTGCCAGCGTGACGCGGCAGGCCGTCACGAAGCACTTGTACGTCCTCGCCGATGCCGGGCTGGTGCGCGGTACCCGCGTCGGGCGCGATCATCTCTGGGAGATCGAGCCGGCGCGGCTCGACGACGCGCGCCGCTGGCTCGATCGCATCACCGGGCAATGGGACGAAGCGCTCGGCCGCCTGAAGGAGTCGCTCGAGCATCGTCACCAGCCGTAGCCGCGCCCGTAGTAGTAGGGACGGTAGTAACCCCGATAGCCGTAGACCGGCCTCGGCACGACGATGACCGGGCGGGGCGCGACGAACACCGGCGGACGCGCCACCGGAACGGGGGCCGGCACGAGCACGCATCCGGCTGCACTTACCGCGATCGCGATGACGACGAACAGCGAAGCGGCCAGACGGCCGAGTCTGTTGCGAGCCATGTGAATCCTCCCGCCGCGTTAGACGCGGTCGAGAGCGGCCCTATTTCATCGCGGGCGGTCGGTCCGGCGTTACTCCGCGAAATCGCGCGCCATCCGAATCAGCGTGAGTGCTCTGGAGTGGGCGAGCGGCTTCTCCTCACCGGTCGGTCTGAATCTGCACTTCTCGTACAGCCGGATGGCCGGCGCGTTGCCGGCGGTCACCCAGAGGCAGAGGCCGGCGGCGCGGCGCGACTTCGCCCAATCGACGACGACGTCGACGAGCGCTCCGCCGAGCGCGCGGCCGCGCGCTTCGGGCGCGACGAACATCGCCACCAGCTCCGGCCGCGGGTCGTCGGGCACCTCGGGATCGAACGCGAGCCCGGTCGCGAGGCCGACCCAGCGACCGGCGTGCTCGGCGACGACCGTGACGCTGTCCGCGCCCGCCGCGCCGCGCTCGGCGCGCTCCCGCCAGGTGGCGTCGGTGAACGCCGTCTCTCGCGCGAGTGTTGAGCCGAACGCCGTGGGCGCCTCCGCCAGCGCCCGCAGTCTGAACGCGCGCAGGCTCGCACCTTCGTCGGCGCCGATTCGACGAATGGCCGGAGTCACGTCGAAGCGCCGTCGCGCGACGTCGGGCTCACGGCATGAACGAGCCGCCGTTCACGTGCACCGTCTGGCCCGTCATGTGTCCGGCGTCCTCGCTGGCGAGGAACACGGCGACCCGCGCGATGTCCTCCGGCTGCGCCATGCGCCCGAGCGGCACCCCGCTCGCCATCACCGCAAGCTCGTCTTCGGTGTTGCCGTAGCGGGGCTGCGCGGTGTCGGTGAGACCCGGCGCGATCGCGTTCACGCGGACCCCGTGCGGGGCGAGCTCGAGTGCCATCGCGCGGGTCATGGCGACGACGCCGCCCTTGCTCGCGGAGTAGTGAACGCCCCGCACGGCGCCGCGGATCGCCTGAGACGCCATGTTGATGACCGAGCCTCGGCGACGCCCCGCGATCATCGCGCGCGCGGCGGCCTGCGCGCAGAAGAAGCCGCCCTTGAGGTTCACGTCCAGCACGAGGTCCCAGTCTCGCTCGCGCATCTCCAGAAACGGCACGCGCGGATAGACGCCCGCGTTGTTGACGAGCACGTCGAGTCCGCCGAGCTCGCCGACGACTTGCGACACCATGGCGTCGATGCCGGACGCTTGAGCGACGTCGGCCTGCACGAGCACGGCACGGCGGCCGGCGCCGCGGACTTCCTGGGCGACCTTCTCGGCCGCGTTGCGATCATCCAAATAGTTCACGCCGACGTCGGCGCCTTCGCGAGCGAACGCCAGCGCGATCGCCCGACCAATACCCTGCTGGGCGCCGGTCACCAGCGCCACCTTGCCACCGAGCCTCATCGTCGCCTCCTTGATGCGAGCTTTGTTCGCTCGCGGCGAATGTGCTAGGGTCGCGACGAGAACTCATCCCGGAGGGAGCCAATGGACAAGGGAGTCGGGCTCTGGCTGAACATCGGCTCGCTGATCCTCGTCGTCGCGCTCGTCATCGACTTCATCTGGGTCATCTCGACCGCGCTGAACGCCCACTGACGCCACCGCTCTCCCGCGCTCGCCCCGCGTCCCGGTCATGCCCCGGTACGATACCGCTGTTCTGAACGGCACGGTGGTGGTTCCCTACGTGGGAGCCGTGCGGTGCGACGTGGGCATCCGCGCCGGCCGGATCGCCGCGCTCGCCGACTCGATCGCCTCGGCCGATGCCGACGACGTCGTCGACGCGCGGGGCAAGCTGGTCCTGCCGGGCGCGGTCGACTCGCACTTCCACATCGGGATCTATCGCGACCTCGCCACCGACGCGCGCAGCGAGACCGCCTCGGCGCTGGCCGGCGGCGTCACCACCGTGCTGAGCTACTTCCGCACCGGACAGAACTACCTCAACAAGAGCGGGCCGTACCGCGCGATCTTTCCCGAGGTCGTCGCCGCCACGATCGGGCACGCGCACACCGATTTCGGCTATCACATCGGCGTCATGACGGCGGAGCAGCTCGGCGAAGTGGACTGGCTCGTCGGCGAGCAAGGCGTCGGCTCGTTCAAGTACTACATGTTCTACAAGGGGCTGAATCTCACCTCGGACTCCACGCACGGCAGCGCCTACACGATGGCCGACACCTACGATCTCGGCCATCTGTATCTGCTCATGCGCCAGGTCGCGGCCGCCGCCGGCAAATACGGCGGCCACGGTCGCGTCTCCCTGAGCTTGCACTGCGAGCAGGCGGAGCTGATTCGCGTCTTCATCGAGGAGGTGAAGCGCTCGGGCCCCGCGGGACTCGAGGGCTACCATCGCTCAAGGCCGCCGTTGACCGAGCAGCTCTCGATCGCCGAGGCGCTCGTCTTGACCGACGCCACGCGCTGCCCGGTGAACTTGCTCCATCTCTCGAGCGCCGCGGCGGTCGCGAGCGGCGCCGACGGGCGGCGGCGCCACCCGCACCTGGACATCAGGCTCGAGACGACGCTGCATCACCTGGCCCTGACCCACGCGACGGCGGGCGGCATCGTCGGCAAGGTCAATCCCCCGATCAGGACCGAGGCGGACCGGGAGGCGCTGTGGCAGGCCGTACAGGACGGTCGCATCGACACCGTTGTGAGCGACCACGCCTGTTGCTCCGAGGAGGACAAGGGCGAAGATTTGTGGAAGGCGCTTCCCGGATTCGGCGGGACCGCGCTGCTCTATCCTTATCTGATCTCGGAAGGGCATCTCCGGCGCGGGCTGCCGCTCACACGCGTGGTGGAGCTGGCCAGCGCCAATCCCGCGCGGGCCTTCGGACTCTATCCACGCAAGGGGACGATCGCCGTCGGCGCCGACGCCGATCTGGTCGTGCTCGATCCGGCGCGCGAGCACGTCGTCTCGCCCGCGGTGCTTCACTCGGCGCAGGACTTCACGCCGTTCGCGGGCATGCGGGTGCGCGGCTGGCCGAGCCACACGCTATTGCGGGGGCGCACGGTCTTTCGCGACGGCGCCGTGCTCGGCGAGCCACAGGGCCGGTATCTCAAGCGACCGATCGGGCTCTACGAGACGGCGGTCTGAACGAGGGCGAGAGGCTAGGCCTTGCCGTGAGCGCTGCGGCGCCGCGGGCACGCCTTGTGATACCAGGTCGAGCCGAGCTTGACGTGGTTACCGTTCTTCCGAATCTTTCGCTTGCACTTGGGACACGTTCCCATCCGCGCTCCTTTTCCGAGTGCTGATCGAGGCGGCGCTATTATAGCAGGCGCTTCGGGAGGAGCCTCGTGACCGACTGCGTCTTCTGCCGCATCATTGCGCGCCAAACGCCCGGCGACATCGAGTACGAGGACGATGCGGTGCTGGCGTTCAAGGACATCTACCCGAAGGCGCCGATCCACCTGCTGATCGTACCCAAGCGACACGTGAGCTCGATCATGGCGATGGAGCCGGGCGACGCCGAGGTGCTCGGACGGTGCCTCTTGGCGGCGCGCGCGATCGGCGAAGCCAGGGGATTGGCCGAGCGCGGCTATCGGCTTCGCATCAACTGCGGGCCCGAAGGCGGGCAGGTCGTCTACCACGTGCACGTGCACTTCCTTGCCGGCGGGCGGGTGACCGGCGGCTAGGAGCGAGCCCTCGCGTCAGGCGGGCGAGACGACGGTCTTCCCCTCGAGCGGTAGCCCCGCGTCGGCCCAGCTGCTGAGCCCGCCCTTCAGGATCCGCACGTCGCGATAGCCGAGCCCGCGAAGCATCAGCGCCACACGGGCGCTCGTGGCTTCGTCCGGTCAGGAGCAGTAAGCGATGACCGTGCGGCTCGCATCGACGTCGAGCGCGCGGACGCCCGTCTTCAGATCCTCGGTCGCCACGTGCCGCGCGTCCTGGATCTTGACCGGGCTCTGCGCGTACGTCGCCGCGTCGCGGACATCGAGGATGATCGGCGGCGACTCGGGCGAAGCCGCGATGAGCTCCATCACCTGCGAGGGGCGAATGCGATAGCGGTTACGGCGGGCGCGCCGCACGAGCAGGGCGGCGACGACCGCAAGAACCGCGACCATCGCGCCCGATGCAAGCTCGCGCCACGGAAACGGCCGTGGCGGGGGATTCTTCGCCTCGGCCATCATGCGGCGCACGTCGGTCAGGTCCGGCAGCAGGCGATTGGCCTCGTCGAAGTGCTTCTCGGCGCGGGCGTACCTGCCGTCGAAGAAGTCCTCGAGCCCGGCATGCCACGCGGCGTTGAATCGACTCACTTCGCCGAGCTGGACGCCGCTGTCCTTCAGGAAGTCGCGCACGGCGGCCGCCGGGATCACGAAGTTGAAGCCCTGGACGATCGCTCCCTCGTCGGCGGACGCCATGCTCACGAACGTGAGCACGCCCAGAACCTGGCCGCTCGAGCCGATGGCGGGGCCGCCGCTGTTGCCCCACGCCGCTGGGGCGTCGGTCTGGATCACGGGCTGGTTCGAGAGATCCTGCTTGAAGCCTGAGATCGCGCCGTTCGTCACCGACGCTTCAACCTTGGCCGACGCGTTCAAGAGCTCGTGGCTCAGCACGACGCCAGGGAAGCCCACGATGTGGAGCTTGTCGCCGATCCCGGCGCCGGACGAATCTCCGAGGCTCAAGGTCGGCATGTCGGCGGCTTCGAGCCGCAGTAACGCGAGGTCCCGGCCCGACATGCCACCTCCGGCGACGGGCGCGCTGTACTTCGCGACCGTGGCCGGCAGCCGCATCCCGTTCCCGAGCAGCACCGAGATCGATGGGCCGAGCTTGATCTTCGCTCGTTCCGAAGTGGTCGCGAGGACCTGATCGTTCACGTCGCCGCACGCCTCACGAACAGCGCTCTCGAGCAGTTTTTTCGCGACGCCCTGGTCGGGCTGATGCGCCGCAGAGACGACGTGGCCGTTCGTAATCAGCCATCCGCTCGGATTGATGAACCAGCCGGTCCCGGTTTCGCGAAGGGGCTGAGGCGTGACCTTCTGCGGACCGCGGTTGGGGCAGGTCACCGTCACGTCGGCGGCGACCTCGGAGACCACGAGGACGACGGCGGGCTTCGCACGGAGCAGGATTTCCTGAACCGATGGCGCTGCCGCGGCCGCCATGGCCGGAACCGCGAGAAGCAGCGCGCTCGCGATCCAGATGTGCATTCTCAAAATCTTATACCCCGTGAAATTGAAAAAAGAAGGCTCCAGGGGTTGCCCCCTGGAGCCTGGTGCTTCTACCGCAAAAATTCGGAGCTTACTTCATCAGCCCCATCGCCTCGACGGCCTTCGCCTTCGCGGCGTCCATGTTCCCGGCCTTGCACGCGGCCTCGGCATCGCGGACCAGCTTCGCCGCATCGCCGCTCGAAGCCTTGGCACCGGCCACCGCCCGCGGAGCCTGCACGTCCTGACCGCTACGCGGAGCCTGAATGTCCTGACCCGCACGCGGGGCCTGGATGTCCTGGCCGCTGCGCGGAGCCTGGATGTCTTGACCGCTACGCGGAGCCTGGATGTCCTGACCCGCACGCGGCGCCTGCACGTTGCTGCGCGGAGCCTGGAGGTCCTGACCGCTACGCGGGGCCTGAATGTCCTGACCCGCACGCGGAGCCTGGATGTCCTGACCACTGCGCGGCGCCTGAATGTCCTGCCCGCTACGCGGGGCCTGGATGTCCTGGCCGCTGCGAGGAGCCTGGATGTCCTGACCACTACGCGGGGCCTGGATGTCCTGACCCGCACGAGGCGCCTGGATGTCCTGACGCGAGCCGGCTAGCGACCGGGGCGCCTGGATGTCCTGACCACGCGGCGCCTGAACGTCCTGACCGCTGCGCGGGGCCTGGATGTCCTGGCCGGCGCGCGGAGCCTGCACGTTGCTGCGAGGCGCCTGGATGTCCTGACCGCTACGCGGGGCCTGAATGTCCTGGCCGCTGCGAGGAGCCTGGATGTCCTGACCACTGCGCGGGGCCTGAATGTCCTGACCCGCACGCGGGGCCTGAACGTCCTGGCGCGAACCGGCAAGCGAGCGCGGAGCCTGAATGTCCTGACCGCTGCGCGGGGCCTGGATGTCCTGACCCGCACGCGGGGCCTGGACGTCCTGGCGCGAGCCGGCGAGCGACCGCGGCGCCTGAACGTCCTGGGCCTTCGAAACCTTGCTGAGCATCGCCTTGGCCTGGCCGACCTCGGCCGGGCACTGGCTCTGCGCGCCGGCAACCGGCGCCATCGTCGCGACGAACGCCACGCTCATGATTGCTGCGAAAAGTCTCTTCATCGTCTTCCCATTCCCTCTCGGTGTGTTTGGAGTAGCTCCAGCCTTCTGACGTCACCCGCGACCCGAACGATGCGTGGTCACCCCCTCAGCGTTGAGGTCATCGACCGCTACAACTCTCGTTGTGGGATGGAGCAACGACGGTGCCAGCGAGGCCTGTCTACATAAGGACGAATGAATCAAGCTACTTATTCGGAATCGTCAGGCTCTTCGGATGGCGTTGTGCCCTGGGCCGTTTGGACGAGGAGTGCGGCATTCTGCCCGTCGGCCCGGCTGTGATAGCCTGAACCGCACCATGCGCCGGATTCCCCGGATTTTTCTGCCCTTGGGGCTTTGCGGGCTCGTCTTGATCGCGTGCTCGAGCACGGGCAAGGCCAAGCCGCCCTCGAGCCTCGAGGCGCCCACCCGTCACGTCCTCCACAACGGCGTCCGCGTCCTCGTTCAAGAATACCCATCCAGTGAAGTCGTCGCGGTCCAGCTGTGGGTGCGCGCCGGCGGCCGCGACGAGGCGCCCACCGAACTGGGCCTCGCTCATTACCTGGAGCACATGCTCTTCAAGGGAACGACGACTCGCCCGCGGGGCTTCGTCGATCGCGACGTCGAAGGAGTGGGAGGGCGGATCAACGCCGGAACCTCGCTCGACTTCACCTTCTATCACACCGTGCTGCCGGCGCAGCGCGCCGTGCCGGCGATCGAGATGATGGCCGACATCAGCGTCAACTCGAGCCTCGACGAGACCGAGCTGGAGCTCGAGAAGAAGGTCGTCATCGAGGAGATGCGGCTCGGCGTCGACACGCCGCAGCGACATCTGGCGCGCCAGCTCTACGGCACGGTGTTCGACGGCCACCCCTACGGGCGTCCCGTGCTGGGCACCGCCGACATCATCGAGAAGCTGAATCGCGACACGTTGCTCGCGTTCTACCGCAAGCACTACGTTCCCGAGTCGTTCACCCTGGTCGTGGTCGGCCCGGTCAAGACTGCCGAGATGCTGCGGGCGGCCGAGGCGACGCTCGGACGCCTGCCGCGGAGCGGATTCCAGCGCTTGCCGCAATCGATACCCACGACGCTCACGCCCAAGAAGACGGAGGTCCGGCGGCCGGAGACCGTCGCCTACCTCGGGATGGGGTGGCTGGCGCCGAAGATCGATCACGCCGACACGCCCGCCGTCGAGCTGGCCGTCGCGATCCTCGGGCAATCGCGCTCATCGCGGCTGCAGCAGTCGCTGCGTGAGCGGCTCGGGCTGGTGAATTCCGTGAGCGCGGACTACTCGGCGCTCGAGGCCGGCGGCATCGTGACCGTCACCGCGCAGCTCGAGCCGGCGAACCTGGCGCGGGTGGAGTCCGAGGTCCTTGCCGAGATCCGTAGGATCCGTGATCACGGAGTGAGTGACGAGGAGCTTCGCCGCGCGATCACGCGAGAAGAGGCTGATCACGAATTTCAGCGCGAGACCGCCGAGGGCCGCGCGCGACTGTTCGGCCGCGCGGAGACCGTATGGCGGCTCTCGGAGGAGCTCGCCTACCTCGATCGGCTGCGCTCGGTCACATCCGACCAGGTTCGCCTAGCGGCGCGACGCTATCTCGACATAGACCGCTACGGGCGCGTGGCATTCATTCCTCAGGGCCGATGACACGTCTGGCCGCCGCGCTCGCCTCGACGTTGCTCGCGCTCACGCTCGTGGCCGGGTCGGCCGCGGCGCAGGAGCCGCAGGTCATCAGGCAGGTCCTGCCCAACGGGTTCACGGTGCTCGTCCGCGAGAACAGCGCTGTCGGCGTGGTCGCCGCCTCGCTGCAGGTCCGCGCGGGCTCCCGGCTCGAGACCGATTCGAACGCCGGTATCACGAACTTCCTGCACCGCACGATGATGCGGGGCACCGCCAAGCGCTCCGCGGTGCAGCTGGTAACCAGCTCCGAGGACATCGGCGGCAGCCTCGACGCCAACGGCGAGGTCGAGACGGCGGAGGTGCACGGGCAAGCGCTGGCGCGCCACTGGGAGACGCTGCTCACGCTGATCGCGGAGGTCGCGCTGCAGCCGGCTTTGCCCCCGGACGAGATCGACAAGGAGCGTCGACTGCTGCTGGCGCGCATCAGGTCGCGGGCCGAGGCGCCCTTCTCCTTCAGCTTCGACGCCGTGCTGCGCGGTCTGTACGGAACCAACCCGTACGGACGCAACCAGCTCGGCACCAAGGAGACCGTCGAGCGGCTGACGCGGGATGACCTGCTCGCGCACTACCGCGCGATCTACCGCCCGGACCGGATGGTGCTCGCCGTGAGCGGGCGGGTCGAGGGCAAGCGCGTGGTCAAAACCGCGGAGCGGCTCTTCGGCAAGATGGCTCGCTCCGCGCCGGACACGCCGGCGGCGCTTGCGGTGGCCGAGCCTCCCGGTGAGCGGCAGGTCATCACGCGCCCAGCCGCGCAGGCGCAGATCCTGGCGGCCTATCTCGGTCCCGGCTTGTCGGAGCCGCTCTACCCGGCGGTGAGGGTTCTGGCCGCGGCGCTCGGCGGCGGCATGGCTGGCCGTCTGTTCGTCGAGCTCCGAGACCGTCGCGGGCTCGCCTACTCGACGGCGGTGATGACGCCCTACCGAACCGGGCCGATCTTCTTCGTCGCCTATATCGGGACGGCGCCCGCGAGCGCGGCCGCGGCCGAGGCCGGGATGCTGCGCGAGCTCGAGCGGATACGCGAAGCCCCTATCAGTGGCGACGAGCTGTCGCGCGCCAAGGCATACGTGCGCGGCCAGCTCGCGATGGACCGGCGCACGAACGCGCGCCTGGCCTGGTACATGGCGTTCTTCGAGACCGTCGGCGCCGGCTGGGACTTCCCGGACCGATACGCGCGCGCGATCGACGCGGTGACGGCCGAGGACGTCGCGCGGGCCGCGGAACGCTACCTGACGCGGCCGACGATCGTGGTGCTCCAGCCCGGCCGTTGATGCGCGCGTCGCGCGGATGATCCCGCTCAAGGACGACGTCCCCAGCTCGACGGTGCCGTACGTCACGGTCGGGCTGATCGCGCTCAACGTGATCGTGTTTCTCTACCAGGCCTCGATCGGCATCGGCGGCGACCCGCGCGCCGCGGAGGCCTTCGCCTTCGAGTTCGGCGCGGTCCCGTGTCGCATCACCGGCGCGTGCCCGGCCGACTTCCCGAGCCCATACGTCACGATCTTCACGTCGATGTTCCTGCACGGGGGCTTGCTTCACGTCGGCGGCAACATGCTCTATCTGTGGATCTTCGGTGACAACGTCGAGGACACCCTGGGGCACGTCCGCTTCATCGCGCTCTATCTGGCGGCCGGCGTCGCCGCGGCGCTGACCCAGATCGCCGTTGCGCCGCGCTCGCCGGTGCCGATGATCGGCGCCAGCGGCGCGGTCTCCGGCGTGCTCGGGGCGTACATCATGCTCTTTCCGCTCGCCGGCGTTCACATGCTGATCATGATCGGATTCTTCGCCCGGATCATGCGCTGGCCGGCCCTGGTCGTGCTCGGGCTGTGGATCCTGGTCCAGTTGGTGAGCGGGATACTGACGTTCAGCTCGTCCGCCTGGGGCGGGGGAGAGGCCGGCGGCACGGCGTGGTTTGCCCACATCGGAGGCTTCCTGGCGGGCATGGCCCTGCCGTTTCTGATGCGGCCCCAGAGAGTCGGTCGCCTATAATGAAGCGCGAAATGAAACGTCCAACCAAAGTTCGAATCGACAAGCTGCTGGTTGACAAGGGTCTCATCGAGAGCCGTGAGAAGGCCGCCCGCCAGATCCTCGCCGGTGAGGTGTTCGTCGACGGCCAACTAATTGATAAGGCAAGCGTCCTGGTCGCCCCGGGGGCCGAGGTCGAGGTCCGCGCGCGCAGCCCGTTCGTGAGCCGCGGCGGCGAGAAGCTGGTGGCCGCGCTTGACGCGTTCCAGACCAAGGTGGCCGGTCGCGTCTGCGTGGACGTCGGCGCCTCGACGGGCGGCTTCACCGATTGCCTGCTCCAGCGCGGCGCCACGCGCGTCTACGCGGTCGACGTCGGCACGGGTCAGCTCGATGCGCGTCTCAGGAAGGACCAGCGCGTCGTGGTGATGGAGCACCAGAACGCGCGCGCGCTCGACCCGCGCGTGTTCGGCGATCAGCCGACGCTCGCGGTGGTCGACGTGTCGTTCATCTCACTCGAGAAGATCCTGCCCGCGGTGTTCGGCGTGCTGGCCTCTCGCGGTGAGGTCATCGCGCTGGTCAAGCCGCAGTTCGAGGTCGGCCGCGAGCACGTCCAGAAGGGCGGCGTCGTGCGCGATCCCGCTCAGCATCGAGCGGCGGTCCAGCGTCTGGCACGGTATGCTGTCCTCCGAGGCTGGCACGTGCTTGGGGTGACCGCGTCTCCGCTGCGAGGCCCGAAGGGCAATCACGAGTTCTTCCTGCACTTCTCGACGCACGGTCGGACCGCGAGCGATCTCGAGTCGATGATCAGCCGGAGCGTCGAGGCTCTTGCGTGACCAAAGTCGGCATCGTTGCGAAGCCCGACGCGCCCCGCGCTCGGGCCACGATCGCACAGCTGCTCGCGTGGCTCTCCGCGCAGAGAATCGGCGCGGTCCTCGAGAAGGAAACCGCTGATCTAGCGCCCGAGGTGCCGGCGGCGGCCAGCAAGGCCGAGCTGCCCTCGCAAGTCGATCTGCTGATCGTCCTCGGCGGCGACGGCACGTTGCTGTCGATGGCGCGAGCCGTTGGCGACCTCGGCGTGCCGCTGCTCGGCGTGAACCTCGGCGGCCTCGGCTTTCTCACGGCCACCACGCTCGACGAGATGCTGCCGGCGCTCGAAGCCTATCTCGCCGGCCGGATGACCATCGAGGAGCGGATGCTCCTGGCCGCGCGGGTCATCCGCAACGGCCAGCCGCTCTGCGAGTACGCGGCGCTCAACGACGTGGTCATCACGAAAGCGGCGATGAGCCGGATCATCGATCTCTCGGTGTCCGTCGAGGGCCGGCACGCGACCGCGTATCGCGCGGACGGGCTCATCATCTCGACGCCGACCGGATCCACCGCCTATTCGCTCTCCGCGGGCGGACCGATCCTGTTTCCCACGATGGACGCCGTCGTCCTCACGCCGATCTGCTCGCACACGCTGACCAACCGTCCCATCGTGCTGCCGGGCGCCGACCGGATCGAGGTGACTCTGCTCGCCGATCAGGAGGTCATGGCGACGGTCGACGGCCAGATCGGGGTGGGCCTCCGCGTGCACGACACGGTTCAGGTGCAGAAGGCCGCCTCGCGTATCCGACTCGTGCGATTTCCGCAGAAGGATTTCTTCTCGGTCCTGCGCACGAAGCTCAAGTGGGGTGAGCGTTAGCGCCGTATTCGCTCGGATACCGCTTGAGGTCGGCGAATCGCTGACCTAGCATCGGCTCAGATGCTCCTCGAAATCCGCGTTCGCAACTTCGCCGTGATCGACGCCGTCGCGACGTCGTTCGGCCCCGGGCTCAACGTGCTCACCGGCGAGACCGGCGCCGGCAAGTCGATGCTCCTCGACGCGATCCTCCTGATCCGCGGAGCCCGCGCCCAGACCGACGTCATTCGCACCGACACCGAGACGGCCACCGTCGAGGCCGTGTTCGAGGTCGCGCCGCGCGGGCCGGCGGCGGCCGTCCTGGAAGAGGCCGGGCTCGCGCCGGAGCAGGGGCAGCTGGTGATTCGCCGGGAGCTCGCTCGCTCCGGCCGCCATCGCGCCTTCGTCAACGACTCGCCGGTGACCGTCGGGCTCCTCGAGCGTCTCGGCGATCATCTGGTCGAGATCCACGGCCAGCACGAGCACCAGCGCCTGCTCGAGCCGGCCCGCCAGCTCGAGCTGCTCGACCGTTTCGCGGACGCCGAGGCGCTGCGCGATCGAGTCGGCGACTTGTTCGCGAAGCACCGGACGGCGAGCGCCGAGCTCGAGCGGGCGCGCGCCGCCGAGCGCGACCGGGCGCAGCGCGAGGATCTCTTGCGGTTGCAGGTCGCGGAGCTCGAGGCCGCGCGGCTCCGGGTGGGAGAGGAAGAAGAGCTGCGGGTCGAGCGCCGCCGGCTCCAGCACGCCGAGCGTCTGGCGGCTGGCCTGGCCGAAGCGGCTGGACTCCTCAACGACGACGACGGCTCGGCGATGAGCCGGCTGCATCGCGCCGCGCGCCTCCTGCGCGATCTCGGCAGGCTCGATCCCGCGTTCGCGGCGCCGGCCGATTCGGTGGACGGCGCGGGCGCCTTGGTCGAGGACGCGCTGGCCGCGGTGCGCGAGCTGCGCGAGAGCGTCACGATGGCGCCGGGCCGGCTCGAAGCCATCGACGAGCGCCTGGACGCGCTCACCCGGCTCAAGCGGAAGTATGGCGATACGGAGTCGGCGATGCTCGGCTTCCGCGACGCGGCGGCGACCGAGCTCGAGCGCCTGGGCCGCCACGAGGAGATCCTGGCCGAGCAGGAGCGCGCGCTGAGCGAGCTGGCGGCCGAGCTCTTGGGGGCGGCCCACGAGCTCGCGAAGCGTCGCCGCGACGCCGCCGAGCGCCTCGCCGGCGTCACCGCAAGCGAGCTCGCACAGCTCGGGATGGATCGCGCGCGCTTCGAGATCGCGTTGACGCGCGCGACGCCGGAGGAGATCGGGCCGCGCGGGCTCGACCGGGTGGAGTTCCGCCTGTCGACCAACCCCGGTGAGGACCTGCGTCCTCTCGCGCGGATCGCCTCGGGGGGCGAGCTCTCGCGCACGATGCTCGCCCTCAAGGCCATCCTGGCCCGCGCCGACCGTGTGCCGACGATGATCTTCGACGAGGTCGACTCGGGGATCGGCGGGCGCGTGGCCGCGGTGGTCGCCCAGAAGCTGGCCGCCGCCGCCGAGGGCCGCCAGGTGCTGTGCGTGACCCACCTGGCGCCGATCGCGGCGCGCGCGGCCCATCACGTGCGAGTCGCCAAGAGCGTCCGCGGCGGCCGCACACGCGTCAGCGCAGAGCACGTGACCGGCGAGGCCCGGGTCGAGGAGATCGCCCGCATGGTGGCGGGTGACCGGGTCACGGAGACCGCGCGGGGCCATGCGCGCGAGCTTCTAGGTCGGCCGACCTCGCGAACCCGCCCTGTATAATGAGGCCGTTATGATCGATGCGCTGTTGAAGAAGATTTTCGGCACCAAGCACGAGCGCGACGTCAAACGCATGATGCCGGTCGTTCTGGCCATCAATGCTCTCGAAGCGTCGCTGACTCCGCTGGACGACACCGCGCTGCACGCCAAGTCCGACGAGTTCAAGAAGCGGATCGAGGACGGCGAACCGCTCGACGACGTCCTGCCCGAGGCGTTCGCGGTCTGCCGCGAGGCCTCCCGGCGCAACGTGGGGATGCGGCACTTCGACGTCCAGCTGATCGGCGGCATGGTGCTCCACGACGGCACGATCGCCGAGATGGCGACCGGCGAGGGCAAGACGCTCGTCGCGACGTTGCCGGCGTACCTCAATGCGCTCACCGGACGGGGCGTGCACATCGTCACGGTCAACGACTATCTGGCCAAGCGCGACGCGCAGTGGATGGGCCCGATCTATCACGCGCTCGGCTTGACGGTGGGCGTCATCCAGCACGAGGCGTCCTTCCTCTACGATCCGAAGTTCGTGACGTCGGACATCCGGCTCACGTCGCTCCGGCCCTGCACCCGCCCCGAGGCGTACCGGGCCGACATCACCTACGGGACCAACAACGAGTTCGGCTTCGACTACCTGCGCGACAACATGCGGTTCAGCCTCGAAGAGCTGGTGCAGCGCGAGCTCCACTACGCGATCGTCGACGAGGTCGACTCGATCCTGATCGACGAGGCGCGGACGCCGCTGATCATCTCGGGCCCCGCCGACGAGTCGACCGACCTCTACTACAAGATCGACCGGATCATCCCGAAGCTCCGCCGCGCGGCCACGATCGTCGAGGGCAAGCTCTCCGAGATCGAGGCCGAGAAGAAGGGCGATTTCATCGTCGACGAGAAGGCGCGCGCGGTCGCGCTCACCGAGGAAGGCATCGCGAGCTGCGAGCGCCTGCTGAACGTCGAGAACCTGTACGACCCGCGCAACATGACAATGCTGCACCACATCCAGCAGGGGCTCCGGGCGCACGCGCTCTTCCGGCGCGACGTCGACTACATCGTCAAGGACGGCCAGGTCGTCATCATCGACGAGTTCACCGGCCGGCAGATGCCCGGCCGCCGGTGGTCCGACGGGCTCCACCAGGCCGTCGAGGCCAAGGAGAGCGTACGCATCGAGCGCGAGAACCAGACGCTCGCGACGATCACGTTCCAGAACTACTTCCGGATGTACGACAAGCTCGCCGGCATGACCGGCACCGCGGAGACCGAGGCGGAGGAGTTCGCGAAGATCTACAAGCTCGGCGTCACGGTGGTACCGACGAACCGCACCCTGCTCCGCGTGAACGCGCCGGACGTCGTGTACAAGACCGAGCGCGAGAAGTTCAATGCGGTCGTCGACGACGTCATCGAGCGCCACGAGAAGGGCCAGCCCTGTCTGGTCGGCACGGTCTCGATCGAGAAGTCCGAGACGCTGTCGAGCCTCTTGAAGAAGCGCGGGGTCCGTCACGAGGTGCTGAACGCGAAGTACCACGAGCGCGAGGCCGAGATCGTCGCCCAGGCCGGCCGCGAGGGCGCGGTCACGATCGCGACCAACATGGCGGGCCGCGGCACCGACATCTTGCTCGGCGGGAACCCCGACTTCCTGTCCAAGGAGATCTTGCGCAAGCGCGGAATCGACCCCGTGACCGCGGCGCCGCCGGAGCGCGAAGCCGCCCTCGTGGAAGCGCGCCGCATCACCGAGCCCGAGCACCAGCGCGTGGTCGAGCGCGGCGGCTTGCACATCGTCGGCACCGAGCGCCATGAGGCGCGGCGCGTCGACAACCAGCTCCGCGGACGCTCCGGCCGCCAAGGCGATCCCGGCTCGTCGCGCTTCTATCTCTCGCTCCAGGACGATCTGCTCCGCATCTTTGGCTCGCAGCGCGTCGAGCGGATCATGGAGCGCCTGGGCATGCAGGAAGGCGAGCCGATCGAGCACAAGCTCGTGACCCGCGCCATCGCCACCGCCCAGAAGCGCGTCGAGACCCACAACTTCGAGATCAGGAAGCACCTGCTCGAGTACGACGACGTGATGAACAAGCAGCGCGAGGTCATCTATGGCATGCGCCGCCAGATCCTCGAAGGCGAGAGCCAGGCCGAGACCATCGCCGAATGGGTCGACGAGCTCGTGGCGAGCACGGTCGACGGCTACGCCGCGCGCGGCGCGCACCCCGAGGACTGGGATCTGGCCGGCCTGACCGAGGCGCTGCACCGGCAGTTCGACACGCGGATCCCGGCCGCCCAGTTCGACGAGATCGTCTCGCGCGAGGCGCTCGACCAGCTCGCGCTGGATGCGGTGAAGGCGCGCTTCGCCGAGCGCGAGCAGGAGCTCGGCGGCGAGCTCCTGCAGGCGCTCGAGCGGCACGAGATGCTGCTCGTCCTCGACACGCAGTGGAAGGACCATCTGCTCTCGATCGACCATCTGAAGGAAGGCATCGGGCTGCGCGGCTACGGCCAGCGCGATCCGCTGACGGAGTACAAGAAGGAAGCGTTCGATCTGTTCGAGGACATGTTCGAGCGCATGAAGGCATCGGTGGTCGAGCGAATCTTCAAGGTCCAGATCGTTCGCGACGCGCCGATGGAATTGCCGGCGGTGACCGCGTGGGCGGACGCGCGCGAGTCGCGCGGCGAGATCGAGGGCGGCCAGCCCTCGCGTGCCGCGGCGCCGTCGGCGCGCGCACAGGCAGCGCCCCGGACGCCGACCGGGGAGAAGATCGGACGCAACGATCCGTGCTATTGCGGCTCCGGCAAGAAGTACAAGAAATGCCATTACCTGAAGGCCTAGAGGGCGATATCTAGGGTTTTCCACAGCCGTAACCCCAACGGCTGGTACTTTTTTCTTTGGTTGTATTGGGTCCCCCGTGCTAGAAAACTCCATGCGGCTCGAATCCGTCTCGCTGCACGGCTTCAAATCCTTCGCCGAGAAGTCCGTTTTGAAGGTGATGCCCGGCATCACCGCGATCGTCGGACCCAACGGCTGCGGCAAGAGCAACATCTCCGAGTCGGTTCGCTGGGCGCTCGGCGAGCAGAGCGCAAAGTCGCTTCGCGGCCAGCGGATGGAGGATCTGATCTTCCACGGCTCGGGGTCGCGCAAGCCGGTCGGCTTCGCCGAGGTCGAGCTGACCTTCAGCAACGACGGCGTGCTGTCCGTGCCGTGGACCGAGGTGGCGGTGAGCCGCCGCTTGTACCGCACCGGCGAGAGCGAGTACCTCCTCAACAAGAACCCCTCACGGCTGCGGGACATCCTCGATCTCTTCGCCGGCACGGGCGCCAATCCGCGCGCGTATTCGGTGATGGATCAGGACAAGCTCAACCACGTCCTGACCGCCAAGCCGCACGAGCGCCGCGTGTTCATCGAGGAAGCCGCCGGCATCGCGCGCTACAAGCAGCAGCGCAACGAGACCGAGGGCAAGCTCGACGCGACCCGCCAGAACCTCGTGCGCGTGCGCGACGTCATGGACGAGGTGCGGCGGCAGCTGAACTCGCTCGAGCGGCAGGCGAAGAAGGCGCAGCAGTACAAGACCCTGCAGGCCGAGAAGCGCGAGCTGGCGCTGGCGCTGGTCGCCGCCGACTACGCCGGTCTCAGCGCCGAGGGCGAGCGCCTGACGGGCGAGCTCACCAGGCTGCGCGACGGCGAAGAGGGGCTGCGCACGCGCCTGTCGTCGCTGGCTGCGCGTGAGGCGCAATCGCGGGAAGCGCTCCAGGCGAGCGAGCATCGGCTGTCGGACCTGCGCCAGGCCGTCTCGAAGGTTCAGGGCGAGCTCGAGCGTCTCCTCGAGCGGCGCGAGCAGATGGGTGTGCAGCTCCGCGAGCTCAACGACGAGAGCGTGCGGCTGGACGAAGAAGTCCGCACGACCACCGAGCGGCAGGCGTCGATCGTCGGCGAGCGAGAGACCGTCAGGCTGGCGCTGCGCGACACCGAGCAGGTCGCCGCCGAGCGCTCACGTGCCGCTACGGAATTCGAGGCTGCCCTGGAGCGCCAGCGCGCAGCCCTGGCCGTCGAGCGCGACCACGCCGAGGCGCTGCGTCTGGAGCAGGCGCGACTCGCCGCCGAGCGGGTCGACCTGATGCGGAGCGCCGGTGAGCTGCGCGAGCGCGAGATCCAGCTCGGCCGCCGCGCCGAACGGCTCGCCGCCGAGCTCGGTCAGGCGCAGGCCGAGGCGGAGCGGCTCGCCGGAGAGCGCGGTGTCCTGGCGGCCGCGCGCGACCGCGCCGCGGCCGAGCTCATCACCCTCGAAGCGCAGCGCCAGCGGCTCGAGGAGCAGCAGTCCGCCGCCGAGCGCCGGCTGACCGAGGCGGAGTCGCATCTGGCCGACGCGCGAGTCGAGCTGGCCGTGCGGCGCTCGAGCTTCGAGGCCCTGTCCGAGCTCGAGCGCGCGCGCGAGGGGTACGGCGCCGGCGTACGCGCCGTGTTTGCCGACGGCCGCCGCGAGGCGCTCAACGGCATCGTCGGCACCGTTGCCGATCTGCTCGAGGTGCCCCCGGGTATGGAGCGCGCGATCGAGGCCGTTCTCGGCGAGCGCCTGCAGTGGGTCGTCGTCGAGCGATTTGAGCATGCGCGGGCGGCCGTCGGCTACCTGCACGATCACGCGCTCGGCTCGGCGACGTTCCTGCCGCTCGAGCACCTGCCGGCGCCATCCGAGGCGATGCCGAGCGACAACGGGGTGCGCTGGGTCGCCCGGAGCGTGAGCGCCGCGGCGCCGAGCCTCGTGCATCACCTCCTCGGCCAGGTAGGGGTGGTCGAACACCTGGACGAGGCGGAGCGGCTCTGGCGACGCAACGGCGTCGTGGCGACCTACGTGACGCCGAGCGGCGAAGTCCTCGGCCCCACCGGCCGGCTCCACGGCGGCGGCGAGCAGGCGGCGAGCGCGACCGAGCATTCGCTGCTGGCGCGCAAGCGGCAGCTGCGCGAGCTCGAATCCGAGGTGCAACGGCTGTCCTCGGTCGTCGAGACGGGCCAGGCCGAGATCACGACCCTGGGCGCCGAGTTCGCGTCGCTGCGCGAGCAGATCGGCGAGCTGGCGCGCGCGGTGCAGGGACGGTTGGCCGAGCGCCTCGCCGGCGAGAAGGACGTCGAGCGCGCGGGTCAGGAGCATGCCCGCGTGCAGCGACACCTGGAGACGATCGAGACCGAGTCGCGGCAGGTCGCGCGAGAGGTCGAGGAGACCAGCACGACCCTGGTGCAGCTTTCCCAGCGCATCGCCGTCGCGCGCGACGCCGAAGGCGCGCTCGACGCGGCGGCTGCGCGCGTGCGGGACGCGATCGAGAGCGCGCAATCCGACGAGACCGCGCTGGGCGCCGAGCTCACGGCGTGCCGGGTCGATCTCGCCTCGGTCACCGAGCGGGTCGAAGCGCTCGGCCGGGAGCTCATTCGGGTCGACGAGATCGAGCGCGACCTGACCGATCGCCTGGCCCAGGCCGGCCATCGCCGGACCCAGCTGGTCGAACGGTATGCGTGGCTCACCGAGGAGCGGGAGCGAACCGACGTGGCGGCCCGCGAGGTCGCGGTCGAGCGCGACCGGACCGACGCCGAGGCGCGGGTCGCGGGCGAGCACCACGAGGGCCTGGCCACGGAGCTGCGCGCGGTCGAGCTCGAGTCGCGCGGCGCCGAGAGCGAGCTCGGGCGGCTCGTCGCCTCGGCCCACGAGATCGACATCCGCGCCACGGAGTGCCGCGTGCGGCGCGAGGAGCTCGGGCAGGAGGCGTGGCGCGTCTACGGCGTCGACGCGCAGGCGCTGCTCGCGCACCATGATCCCGAGCGCGAGCTCACGACGGTGCGAGAGCGCGTGGCAGAGCTCGAGGAGCGGCTGGTCGCGATCGGGCCCGTGAACCTGGTCGCCGACGATGAATACCGCGAGCTCGACGAGCGGCTGACGTTCCTGCGCACGCAGTACGAGGATTTGACCGGCTCCATCAAGGACCTGGAAAAGGCGCTGCGCGGGATGACGCGCTCGGCGCAGGAGCGGTTCCTCCAGGCGTTCGAGGAGATCAACAACCACTTCAAGGGTCTCTTCGAGCGTCTCTTTGAAGGGGGCCGCGCCGAGCTCCGGCTGGTCGAGGCCGAAGAGGGCGGGGATCCGCTCGACACGGGCGTCGAGCTCATGGCCCAGCCGCGCGGCAAGCGGCTGCAGTCCGTGACGCTCATGTCGGGCGGTGAGAGAGCGCTCACTGGACTGGCCCTGCTCTTTGCAATCTTCTATTTCCGGCCGAGCCCCTTCTGCGTCCTCGACGAGGTCGACGCGCCTCTCGACGACGCCAACATCCATCGTTTTCTCCGTGTTCTCAGGGAATTGACCGGCCAGACCCAATTCCTCGTCATCACTCACAACCGAAAGACCATGGAAGCGGCTGATGTCCTCTACGGCGTCACGATGGAGGAGCCCGGCCTGTCGACCCTGGTCTCCGTCAACCTGAACGCTCAGTAACAGGGTGAAGAAGCCGGCGGGATAAGCTACGCTCGAAGTATGTCGAGCGTCGGCGCGTACTTGCGCGGGCTACGCGAGCAGCAGGGGATGTCGGTCGACGAGCTCTCCCGCGCGACCCGCGTGCTCAGCCACTACCTGGAGGCGCTCGAGGCCGACGACACGCGCCGGCTTCCCGCGCCTGTCTTCACGAAGGGATTCATCCGCGCCTACTGTCAGTCGGTCGGCGTCTCACCCGACGAGGCCCTCAGGCTCTACGATCGGATGGGAGTGCCCCCTCCCGACCTCTCGAAAGTGCCGGTCAACGCTGTGCGCGTCGCGGCGGTGGGCGAGGCGCATCCTCGGCAGGTCATGTTCGAGGAGCCCGATTATCTGCCGGAGACGCCCGGCGGCATTCCCCCGCAGGGCGAGGCGCGCGACAGCCGCTCTCGAGGCACCCTGCTGATCAGCTTCATTCTGCTCGTCGTTCTGGGCGCGGCCTTCTTCGCCGTGACCTTGGCCATCCAGTCGGGCCGGGACGACGCGGGCGAGCAGAGCGCTCAGATCCCGCAGCCGCAGCTGGCGGCGACGACCGAGACACCGGCCCATTCGCCCGCTCCCGCGGAGAGTCTGTCGCCGCAAGCCGCCGCGCCGACTCAGCCAGCGAAGCCGTCTCCGGGCGTCGGCGCTGGCGCGGCGACACAAGCAGCCACGGCGCCGAGCGCACCCGCGGCCTCCCCGAGTACGGCCGTCGCGCCGTCCGCTCAAGCGCCAGCGCCCGTCGCGGTTGCCCCGAGGCCTCAGCCCGCGCCGAGCATCCAGCAGGCGCCCAGCGTCCAGCCCTCGCCGAGTGTCCAGCCCGCGCCGAGCGCCGGTATTGCGCCGCCAGCCGGCGGGCCCGCGGCGGTCGCCACACAGGGCGGCGCGGCCGTGGTCGCGCCCGGTGCCCGCACGGCCTCGACCTCGGGGCCGTATCGGCTGATCGCACGCACCACCGAGACCACGTGGATGCGTGTGCGGACTGACGACGGACGGACGAGCGAGGAGACGATCCCGGCCAACGAGATCCGTGAGTGGGTCTCCAGCGGCCCCTTCGTCATCACGATCGGCAATGCCGGCGGCGTGAGCCTCGAGCTCAACGGCCGGCCCGTTCCGCGTCTGGGCGCCAGTGGCTCCGTCATCACCCGATTGGTCCTGCCCTCGGACAACCAGTGAAGTTCTTCTCGGGTCTGGGTGAACGTCTCCGCGACGGGCTCAAGCGGTCGCAGGAGTACCTGAGCGGTAGCCTCGGCACTGTCCTCGATACCGATCGCCCGATCGACGAGGCGCTGCTCGAAGAGCTCGAGGAGCTCTTGATCGCGGCAGACCTCGGCGCCGCGCTCGCCGCCGACTTCACCAATCGCGCGCGTGAAGAGCTGATGTTCGGCACGGTGACCCGGGCGAGCCAGCTGCGTCCGCTCTTCCGCCGGTTCCTGCTCGACACGCTCACCCCGTCGGCGCAGCCCTTGAGCCTCGATCATCACCCGGCCGTCGTGCTGTTGCTCGGCGTCAACGGCTCGGGCAAGACGACGACCGCCGCGAAGCTGGCGTCCTCGCTCAAGGGCTCCGGTAAGCACGTGATCCTCGCGGCGGCCGACACGTTCCGCGCTGCCGCGATCGAGCAGCTCGAGCGCTGGGGCGAGCGCATCGACGTCGAGGTCATCCGCCAGGCCGCGGGCTCCGATCCCGGCGCCGTCGTGTTCGATGCGGTGAAGGCGGCGACCGCCCGCAACCTCGACGTCCTGATCATCGACACGGCGGGCCGGCTGCACACGAAGACGAACTTGATGGACGAGCTCTCCAAGGTCCGGCGCATCATCGAACGCCAGCTTCCCGGCGCTCCGCACGAGACCCTCATGGTCCTCGACGCGCCGACCGGGCAGAACGGCTTCGCCCAGGCCCGGATGTTTCACGAGGCGATCGGTCTCACCGGCGTATGCCTGACCAAGCTCGACGGCACCGCCAAGGGTGGAATCGTCGTGCGCATCGTTCGCGAGCTGAAGGTGCCGGTGAAGCTGATCGGTCTCGGCGAGAAAATCGAGGATCTCCAGCCGTTCGACCCCCAGGCCTTCGTGGACGCGCTGGTCGCCGAAAAATGACGGAAGGGGACCCAGCCGAGCGCTTCATGCGGCGCGCGCTCGAGCTCGCCGAGTGCGGACGCGGGCTCACCTCGCCGAATCCGATGGTCGGCGCTGTCGTCGTCACGCCGGAGGGCGAGATCGCCGGCGAGGGATTTCACGCCAGAGCCGGCGAAGCTCACGCCGAGGTCGAGGCGCTGCGCGCCGCCGGCGCGCGGGCGCGCGGTGCCACGCTCTACGTGACCCTCGAGCCGTGCTCGCACCACGGCCGGACCCCGCCGTGCGCGCCCGCCGTGATCGAGGCGGGCGTGGCGCGGGTGGTCGCCGCGGTGGCCGATCCGAACCCGCTCGTCTCCGGGCGCGGGCTCGCCGAGCTTCGCAGCGCGGGCATCGACGTGGTGACCGGTGTCGGCGCGTCGGACGCCGAGCGCCAGAACCGTACGTTCCTCACGGCGATGCGCGAGCGGCGCCCGCACGTCACCCTGAAGGCCGGCATGACCCTCGACGGCAAGATCGCCGACCTGCACGGCGCTTCGCGCTGGATCACCGGAGAGCGCGCCCGCCTGCAGGCGCACCGGCTCCGCAGCGAAGCCGACGCGATCGTCGTCGGGATCGGCACCGTGCTACGCGACGATCCCGAGCTCACCGTGCGTCTGGGTCAGCTCTGGCCGCGCGAGCCCTTGCGGGTCGTGCTCGACACGTCGGCGCGCACGCCGGTCGGAGCCCGGCTGATCCGCGCGGGTCGCCCGGCCCACGCGCTGATCGCCGTCGGCGCGGAGGCGCCCGAGAGCCGTGTCCGCGAGCTCTCGGCCTCCGGCGCCACGGTCGTGTCGTGCCGCACGCGCGACGGCAAGGTCGATCTCGGCGCGCTCCTGGCCGAGCTCTTCGCCCGCGAGGTCCGCGGCGTGCTGGTCGAGGGCGGGGGCGAAGTCCACGGTGCGTTCCTCGACGCCGGCCTGGTCGATCGCGTCGCGATGTTCGCGGCGCCGCTGTTGATCGGCGGCCGGGGTGCCACGCCCGTGATCGCCGGCGCCGGCCGCGAGCTCAAGAGCGCCGTGCGCCTGGGCGGCTTCGTCGTCACCACGCTGGGCGACGATCTGCTGATCGAGGCGGACGTCGTTCGCGAGCCGCGAGGCGCCTGATGTTCACGGGGATCGTCGAGGAAGTCGGCGCGATCCGCTCGATCGAGCTCGGCGAGCGTCTGGCGAGAGTCGAGATCGCCGCGCGCGTCACGCTCGAGGGCATGGACATCGGCGGCAGCGTCGCGGTCAACGGCGTCTGCCTGACCGTGATCGAGCGACGTCCCGAAGGCTTCGTCTTCGAGATCGGTCCCGAGACCCTCTCGCGCACGTCCCTCAGACACCTGGGGCCGGGTGATCCCGTCAACCTCGAGCGCCCCCTTCGGTTCGGCGGGGCCCTGGGCGGCCACCTGGTCCTCGGGCACGTCGACGGTGTGGGAACCGTGGACGCCGTAACCCGTGTAGAATCAACGGCGCGGGTGCGGGTCACGCTGCCGAGCCGCGACCTGGAGCCGCTCCTGATCCCCCAGGGGTCGGTCGCCGTGGACGGCGTCAGCCTCACGGTGGCGGCGCTGGGCGATCGGAGCTTCGAGGTCATGCTGATTCCGCACACGCTGGCGGTGACGACCTTGGGCCGGCTCGAGCCGGGCCACGTGTCGAACATCGAGGTGGACGTGATCGGCAAGTACGTGCTGCGCTCGCTCGCACTGAGGGGGACGACATGACCGGGTTTTCGGCCATCGAGGAGGGCATCGAGGAGATCCGTCAAGGACGCCTCCTCCTCGTCGTCGACGATGAGGACCGCGAGAACGAGGGCGACCTGGTCATGGCCGCCGACCGCGTGACTCCTGAAGCCGTGAACTTCATGGCGAAACACGGACGCGGGCTCATCTGCGTGCCGCTGCTCGGCGAGCGCCTCGACGAGCTCAAGATCTCGATGATGGTGTCCGACAATACGGCCCCGATGGGTACCGCGTTCACCGTCACCGTCGACGCCAAGCGCGGGGTCACCACCGGGACCTCCGCCTACGACCGCGCCGTCACGATCCGCACCCTGGTCGACCCGCTGATGCGCGCCGACGACCTCACGCGCCCCGGGCACATCCTGCCGCTCCGGGCGATGGGAGGCGGGGTCCTTCGGCGCGCCGGCCACACCGAGGCCGCGATCGACCTCGCCCGTCTGGCGGGCTGCTACCCGGCCGGCGTCATCTGCGAGGTGCTCGACGAGGACGGCGGCATGGCGCGCGTGCCGCAGCTGACCGAGCTCGCGACCACGCACGGGCTCAAGATGATCACGATCCGGGACCTCATCGAGTACCGGATTCACAAGGAAAAGCTGGTGCGCCGGATCGCGACCACGAAGCTGCCGACCGACTACGGCGAGTTCACCGCGGTCGCCTACGACACGACCGTCGACAGCCGGGTACCGCTCGCGCTGGTGATGGGCTCGGTCTCCGGCGACTCGCCGGTGCTCGTGCGCGTGCACTCCGAGTGCCTGACGGGCGACGTGTTCAGCTCGCGCCGCTGCGACTGCGGCCTGCAGCTCGACAAGGCGCTGACCCGGATCCAGGCCGAGGGCCGCGGCGTGTTCGTGTACATGCGGCAGGAAGGGCGCGGGATCGGGCTCCTGAACAAGATGCGCGCCTACGAGCTGCAGGACCAGGGCAAGGACACGGTCGAGGCCAACGCCGCGCTCGGATTCCACGCCGATCTGCGCGATTACGGCATCGGCGCTCAGATCCTGGTCGACCTGGGCGTGAAGAATCTCAAGCTCCTCACGAACAACCCGAAGAAGATCGTCGGCCTCGAGGGCTACGGACTGCACATCTCCGAGCGCGTCCCGATCGAGATCCCGGCGACCGAGACGAATCGGAAGTACCTCAGCACCAAGCGCGACAAGCTCGGGCACCTCCTGTCGTCCCTTCCGGACTGAGATGGCCGGGCGGGCGCCGAAGTATCGCCGGGCTGCCGGGAGCACCGGGGCCGGGCCGTTCAAGTTCGCGATCGTCGCGTCCCGCTTCAACGAGCGCATCACCCAGAGACTCGTCGCAGGCGCGCTGCAGGCGCTGCGAGCAGCGCGCCTGGGTCCTGACGCGATCGAGGTCCACTGGGTCCCCGGATCGTTCGAGCTGCCGCAGGCGGCGAACCACCTGGCGACCAGCGGGCGGTATTCTGGAATCGTGTGCGTCGGCGTCGTCATCAGGGGGCAGACGCCCCACTTCGAGCACGTCGCGCGCGAGGCCGCCGCGGGGATCCGGCACGTCGCGCTCACGACCGGTGTGCCCACCACCTTCGGCGTCATCACCGCGCTCACCGAGGAGCAGGCATGGGCGCGTGCGGGGGGCGACGTGGGGAACCGCGGCGAAGAGGCCGCCGAGGCGGCGCTGCAGATGGTCGAGTGGATCCGGCAGCTCGGCGCCCATCGAGCGGCCAAGAGCCCGGCGCGTCCCGGACAAGGACATGCACGACGACGCTAGCCGCGCCAGCCGCAGCCACGGCGGCAAGCGCAGGAAGGCTCGCGAGGTCGCGCTGCAGTTTCTCTATCAGCTCGACCTCAACGGCGACGACGATCCGACGCCGCACGACGAGGAGTTCTGGGCGCGCCATCCGGTCGACGAGGACACGCGGGTATTCGCCGAGGCGCTCGTCCGGGGCACGAAGTCCAATCAGGCGAAGATCGATCATGCGCTCTCACAGTTCGCTGAGCATTGGGACATCGAGCGCATGGCCGTCGTCGACCGCAACATCCTGCGGCTCGCGGTCTACGAGCTCCTGTGGACCGCCGACGTGCCGCCGAAGGTCGCGATCAACGAGGCCATCGAGATCTCCAAGAAGTTCGGCACCAAGGAGTCGAGCCGGTTCATCAACGGCTTGCTCGATCGCATCCACAAAGAAGTCCGTCCGACGTTCTGAGTCTGCCCCGTGCGGTACGCCGTGCTCTCGGACATCCATGCGAATCTCGAAGCGCTGCAGGCGGTGCTGGCCGACGCGGCGCCGAGGACCGACGCCGTGCTCTGCCTGGGCGACCTGGTCGGGTACGGCGCGGACCCCGTGGCATGCATCGAGACCGTCGCCGAGCGCGCGGAGGCGATCGTCTCCGGCAACCACGAGCACGCGGTCGCCGGGCTCATCGACCTCGACTGGTTCAATGTCCACGCCCGCGCCGCTGCCGAATGGACGCAGGAGCGGCTCGACGTGGACCATCGGAGCTATCTGGGTGCGCTGCCGCTGGTCGCCGAGGTCGGTGACGCCACGCTCGTCCACGCCTCGCCCGACCGTCCCGACGACTGGGAATATCTGCTCACGGCGCAGGACGGCTTCGAGGTGTTTGGCGCCTTCAAGACCCGGCTCTGCTTCTTCGGCCATTCGCACCTGGCCGGCGCGTGGTCGCTCGGCTCCTCCGGGCCCGAGCATCGCGCCGGTGCCGTCGAGCTCGAGCTCGAGCGTGGCCGGCGCTACCTCGTGAACGTCGGCAGCGTCGGTCAGCCGCGCGATCGCGATCCGCGCGCCTCCTACGCCATCTGGGACCTCGACCGCGGAGTCGTCGCGATACGCCGCGTCGCGTACGACGTGGAGGCGGCGCGCGCGAAGATCCTTCGCGGGGGGCTGCCGCGCTTCCTGGCCGATCGGCTCGCGTGGGGCTCCTGAGGTTTCTTCCGGCGCCGCGTCGCGCCCTGATCCTCGTGGCGACCGCGTTCGTCATGGGGCTCGGGTTTCCGCGAACCGACTGGGAAGGCGTGGTCTGGGTCGCGCTCACCCCGCTGATCGTCGAGGCGCTGCGCCTGCCCGTGCGCGTCGCGTTCGGGTGGGGGGGGCTCTTCGGGACGGTGTTCTACCTCGTATTGCTCCGGTGGCTCGACTTCACGTTCAACACCTACAGCTCGATTCCGTGGCCGCTGACCTGGGGGCCGACGCTCGCGCTCGCCGGGTACTGCGCGCTCTACGTCGCCGCGTTCGCCGCGGGCGTCTCGTGGCTCGCGCGGCGCTCGATCATCTGGGCGCTCTGCGCCTCGCCGTTTCTCTGGGTCGCGGGCGAGTGGGTGCGCGGCCATCTCTTCGGGGGCTTTCCGTGGGGTCTCCTGGGCTACTCGCAGTATCTGCGCCTGCCGGTCATCCAGATCGCGGAGCTCGGCGGCGTCTACGCGGTCTCGCTGCTGATCGTCGCGGTGAACGCGGCGATCACCGGCTGCTTCGTGCTCGCGTGGCGTCCCGCGCTCGCCGGGGTCGCGCTCTCCGGGCTGCTGCTCGGCGGGACCCTCGCGTTCGGCGCCTGGCGTCTAGCGGCGCCGGCGCCGCCGGGCGAGGTGAACGTCGCGATCATGCAGCCGTCGATCGAGCAGCCGCTGAAGTTCGATCCCGCGTTCGCGTCCACGACGATGGCCATCTATCTCACGCTGACCTCGCGCGCGGGCGCCGAGCGCCCCGACCTGATCGTGTGGCCCGAGACTGCGGCGCCGGCGCCGATCCGGCGCGAGCCCGAGCTCCTGCGCACGCTCGGCGCGCTCTCTGGCTCGCTGAGGGTCCCACTCCTGGTCGGCTCGATCGACGTTGATGGATCGACTCCGCCGAAGATACGTAACAGCGCGTTTCTCCTCACCGAACGGGGCATCGTCGGCCGGTATGATAAGATCAAGCTCGTCCCGTTTGGCGAATACGTCCCGCTGTCGGGATTGATCGGCTTCGTTCGGAGCTGGGCCGAGTTCATCGCCGAGCTCGAGCCGGGCTCCAGCGCGAGCGTCTTCCCGGGCCCGCCGGCTCCGTTCGGGGTGGTGATCTGTTACGAGGGAATCTTTCCTGAGCTGGTCCGCGAGTTCGTGAAAGGTGGGGCGCGCCTGATCGTGAACATGACCAACGACGCATGGTTTGGTCGTACGAGCGGCCCGTGGCAACATCTCGCCATGTATCCATTCCGTGCCGTCGAGCATCGCGTCGCCGTGGTACGCGCCGCGAACACGGGAGTCTCGGCGTTTATCGCGCCGACCGGCAAGATCGTTCGCCGCATCGCGCTCTACGAGCGCACCACCGCCGCCGAGCGGGTGCCGCTCCGGAACGGCCTCACGCTCTACTCGCGCCTGGGAGACTGGATCGCGTACCTGGCGATCGTCGTCTCCGGCGCGTCGCTCGCTGCCCGGGCCTGGAAGCGGGCCGCCTGATGCTCGGCGACCTCAAGCGCGACGTGAACGCGCTGTCGGCCCGGGTGACCGAGCTCCGGGGCCATCTTTGACCTGCCCGGGAAGGAACAGCGCCTCGCGACCCTCGACAACGATATGGCCAAGCCCTCCTTCTGGGAGGACAACCGCCGCGCTCAGGAAGTCGTCCGCGAGCGCACGGAGCTCTCGCGCGTCGTCGCGCGAGTGAAGGAGCTCAGCGGGAAGGCCGACGATCTCGCCGTGCTGCTCGAGCTCGCCGAGGAAGCGGGCGACGGCAGCCTCGACGCCGAGATCGGCGAGGGCGTCACCGGCCTCGCGAAGGACCTCGACGAGTACGAGCTGAAGATCATGCTGTCGGGCCCCCACGACACGAAGGCGGCGATCGTGTCGATCCATCCCGGCGCGGGCGGGACCGAATCGCAGGACTGGGCCCAGATGCTCCTGCGCATGTACCTGCGCTGGTGTGAGCGCGCCGGCCTCAAGGCCGAGGTCGTCGATCTGTTGCCGGGCGACGAGGCGGGGATCAAGTCGGCCACGGTCGAGGTCTCCGGCGAGTACGCGTTCGGCTACCTCCGCGGGGAGACCGGCGTGCATCGGCTCGTGCGCATCTCGCCGTTCGACGCCTCGAGCCGCCGACAGACGAGCTTCGCGTCGGTCGCCGTGACGCCGGAGGTCGACGACGTCGAGGTCAACGTGCGCGAGGACGAGCTCCGCATCGACGTCTTCCGCGCGTCGGGCCCGGGCGGGCAGGGGGTCAACACGGCCGACTCGGCTGTGCGGATCACCCACATCCCGACGAACATCGTCGTGTCGTGCCAGAACGAGCGCTCGCAGCTCAGGAACCGCGACACCGCGATGCGCATTCTCAAGGCGCGGCTCTACGAGATCGCCGAGAGGAAGCAGCGCGAGGAGCTGGCCGAGCTCACCGGACAGAAGAAGGAGATCGCCTTCGGCAGCCAGATCCGCTCGTACACGTTTCATCCCTATCAGCTGATCAAGGACCATCGGACGGGACTCGAGGTGGGAAACGTGGATGGCGTCATGGACGGCGACCTCGACCCGTTCATCAAGGCGTACCTGCTCTGGGCGCGAGGCCGGGAAGCATGAGCGACGAGCGAGCCGGGCGCGCCCACGGGGAATCGGCGCCGATACAAGACGAGAACGAGCTGATCCGTTTGCGCCGCGAGAAGCTCGACACCCTGCGCGGCCGCGGCGTCGATCCGTTCGGCGGCCGTTATCCGGTGAGCCAGTGGGCGCGTGATCTGGCCGAGCGGCTGGCCAACGCGAACGACGAGGAGCTGAAGGGCTACGGCCCGGTGAGCCTCGCCGGGCGCATCGTGGCGATCCGCCATCACGGCAAGACGTGTTTCGCTCATCTCATGGACCAGACCGGGCGCATCCAGCTCTACGCGCGGGCCGACGGCCTGGGCGACGACTATGCCCGGTTCGTCGAGCTCGACATGGGCGACTTCGTCGGCGTCACCGGCGAGATGTTCCGGACGCGGACCGGCGAGCTCACGGTCGCGGTCAAGACGTTCACGTTCCTGGCCAAGTCGCTCCGGCCGCTTCCCGAGAAGTGGCACGGGCTCAAGGACGTGGAGACGCGCTACCGCCAGCGCTACGTCGACCTGATCGTCAACAACGAGGCACGCGACGTCTTCACGATGCGCGCCCGGCTGGTCCGCGGTATCCGCGCCTTTCTCGACGCGCGCGGCTTCCTCGAGGTCGAGACGCCCATGATGCAGCCGATCCCGGGTGGCGCGATCGCGCGGCCGTTCAAGACGCACCACAACGCGCTCGACCTGGATCTCTACATGCGCATCGCGCCCGAGCTCTATCTCAAGCGGCTGCTCGTGGGGGGATTCGAGCGCGTCTACGAGATCAACCGGAACTTCCGGAACGAAGGCGTCTCGACGATGCACAACCCCGAGTTCACGACGCTCGAGTTCTATCAGGCGTACGCGGACTACACCGATCTGATGGAGCTGACGGAGGCGCTCTTCGTCGAGCTGGCGCACGCGCTGCGCGGCTCGCTGTCGCTGGTGTGGGGCGAGCACACGCTCGATCTCAAGCCGCCGTGGCGGCGCCTGCCGTTCTTCGAGGGCCTCTCGCAGGCGCTCGGCGTGGCCGTGACGCCGACGACCGACGTCCACACCGTGGCGCGGGCGGCGGCGTCGCGCGGCATCACCCACGACGGCGGGTCGGCCTCGAAGCTCTGGAAGGAGGTCTTCGAGACCCTGGTCGAGCCGACCTTGGTGCAGCCGACGTTCGTCATCGACTTTCCGACCGAGCTCTCGCCGCTGGCCAAGCGTAAGCGCGACAACCCGGCGCTCGTCGATCGCTTCGAGCTCTTCGTCGCGCGCCACGAGATGGCCAACGCCTACAGCGAGCTCAACGATCCGATCGACCAGCTCGCCCGCTTCCGCGAGCAGGCGGCCCTGCAGGCCCGCGGCGACGACGAGGCCCACTGGCTCGACGAGGACTACGTGCGCGCGCTCGAATACGGGATGCCGCCGGCCGCGGGCGAGGGCATCGGCATCGACCGGCTGCTCATGATGTTCGCGAATCAGCCGTCGATCCGCGAGACGATCCTGTTCCCGCTGCTGCGGCCGGAAGGCGGCCGATGAAGAGCCGATTGCCGTTCGAGCTGTTCCTCGGCTTCCGGTATCTCCGCGCCCGCGGGCAGCGGACGAACCTCTCGCTGTTCGTCTGGATCGGCCTGGGCGGCGTGTTCCTCGGCGTCGCGGCGCTGATCGTCGTGCTCGCGGTGATGACCGGCTTCCAGGACGGGATCCGCGACCGCATCATCGCGGGCAGCCCGCACCTCCTGATCTTCCAGGGGGGCTCCCAGGGGCTCGACGACGCCGACAAGGTCGCCGCCCGGGTGAAGGCGATGCGCGGTGTGCACTCGGCCACGCCGTTCGTGCACCAGCAGGCGTTGTTTACGACGGCCAGCGGCGGCGCGCGCGGCGGGTTGATCCGGGGCGTCGACCTCACGACGCCGGCCGTGCGCGCCGACGTGAAATCGCAGCTGCGTCAGGGCTCGGTCGATCCATTGGCCGACGGCGCGCCCGCAATCCTGCTCGGGCGCGAGCTGGCGCGGAGCCTCGGCGTGTTCACGGGCGACTCGATCACCGTGATCTCGCCGGAGGGTGCGATGACGGCGGTCGGCATGGTCCCGAAGATGCGGCGCTACGTCGTAGCCGGTACGATCGAGATCGGCATGCACGAGTACGACTCGTCGATCGCGTATCTGAGCCTGCCGCTCGCCAAGGAGTTCGCGGGGCTCGCCGGGGTCACCGGCATCGAGGTCAAGCTCGACGATCCCTTCGCCGCCAAGGACGTGGGCCGCATCGTCTCGGCGCAGCTCGGCTTCCGCTACTGGGTGCGCGACTGGATGGAGATGAACCGGAGCCTCTTCGCCGCGCTCCAGCTGGAAAAGCTGGCGCTGTTCGTCGTGGTCACGATCATCGTGCTGGTCGCGGCCTTCGCGATCATCGGCCATCTCGTGCTGCTGGTCGCTGAGAAGCGCAAGGAGATCGGGATCCTGAAAGCGGTCGGGGCCTCCTCGCGGTCGATCACACTCGTATTCTTCGCCGTGGGCATGACCATCGGCATCGCGGGTACCGCGGCCGGCGCGGCCGCGGGGCTCATCCTGATCTGGGCGCAGAACACCTACAAGGTCATCCGGCTCGCGGGCGACGTGTACCAGATCGATCACCTGCCGATGAAGCTGACGTTGAGCGACGGCCTGCTGATCATCGGCGCCACCCTGATCCTGTCCTTTCTCGCGACCATCATCCCGGCCAAGCGCGCCGGCTCACTCGCGCCCGTCGACGTGCTGCGCTATGAGTGACGCGAGCGCGCCGACCGCGCTCCTGGTCGCGGAGGAGCTCGAGAAGGAGTACCGCTCAGGTCCCGAGGTCGTTCGGGTCCTCCGGGGTGTAAGCGTCACCTTGGCGCCGGGCGAGTTCGTCGCGCTCATCGGCGCTTCCGGTGTCGGCAAGTCGACCTTGCTACATTTGCTCGGCGGCCTCGACCGACCCACGGCCGGACGCGTGTTGTTCCAGGGAGAGGATCTCGCCGCCTGGGGCGAAGCGGGGCTGGCGCGTTATCGCCGCCGCGACGTCGGGTTCGTTTTCCAGTTCTACAATCTTCTCGGCGACATGAGCGCCCTCGAGAACGCGATGATCCCGGCGCTGATCGAGCGCAAGCCCGCGCGCGAGGTCAGAGAGCTCGCGGCCGCGGCGCTGGCCGAGGTCGGCCTCGGCGATCGGCTGAACCATCTTCCGGGCGAGCTCTCGGGCGGCGAGCAGCAGCGGGTCGCCATCGCGCGTGCGCTCATCAACAACCCGAAAGTCATCCTCGCCGACGAGCCGACGGGGAACCTCGACCCCAAGACGAGCGAGGTCATCTACGACTTGTTCCTGCGTCTGCAGGCCGAGCGCGGGTTGGCCTTCCTAGTGGCCACCCACAACCCCGATCTGGCCCAGAAGGCCGAGCGGGGGTATCGTCTGGTCGAGGGCCGGGCTCGGGAGATCCGGGGGGAGTCGGCGCAGATCGGATAGCTGTTTCGCGCAGTTAGTAGTTCCGGGGGAAAAAAGGCTAGCGGCCTTGTAGGCGGTGGGCTATACTAAATTCGCAGTCCGGTAACTAGCCGCCATCGCAAGTAAATTCGCATCTCCGCGACCTGCGGGAGGGGTGGGGACCACCAGTGTTTGAACGGTTCACCGAACGGGCGCGACGGGTCATTATCTTAGCGCGTGAGGAAGCCGGTCGTTTCCGCCACGATTTCGTCGGTACGGAGCACGTCCTTCTCGGGCTGATCCGCGACGGCGAGGGAATCGCGACCGCGGTTCTCCAGCGTCTCGGCCTCAGGCTCGAGACCGTGAAGGCGGAGGTCGAGCGCGCGCTCGCCGGGTTCCCCAAGACGCTGACGTTCGGCGAAGTGCCGTTCACGCCGCAGGCCAAACGCGTCCTTGAGCTCTCGATCGAGGAGGCCCGCCAGCTCGGCCACAACTACATCGGTACCGAGCATCTGCTGCTCGGGCTCATGAAGGAAGGCCAGTCGATCGCGGCGAAGATCCTCGAATCGCTCGGCGCCCGCCTCGACGAAGTCCGTCAGGAGACGCTCGCGCTGCTGGGCGACCAGTACTATCCGCGGCCGAAGAAGCGCTCGCAGACGCCGGTCCTCGACGAGTTCGCCCGCGACCTCACCCAGCTGGCGCGCGAGAGCAAGCTCGACCCCGTCATCGGCCGTGAGCAAGAGATCGAGCGCGTCATCCAGATCCTGGCGCGGCGGACGAAGAACAATCCCGTCCTGATCGGTGAGCCCGGCGTCGGCAAGACCGCGATCGTCGAAGGGCTCGCGCAGAAGATCATCAGCCACGACGTCCCCGACGTGCTCGCGAACAAGCGGCTGCTCCAGCTCGACCTGGGCGCGCTCGTCGCCGGCACGAAGTACCGCGGCCAGTTCGAGGAGCGGCTCAAGGCGGTGATGAAGGAGATCCGCCAGTCCGAGAACGTCGTGCTGTTCCTCGACGAGCTCCACACGCTCATCGGCGCCGGCGCGGCCGAGGGCGCGATCGACGCCTCGAACATGCTCAAGCCGGCCCTGTCGCGCGGCGAGATCCAGACGATCGGCGCGACGACCCTCGACGAGTACCGCAAGTACATCGAGAAGGACGGCGCGCTCGAGCGCCGCTTCCAGCCGGTCATCGTCAAGGCGCCGTCGGTGCCGCAGGCGATCGAGATCATCCGCGGGCTGCGCCACAAGTACGAGGCGCACCACCGCGTGAAGATCAGCGAGCGCGCGATCTCCGCGGCGGTCCAGCTGGCCGACCGCTACATCACGGACCGCCAGCTCCCGGACAAGGCGATCGACGTCATCGACGAAGCCTCCTCGCGGACCCGCCTCATGGCGCTCACCCCGCCGCCCGAGCTCAAGGAGATCGAGAAGGAGCTCGAGCGCGTGATTCGCGAGAAGGACATGTACCTCGAGGCGCAGGAGTTCGAAAAGGCCGCCTCGCTCCGTGAAAAGGAGAAGGTCCTTCGCCACCGCGACGAGGAGCTCAAGCGCGAGTGGGAGAAGAACAAGGGCAAGGGGACGCAGTCGGTCGAGGAAGAGGACATCGAGTTCATCGTGTCCCGCTGGACCGGCATCCCGCTGGCCAAGCTCGAGGAGAAGGAGTCCGAGAAGCTCGCCCGGATGGAGGAAGCGCTCCACGGCCGAATCATCGGCCAGAACGACGCGGTCGCCGCCGTCGCGCGGGCGATCCGCCGCTCGCGGGCCGGCCTGAAGGACGCCAAGCGGCCCGTCGGCTCGTTCGTGTTCCTCGGCCCGACGGGCGTCGGCAAGACCGAGCTCGCCCGGGCGCTCGCCGAGTATCTGTTCGGCGACGAGAACGCGCTGATCCGGGTCGACATGTCCGAGTACATGGAGAAGTTCTCGGTCTCGCGGCTCCTCGGCGCGCCTCCCGGCTACGTCGGCTACGAAGAGGGTGGCTTCCTCACCGAGAAGGTGCGGCGGCGCCCGTACTCGGTGGTGCTCTTCGACGAGATCGAGAAGGCGCACCCCGACGTGTTCAACATGATGCTGCAGGTTCTCGACGACGGGCGGCTCACCGATTCGCTCGGCCACGTCGTCGACTTCAAGAACACGATCCTCATCATGACCTCGAACCTCGGGACGAGCCTGATCGGCAAGCGGGTGTCCCCGGGATTCCTGCAGGAGACGGACGAGTCGACCTACGAGAAGATGAAGGAGCGCGTCCTCGAGGAGATGAAGCGGGCGTTCCGGCCGGAGTTCCTGAACCGGATCGACGACATCATCGTCTTCCACGCGCTGTCGCTCGACCACATCAAGGAAATCATTCGGTTGATGATCAGCAAGATCAACAAGCAGCTCACCGAGAAGGGGATCGAGCTGATTCTCACGCCGGCGGCCGAAGCGGCCCTGGTGGAGAAGGGGTACGATCAGACGTACGGCGCACGGCAACTGCGGCGGACGATCCAGAAGCACATCGAGGATCCCCTGGCCGAAGCGATCGTTCGCGGCCAGGTCGCGGAGAGCGCCCGCATCGAGGTCGACATCGAGGGCGCGAACTTCAAGTTCCGCGAAGCCCAGGCCGCCGACGCGCCGCTCGAGCTTGCTGAGCACTAAGGCCGCAACCCGACACGCCTGAGAGCCCGGTGACGAGAGCCGGGCAGGTGTGTCTCGCGGTCGTCGTCGTGTTGACGGCCGGCCTCCTCCTGGCGTCGGCCGCGCGGGCGCAGCAGTCCCAACCGCCGCCGATCGTCATCAAGGACATCCACGTCGAGGGCAATCGCCGTGTCCAGGACGCCGTGATCCTCGGCCGCGTCAAGAGTAGTGTCGGCTCAGCGTTCAACCCCACCGTTCTGGCCGAGGACATCCGCTCCATCTTCGGCCTCGGCTTCTTCGACGACGTGCAGATGCGGGTCGAGGATTTCGAGGGTGGTGTGAAGGTGGTCTTCGTGGTCTCCGAGCGGCCCTTCATCCGCGACGTCGACTTCGTCGGCAACAAAAAGCAGGATCGGGAGACGCTTCAGGAGAAGATCGAGCTCAAGCTCGGAAGCGTCTACAACCCGGTCGAGGTGCAGCGCGCCGTTGAGAAGCTGCGCGACTTCTACGAGGACGAAGGCTACTTCGAGGTCCAGATCACGCCGACCGTCGAGAAGTTCGCCGACGCCGACGTGAAGGTGGTCTTCAATGTCGTCGAGGGCCGCCAGATGACGATCGACAAGATCGTCTTCGTCGGCAACAAAGGGCTGCGGGACGACCAGCTCAAAGACGCGATGGAGACCAAGGAGCGGCAGTACTTCATCCTTCGCGGCAAGGTGCAGCGCCAGCGCCTCGAGATCGACGTCGATCGCATCATCCAGGCCTACAACGACTACGGCTTCATCCAGGCCCGCGTCGAATCGCACGACGTGGCGGTCGATCGCGAGAAGGCGCGGGTGACCATCACGATCGTGGTCGTCGAGGGGCCGCAGTTCCGGGTCGGCGACGTGAAGATCACCGGCGTCACTCTGCTGCCAGAGATCGAGGTCGAGCGCCAGCTCCGGCTCAGGACCGGCGACGTGTTCTCGGTGGGTCGGGTCCGCGAGACCACGAACGCGATCCTGAACCTCTACAGCACGATCGGCCGCGCCTCCGCCGACGTGAACCCCCGGCGCGATCAGCTGCCGGCCGTCAACCAGATCAACCTGACCTTCGAGATCACCGAGGGTCCCGAGGTCTACGTCGAGCGCATCAACATCACCGGCAACGTGAGGAGCCAGGACAAGATCCTGCGCCGCGAGCTGCCGCTCCACGAGGGCGAGCTCTACACGCTCCAGAAGCGGGAGCGGGCGCGCCAGCGTCTGATCAACCTGGGCTACTTCGAGACCGTCAACGTCACGACCACGCCCGGCACCGACAAGACGCGGATCATCGTGAATATCGAGGTGGTCGAGCGGGCCACCGGTATCTTCAGCATCGGCGGCGGCTACTCCTCGGTCGACTCTCTCGTGGGTACGATCGACCTGGCCCAGCGCAACTTCCTCGGCCGCGGCTGGGAGGTGGCCATCAGGATCCGGGCCGGCGCCGTGACCCAGCAGGGCACGATCAGCTTCACCGATCCGTGGCTGTTCGACCGGCCCCTCTCGGGCGGCTTCGACATCTACAAGAGCATCCGCGACTATCAGGACTACACGTACGACACGACGGGCCTGAATCTTCGGATGAGCCACCCGTTCGCCGAGTATTGGCGCTGGCACACCGGATACCGGCTCTCGCAGGACATCATCAGCGACCTGAGCGAGCTCGCCACGCCGGACCTGGTGGCCCAGAAGGGCACCACGATCACCTCCGCGATCGGCGCCTCGCTGACGCGCGACAGCCGCGACGTGGTCGCGGCGCCGACCAAGGGCGCGCAGACCACGATGGCCGTCGATTTCGCCGGCCTCGGGGGGGATTCGCAGTTCTACAAGCTGACCTTCCTGCAGACCTATTTCCGCCCGATCTGGTTTGGCCACATCCTGGCGCTCAGAGGCGAGGCAGGCTACCTGTCCGGCTGGGGCGGGGTGGAGGTGCCGCTGTTCGAGCGCTTCTATCTCGGCGGCCCGAATACGATCCGCGCCTTTAAGTTCCGCAGCGTTTCGCCCGTAGACGAGGCCGGCTTCAAGGAGGGTGGAACGACCGAGATCCTCGGGAACGTCGAATACATCATCCCGCTGCCCTTTGGCTTGAGGGTTGCCTTCTTCTTCGACATCGGGAACGTTTACGGCTTCGACACCAAGTTCGATCCGACGGATCTGCGCTATGGGCCGGGTGGGGGTATACGATGGCAGTCGCCGTTCGGCCCCATCCGGGTGGACTATGGTTTCAACGTCGCCCCTCGACCGGGCGAGGGGCCGGGGGCGTTCCACTTCTCTGTAGGCTCGCCGTTTTAGGAGGGTCGGAATGAAGCACTGGCGTGGCGTTCTCATCCTGGTGGTGGGGGTCGTATTGGCCGTTGCGGATTCGGGCGTGGCGCAGCAGCCGGCGCCAGCCGCCCCGTCGTCGTCGGTCCGCATTGCGTACATCGACGTCCAGCGGGTCCTGGCTCGGTCCTCGGCGGGTGTGGCCGCGCGCGAGCAGCTCGAGCGCGAGAAGGCCGTCATGCAGAAAGAGATGGACAGCAAGCGGGTCGAGCTCGAGAAGATGAGGGACGAGCTGGAGAAGAAGGGACCCCTGATGACGGCCGACGCCCGGCGCGAGAAGCAGGAGGGGTTCGAGCGCAAGCGCCGAGACGCCGCGCGGATGATGGACGACTTCCAGAAGGAGCTCGAGAAGAAGGAGCAGGCGCTGCTGCAGCGCGTGCTGCAGGAGCTGTCGGGCGTCATCGAGCGGGTCGGCAAGGAGAAGGGCTACTACATGATCGTGGAGAAGCGGGGCGCCTCGGTCCTGTACGCTTCGACCGATGCGGACCTGACGGACGAGATCATTCGCGCGTACGACCAGGCGGCACCGGCGAAGAAGACGCCCTGATGGGCAGTCCCGCCGGGTTCACGCTCGGTGAGCTCGCCGCGACCCTCGGCGCCAAGCTCGAGGGTGATCCAGGGCGGCGGGTCACGGGTGTCGCGTCCCTCGACGCGGCCGGCCCCGAGCAGATCTCCTTCCTGATCGACCAGCGCTATCGCCCGGCCGCGGAGACCTCCCGGGCCGGCGCGCTGCTCGTGTCCGACCAGGTGTCCGGGCTGGCGGGGCCGCTGCTCCGCTCGAGCGCCCCGCAGCAGGCCCTGATCGCGCTCCTCACGTTGTTTCATCCGGCCGAGACGGCGCCGTCGGGCATCGATCGCTCGGCGATCGTGGCGCCCGAGGCGCGCGTCGACCCGAGCGCTTCCATCGGCGCCATGGCTGTGGTCTGCGCCGGCGCCAAGATCGGGCCGCGCGTGCGCGTCCACCCGCTGGTCTACGTGGGCCCAGGCGTCGAGGTCGGCGAGGACTCTGTGCTCCACCCGCGCACCGTCCTCTGCGAGGGCGTGCGTCTGGGCTGCCGGGTGGTGGTGCAGCCCGGCGCGGTCATCGGCGGCGACGGATTCGGCTACGTGTTCGACAGCGGCGGCCACCGAAAGATCCCTCAGGTCGGCACGGTCGTGATCGAGGACGACGTGGACATCGGCGCCAACACCACCATCGACCGCGCGATGCTCGGACGCACGATCATCCGCCGCGGGACCAAGATCGACAATCTCGTCCAGGTCGGGCACAACGTCGAGATCGGCGAGCACTCGATCATCGTGGCGCAGGTCGGGATCTCGGGCTCGTGCCGCCTCGGCCGCGGCGTGATCGCCGCCGGCCAGGTTGGATTCGCGGATCACCTGACGATCGGGGACGGTGCCGTGCTCGGCGCTCAGGCCGGAGTTGCGGACGACGTGGCCGCGGGTGAGCGCCGTCTGGGGACGCCGGCGGTGCCGATCCTCCAGGCCAAGCGTGTGTTCGCCGCGCAAAAGCACTTGCCGGACATGACCCGCCGGCTTCGCGCCGCCGAGCGGCGCCTGGAGGAATTGGAGAGCCGTCTCGGCATCGAGCCCAAGAAGCCCGACGCACCGGGAGCGCCGGATGAGCGAGTCTGACGCGATTCATCCGACCGCGGTCGTCGATCCCAAGGCGAATCTCGCCGCGGGTGTTCGGATCGGCGCGTTCTCGGTGATCGGGCCCGAGGTGACGATCGCGGCCGACGCCGAGATCGGCCATCACTGCGTGCTGGAAGGCAGGATCGAGATCGGCGAGCGCGCGCGGATCGGACACGGCACCGTCCTGGGCGGCGTGCCGCAAGATCTGAAGTTCAAGGACGGAACACCGTCGGGCGTCAGGGTGGGCGCCGACACCGCGATCCGCGAATATGTGACGGTGCATCGCGCGACCCACGCGGGAAGCTTCACCGAGATCGGCGCCGGGTGCCTCATTATGGCCATGAGCCACGTCGCCCACGACTGCCGGCTCGACGACGGCGCGATCGTCATCAACTACGCGGGGCTCACGGGGCACTGCCACATCGGGCATCGCGCCACGGTCGGCGGGATGGTCGGGATGGTTCCGTTCACGCGCATCGGCGACTATGCCTATATCGGCGGCTGTTCGAAGGTTACGGCCGACGTTCCGCCCTACATGCTCGTCGACGGAAACCCGGCCGGCGCCCATGCCGTCAACGTCGTCGGGCTCAGGCGCGCCGGCATGAAGCCGGCCGAGCGCAGGCTCTTGCAGGAGGCGTTTCGGCTGCTCTACCGGAGCGGGCTGGCGACGCCACGGGCCGTTGAGCGGATCCGGGCCGAGCTGCCCGTCGAGGGCCCAGTCGCGCATCTGCTCGAATTCATCGCGGGCTCGCGGCGGGGCATCTGCGGCGCGGCCCAACCCGGGGCCGCAGCGCCCGACGGCGACGCGCCCGGCGAAAGCGAGACGGTCTGATGGCCGTACGAGCCACGGACGAGCGCAGACTGCGCGCCGGCGTCGTGGGCGCCGGCCACATGGGCCAGTACCACATGCTGGCCTACGCCGAGCTCTGGGACATCGATCTGGTCGGCGCCGTCGACATCGACCCGGACCGCGCCAAGCAGGTGGCGGCGTACTACGACACGCGGACGTTCGTCGACCATCGCGAGCTGATCGGCAAGGTCGATCTCGCGAGCGTCGCGGTGCCGACCGAGCAGCACTTCCAGGTCGCCTCTGACCTCCTGGAGGCGGGGATCGGCGTCCTGGTGGAGAAGCCCATCACGCCGACGCTCGAGGAGGCGCGCGAGCTCTTCGCGATCGCCCGCCGGAGCGGCGCCGTCCTGCACGTCGGCCACGTCGAGCGGTTCAACGGCGCCGTGCAGGAGCTCAAGAAGATCGTCGAGCGCCCGATCCTGATCGAGTCGCGGCGGCTCGGGCCCTTCGCGCCGCGCGTGCAGAAGGACAGCGTCGTGATGGATCTCATGATCCACGATCTCGACATCGTCCTGAACCTGGTCGACTCGCCGCCCCGGCGCCTCACCGCGATGGGATCCTCGGTGCACTCGGCGTCGACGGATATCGCCAACGTCCAGATCGGCTTCGAGTCCGGCACGATCGCGCTCATCACCGCCAGCCGCGCGACCGAGGAGAAGATCCGCGTGCTGGCGATCACCCAGCCGGACGCCTACGTCGTTCTGGACTACTCCGAGCAGGACATCCGCATCCACCGGCGCGCCGCGCAGGAATACACGCTCAACCGTGAGTCGATCCGCTACCGCCGCGCGTCCTTCGTCGAGCACGTGCAGGTTCACAAGGACAATCCGCTGAAGCTCGAGGTGCTGCATCTGGTCCGCGCCGTTCGGCGGTCGCGCGCCGGCGAGAAGATCGTGCTGGCCGAGACCGAGGACACGCGCTCGCTCGCGATGGCGCTCGAGATCGAGCGAATGATCCGGGACGGCCGCTGCGAGGCGGCGTACTCGACCAACCCTCCGTGGAGCGCGCACTCGGCTTGATATGCGGCGCCGGCGTCCTGCCGGCGCGCATGGCCGGCGAGGCACGGCGCCACGGGTGGCGCGTGGTCGCGTTTACCTTCGGCGACGCGCCCGGGGTGGCCGCGCACGCGGACCGAACGTTCCCGAGCCGCATCGACCAGGCCGGCGTCGTGCTGGCGGCGCTGCAGACCGAGGGCGTCGGCTCCGTGCTCTTCTCCGGCAAGTTCTGGAAGACCGATCTGCTCGACGAGCGCCGTCTGGATGACAAGCTCATTGCGATGAAGGCCGAGGCCGGCGCAATGACCGACACCAACATCATGCAGATCGTGGTGACGACGCTCGGCCAGATGGGGATCGAGCTTCTGGACCAGCGGCCGTTCCTCGGCGATTGGATCGGCCGGAGCGGCTGCTGGTCCCGCCGCGCGCCGACCGACGCCGAGTGGTCGGACGTGCGACGCGGTCTCGACGTCGCGCGCCTCGTCGCGGACGCCGGCATCGGCCAGGCGATCGTGATCAAGCACGGCGCCGTCACCGCCGTCGAGGCGACCGAAGGGACGACCGAGACGATCCGGCGCGGCGTGGCGCAGGCGGGACCCGGCGCCGTGATCGTGAAGGCCGCGGCCCGTGAGCACGACTATCGCTTCGACACGCCGGGCGTCGGCCCGGAGACGATCGCGGCGGCGGCGGCCGGCGGGGCGGCGGTCCTCGCGGTCGAAGCCGAGCGCGTGCTCGTGGTCGACCGTCAGGAGTGCCTGCGGATCGCGGACCAGGCCGGCCTGGCGCTGGTCGGTGTCGAGTGACGACCCCGGCCTCGCCGTCCGTGATGCTCGTCGCGGGTGAAGCCTCCGGCGACCTGCACGGCGCGGCGCTCTGCCGCGCGTTGCGCGAGCTGAACCCGCGCTGCCGTCTCTACGGCATGGGCGGAGCGCGAATGGCCGCGGAAGGCATGGACGTCCTGATCGACGTGACCGCGAAGGCCGTCACCGGCGGCAGCGAGGCGTTCGGCCAGGTGCCCCGTCTCTATCGCGCCTACCGCGAGCTCCGCGCGGTCCTCGAAGGCCCTGATCGGCCGGCGGTCCTCGTGCTGATCGATTTCCCGGAGTTCAACCTGCGTCTGGCGCGCGCGGCGCGCCGAGCCCGCGTCCCGGTCGTGTATTTCATTCCGCCCCAGGTGTGGGCGTGGCGCGGCGGGCGCGTGAAGCTGATCCGGCAGGTCGTCTCGCTCGTGCTCGCGGTGTTTCCGTTCGAGGCGCCGTTGTATCGCCGAGCCGGCGTGCCGGTGGAGTTCGTCGGCCATCCGCTGCTCGATCAGCTGCAGGCGGCGCCGACCCGCGAGGTAGCGCGCCGGCGGCTCGGGCTCGCCGACGGCACGCCCGTGGTCGCGCTGCTGCCGGGCAGCCGACGGCAGGAGATCGTTCGCCTGCTGCCGGCGATGCGCGAGGCCACCGCGGAGATCGTGCGGGCGGTTCCCGGAACGCGCTTCGTGCTCGGCCTGGCGCCGACGATCGAGCGCGAGCTGGTGGCTCAGCATCTGGCGGGAGGCCCACCGGTGGAGATCGTCGCGAATCAGACGCACGACGTCATCCGCGCCGCCGACCTCGCGCTCGTGACCTCCGGCACCGTCACGCTCGAGGCGGCGCTGCTCGGCACGCCGATGGTCGTCTGTTACCGCCTGTCGCTGGCGAGCGAGCTGATGGTTCGCTTGCTGATCCGGGTGCCGTGGGTGAGCCTCGCCAACCTGATCCTCGGGCGTGCTGTCGTGCCCGAGCTCTATCGGCAGACGACGATCGACAGGCACCTGGCGCGCGAGGCGCTCAGGCTGCTCACGGATCCCGGCGCTCGCGAGACGCAGCGCCAGGCGTTCAGCGAGCTGGCCGGCCAGCTCGGCGAGCCGGGCGTGGGCACGCGCGCGGCGCGCTTCGTCCTGGCCCAGGCGGGCGCGGCGTGAGCATCGCGCGCCGGCGGAGCGGCCGATGAACCCGGTGCTCGCGCTCACGCCGCCACTCGCCGCGGCGCTCGTGCGGCTTCTCGGCGCGACGCTTCGCGTGAGCGCCGAGGGCGTCGAGGCGCTGACGCCGGCGTGGCGGGAGGCGCGCCCGCTGATCTATTGCGTATGGCACGGGCGGATCTTGATGGTGCCCTGGCTCAATACCCGGCTGCGCCGGAGCCACGGTGCGCGGGCGGTGAGCGTGCTGGCGAGCCGCTCGCGCGACGGCGCACTCGTCGCCGACTACGCGCGGCGCTTCGGTCTGGACGTGGTCCGCGGCTCGTCATCGCGCGGCGGCGCGAGCGCGCTGCGAGCGCTCGTGGCAGCAGTCCGCGCAGGGCGCGACGTCGCGGTTGCGCCCGACGGCCCGCGTGGGCCTCGCGGTCAGCTCGGTGCCGGCGTCGTCGCGCTGGCCGCGATCACCGGTGCGCCCGTCGTGCCGCTCGGGTTCGCGGCGCGTCCGGCGTGGCGCCTTTCGACGTGGGACGCGTTTCAGATTCCGTCGCCGTTCGCACGCGCCGCCCTGGTCCTCGGCGCGACGACCTCGATCGACCGCGACGCGGATCGCGAGCGCGCGCGCAAGGACATCCAGCGAAGCCTGGATGACGCGACGGCCGCGGCAGACCGTCTGGTGGGCGCCTGATGTACGTCATCTATACCGCGCTGGTGTGGGTCGTGATGCTCTTCGTGTTCGTCCCGGTCGCGCTGGTGCGGAGGCTGACGCGCGGCGTGCCGCTCAACGTGTGGGCGCGGCTCGGGCGAGGCAAGCCGGCCGGCGCCCGGGGCCCCTCGGGCTGGGTTCACGCAGTATCGGTGGGCGAGGCGATCGCGGCCGCGCCGCTCGTCGACGGCCTCCGGCGACTCTATCCCGAGCTGCCCCTCGTGATGACGACGGTGACGAGCACGGGCGCGCAGATCGTGCGCGAGCGGTTCGCCGGACTGGTGACGCACCGCTTCTTTCCCCTGGATTTCCCGGCGGCCACGCGGCGCGCGGTGGCGTCGATCGATCCCGTGTTCTTGATCTGCATGGAGACGGAGCTCTGGCCGAACACCTTGCGCACGCTGAGGTCGCGCGGCGTGCCGGTGATGATCGCCAACGGGCGGATCTCGGATCGGTCGTATCGTCGTTACCGCCTGGTGCGACGGTTCATGACCACGGTGCTCGCCGACGTCCGCGTGTTCGCGATGCAATCCGACGAGGACGCCCGGCGCATCATCGCGCTCGGCGCGCAGCCTGAGCGGGTCGTCGTCACCGGCAACATCAAGGCGGACGCCGCCGCGGCCGATCCACCCGGCTCGGGAGATGTGTGGCGACGGCTCCTGGCACTGGCGCCCGGCCAGCGTGTCTGGGTCGCGGGCAGCACGCATCCGGGCGAGGAAGATCTCGTGCTCGACGCCCATCGTGCCGCGCTGGCCGAGTTTCCCGAGCTGGTGCTGGTGGTGGCGCCCAGACACCCGGAGCGCACGCGCGACGTGCTGGCGCTCGTCGAGCGGCGCGGCTGGCCCGTGGTGCGCCGCAGCGAGCTGCCGGCGGCGGCGGCGAGCGCGTCCGGCCCCGTGCCGCCCGTCGTCGTGCTCGACACGATCGGCGAGCTGGCGATGCTGTACTCCATCGCCGACGTCGTGTTCGTCGGCGGCAGCCTGGTCCCGATCGGCGGTCACAACGTGCTGGAGGCGGCCCAGCGCCGCAAACCCGTGCTGATCGGCCCGCACACCACGAACTTCCGCGAGTCGGCCGGCCTGCTCGAGTCGGTCGGCGCCGCGATCGTCGTGCGCGACGCCGCCGAGCTCGGACGCGAGCTGCGGCGCCTCCTCGGCGATGCCGATCTGCGGCTCAAGCTCGGTGATGTCGCGTTCGAGGCGGTCGCCTCGCGCCACGGCGCCGTGCGCGAGACACTAGACCTGGTGGCGCGCTATCTCTATCCCGGAGGCCGCGGGTGAACTCGCGCGAGCGGTTCGTGCGCGGCTGGGAGGAAGGCTTTGCGACGGGGCCCGCCCGGATGCTTTCGGTCGCCGGCGGCGGGTATCGCGGGCTCCTCGGCGCCCGTGAATGGCTCTACGGGCGCGGCGTGCTCAAGTCGCGCGCGCTGCCGTGCCGCGTCGTCTCGATCGGCAACCTGACCGTCGGCGGCACCGGCAAGACGCCGGCCGTCGAGGTGGCCGTGCAGTCGCTCACGTCGCTCGGACATCGTCCCGCGGTGGTGAGCCGCGGCTATGGACGCAGCACGCGCGGAGTTCAGGTGGTCGCGGACGCCGCCTCGATCAGGCTCGATCCCGAGGAATCGGGAGACGAGCCGTTTCTGCTGGCGCGGCGGCTGCCGGGCATTCCCGTCGTCGTGGGCTCGAACCGCCACGATGCCGCGCGGGTCGCGATCGAGCGATTCGGCGTGACCGCGATCGTGCTCGATGACGGGTTCCAGCACCGGACGCTCAAGAAGGACCTCGAGATCGTGATGGCGCGCGCGCGGCGGCCGTGGGGCAACGGCCGGCTGCTGCCGGCGGGCCCACTCCGCGAGCCACTGGGCGCGCTCGCGCGGGCGGATCTGATTGTCGCCACCGGCGCGGTCGACCTCGGTGACGCGCGCGAGGTGGTCGATGCGGTGGACGAGCACGCGCCGCGGGTACCCGTGGTGACGGCCACCTTGGTGCCCGCCGAATGCTGGGAGGCGGGGCGCATGCGCTCGGTGCGGCTGCCCGAGCTCGCCGGCCGCAAGCTGGCCGCGTTCGCGGGAATCGCCGCGCCGGCCGCGTTCGCGGAGACGCTCAAGTCCACCGGCGCCGAGGTCGTGGCGATGTCGTCCTTCGCCGACCATCACTGGTACTCGGTCGACGAGCTGGCCGGGCTCGACGCGAGCGCCGGCGAGGCCGGCGCCGACGCACTGATCACGACCGAGAAGGACTGGGTTCGTCTGCGGCGATTGCGGCTGCCGCGCCGGCCGCTCTATGTCTTGAGCGTCCGGCTGGTCGTCAAGAGCGGCGAGACCGCCTGGCGCCAGGCGTTCCGGCGCGCGTGCCCGTGAAGATCGTCGTCCGCCTCCCGAACTGGCTCGGCGACACCGTGATGGCGGTGCCCGCGATCCGCGCGCTGCGTGATGCGTTGCCCGATGCCGAGCTGCTGCTGGCCGGCCCCTGGGTCGAGCTCCTCGCCGGGCAGGGTCTCGCCGACGTGCTCGTCGCGTACCCGCGACGCTGGAGCGCTCGCCTGCGAGCCGCCGACACCGTCCGGAGCTTCGGCGGCCACACCGTGGTCCTGTTCCCGAACTCGTTCGAGGCCGCGGCGACCGCGATCTACTGGGGCGGTCGACGTCGCATCGGGTTCGCGGGCGACGGCCGGCGCTGGCTCCTCACCGATGCGCCGCCGGTGCCCGAGCCACGCCTGCACCAGGTCGACGAGTATCTGCGGCTGGTCGGCCTGCTCAGCGCGGCCACGTCCGAGCGGACGCCGCGTCTGACGCCGCCCGAGCCCTACGCGGACAGTCGGCAGCGCGCGCGCGATCTCCTGCATCAGAGCGGAGCCCCCGACGGTAAGCCGATCGTGGGCGTGCACCTGGGCGCCGCGTTCGGCCCCGCCAAGGTCTGGGTGTCGGAGCGCATCGTCGAGTTCTGTCGTCTGGCGCCCGAGCAGGGCCTGGTGCCGGTGCTGCTGGGCGCGCCGTCCGAGGCCGCCGCGGCCCTCGACGTGGTTGAGCAGATTCCGGTCGTCAGCCTGGTCGGACGCGACAGCCCCGACCTGCTGCCGGCGGTGCTCGCCGAGATGGCCGTGCTCGTCTCGGGTGACACGGGCGTCGCGCATCTAGCGGCGGCGCTCGGCACGCCGGTCGCCGTCCTCTTCGGGCCGACGGATCCGGCGTTGAGCGCGCCGATCGGACGCGTGGCCGTCGTGCGCCACGCCGTGCCGTGCTCGCCGTGCTTCTATCGCGTGTGTCCGATCGAGCACCCGTGCATGCGCGGGATCTCGGCCGCCGCCGTGGTCGGAGAGGTCGCTGCCTTGCTCTCGGAGAGCTCGTGCCGCCGCTGACGATCCTGCACCTGGCCGCGAACCGCTGGTGGACCGGCAGCGCCGATCCGATCATCCATCTCGTCTCCGGCCTGCGCGCGCGCGGCCACCGCGTGTTGCTCGGCCTCATCCCCGGCGACCGCTTCGAGGCCAAGGCCAAGCAGGCGGGACTCGAGCTGGTCGACGGGCTTGCCATGGACGCGCGACTGGGACCGCGCGCGCTCGCGCGCGACGTGCTGCGGGTACGGTCGCTCATTCGCGACGAGAGCGTGGACGTCGTACACACGCATCATTCGCACGATCACTGGCTGGCCGTGCTCACCCGGCCCAAGCGCGAGCAGGGCGGGAGAACGCCCGTCGTGAGAACGTTTCACAATCTCCGATCGGTCCGGCGCGACCGCCTCGGCATGACGCTCTATCGCCGCACGGCCGCGGTGTTCGCGGTGTCGCGCGTGATCGAGACGCGGTGCCGCGAGGTCGGGATCGCGCCCGATCGCGTCTTCTGGATCCCGGGCGCGGTCGACCTCACGCGGTTCACCGCGCAGGCGGACCCCACGCCGATCCGCGACGAGTTCAAGCTCGGCGACGCGCCGGTGGTCGTCTCGGTCGCGCGGCTGGCGACCAACCGCGGCCACGAGCTCTTGTTGTCGGGCTTCAGGCGCCTGATCGACCGGATGCCGCACGCGCGGCTCTTGCTCGTCGGAAAAGGGGAGACCCGCACCCGGCTCGAGCAGCTCGTCGCCGACCTCGGGCTCGGCGCTCAGGTGATCTTCACCGGCTATCGGGACGCCGACCTGCCGTCGGTGCTCGCCGCTGCTGATTGCTTCGCGCTGATGGCGGCGGGCTCCGACGAGTCGTGCCGCGCAGCGCTCGAGGCGATGGCCGCCGCGCGGCCGGTGATCGCGCGCCGGGTCGGCGCGCTGCCCGAGACGGTCGTGCACGGCGAGACCGGGCTCCTGATCGACGACGACGAGCCCGAGAGCGTGGCGCGTGCCCTCGAGACCATCCTGGGTGATCGCGAGCGCGGCCGGGCGATGGGCGCCGCGGGACGCGCCGGCGCGGAGGAGCGGTTCAGCGCCGAGCGCTCGGTCGAGACGGTCGAGCGCGTCTATCAGGGACTCTGGTGAAGATCCTCCAGCTGATGTCGTGTCGCGGCTGGTCCTCCGACGCCTACTGGGCAGCGCGGGTCACGCGCGAGCTCGAGCGTCGCGGCCATCTGGTGACGCTCGGCTGCCGCGCGGGCACCGAGACCCGAGTGATCGATCGCGCGCGGCGCGAAGGCGTTGTCCGCGTCACCACCCTGGCCCTGGCGGGCGGCGCGCGTCCCGTCTCCGACGGCGGCGACCTTCGCCGCTTGCGCACGCTGCTGTCCGACGCCGACGTGGTGCACGTGCATCGCGGCAAGGAGCACTGGCTGGCCGCGGTGGCCAACCGGCTGATCCCCACGCCGCGGCCGCTCGTGAGGACGCGCCACATCGCGCAGGCGGTTCGGCCGCATGCGGCCAATCGCTGGCTCTACCGGCGGGGGACCGCGTTCGTGGTGACGGTGACCGAGGCGATCCGGCGTCAGTACGTCGCCTCCGGCCTCGTCGAGCCGGACCGCGTCGCGGCGCTGCCGGGTGGCGCCGACACCGAGCGCTACCATCCGGTCCTGCGTGACCCCGAGACGTACGCGCGCCTCGGCGGCCGACCGGACAGGCCGCTGGTCGGGATGATCGGAGGTCTGCGCGTCATGAAGGGACACGCGACCGTGGTCGAGGCGGCCGCGCGGCTCGTCGCGCGCGGCGTGCGTCCCCACTTCGTGTTCGTCGGGCGCGGACCCATGGAGCCCGCGGTCCGCGCCGCGATCGAGCGCGCCGGCCTGGCGTCGCACTTCACGTTCGCCGGATTCGTCGACGACTTGACCGCGACGCTCGCCGCGCTCGACGTCGTGCTCTACACCCCGCTCGAGTCGGACGGGATGTCGCGCGTGATCTTCGAATACCTCGCGGCCGGTCGGCCGCTGATTGCGGCGCGAGTCGGCGTCGTGCCCGAGGTGCTGACCGATCGCGAGCACGCCGCGCTGGTGCCGGCCGGCGACGGTGAGGCGCTGGCCGAGGCGCTCGAGCGGTTCCTGCGCCATCCTGACGAGGCGGCGCGGCTCGCCGAAGCCGGACGCCGCCTGGTCGAGGAACGATATTCGGGCGCTCGCGTCGCGGCGGCGCTCGAGGAGCGCTACAGCCGCCTCGTCTCGACCGGGGCGGCGTGAAGGTCTCCGTCCTTGCCGCCGACCTGTCGGACAACGCGACGGGTCGCGCGGACTTGCTCGCGCGGCTTCTGGCATCACGCTACGAGGTCGAGGTGGTCGGGCCGCGCTTCGGCCCCGAGGTCTGGAAGCCGGCGCGGGACGGCACGATCGCCCAGCGCAGCGTGGTGGCCGGCGGCTATCCCGGCTTCGCGCGTCGGGTAGGGGCGCTGCTCGAGCTGGTCGACGGTGACATCCTGGTCGCGTCCAAGCCGCGTCCCACGAGCTTCGGGCTCGGTCTGCTCGCCAGGGCCCGGCGCCGGCGGCCCCTCGTGCTCGACATCGACGACTGGGAGGTCGGCTTTTTCTCGCGCTCCGGGGTGTGGGGCGCCGCCGGCCGCGCGCTCGACCTCACCGATCCGAACGGGCTCACGTGGACGTGGCTTGCCGAGAAGCTCGTGTCTCGGGCGGACGCGGTCACGGTGGCCTCGCGCTTCCTGGAGCGCCGCTTCGGCGGCACGCTGCTGCCGCATGTGCGCGATACCGACGCGTGGAACCCCGCGCGCTACGATCGGGCCGCGGCGCGCGCGCGTCTCGGCGTCGGCGACGACAAGGTGGTCATGTTCCTCGGCACGCCGCGCGGCCACAAGGGCGTCGACGACCTGGTCGAGGCAGTGGGCTCGCTCGGGCCCGGCGTCGTGCTGGCGCTGGTCGGCGTCGATCCGGCCCGGAGCGGCGCGCCGCGCTGGTCGGCGCCCTCGCACGTTCGGGTGACCGGCGAGATCCCGTTCGACGAGGTGCCGCGCTATCTCGTCGCCGCCGACGTGGTCGCGGTGCCTCAGCGCGATACGACCGACACGATCGGGCAGGTGCCCGCGAAGCTCTTCGATGCGATGGCGCTCGGCCGCCCGATCGTCTCGACGGCGGTCTCGATGATCCCGGAGATCCTCGAGGGCTGCGGTCTCGTTGTGGCGCCTGGCGACGTCTCGGCGCTGGCCGGCGCGATCAAGCGCCTGCTCGACAATCCGGGAGAAGCCGCGGCGCTCGGCCGTCGCGCGCGCGAGCGCTGCGAGGCGCGCTACAGCTTCCGCGTCGCGCGGGCTGCCCTGTTCCCGCTGCTCGACCGGCTCACGCGCTCGTGAAACTGCTCGTCATCGCGCGGCCCTTCGTGTTCCATGGCGGCGTCGAGCGGGCGACCGTGGGGCTGATCGGCGCCCTCGTTGACCACGGATACGACGTCCATCTGTTGAGCCCGCCCGGCCAGGCGCCGATGCGCGGCGTGACGCTCCACACCCTGTCCCTGCCGCCGCTGCCGTCGGCCGCGCGCGTGCTGGCGCTCGCGTTGAGCGCGCGTCGCGCCGTCGCGCTGGCGAGCTGGGACACCGTGCAGAGCCACGAGCGGACGCTCCGTCAGGACGTGTATCGCGCGGGCGAAGGCTGCCATCGCGCCTATCTCGCGAGCGAGGCCCATCCACGGGCGCGCGGCCTCTATCACCGGATCGTCCTCGGCCTCGAGCGCCGCGTCTTCGCGCGCACCCCGCGCATCGTCGCGATCGCCGAGGCCGGGCGGCGCGAGATCCAGACGCTCTACGGCGTCGCGCCCGAGCGGATCGCCGTCGTCTACAACGGCGTCGACCTCCGGCGCTTCCATCCCGACAATCGCGTGCGCTACCGGGCGTCGGTGCGCGCGGCGGCCAGCATTCCGGCCGACGCGTACACCTTGCTCTTCGTCGGCAGCGGCTTCGCGCGCAAGGGCCTGGCGACCGCGATCGAAGCGTTCGCCGCGTTCGGCGATCGCGCGAGCCGCCTGCTCGTGCTCGGCAAGGGCGACGTGCGCGAGTATCAGGCGCTGGCCGCGCGCCTGGGCGTCGCCGAGCGAGTCGTGTGGCTCGGCGCCCGCGCCGATCCTGAGCGCTGGTACGCCGGAGCCGACGTGGTCGTGCTGCCGAGCCGGTACGAGCCGTTCGGCAACGTGCACCTGGAGGCGCTGGCCTCGGGCATTCCGGTGATCGCGAGCGCGCGCGCCGGAGGCGCCGAGGTCATCACTGATGGCGTCACCGGCGCCGTCGTCAAGCCGACCGACGCCGGCGCGATCGCGGCAGCACTCGAGCGGTTCCGCGAGCGCCCGGCAGACGACGTTGCGCAGGCAGCCAGACGCGCCGCCGAGCCCTACACCTACGCCGCCCAGGTCAACGGCTTTGCTCAGGTCTACGCTCAGGTTACGCGCGCAAGATCCGATATTTCTTGAGAAATCCGGCGGTAGCGCTTAGACTTTTCCACGATGGCGGGAAGGCCCGCGGTCTTCATGGATCGTGACGGGACGCTGACCGAGGAAGTCGGGTACGTCAACCATCCAAGCCGCCTTCGACTGCTCCCGCGCTCGGCGGAGGCCGTCCGCCGCTTGAACGCCGCCGGCATCGCCGCGGTCGTCGTGACCAACCAGGCCGGCATCGCGCGGGGCTACTTCTCAGCGGAGGTCCTCGCCGCCGTGAACGCGGCGCTCGTCTCGCAGCTCAAGGACGGTGGCGCGCATCTCGATGGCGTCTACGTGTGCGCGCACCATCCCACCGAGGGCGAGCCGCCGTACCGCATGGCCTGTGAGTGCCGCAAGCCGAAGCCCGGCCTTCTGCTCCAGGCCGCCTCCGATCTCGGACTCGATCTCGCGCGCTCGACGCTCGTCGGCGACAAGGGCTCCGATCTGGTCGCGGCGCGCGCCGTCGGTGCGCGCGCGGTGCTGGTGCTCACGGGCTACGGGCTCGGCGAATGGGAGTATCGGCGCACCGGGTTGCCGGTCGCGCCCGACCACGTGACCGACGATCTCCTCGGCGCAGCCGAGTGGGCGATCCAGAGGCTCGCGCCGTGACGGCCTCCCTCGCGGCCCTGCGCAAGACGATCGACGGCTTCGCCGGCCGGCGCGTGGTCGTCGTCGGCGACCTGATCCTCGATGAGTACCTCTTCGGCAAGCCGGCGCGGATCTCGCGCGAGGCGCCCGTGCTCATCCTGCGCTTCTCGGAGCGGCAGGTGTTCCTCGGCGGCGCCGCCAACGCGGCCCACAACGTCCACGCGCTCGGCGCGCGCGTGACGCCGATCGGCGTGGTCGGCCGCGACGGCGCCGGCGACGAGATGCTGGCGCTGTTCCGCGCGAGCGGGATCTCCACCGACGGCATCGTCGTCGAGAGCGCGCGTACGACGCCGATGAAGACGCGCATCATGGCCGGCGGCTACCAGGCGACCCGCCAGCAGGTGGTGCGCCTGGATCGCGAGCCGCCCGGGGAGCCGCAGCCCACCACCGAGGACGCGCTGCTCCAGCGCCTGACCGCGCTCGGCGCGAGCGTGGACGCGATCGTGATCTCCGACTACGGCTACGGCAGCGTCACGCCGCGGATCTTCGAGCGGATCAAGGCCGTCGCGCGCGACGCGAACGCGGTCGTCAGCGTCGACAGCCGCTACCAGATTCCGCGATTCACCGGGGTCACCGCGTCCACGCCGAACGAGGCCGAGCTGGAGCAGCTCACGGGGATGCCGGCCGACGATGAGCGCTCGGTCGAGAAGGCGGGACGGCAGCTGCTCGAGCGGCTCGATGCGCGAATGCTGCTGGTCACGCGGGGCAGCCGTGGGATGGCGCTGCTCGAGCGCGACGGCGCGACGACCTTCATTCCGATCCACGGCACCGACGAGATCGCCGACGTCACCGGCGCGGGCGACACGGTGATCAGCACATTCACCCTGGCGCTGGCGTGCGGCGCCACGCCGCTGCAGGCGGCCACCCTGGCGAACGTTGCGGGCGGCCTCGTCGTCATGAAGCGCGGCACCGCGACGGTCCTTCCGTCGGAGCTCCGGCAGGCGCTCTCGCTGCATGACGCTTGACGAGGCGGTCGCGCTGGCCGATCGGCTCCGGGCCCAGCGAAAGCGCATCGTGCTGGCCAACGGCGTCTTCGATCTTCTCCACGTCGGCCACGTCCGGTACCTGCGCGCCGCGCGCGGGCTGGGCGACGTCCTGTTCGTCGGCATCAACTCGGACGCCGCGGTCGCGCGGCTCAAGGGCAAGGGCCGGCCGTTGATGCCCGCCGCCGAGCGCGCCGAGATCCTGATGGCCCTCCGCGAGGTCGATCACGTGGTCGTCTTCGAGGAGGACACCGCCGACCGTCTGATCGCCTCGCTGCGGCCGGACGTCCACGCCAAGGGCACCGACTATCGTCCCGACACGGTCCCCGAAGGCGCGACCGTGCGCTCGATCGGCGGGCGCGTCGCGGTCGTCGGCGATCCCAAGGACCACTCCACGCGCGACTTGATCGCGCAGATCCTCGAGCGCTTCCGGTGAACATCGCCCTCGTCAAGCTCTCCTCGATCGGCGACGTGGTGCACGCGCTGCCGGTGGCCGCGGCGCTCCACGAAGCGCTGCCGCACGCGCGGCTCACCTGGATCGTCGAGCGCCGCGAGGCCGCGGTGCTGCGCGACAATCCAGCGCTCAGCGAGATCGTGCCGGTCGACACCCGCACGTGGCGGCGCGCGCGCGCGCCGGTGGCGCTCGCCGAGACGGCCGGCGCGCTCGCGGCGCTCCGGCGGCACCTGCGCGCATCGCGATTCGACGTGGCGATCGATCTGCAAGGCCTGGCAAAGAGCGGGGTCATTACCGCCGCGACGCGCGCGTCGCTCCGGATCGGATTCAGCGCGGTGCACTGCCGCGAGCGCCTGAACACGCTGTTCACGAACCGGCGCGTGACGCCGCCGCCGACCGCGCACCACATCGTCGACCGCTACCTGGCGCTGGTCGAGCCGCTCGGGGCGCGGCCGCGTGCCGCCAAGTTCGTGCTGCCGACCAACGCGCAGGCCGAAGCGAGAATCGACGAGTTCCTGATGGGCGCCGGGCTCAAGCCGCGCGATCGTCTCATCGTCCTGAACCCCGGCGCGGGACGACCCGACAAGCGCTGGCCCGTCGAGCGCTTCCGCGCGCTCGCCCGCCGGCTCGTCGATGACGCGGGCGCCTCGGTGCTGGTGGTCTGGGGCCCGAACGAGCTCGGTCAGGCGCGCGCAATCGCCGAAGCCGATCCCGACGGTCGGGCGCGACGGATCCTGGCACCGCCGACCAACCTCGAAGAGCTTCTGGCGGTGCTTCGACGCGCCAGTGTCGTCGTAGCCGGAGACACAGGCCCGCTCCACCTGGCCGCCGCGCTCGGCACACGCTGCGTCGGGCTCTACGGCCCGACGTCGATCGAGCGCAACGGGCCGTACGGGCGCGGCCATCGGACGCTCGCGAGCCCGGACCGCACGATGGCGTCGCTCGCGGTCGAGCCGGTGCTGCGCGCAGTCGGCGAAATCCTCGACGGCCCGGCGGCCGATTCCCTGGCCGCGGAAGTCTCGCGATGACGCGGCCGCGGCTTTCGGTCGTCCTGGTGACCTTGAACGAGGAGGAGCGCCTGCGCGCGTGTCTCGAGAGCGTGGCCTGGGCCGACGAGATCGTCGTGATCGACGCGCTCTCGCAGGACAAGACCGCGCAGATCGCGCGCGAGTTCACCGATCGGGTGATCGTGCGGCCGTGGCCGGGCTTCGCGGCGCAGAAGAACTTCGGTCTGGCCGAGGCGAGCGGCGATTGGATCCTCTCGCTCGACGCCGACGAGCAGGTGTCCCCGGAGCTTCGCGACGAGATCCAGCGTGTGCTCGACGTGGACGGGCCCCACGACGGCTATCGCGTGCCGCGGCGCAACCTGTTCGGCGGGCAGTGGGTGCGCCACGGCGGTCTCTGGCCCGACTGGCAGCTCCGGCTCTTCCGGCGCGGCCGCGGGCGGTTCGTCGAGCGCGCCGTCCACGAGTCGGTCGAGGTGACCGGCGCGGTCGGGCGCTGTCGCGGCCCCCTCGTGCACCGGAGCTACCGCGACGTCGCCGATTTTCTGGCGCGCGCCGACCGCTACTCGACCCTGGCGGCGGAGGAGTGGGTGCGCAGCGGGCGGCGGGTGCGCGCGACCGATTTCGTCCTGCGGCCGGCAGGACGGTTTCTCTCCATGTATATCCTCAAGCTCGGATGCCTCGACGGCGTCCGGGGCCTTCTACTCGCGTGCCTGTACGCGTACTATGTGTTCATCCGCTCCGTGAAAGCGTGGGAGCGCGAAGGAGACTCGAGCCGGTGACGTCGAAAGAGCGCGTGCTGTCGGGAATGCGGCCGAGCGGCCGACTGCACCTGGGCAACTATCTCGGCGCGCTGGCCAACTGGGTCAAGCTCCAGGACTCGTACGACTGCTTCTACTTCGTCGCCGACTGGCACGCGCTGACCGACGACCTCGACACTTCGGACGTCGCGGGCAACGCGATCGAGATGCTGGCCGACTGGCTCGGCGCGGGCCTCGACCCCGAGCGCTCGACCTTGTTCATCCAGTCGCTGGTGCCGGAGCACGCCGAGCTGCACCTGCTGTTCTCGATGACGACGCCGGTCACCTGGCTCGAGCGCGTGCCGACCTATCGCGAGCGCATCGAGCAGCAGCATCTGGAGTCGCCGTCGTATGGGCTCCTCGGCTATCCGCTGCTGCAATCGGCCGACATTCTCATGTACAAGCCCAAGTGGGTGCCGGTCGGCATCGATCAGGCGCCGCACGTCGAGCTGACGCGCGAGGTGGCGCGGCGGTTCAACCACACGTTCGGCGCGCTGTTCCCCGAGCCGGACGTGAAGCTGACGGAGATCCCGAAGGTGCCGGGCACCGACGGGCGGAAGATGTCGAAGTCGTACGGCAACACGATCGAGCTCGCCGACACGCCGGAAGCGATCGTGAGCAAGATCCGTCCGATGGTGACCGACCCTGCGCGCAAGCGGCGCTCGGATCCGGGCAATCCCGATATCTGTCCGGTGTTCGACCTGCACAAGATCTTCACGCCGCCGGAAGACCGCGAGTGGGCGGCGACCGGGTGCCGGACGGCCGGCATCGGGTGCCTCGACTGCAAGGACCGACTGCTCAAGTACATGGTGCCGCCGCTGAGCGCGATCCGCGAGCGCCGGCAGAAGTTCGCGGAGAAGCCCGGCGCGATCGTCGAGATCCTGCACGAGGGCTCGCGGCGCGCGCGCAAGGTGGCGCAGGCCACGATGGCGGAGGTTCGGGCGGCGGTGCGCCTGACTCCATGAGCGCCGAAGAGAAGCCGGTCGCCGAGCCCGCGCGCGACCTCACGCTTCGCGTCGGCGCCTTCGAAGGTCCCTTCGATCTGCTCCTGCATCTCTGCCGCACGAGCGAGATCGATCTGTCCGCGCTGCCCGTGCGCACGATCACCGATCAATACCTCGCGCACCTCGAGGCGATGGAGTTCCGCGACCTCGAGGCGGCCGGCGCGTACCTGGTGATGGCGGCGACCCTGATCTATCTGAAGTCGAAGCTCCTGGTGCCGCCGGACGAGACGGAGGAGGAGCAGCTCGACGAGGACGGCCTGGCGCTTCGGTTGGAGCTCGAGGCGCGGCTGCGCGAGTACGCGCGGGTGAAGGCCCTCGGCGAGTGGCTCTCGGCACGCGAGGCCGCGCAGGGGCTGATCTGGGGCCGCCCGGGCAGCTCGCTGCCGCCGCCCGAGGAGGTGCCGCTCGAGGATCTGAGCGTGCATCTGATCGAGCGCACCCTGCGGCGGCTCATCGAGGAGCAGTCGCGGCAGCGGCCGCGGCAGGTCGAGCCGAACCCGCCGTCGGTGGTCGAGCGGATGACGATGATCCTCTCGGTCCTGCGCGACACCTGGTCCTTGCTGTTCTCGTCCCTGACCGCGGGCGATCGCCGCCGCTCCGAAATCGTCGTGTCGCTCCTGGCGGTGCTGGAGCTGGTCCGCCTGGGGCGCATCAAGACGCAGCAGACCGAGCTCTTCGGCGAGATCGTCATCGAGCGCCAGACCGCGGCGCCGAACGGAGAGCTCACGCTGCCGAATGGAGAGCCAACTCGTGCCGACTCCAACTGACGTGGTCGAAGCGCTGCTGTTCGCGTCCGATACGCCGCTGGAAGCCGAGCGCATCAGCGAGGTCCTCGATCTGGGCGACGTGGGCGAGGCGCGCCGTCTGATCGACGAGCTCCGCGCGCGCTACGACGCCTCGACCCAGGGCCTGCAGATCGTCGAGGTGGGCGGCGGCTATCGTATGGTGACCCGCCCCGAGGTCGCGCCCTGGCTCGTCAGGCTGGCCCGCGCGCGCACGCGCACGCGGCTCTCGCGCCCCGCGCTCGAGGCGCTGGCGATCATCGCCTACAAGCAGCCGGTGTCGCGCCCCGAGATCGACGCGGTCCGCGGCGTGAACTCCGAGGGCGTGCTCGATAACCTGCTCGAGCGCCGGCTCGTGCGCATCGCCGGCCGCAAGGAAGCGCCCGGCCGCCCGTACCTGTTCGAGACCACGCGCGAGTTCCTGGTCGCGTTCGGGCTGCGGGACGTCGGCGATCTGCCGAAGGTCGAGGGCGAGCTGGTAGTCCCGGAGCTGGCGGCCGTCGCCGAGCATGCCGAAGCTGAGACTCAACAAGATCCTGGCGCAAGCGGGGCTGACCTCTCGCCGGGGAGGTGACCGCCTGATCGTCGACGGCCACGTCGCCGTCAACGGGGCCGTCACTCGCAGTCCCGCCACCCTGGCCGATCCCGAGCTCGACACGATCACCGTCAACGGCCGCCGCCTGCCGCCGGCCGAGTCGAAGCGCTATCTGCTCCTCAACAAGCCTCGGGGCTACGTGACCACGCTGAGCGATCCGCAGGGCCGACCCGTCGTGGCCGATCTGGTCGAGGGCGACGTGAGGCTCTATCCAGTCGGGCGGCTGGATTGGGACGTCGAGGGCGCGCTGCTGCTCACCAACGACGGTCCGCTGACGCATCGGCTGCTCCACCCGCGCTACGCGCTGCCGCGGGTCTACGAGGCGCTGGTGCAGGGGAGCGTCGGTCGCGGCGACCTCGAGCGCTGGCGCCGCGGCGTCGCGCTCGACGACGGCCCCGCGAAGCCCCTGGCGGTCGAGCTCGAACGCACCGGAGCGCAGGAGAGCCGTGTGCGGCTCACGTTCGCGGAGGGCCGCAAGCACGAGGTCAAGCGCTTCTGCGACGCGCTGGGCCATCGGGTCCTCGCACTCCGGCGTATCGCCTTCGGTCCGGTGGCGCTCGGCGCGCTCCAGCCTGGGCAGTCGCGGCCTCTGACCGAGCGCGAGGTGAGCGCATTGCGCGCTGCGGTGGCGGCGTCGGAGGGGCGACCGCGAACGTGACTTGCTCTTGCCAGGGGTGGCGCCTATAATCCGCGATATCCCGAGAGCCAGGCAGCAGTGGGAGTCCCTATGAACCTGGACGATTGGCGTTCCAGGATCAACGACCTCGACAACCGAATCCTCCAACTCCTCAACCAACGCGCCGAGGCCGTCCTCCAGATCGGAGACCTCAAACGAAGGCAGGATGCGCCGGTCTATGCCCCGGACCGTGAGGCGGAAATTCTCCGCCGTCTGTCCGAGTCGAGCGGCGGTCCGCTGGGCGCTTCGGCGATCGGCGCCATCTGGCGTGAGATCCTCTCCGCCAGCCGCGCGCTCGAATCCGCGCTGACCGTCTCCTACTTCGGGCCGCAGGCGACCTTCACGCATCAGGCCGCGCTCCGGCACTTCGGCTCGTCCGCGAGATACCATCCGGCCAAGACGATCCTCGACGTCTTCGACGACGTCGAGCGCGGGCGCGCGCACTACGGCGTGGTGCCGGTCGAGAACAACACCGAGGGCGCGGTCAACGTGACGCTCGATCGGCTGATCGACTCGGACGCGCTCATCTGCGGCGAGGTGAGGCTCGACATCACGCAGAACCTCCTCTCGCGGGCTACCAGCCTCGATGGGATCAAGCGCGTGCTCTCGCACCCGCAGGGCCTCGCGCAGGTTCGCCGCTGGCTCGCCCAGCATCTGCCCGACGTGCCGACCGAGCAGTCGCTCTCGACCGCGTCCGCCGCCGAGACCGCGGCGTCCGACGTCACGGTCGCCGCGATCGCCTCCGACCTGGCCGGCGAGCTCTACGGCGTCCCGATCCTGAAGGCCGGCATCGAGGACAACCCGCACAACTCCACGCGCTTCCTGGTCATCGGCCGTCATCCGAGCGGTCCGACGAGCCGTGACAAGACCTCGATCCTCTTCGCGATGCGCAACGAGCCCGGTGCGCTCTACCGGATCCTCGAGCCGCTCGCGAATCGGGGGATCAATCTGACGAAGATCGAATCGCGGCCGGCCAAGCAGCGGCCCTGGGAGTACGTGATCTTCGTGGACCTCGAGGGCCACCGCGACACGCCGCCGGTCTCGTCCGTGCTGAAAGAGATCGGCGAGCGAACCTTGTTCCTGAAGGTTCTCGGGTCGTACCCGGCCCTCTAAAGGAGAGCGCATGCCAACGCAGTGGGAGTCGCTGGCGAACGAGCATATCCTCGGCATCGCTCCCTACGAGCCCGGCAAGCCGATCGAGGAGCTCGAGCGTGAGCTGAACATTCAGAACCCGATCAAGCTCGCGTCCAACGAGAACCCGCTGCCGCCGTCCGACCGGGTGCAGAAGGCGATCATCGCGGCGCTGGCCTCACTCGACCGCTATCCGGACGGCAGCGGCTTCTATCTCCGGCAGGCGCTCGCCAAGAAGCACGGCGTCATGCCCGATCAGGTGGTGCTCGGCAACGGCTCGAACGAGCTGATCGAGCTCCTGGTGCGCACGTTCCTGCGCCCCGGCGACGAAGCGGTCGTACCGCATCCGTCGTTCGTGGTCTATCCGATGATCGTGCAGGCCGCCGGCGGCGTGCGCGTGATGGTGATGCTGAAGGATTTCCGCCTCGACCTCGAGGCGATGGCGCGCGCCATCACGCCGATGACCAAGATCGTCTTCGTCGCGAATCCCAACAACCCGACCGCGACGATCGTCACCAAGGACGAGGTCGAGCACTTCATGGCCCGGGTGCCCGAGCGCACGATCGTCGTGTTCGACGAGGCGTACATCGAGTTCGCGATGGGCCCGGACTTCCCGGACATGATCGCGTCGGTCAAGCAGGGCCGCAAGGTCGTCGTCCTCAGAACGTTCTCGAAGGCCACGAGCCTGGCCGGGCTGCGGGTGGGCTACGGCGTCGCCGACGCCGACGCGGTCGCGCTGATGAACCGGATCCGGCAGCCGTTCAACGTGAACTCGCTGGCCCAGGCCGCGGCGCTCGCGGCGCTCGACGACGACGCGCACGTGCTCGAGTGCGTGCGCATGATCGAGGCGGGCCGGCACTACCTCTACGACGAGTTCAAGAGTATCGGGCTCTCGTACGTGCCGTCGCGGGCGAACTTCATTCTGGTCGACGTCGGCCGGAGCGCGGCCGACATCTATCAGAAGCTTCTCCACAAGGGCGTGATCGTCCGACCGATGACGCCGTTCGGGCTCGAGACCGCGTTCCGTATCACGGTCGGCACGCCGGAAGAGAATCGCAAGCTCGTGAAAGCGCTGCGCGCGGTGCTGGGGAAGACGCCCGCGTGATCCGCGAGCTTGCGGTAATCGGCGTCGGCCTGCTGGGCGGCTCCGTGGCGAAGGCGGCGCGGCAGGGCGGGCTTGCCCGGCGGATCGTCGGCATCGGGCGCGACGCCGGCCGGCTGCGGCCGGCGCTCGACGACGGCACCCTCGACCTCGCGGTCACCGACCTGGACGCCGGGGTGCGCGACGCCGATTTCGTCTTGTTGGCCGCGCCGGTGCTGACGATCGAAGGGCTGCTCGAGCGCGTGTGGCGGACGGCGCCCGTCGGCGCCGTCGTGACCGACGTCGGCTCCACCAAGCGCAACATCGTGCGTGCGGCCGAGCGCCTGGCCGCGGGGCGCCCGCTGGCGTTCGTCGGCAGCCATCCGATGGCGGGCTCGGAGCAGGCCGGCTACCGCGTGGCGCGCCCCGACCTCTTCCGCGGCGCGACGGTGGTGGTGACGCCGACCGAAGCGACCGAGCTGGCCGCGCTCAAGAAGACCACCGAGTTCTGGGAGGCGCTGGGCGCGCGCGTGACCTCGCTCGATCCCGAGACGCACGATCGGACGGTCGCGGCGATCAGCCACCTGCCGCACCTGATCGCATGCGCCCTGGTCGACGGCGCCGCGCGGGTCGAGCCGGCCGCATTCGAGCTTGCCGCGCGCGGGTTCCGGGACACGACGCGGATCGCGGCGGGCGATCCGGACATGTGGACCGAGATCTTCCTGGCCAACCGCGACGCGCTGACCGCCACCGTCGAGGCGTTCCGCGAGGCGCTCGGCGAGCTCCAGCAGGTGATCGACGGCGGCCGGGCCGACGCGCTGCGCGCGGTGCTGGCGCGCATCAAGGCCACGCGCGACCAGGTGCGGTAAGGCAGCTCTGGTGTCGCGAAAGAAACCCGTGATCACGATCGACGGCCCGGCCGGGGCGGGGAAGAGCACCGCGGCCCGCGGGCTGGCCGAGCGTCTGGGCTACACGCTCATCCCCACCGGGGCGATGTATCGGGCCCTGGCCCTCAGCGTGATGCGGTCCGGCGTGCCGGCGCGCGAAAGCGCTGAGCTCCGCGCGCATCTGGCGACGCTCTCGATCACGGTGGTGGCCGGCCGCGTCTATCTGAATGGCGAGGACGTGACCGAGGCGATCCGCAGCCGCGAGGTCGCGCAGCTCACCTCCGAAGTGACGCGGCTGGCGGCGGTCCGCGACAGGGTCACGCCGCTTCAGCGCCAGATGGCCGCCGACGGCGGCGTCGTCCTCGAGGGCCGCGACACCGGCACGGTGGTCTGCCCCGATGCCGAGGTGAAATTCTTTCTCACCGCGTCGCTCGACGCCCGCGCGCGGCGCCGGCAGGCCGAGCTCGCGGCGGCCGCGACGTCGGCGCCCCTCGACGCGATCACCCGCGAGCTCGCCGCGCGCGATCGGCAGGACGAGACGCGCGAGCTGGCGCCGCTGCGCCGGCCCGACGGCGCAATCGAGATCGACACGTCGGACCTCAGCGCGGCGCAGGTCGTCGAGCATCTCATGTCGGCGATCGAGCATCATAAGCGAGCTGGTATCGTGACGACTCCTTGGAGTTGGTTCTACGCCGGGTGCAAGGTCCTGGCGGTCGCGGTCATGCGTCTGATGTTCCGGCTCGAGGCGGTGGGCACGGAGAACATTCCCGCGCATGGGCCGGTCCTGATGGTCGCGAATCATTCGAGCTTGCTCGACCCGCCGCTCGTCGGCGGAGCATCCGACCGGCAGCTGACCTATCTGGCGAAGGCAGAGCTCTTCGAGATTCCGCTGTTCGGCGCGCTGATCCGCGCGCTCAAGGCCCGGCCGATCCGGCGCGAGGGCGCAGACCCAGGCGCGCTCAGGACAGCCAAGCGCGTGCTCGAAGAGGGCGGCGCGCTGTTGGTGTTCCCCGAAGGCACGCGCGGCGACGAGGGCGTGATCCGGCCGGCCAAGGCTGGCGCGGGTCTCCTCGCCGTCTCGAGCGGCGCCCCGGTCGTGCCGGTCTACGTGAGCGGCTCCGGCCGCGCGTGGCCGCGGGGCCGCCGCCTGCCGCGTCCGGCCAAGGTGACGGTGACCTTCGGGACACCGTTGCGGTTCGAGGCCGAACGGGGGGCGGATCGGAAGGCCCAGTACGAGAGCGCGAGCCGCGAGATGATGGACGCCATTTCGCGGCTCCGGAAAGGTATTATTGCCGGCACCGGTCAGGGCCGGCAGGAGTCGGTTCGAGTCGTAGGCGGTTCGGGCAAATAAAATGACTGGAGGAACGGGCGGTATGAAGAAGGACGAACCACGGCAGTACCTCGGCGAGCCGCGAGGGGAGGGCGGAGACGCGGCCGAGGAACGGATGGAGGACTGGTACGGCACCGGCGTGACCGAATTCGAGGAAGGCGAGGTGGTCCGCGGCCGCGTGGTCCACATCGGCTCGAGCGAGGTCCTCGTCGACGTCGGCTACAAGAGCGAGGGCGCGATCCCCATCGAGGAGTTCCACCGCCACGGCAGCCTGCCGAAGGTCGGTGAGGAGATCGAGGTCTACCTCGAGGCCAAGGAAGACTCCGAGGGGCTCATTGTCCTTTCGAAGGACAAGGCCGACAAGATCAAGGTCTGGGATTCGATCACCCAGGCGTACGAGAAGGGCGCGCCGGTCGAGGGCCGTGTCGTCGAGGTCGTCAAGGGCGGTCTCGCCGTCGACGTCGGCGTGAAGGCGTTCCTGCCGGGCTCCCAGGTCGACCTGCGCCCGGTGAAGAACCTGGCCTCGATGGTCGGTCAGACGATCCGCTCCAAGGTGATCAAGCTCAATCGCCGCCGCGGCAACGTGGTGCTCTCGCGCCGGTCGGTCCTCGAGGAGGAGCGCGAGGAGAAGAAGAAGCACACGCTGCAGGTGCTCTCCGAGGGCATGGTGCTCACCGGCACCGTCAAGAACATCACCGACTACGGCGCGTTCATCGACCTCGGCGGCATCGACGGCCTGCTGCACGTGACCGACATGAGCTGGGGGCGCGTGGGACATCCCTCCGAGATCTTCCAGGTCGGCGACCAGGTCGAGGTGGTGGTGTTGCACTTCGACCGCGAGACCGGGCGGGTATCGCTCGGCTACAAGCAGAAGTCGTCGGATCCCTGGGAGATCGTCGAGAAGACCTACGCCGCCGGCACCAAGACCAAGGGCAAGGTCGTGAGCCTCACGAACTACGGCGCCTTCATCGAGCTCGAGCCGGGTGTCGAGGGGCTCGTGCACGTGTCCGAGATGTCCTGGACGCGTCGCGTGCGCCATCCGTCGAAGCTCGTCAACGTCGGCGACGAGGTCGACGTGATCGTGCTCGACGTCAACCGCGCCGCCAAGCGGATCTCGCTGGGCATGAAGCAGGTCGAGCCCGATCCGTGGGCGACGATCGAGCAGCGCTACAAGCCCGGCGCCCGGATGATGGGGCGGGTGAGAAACCTCACCGATTTCGGCGCGTTCATCGAGCTCGAGCCTGGGGTGGATGGGCTCCTGCACATCTCGGACATGTCCTGGACCCGCAACGTGGGTCATCCCTCGGAAATCCTGAAGAAGGGTCAGGAGATCGAGACGCAGATCCTGAATCTCGACCGCGAGAACAAGCGCATCTCGCTCGGGCTCAAACAGATCCAGCCCGATCCGTGGACGACGGTCCAGCAGCGGTTTCCAATGGGCTCGCGGGTCACCGGCAAGGTCGTGCGCCTCACCGACTTCGGCGCCTTCGTGGAGCTCGAGCCCGGTGTGGACGGGCTCTTGCACATCTCGCAGATGTCCAATCGTCCGATCGGCCGTCCCGACGAGCTCGTGAGCGTCGGGGACGAGCTGACCCTGCTCGTCATCCGCGTCGACGCGAACGAGCGGCGCATCGGCCTCTCCTTGAAGGAGCTGGCACACGCCATCGAGCCGCCGAAGGAAATGGAAGGTGAGCGTGGCGGCGGGCGTCGCGGTCAGCAGGGCCGGCGCGGCAAGCATCGTGACGACTACGACGACGACGACGAGGAATAGACCGGTCAGCCGGCGCACCATCGTTCTGACCGCGCTGGCGGTTTACGTCGGAGTCGCGCTGCTCTTCGTCGTCGCCCTGTCGGTGTCGCTGACGCCGACGGGCGGCGGCGCCGTCTTCGGCGCTCGGGTGGCCATCGTCGAGCTCGAGGGCACCATCGTCGACGTCGACGACCTGGTGCACGAGCTGAAAGCGCATCGCGACAACCCCCTCGTCAAGGCGGTCGTGCTCCGGATCAACAGCCCGGGCGGCGTCGTCGGGCCCACCCAGGAGCTACACGCCGCCGTCATGCGCCTGCGCCAGGCCGGCAAGCCCGTCGTGGCGTCCCTCGGTGCGGTCGCCGCGTCCGGCGGATACTACGTCGCGGTCGCCGCCGACAAGATCTACGCCAACCCCGGCACCCTGACCGGATCGATCGGCGTGATCTTCCAGCTCCCGAACCTCGACGGGCTCATGAAGAAGGTGGGCGTCGACTACGTCGTCGTGAAGGCCGGGCAGTACAAGGACATCGGCAACATCTCGCGCGCCATGACACAAGAAGAGCGGCGCGTCTTGCAGACCCTGCTCGACGATGTCCACGCGCAGTTCATCGCGGCGGTCGCCGCGGGGCGCAAGCTCGACCGCGCCCAGGTGCTCGGGTTCGCCGACGGGCGCATCGTCTCGGGCTCGCAGGCCAAGGACCTCCGAATGGTGGACGTCCTCGGCGGGCTCGAGGAGGCGGTCGACGGCGCGGCGGCACTAGCCGGTCTGCCGACGCCCCCTAACGTCGTCGGCCCGAAGAAGAAGCTCTCGATCATGGATCTGTTGCGCAATCAGCTCGACCTCGGCGGGTGGACCCGAGTTTCCCCCGGGCTCTCGCTCTTGAGGACCCCGCTCTACCTGATGGATTGAGAAGTCACGATCGAGCCCAAACGATCAAGCGTCGTCGTAGATAGTTCATCTCAAGCATCTGTAATATCTATTAAAATGCCTATACGCTCCTTCTCGCGCCCAACCCCGGGTGGCTGGCAACACAGCGTGGCTGTGAAGTTTCTCGTTCCGAATCGAAATCGAACTGGGTTAACCTGTCGGTGGTCGCTAAATGCTTACGATGGTGGACATTATTGTGTGCAGCGTGCTAACTTGCTATCCAGTTCGAGCTCGGGTCACCCCCGAATTGCGACGGGAGTAGACGATGACGAAAGCCGACCTGATCGACGAGGTGTCGAAGATCTCGAGCCTGACCAAGAAAGAGACGGAAACGATCGTCAACACGATCTTCGACAACATCACCGACGCGCTGTCGAAGGGCGACAAGGTCGAGCTTCGAGGCTTCGGGAGCTTCCGGATACGCCATCGCAACTCGCGAAAGGGCCGCAATCCCAAGACTGGATCGAGCGTCGACGTTCCCCAGAAGCGGGTGCCCTTCTTCAAGGTAGGAAAGCGACTGCGCGAGCTCGTCAACGGCTGAGGCACCTCCCGGCGGCGGTGTGAATCGCCTCTGGGCGCCTTGGCGCATGAGCTACATCACCTCCGTCAGGGCCCCCTCCGCCGGATGCGTCTTTTGCGACGCACTCTCGGGCGCGGACGACCGAACGAGCCTCCTTCTCACGCGGCGACCTCACGCCTTCCTCATCCTGAACCGTTATCCCTACGCCTCCGGCCACTTGATGGCCGTCGTGAATCGTCACGTCGGTACCCTGCTCGAGACGACATCTGAGGAGATGACCGCCGCGATGGAGCTGGTGGCACTCGGCGTCTCGATCCTCTCGGCCGAATACCGGCCCGAGGGGTTCAACGTCGGGCTCAATCAAGGCCGGGTGGCCGGCGCGGGCATCGTCGACCATCTGCACATCCACGTGGTGCCGCGCTGGAACGGCGACAACGCCTTCATCGCCGTCGTCGCCGACACACGTGTCCTCCCCGAGACGCTCGAAACCACGTACGATCGCCTCAAGGGCCGGCTTGGTGGCTGAGCGCGACGAACTCACCCCGATGATGCGGCAGTACCGCGACCTCAAGCAGCGGTACCCCGACCACGTCCTGCTGTTTCGCCTCGGCGATTTCTACGAGACGTTCTTCGAGGACGCCGAGCTGGCCGCGCGCCTGCTCCAGATCACCTTGACGGCGCGACAGGGGGCGCCGATGGCGGGGATTCCCCACCACGCCTCCGACGGCTACATCGCGCGGCTCGTGCACGCCGGCCAGAAGATCGCGGTCTGCGAGCAGCTCGAGGCGCCGGGACGCGAGCGGAAGCTCCTTCGGCGGGACGTCGTCAGGATCATCACGCCCGGCACCCTGACCGACACGGCCTATCTCGAGGGCGCGGCCAACAACTTCCTGCTGGCGGTGAGCCTCGGCCGCGACGCGACGGGGGTCGCGCTCGTCGACGTCTCGACCGGCGAGTTCTGGGCGGGTGAGGACGCGGGCAAGAGCGCCGAGGTGGTCGCAGCCGCGCTCCTGCGGCGCCCCGCGGAGATCCTGCTGCCCGAGACCGCACGCGCCGACCAGGCGCTGCTGGCGCGGCTGCAGGCGACCGGCGCGGCGCTGACGTTCTGCGACCCGGCGACCTTCTCGCCGCGCCGCGCGGCCGCCGACCTCTGCGCGCACTTCCGCGTGGAGTCGCTCGCCGCCTTCGGCGTCGGCGACTTGACGGCGGGGCTCGGCGCCGCGTCGGCGGCGCTCGCATACCTGCGCGCGACCCAGGGCGACGCGCTCGGCCACCTGACGCGCCTGGCGCGGCTCACCGCCGCCGACGCGATGGCGCTCGACGAGACCGCGGTGGTGACGCTCGAGCTCTTGACCTCGAGCTCCGGCAGCGCGCGCGAGTCGCTGTTCGGCGTGCTCGACGAGACCGTCACGCCGATGGGCGCGCGGCTCTTGCGCCAGTGGCTCCTGCGCCCGCTGCTCGAGCCGGCCGCGATCGCCGCGCGGCAGGACGCGGTCGGCGCGCTGGTCGAGGCGCCCGCCGAGCGCGCGCGGCTGACGACTTTGCTCCGTCGCATCGGCGATCTCGAGCGGCTGACGAGCCGTGCGACGCTCGGCCAGGCGCACGCGCGCGATCTGGTGGGGCTGCGGGCTTGTCTGGTACCGCTTCAAGATATCCGCCGGCTTACGGCCTCGATCGCCGCGCCCGCGGTCGCCGACGCGGCCGGCGAGCTGGCGCCGCTCGACGACCTGCGCGACTTGTTGACGGCGGCGCTCGAGGACGAGCCGCCGCTGGCCCTGCACGACGGCGGGCTGATTCGCGAGAGCTGGCACGCCGAGCTCGCCGCGATCGTCCGGGACGCGCGCGAGGCGCGCGCGTGGATCGCTGGGCTCGAGGAGCGCGAGCGCGCGCGCACCGGCATCTCGAGCCTGCGCGTCCGGTTCAATCGCGTGTTCGGCTACGGGATCGAGGTGACGCACGCGCAGGCTTCGCGCGTGCCCGCGGAGTACGTGCGGCGCCAGACCCTCACGGGCGCCGAGCGCTACGTGACGCCGGAGCTCAAGGAGTACGAGGCCAAGGCGCTCGGCGCCGACGAGCGCCGGCGGCGCCTCGAGTACGAGCTGTTCGAGGAGGTGCGCCGCACGGTGGCCGCGCGCGCCGACGAGCTCATGAAGACCGCGCGCGCGGTGGCCCGTCTGGACGTCTTCGCCTCGCTCGGTGAAGTGGCGCACCGCCGGGGCCACGTCCGGCCGACCGTCGACGACGGCCGCGCGCTGACGATCGTCGAGGGCCGCCATCCCGTGCTCGAGGCGCGCGCCGGCACGCCGGTGACGCCGAACGAGCTGGCGCTCGACCACGACGCGCGCATCGTCATCCTGACCGGACCCAACATGTCGGGGAAGTCGGTCTACCTGCGGCAGACCGGCCACATCGTGATCATGGCGCAGATCGGCGCCTTCGTGCCGGCGCGCGAGGCGCGGATCGGCGTGATCGATCGCGTGTTCACGCGGGTCGGCGCGCAAGACAACCTCGCGCGCGGCCAGAGCACCTTTCTGGTCGAGATGATCGAGACCGCGACCATCCTCAACAACGTGACGCCGCGGAGCCTCGTGCTGCTCGACGAGGTCGGCCGCGGCACCTCGACCTTCGACGGCCTCGCGATCGCCTGGGCTGTCGTCGAAGCACTGCACGACCGGGGACACGGCGCGAAGGTGCTCTTCGCGACGCATTTTCACGAGCTCACGCGGCTGGCCGGTCGGCTCGGCGCGGTCCGCAACTTCCACGTCGCCGTCCGCGAGTGGAACGACGAGATCGTCTTCCTCCACAAGGTGCAGCCCGGCGGCACCGACCGGAGCTACGGCATCCAGGTGGCGCGGCTGGCGGGCTTGCCCGCGGCGGTGATCGCCCGGTCCAAGGCGCTCCTGGCGGAGATGGAGGAAGCCGGTCAGCTGCGCACCGATGCGAGCGACGCCGTGCAGCTCGGGCTCTTCGCTCCCGCGGCACCCGACCCGATGCTGGCCGAGCTGGCGAGCCTCGATGTGGCGCATCTCACGCCGCTCGAGGCGTTGAACATCCTGGCGAAGTGGCAGGAACAACGCAGACGGTGAGGACGGGCGTGTCGGAGCCACGAGCGCCTATCTCAGGCCACCCTCGGTCGGTGGCGGGCTCACGGCCCCCGCTACAATGATTCGCCGGCTGCCCGACCATCTCGTCAACAAGATCGCCGCCGGCGAGGTCGTCGAGCGTCCGGCCTCGGCGGTGAAGGAGCTCGTCGAGAACGCGCTCGACGCGGGCGCCCAGACCGTGACGGTCGATCTGCGCGACGGCGGCACCGTGCTCGTCCGCGTCATCGACGACGGGATCGGGATGACCGCCGACGAGCTGCCGCTGGCCCTCGAGCGCCACGCGACCTCGAAGCTGGCGCACGACGAGGATCTCGACGCGATCGCGACGCTGGGGTTCCGCGGCGAGGCGCTGGCGGCGATCTGCGCCGTCTCGCGGTTCACGCTCACGAGCCGCGCGCGCGACGCCGCGGAAGGTCTGCGCCTGGCCGGCGAGGGTGGGACCGTCAAGCAGCGGCTCGCGGTGCCCGTCGACTCCGGCACGAGCGTGGAGGTGCGCGACCTCTTCTTCAACACGCCCGCGCGGCTCAAGTTTTTGAAGTCGCCGGCGACCGAGCTGTCGGCGAGCCTGCGCGCGCTGACCCAGCTGGCGCTCGCGCATCCGCGCGTGCACCTGCGCGTGGCGAACAACGCCCGCGCGGTGCTGACGGCGCCCGCCGCGAGCGACCTGCGCCAGCGCGTGGGCGCGCTCTGGGGTCACCAGGTCGCCGAGCGGCTGATCGCGGTCGACCGCAGCGAGCACGGCGTCGGCGTGCGCGGGCTCGTGAGCCCGCCCGATCTCACACGCGGCAACCGCGACGAGATCGTCGTGATCGTCAACGGGCGGCCGGTGCGCGACCCCGCGCTGCTCCAGGCGACCCTGGACGCATACCGGCCGCTGCTGCCGCGCGACCGGTTCCCGATCGTCCTGCTCGCGATCACGATGGCGGAAGCCGACGTGGATGTGAACGTGCACCCGACGAAGGCCTGGGTGCGATTCCGCCATCCGCGGCTGATCTACGAGATGGTCGCCGCGGCCACCCTCTCGGGCCTTCGCCGCCCGGCGGTCATCCCTGACGTCGAGCTGCGCGGCGGCGATCCCGTGGCCGCGGCAACGCCCGGTGCCAGCGGGGTGGCCGAGCAGGCGGCGCTGTTCGGCGCGGCGACGACCATCGAGACGCGGCCGCTGTTCGGGCGCGTGCTCGGCCAGGTGCAGGACACGTTCGTGGTCTCGACCTCGGAGGACGAGGTCTTCTTCCTCGATCAGCACGTGGCGCACGAGCGCGTGCTGTTCGAGCGGCTCCAGCAGGAGCTCCGCGAGGGCACGCCCGCCGCCCAGGCGCTGCTCTTCCCCGAGCCGCTCGATCTGCCGCCGGCCTCCTCAACGCTGCTCGAGCGCTGGCGCGCGCCGCTCGAGCGTCTGGGGTTCGCGTTCGAGGGGTTCGGCACCGGCGCGATCGTGGTGCGCGCGGTGCCCGCGCTCCTCAAGGGCAGCGAGCCCAGGCGGCTGATCGAGGCCGCCGTGGACGAGTTCGGCGGGCCCGGCGCCCGCGAGCCGACGCTCGACCGGGCGCTCGCGTTCGTCGCCTGCCGCGCGGCGGTGAAGGCCAACATGCCGCTGGCGCGCGAGGAGATGGAGCGGCTCGTCGTCGAGCTCTCGACGACCCAGACGCCCTACTTCTGCCCTCACGGCCGGCCCATCGTGAGCCGCGTGTCGCTGCACGATATTCGCCGCGAGCTCAAGCGGACCTGGTAGCCTCTCGGTCGGCGCGGATTGCCGGAAATTCCGCTGATACACTGAAGCCAGGTGACTGAACGCGTGAAGGGGCCGCTGGTCGTGATCGCCGGGCCTACCGGTGTCGGCAAGACCGAGGTGGCCGCGGCGCTGGCGCGGCGAGCGGCGATCGAGGTCGTCAGCGCGGATTCGCGTCAGGTGTACCGTGGCATGGACGTCGCGACGGGCAAGCCGAGCGCCCAGACCCGCCGTGTCGTCGCCCACCATCTGATCGACGTGGTCGACCCCGACGATCGCTATCAAGCGGCGCGATTTCGCCAGGACGCCGAAGCCGCGATCGCGGCGATTCGCGCGCACGGGCGCCTGCCGGTCGTCGTCGGCGGTACGGGCCTCTATATCCGGTCGCTCCTGCGGGGCCTCGATCCGGCCCCGCCGGCCGACCCCGACTTCAGGCGCGAGCTGGCGTCGATCGCCGCCGTGGATGGCCGTGCCTCGCTCCACGCGCGCCTCACCGCGGCGGCGCCGGCGGTGGCGCAGCGCCTGCACCCCAACGATCACGTGCGGGTTGTCCGCGCGCTCGAGCTCGCACGAGCCGGCGCCGGCACGCTGGCGCAGGCGCGCTGGAGCGAGCCGATCGAGACGTACGACGTGACGTATTTCGGGCTCACGATGGACCGGCAGGCGCTGGCGCGCCGTCTCGCTGCGCGCGCCGCGGCGTTCGTCGCGGCAGGGCTGCGTGCGGAGGTCGAGGGGTTGCTGGCGCGCGGCTACGATCCGGCGTTGTCGGCGCTCCAGTCGATCGGCTATCGCGAGTTTGTCCAGGTGGCGCGCGGCGCGCTCGCGCCGGCCGAGGCTCTCCGGCTCATGCAGCGCGACACGGTGCGCTACGCCAAGCGGCAGTGCACGTGGTTCGCGCGCGAGCCCGGCATCGAGTGGATCGACGTCGACGCGGTCGGCGGCGTGGACGGCGCAGCGGACGCGATCGCCGCCGCGCTGGCGCGAGCGGGTGTGCTCGCGCGGGAGGGCGTCGGCGGATGAAGCGCACGCCGACCGTGCGCAGCACGCGCGAGCGCGCGGTGATCGCGGCGCTGCGACGCCCATCGCAGCGTCGGTTCGAGATCGACGAATCGCTCGAGGAGCTCGCCGGTCTCGTCACCGCCGCCGGCGGCACCGTCGTGGGCCGTGTCACCCAGGATCGCGCCGCGCCGGCGCCCGGGCTCTTCTTCGGCCGCGGCAAGATCGACGAGATCGGCCAGACCGCGCGCGCCGAATCAGCGGTGCTCTTCGTCTCCGACGACCCGCTTTCGCCGATCCAGGAGCGCAACATCTCCCAGGCGCTCGGCATCAAGGTCATCGACCGCACCGCGCTGATCCTCGACATCTTCGCCCAGCGCGCGCGCACGAGCGAGGGTAAGCTGCAGGTCGAGCTGGCGCAGCTCACGTATCTGCTGCCGCGGCTCGTCGGGCAGTGGAGCCACCTCGAGCGGCTGGGCGGCGGCATCGGTACGCGCGGACCGGGCGAGACGCAGCTCGAGTCGGACCGGCGCGCGATCCGCCGCAAGGTGATGCAGATCCGCCGGCAGCTCGACAGCGTGCAGGTGCACCGGCGCCTGCAGCGCCAGGGGCGCCGCCGCTCGGGCGTGCCCGTCGTCGCGCTCGTCGGCTACACCAACGCGGGCAAGACGACCTTGCTCAACCGTCTGGCGGGCTCTCAGCTGACCGCCGCTGACCAGCTCTTCGTCACGCTCGACCCGGCCGCGCGCGTCGTGCAGCCCGAAGCGGGCCGGCGCTTCGTCCTGACCGATACGGTCGGTTTCATCAGAAAGCTGCCGCACGAGCTGGTGGCCGCGTTCCGCGCGACGCTCGAGGAGCTGGCCGACGCCGATGTGCTGCTGCACGTGGTCGACGCGAGCCATCCGGCGATCGACGACCACATGAAAGCGGTCGACGATCTCCTGGCCGAGCTCGGCGTCGCCGACCGCCCGACTGTGCTCGCGCTGAACAAGATCGACCGGCTCGAGACCGATCCGGCCATCCTGGCCCACCGGCGCGACGCGGTCGCGATCTCGGCCGCGGACGGCACCGGCTTCGACGCGCTGCTGCGGGCGATCGAGCGCGCGCTGCCGCCGGTCGGCAACCTGACGCTCCGAATTCCCCACGGCGAGGGCGCCTTGCTGACGCTCTGCTATGAGCGAGGCCGCGTGCTCGCGCGGCGCGATATGCCGGGCTTCGTCGAGCTGGACGTGGACCTTCCGGTCGGGCTCCTCGGCGCGCTGGGACGCTACCGGGTCGGTGAGCCCGGGCCCGGCGCGGCAGTGGTAGACTGAGCGCCCCATGGGACTGGCCAATTGGCTCACTCTGCTCCGCATCCTGTTGATCCCCGTGTTCGTCACGCTCCTCGTCTACCGTCGGCCGGGCCTGGCCCTGACCGTCTTCGCCGTCGCCGCGCTGACCGATCTGCTCGACGGCTGGGCGGCGCGGCACTGGAAGGACGAGAGCTCGCTCGGCGCGTTCCTCGATCCGATGGCGGACAAGCTCCTGCTGACCTCGTCGTTCGTCACGCTGACCTATCTGAAGGCGCTACCGTTCTGGATCGCCGCGGTCGTCATCAGCCGCGACGTGATCCTGGTCTTCGGCGCCCTCCTGATCTACATGACGGGAGGCCGCATCCGGCCGCGCCCGACGTGGGCAGGCAAGGCGGCGACCCTGTTCCAGGTGCTGGCGGTGCTGAGCGGTCTACTCGCGCGCTTCTTCCAGATCCAGATCGCGCCCAACTTCGTGTTGTGGCTCGCGGCCGGCTTCACGGTGATCTCGGGACTGCAGTACATCGTCCAGGGTATGCGGTTCCTCAACGCCTCTCCCGCCGGAGCGCGGGAGGAGTCCCCTGAAAACGCCCTGTACCGCTGAGCCCGCGGGCGTGACCGTCGCCGCGGTCACGCCGCGCACGCCGGCGGCCGCGGCCGGCCTCGCTCGCGGCGACCGGATCGTGGCCGTCAACGGGCATCGCCTGCGCGACGCGATCGACTTCCAGTTCCACGCCGGCGAGGAGCGCCTCGAGCTGACGGTGGAGCGCGACGGTGTGACGGCCGTCCGTCGCCTGCACCGCCGCGGGCCCGGCCTTGGCCTCGAGCTGACGGCGCCGCGCCCCAGCGACATCGCGACGTGCGCCAACAAGTGCGTCTTCTGCTTCATCCATCAGCTGCCCAAGGGCATGCGCCGCAGCCTCTACGTCAAGGACGACGACTTCAGGCTCTCGTTCCTGCACGGCAACTACATCACGCTGAGCGACCTCGACGAGGCCTCGTTCGCGCGGATCATCGAGCAGCATCTGTCGCCGCTCTACATCTCGGTGCACGCCACCGACCCCGAGCTGCGGCACGCCCTGCTCGGCCGGCCGCGGCACTCCGCGGAGATCCTGCCGCGCCTGGAGCGGCTGGCGAAGGCCGGGATCCGGATGCACGCGCAGATCGTGCTGTGCCCCGACCTGAACGATGGCGCCCACCTGGAGCGCACGGTGCACGAGCTGGCGCCGCTGCATCCGCACGTCGCGACGACCGCGATCGTCCCGGTCGGGTTGACGCGGCATCGCGAGCGGCTACCCGCGCTGCGAAGCCTCTCGGCGGAGGAAGCGCGGACGTTGGTCGCAACCGTCGGCGGCTGGCAGCGGCGATGGCTCGCCGAGCTCGGCAGCCGTTTCGTGTTCCTCGCCGACGAGATCTATCTGCTGGCGGGGCTCCCGCTTCCCCCGGCCGCCGCGTACGAGGGCTTTCCGATCGCCGAGGACGGGATCGGGCTCGTCCGACGGTTCGAGGACGGCTTCGGTCGCGCGATCGCTCGCCGCCGTGCGCCGGCTCGGCGCGCGGGCGCCGTGACCGTCGTGACGGGTGAGATGTTCGCGCCGCGGCTTCGCGCGCTGCTCGCGCAGGGCGGCTTCGATCCGGCCGAGGTGCGCGTCGCCGCGGTGAGCAACGACTTCTTCGGTCCGGCGATCGGCGTCGCGGGCCTCCTGACCGGGCGCGACATCCAGCGCCAGCTCGCGACCTTGCCCGATCTGGGCCGCGCCGTGCTGGTGCCGGCGGTCGCCGTGCGCGACGGCGACGGAGTCTTCCTCGACGACCTGGCGCCGGCCGACCTGGCGCGAGATCTCGGCGTGCCGGTCCGAGTGGTCGAGCCCACTCCGGCCGCGCTCCTCAAAGCGATCCGCGATACCTAGCAGGATGATCCGCGAGGTCGCGCCTTTCTCAGGCCACCCTCGGTTGGAGCCGGACTCGAGGCACTCGCTACAATGATCCGTCCGATCATCGCGATCGTCGGGCGCCCCAACGTCGGCAAGTCGACGCTTTTCAACCGTCTCGTCGGCCGGCGGCAGGCGATCGTCCGCGACACCCCGGGGGTGACCCGCGATCGGCTCTACGGCCAGGTGAGCTTCGAGCGCTGGCAGGCGACCATCGTCGACACGGGCGGCTTCGATCCCTCGTCAGAGGAGCCGCTGATCGAGGGGGTGCGCCGCCAGGTGCTCGCAGCCGTCGAGGAGGCGGACCTCGTGGTGTTCGTGGTCGACACGCGCGATGGCCCGACCGCGCTCGACCTCGAGATCGCGCGCATCTTGAGAAAGGGCGGCCGCGCTGTCGTGCTCGCGGGCAACAAGGTCGACGGGGCGGCGCAGGAAGGCGGGCTCGCCGATCTCTACCGTCTGGGCTTCGGCGAGCCGGTACCCGTCTCGGCCGAGCACGGCCGCGGCGTCGCCGGGCTCCTCGAGGTTCTGCGTGCGCGCTGCCCTGCGCCGCCGACGCCGGCCGCGCGGACCGAGGGCACGGTGCATGTCGCGGTCGTCGGCCGTCCCAACGTCGGCAAGTCCTCCCTCGTGAACGCGATGGTCGGCGCCGAGCGCGTGCTCGTGCACGCAGCGCCGGGCACCACGCGCGACGCCGTCGACACGACACTTGTCTACGAGGGGCGTACCTACGTGCTCGTCGACACCGCCGGCATCCGGCGCAAAGGGCGCGTGCAGGAGCCGCTCGAGAAGCTGGCGGTGGTCATGGCGCTCAAGAGCCTCGAGCGGTGCCAGGTGGCGCTGGTGGTCGTCGACGCCTCGGAAGGCGTGGCCGCGCAGGACGCGCACATCGCCGGCTATGCGAACGAGGCCGGCCGCGCCGCGGTGGTCGTGGTCAACAAGTGGGATCTGGTGCCGCGCGGCATGGTCCGCCGTGCCGAGGTCGTCGAGCAGATCCGCGATCGGCTGCCGTTCCTGGACTACGCGCCGGTGTGCTTCACGTCGGCGATGCGCGGCGAAGGCATCCCCGAGCTCTTCGACACGATCGCGCAGGTCGCCGCGGAGGCGCGGCGTCGCATTCCCGCCGGCGCCCTGACCGAGGCGATGCGGGCCGCCGTCGCCCGCCGTCCGGCGTCGTTGCGCGGCGATCCGCTGACCATCCAGTCGGCCTCGCAGGTGGCCATCGAGCCGCCGACCTTCGCGCTCAAGGTGAATCGGCCCAACGATATCCACTTTTCGTACGAGCGCTACCTGGTGAAATCGCTGCGGCACGCGTTCGGGCTCGCGGGCTCGCCGATCCGGCTCTCGCTGCGGAAGGCGACCGGGTCGCGCTCGCGTCCGCGGGGGGTGCGGCGATGAGCGGCAGGGCGTGGTCGGGCAAGACGGGAGTCGCGCGGGTCTCCGTCATCCTCGCCATCGTCGTGGCCGGCCTGATCGCGGTCGTGGCGGTTCCGCGTCTGCGCGCGTTCTACTTCGGCCAGGGCGCCGTACCCTACGAGCGCGCGCGCGCGACCTTATCGCGGCTGCCGACCCAATTGTCGGCGGGGACCACCGGGTCAACGGGGTCCGCGCTCGGACGCAAGCCGCTGGTGCCGGACAGCGAGGGCCGCATCCGTGTGCGCGTGAGCGATCGGACGCCGACTCGGTTCCCGGCCGAGGGGATTCCGGCGGGCTGGACGGCCAAGGAGTTCGAGGGGCACGCGTCGGTGGAGCTCGTCAAGGACGAGGCGCGGCTGGCGCTCCGGCTCCGGAGCGAGCACTCGTCGTTCGCGCTTTATCGCGACGTCGTCGTCGACCTCAACGAGTTTCCGTTCCTCTCGTGGTCCTGGAAGGTCGTGCGCCTGCCGGACCAGGGCGACGTCCGCGACCGCGCTGCCGACGACCAGGCCGCCCAGGTCTACGTGATCTTCCCGCGCTGGCCCGCGCCGCTGCGCAACAGCGACGTCGTCGGCTACGTCTGGGACAGCCGGGCGCCGGTCGGCACGCAGATCACGAGCACGAAGGCAGGCAACGTCAAGATCATCGTGGTCGAATCCGGGCGAAGCCAGGCCGACGCCTGGCGCGTGGAGCACCGCGACGTCGCCAGGGATTACGCGGCGCTGTTCGGGCGCCCGGCCCCCCGGGTCGGCCAGGTCGCCGTCATGATCGATACCAACGACACCAGGGGAGCTGCCGAGGCCCTCATCGGGGACCTGATTTTCGCCAGGACCCGCTCTGAAAGCATGGAAAGCGCAACGTCTATGCTAAGATGACGCGCATGGCGGATCCTGAGCGTCCGCGCGACGATAGCGATTACGACGACGAGCGCTTCGAGGACGAGGGACGGCGCTCGATTTTTTCGGCACTGTGGTTCCGTGCGATCCTCGTCGTGATCGTCCTCGGTGTCGTCGCCGCCGTCGCAGTCCCGTACGTGCTCGAGCTCGCGAATCAACCCGCGCCGAAGACGTCGGCGATCAGCAAACCCGAGACGTCGCCACCGCCCGTCGCACCGCCCGCGCCGCCCATCGCAAGCACGCCGCCGCCCGCGCTGGACAAGCCAGCCGATAAGCCCGCGGCGATGGACAAGCCGAGCGAACCGCCAGCGGCGGCGCCGATGCCGACGCCGCCAGCGGAGAAGCCTGCGGGCGCGCCGCGCAAATCCGAAGGAAGCAAGAGCGCCACTGCCGGTAGGAGCTCGGCCGCGAAGGATCAGCTCGCCAAGGAGTCGGCGAGGGAACAGCCGGCGCCCGCCCCGCGTGCGTCGGCCGCGCCGAGCCCGACGGGCCCGGCGAACGGATACTTCGTGCAGGTCGGCGCGTTCAAGAATCCCGACACGGCCAAGAAGCTCGCGGCCCGTCTGCGTGAGCAGAAGTACAACGTCGACGAGTCATCGGCGACCGGCGTCGCCGCGCCGTCCCGCTCCGCGGCGGCGAGTGCGCCGCCCGCGTCCGCCGCCGCGAGCGACCGCTACGACGTCTACATCAGCGGCGGCACGCCCGCGGACATCAACGCGAAGCTCGGCACCCGAGGCCTCAACGCCGAGCCGGCTGCCGGCGGCGTGGTTGTGAAGCCGAGCTTGCCGCTGCGCGACGCCGTGGCGCTCTCGAAAGATCTCGCCGTCGACGGGCTGAAGGTCCAGGTCCGTCGCGCCGCGGGCGGATCGGCTCCCGCGCCGGCGGCGTCGTCGGCGACCGCTTCCACCGCGACGAGTGACGGCACGCTCTATCGCGTCCGCGTCGGTCCGTTCGACGACAAGATGGCCGCGACGTCGACCCTCCGCGAGCTCGAGCAGAAGGGCTATACGCCCTTCATCGCGCGAGGCGGGCAGTGACCGCCGGGGGCGCGCGCACTCCGCGCCGCGTCCCCAGGGGGAGGTGACTTGCAACCGTGACAAAGAACGATCTGGTCAACGCCGTGGCCAACCACGGGCTCTCCAAGCGACAGTCGTCGTCGGTGGTAGAGTCGGTCTTCGACATCATCTTCCGCTGCTTCGAAAAGGGCGAAGACGTGAAGATCGTCGGCTTCGGCCACTTCCGCATCCGGCGCAAGGCATCGCGGCGCGGGCGGAATCCGCAGACCGGCGAATCGATCGAGATCACCGCGCGCAAGGTGCTCACCTTCAAACCAAGTAAGGGGCTCAAACAACGGATCAACGCGCCGGCGTGACCACGACGGAAGTCGCAGAAAAGCTCTACTACCGTATCGGTGAGGTGGAGTCGATCACCGGTATCCCCGCTTACGTCCTTCGCTACTGGGAGTCGGAGTTCAAGCTGCTCCGCCCGAAGAAGAATCCGGCGGGCCAGCGCCTGTATCGGCCGCGGGATCTCGAGCTCGTGCAGCGCATCAAGACCCTGCTCTACGAGGAGCGGCTGACGCTCGAGGGCGCCAAGAAGCGGCTGATCAGCGAGTCGCGTCGCACGGATCAGCTCGAGCTCGGCATGAAGGAAGCCACGTACGCGGAGACGCTCAAGCGCATCCGCGATCGTCTCGGCGTCCTACGCGCGCGCCTCGGTTCTTGAAGGGCCCCGGGATATCTGCGACAATTCACGCCTAGCGGTCGGGGCGTGGCGCAGCCCGGTAGCGCACATGACTGGGGGTCATGGGGTCGGAGGTTCAAATCCTCTCGCCCCGACCATTTTTCTCCTCTCGTATCAGAGCCGGTATGCCCGTCGTAGTCCTTACGAACGATGACGGTGTCCACGCGCCGGGTCTCGCGGCGCTCGAGAAAGCGCTGGCCGAGCTCGGCGACGTGTACGTCGTTGCGCCCGAACGCGAGCAGAGCGCCTGCGGCCACGCGCTGACCTTGCACCGGCCGCTGCGCGCGTTGCCGATGGGCGAGCGGCGGTTCTCCGTGAACGGTACGCCGTCCGATTGCGTGAACATGGCCGTCCTCGGCTTCCTGCCCGAGACGCCGGTGCTCATCGTGTCCGGCATCAATCACGGCGCGAATCTCGGTGACGACGTGACGTACTCGGGCACGGTGTCGGCGGCGATGGAAGGCACGATCCTCGGCGTGCCGTCGATCGCGGTCTCGCTGGTCGACGGCGGCGACTTCGAGGCCGCCGGCCGCGTGGCGCGGCTGATCGCGATGCGCGTGCTGGTCGGCGGGCTCCCGGGCAACACGCTGCTCAACGTCAACGTGCCTCCGAAGCC